>ENA-OZGX01000852-OZGX01000852.1-human-gut-metagenome-genome-assembly--contig:-NODE-852-length-13200-cov-19.302625_pt1 | contig 13200 bp, 10 predicted proteins | sample MGYA00244040_ERZ653674 | MGnify/ENA primary metagenome ERZ653674 (study PRJEB26926, sample SAMN06165232) | human gut metagenome | biome: ENVO:00009003; feature: ENVO:2100002; material: ENVO:00002003... | reverse complement strand
GAGGAAAGCCCGAAGGGAAGGAGGGGGAAATCAAGATAACCCCCGAGACGAAAAGCATATTCGGAGCGTGCTTGAGTATGACGAACAGCTTGATAGAGTGTTGCTTATTTTCATATAACCCCGAAAACGCTATGGCGGCGGGATGTTCGCCGAACAAGACACATAGAAAAACGAACAGACCGTTTGAACAAGCGGCGATCCCTTCACATAGTGCCGCTGTCGGCGAAAGCGTCTTGCCTTGCAAGCCGGCGGGATTCGTAAGGAGTGCGGAGCACGACGGAATAGCGAAGGCGGCGCATCTGATCTGCGAGCAATGTCGAGCGGGCGGCGCCGAGCGTCAGCCACAGGGTGAGGGATCCCGCCGGTATGCTATGGCGGCGGGATGTTCGCCGAACAAGGAACATAAAAGCCAAACAAACCGTTTTATCAAGCGGCAGTCCTTTCACATAGTGCCGCTGTCGGCGAAAGCGTCTTGCTGAGCATGCCGCCGAACCTGCGGCGACATGCGTAACGCTTTGCGAAAAACTCTTTGACTTATCAAGCGAAACATTCCTATTTGTGGCAAATTTCGCCGCAAGGTTCGGCCGCTTGAAACGCCAAAGCAAAAGGAGCAGTTGCCTGCCCCTTTTGCTTTGGCGTTCCCGGCGGGATTCGAACCCACGACCTTCCGCTTAGGAGGCGGACGCTCTATCCTGCTGAGCTACGGAAACATTCTCCTGACGTTGTCTTATTGTAGTCGCGATCTTTGTCTTTGTCAAGCGCTCCCGCATGCGCGGATGGGCGCTTGACGGACAGTGTATTAAACGACAGGTGTGCTGTGTTGTCTATTGACACAATTTTCCGCTCGGTGTATGCTTAAAAGGAGCTTTCGCTCGTTAAGGGAGATATTATGAGCAACGATTACGTGCTTGCCATCGACTTCGGCACACAGAGCGTCCGCGCCATCATTTACAACGACCGCGGCATGGAGATCTGCAAGGCAAAAGTGCCTTTTACGCCCTATTTTTCTTTGAACAGCGGCTGGGCAGAACAATATCCCGAGACCTATTGGGACAATATGGTGAAAGCCATCCACCGCCTGAAAGAGGAATATCCCTTGGGCTTTGACCGCATCGTCGCCGTGGGTGTGACCACCATCCGCGACACCATCACTTTCGTGGACAAGGACAAAAAGGTGCTGCGCCCCTTCCTCGTATGGCTGGACGAGCGCGAATGCTCCCGCGTTGAAGAGGTCATCCCCCTCTCGCAGAAGATCATGCTCAAAGCGGTCAAGATGTGGGAGCCTTTCTGCGGCATCCGCAAAGTGACCAAGATGAACTGGGTGCACGAGCACGAGCCCGAGGTGTGGAACAACACCGAAAAGATCATCCAGCTTTCGGGATACATCAATCTCCGTCTGACGGGGCGGCTGGTGGACAGCGTCGCGTCGCAGATCGGGCATCTCCCCTTCGACTACAAAAACCAGAAGTGGCAGACCAAGAAGGTCGTCAACAACTATCTCACGGACGCGGGAGCGGACAAGATGGTGGACCTTGTGGACTCCACTTCCCTCATCGGACACGTCACCGCGGAGGCAGCGGCGGAGACGGGGCTGAAAGCGGGCTTGCCCGTCATCGCATGCGGCTCGGATAAGGGCTGCGAGACCTTCGGCTCCGGCGTGCTCGGGTCGGACAAGGCGTCCGTCAGCATGGGCACCACCGCGACCATCCAGATCACCACACAGAAATATGTCGAGCCGGAGCCTTTCATGCCCGCCTACCCCGCCGTCATCAAAGGGCTGTATAACCCCGAGGTGGAGATCTTCCGCGGCTGCTGGATGGTGACATGGTTCAAGGAACAGTTCGGCGAAAAGGAGTGCGCAAGAGCAGCGGAACTCGGCTGCTCGCCCGAGCAGCTCCTCGACGAACTCCTGGACGTCACCCCCGTCGGCAATGAGGGCTTGGTGCTGCAACCCTATTGGTCGCCGAAGATCAAGATCCCGTGGGCGAAAGGCACGATGATCGGCTTCTCGGACGTCCACACCCGCGCGCATTTCTACCGCGCGATAATAGAAGGCATCGGCTTCGGGCTTTACGAGGGACTCAGCAGCATACAGCAGAGAGCGGGCACCAACATCAAAAGCATCATGATCTCGGGCGGCGGCTCCGTCTCCGACCGCGTCTGCCGCATCATCGCGGACATCACGGGGCTGCCCGTGTGCAAAACACAGACCTACGAGAACAGCGCCCTCGGCTGCGCCATGCTCACCTATATGGGGCTGGGCACCTTCAAGACCCCGCAACAGGCGATCAGCCACATGGTGCACGACGACAAGTGCTATATGCCCGACATGAAGAACCACGAAAAGTATATGCTGCTCTACCACACCGTCTATGAGCGCATCTACCGCAAGAACAGGAAGACATTCAAAAATATCCGCGTCTACAACCGCAGATACCCCGTGCCCAAGAAGTGACGAGCATCGACAATACAAGCAATTAAACACACAAAAACGCGCACATAAACGCGCGTTTTTGTTTTTTTCTTGTTCCCGTCCCGTTCGCCCCTCCTCGGCGCGGGTCTTCCGATGCGCGGCGGCGGGCTCCCGAGCGGCACATTCACATGAGGACAGAACCGCGGTCGGTGTCCGAGACGACGTAGAGGATGTTGGTCTCCGCGCCCGTCAGCGCGTCGATGTAGACAAAATAAGTCCCGTCCTTTTCGCACTCGAACTCATAGGTCAGCACCTCGCGCATCCCGTCCGTGGGGATGAGCGCGAGCCTGCCCTCCCCCACCGCGGGGAGGGGGAGTTCCGCCCTCGCTTGGGCGAGAGTGAGCGCGGGTGCGGGCAGGTCACGGGCGGTGTGATTGAAGACATAGTGCGTGGCGTCCAACCCCGTGACCGTGCCGCTCCCCTCGTCGAGTTTGACCTTGACGAGGTCGGGATAGAGCACGACGCCGTTCTCAACGGGCGCGAGGTTGACATAGGTCACCCCGTGCGCGGAAGCGCTCCACACCACCGCAAGGTCTTTATATCCCGCGCGCTCGGCGAACGCTTTCGCCGCCGCGCACATCTCGGGCTCCGCCTCCGCCGCGGGCACGCGGTCGGGCTGCATATCGAAGAGCACGAGGAGACCGCCCTTTTCCGTGAGCTGGGCATAGCCCGTCCCCTCCCCTGTCTGCACGGTGTAATTTAGGGTGACGACGTCGGACTCCGTCCTGCCGACAAACTCCGCGCTCTCCGCCCCTTTCACCATATCTTTGAGAAGAGCGGCGCCTTCCTCTTCCGTTATCTTCTCTCTGCCTTCGAGCGCCTTGCACCCGCGGTGTTCGAGAGCGTCCGAGAAGGGTCCGTCATAGATCATCTCCGGATAGTTGACGTCGGGCTCGGAAAAGACCTCGAACTTCCCCGCAAGTTCCGCGAGCATCCCGCCCTCACCGAGGAAGAGCCTCCCCTCCGAGAGCCCCGTGCGGGTGTCGCGGAGCGCGCGCTCGAGCACTCCCGTCATCCTGCGCAGTTCCGCGAGTTTTTCGGTCTCGTCCGCGGTGAGCGGGGTGCCGTCGCCGAGCCTTTCCGCGAGATAGCGGGCGTAATCCCCCGTCTGCCCCACGAATTTGCTCGCCTGCATCACGCCCTCTTCCCCGCCCTCGAACGCGGAGAGGCTGACGCTCGCGAGTTCCGCCGCGCTGCGGACGTCGTAGAGAAGCTCCTGCTGTGCCGCCGCGGTGTCCGCCGCCGCGAGTTTGCCAAGCGTCACGTTGAGGTCGTTCGCGCTGTCCGCAAGGTCGTAATAGTGCCGCGTATATACGCCCTCCATGTCCCGCATATACTCCGCTCTGAGGTCGTTCATCCCCTCGCTGTACACGAGCGCGACGGAGAGACCCGCTATGCTCCCCGCGGCAAGCGCCGCCACCACGGACACCGCCGCTATGCGGAAGGCGCGCTTGCGCTTGTTCTTTTTCGCCGCGCTTTCGCGGGCGGGAGCTTTGTCCTCTTCGGCGAGCTCGTTCGCATACGCCGTGAGCGCCGCCTTTTTCTCTTCGATGTCGCTGCGTTTTTTCCTGTCCATATTGCCTCCTAACAGAAATTGTGCTGTCCGATGACGAGTTTGACGGGGCGGGAGAGCATCCACGCCGATGTCGCCGTGCGCGGGTTGTAATAGAACAGACAGCCGTAAGTCGGATCCCATCCGTTCAGCGCGTCCTGCGCCGCCTTGACCGCGGTGTCGTCGGGAGTGAGATTGATCTGTCCGTCCGCTACGCAGTCGAACGCCCCCGCCTGATAGACAACACCGGCGATCGTGTTGGGGAAACTCGAGCTCTCGACGCGGTTCAATACCACCGCCGCGACAGCCACCTGTCCGATATACTCCTCTCCCCTCGCCTCGCCGTAGACCACGCGCGCAAGCAAGTTGAGGTCGGAAGACGTGATCCCGCCTCCGCCGCCCGAGGACGGACCGGAGGAAAGCGTCATCCCGAGCGCCGCCGCCGTTGCGGAACCCACCACGCCGTCCGCGGTCAGTCCGTTGCGGCGCTGGAAATACTTCACCGCGCTCTCCGTCGCCGAGCCGAAGATGCCGTCCGCGGAGCCCGTGAGATAGCCCCAATTTTTCAGCTTCCGCTGCATCTCCTTCACCTTGTCGCCCGTACTGCCCCGCTTCAGCACCCCGGAGGAAGACGTCCCTCCCGCCGAGGACGAGCCGCCCGAGAGAGTCATCCCGAGCGCCGCCGCAGTCGCGGAGCCCACCACGCCGTCCGCAGTCAGCCCGTTGGTGCGCTGGAAATACTTCACCGCATCCCGCGTGCCCGAGCCGAAGATGCCGTCCGCCGCGCCGTCGTAGTAGCCCCAAGCCTTCAACTTTTGCTGCATCTCTTTCACCTTGTCGCCCGTGCTGCCCTGTCTGAGCGCGGCGGCGTCCGCGCCGCCCTCCGCCTCCGCAAAGATGACCGCGCACACCACCGCAAGGATGAGCAGCACCGCAAGTACGGCTGCCGCCGTTCGTTTCAATGCCGAATTTTGCATGTTATCCTCCGCGGTTATTTTCGGCGGCATTTTAATTTTTATGTACGCCCGATCGGCATGCCGGATCGGAGTAATACGGACCGGCATGGAACAAGCGGCTCTCATTGCGTATGCCAGACAGGAATAATATGAACCAGGTTCAGCGCCGCCGATTTCCGCCTGAACCGCGTCATTCGCCTTGCTAATACAGTCAAGTATTAGCTGCAGCGACTTCCTTGCTCAGCCAAAAATCGGCTGGCGCGGAACTGCTCGCACCTCAGAGCAAGAGATTTTCGGATGATTTTGCACGGGCGGAACGCAGACAATAGTATACATATTGGCAAGTTTCGGCTGTGCAAAAGCGCCAAAAAAAATTGCTCTGAGGCTGGTTCATATTATTCCTGTCTGGCATAAAAGACCGCCGGCGCGGCAATAATCGACGCGAGGTCATCATGAAAACACGAGTCACCCTTTCCGTTCTTTTCCTTTTCCTGGTCTTTGCGACGACGGTCATCCTCTCCGCCTGCGACTTCGGGGACGGAGTCTTCCTCCCTTCCTCGGGCGCGGAAGACATCGCCTCAGAGGTGGTCAGGATACATATCCGCGCCAACAGCGATTCCGCGGAAGACCAAGCCGTCAAGCTCGCCGTCCGCGACGACGTCACCGCCCGTCTCACCGTCATGCTCAACGGTTGCGAAAGTAAAGACGACGCTCTCGCAGTGCTTGCAAAAAACAGCGATAGCCTGCGCGAAACGGCGCAATCGGCACTTGAAACGCATGGATTTGATTATAAAGCCCGCGTTGAGCTGAAAACGGAAACTTTCCCGGAACGGGAGTACGACGGATACGTGTTCCCTGCGGGGGAGTACGACGCGCTCATGATCTATCTCGGAGAGGGCGCGGGCGACAACTGGTGGTGCGTCGCGTTCCCGCCCCTTTGCTTTCTCCCCGGCGACGGCGAAAACGTCACCTATTCCTCTTGGGTGAAAGAACTCCTCGACCGCATCTTTTGATGCGGCGCGCCCCGCTTCGTCAAGGGGTTGCCCCTTGTGGGGACCCCCCCTTGCGAGGGATTTGATCCCTCGCGCTCCCCGTGGGGGTATTATACCCCCACACCCCCTTGCGAGGGGATCATCCCCTCGCGCTCCCGTGCTCTTTATAATAAAAGTGCGCCGAGTGTTGCGGGCGCAGCCGCAACGCTCGGCGCAATATTATATAAAGTTTGGGGTCGAGGGGCATAATGCTCCTCGCGGGGTCAAGGGGCAGAGCCCCTTGCACACTCCCGCCGAGGTGCAGTGGCGGCGTTCAGCGCGCGTTGCGCGCAAGATACACTATCAAAACGGATATATCTGCGGGCGAGACGCCGGAGATGCGGGAGGCTTGTCCGAGGTTGAGGGGGCGGATCCTGCCGAGTTTCTGCCGGGCTTCGAGGCGGAGGGCGGAGATGGCGTCGTAGTCGATGTCGGGCGGGATGAGCTTTTCTTCGAGGCGGCGCTGTTCCCTGATGGCGTGCTCCTGTTTTTTGAGATAGCCTGCGTATTTGAGCTCGACGACGGCGGCGGAGAGCGCTTCGTCGGAGCACGGGAAGGTGAGGAATGGCTTGATGTCCGCGGCAGACACCGAGGGACGGCGGGCGAGCTCCCCGAGAGTGATGGGTTTTGCGGGGACGGCTTCGCCTTTTGCGATGAGGAGCGCCTGCGCGGGATCGCGAGGGAGCGGCGTCTCCGAGAATGCGATGATCCTCTCGATCTCGCCGCGCTTTTTCTCCGTGCGGCGCATGCGCTCTTCCGTGGCGAGACCGACGGCGTAGCCTTTGGCGGTGAGGCGCATATCGGCGTTGTCCTGGCGGAGCTTGATGCGATGTTCCGCCCGCGCGGTCATCATGCGGTAAGGCTCGTTGGTGCCCTTGGTGACGAGGTCGTCGATGAGCACGCCGATGTACGCCTCGTCGCGCGCGAGCACGACGGGCTCCCGTCCTTCGAGAGCGAGAGAGGCGTTGAGACCCGCGATGAGCCCCTGCGCCGCCGCCTCTTCGTATCCGCTGCTGCCGTTGACCTGACCCGCGAGATACAGCCCGCGGACGAGCTTGCTCTCGAGGGTGGGCAGAAGGGAGGTCGGGTCTATGCAATCGTACTCGATGGCGTAGGCGTATTTGGCAAATCGGCAATGCGTGAGCCCGGGCACGGTGCGATACATCGCCTCCTGGACATCGTGCGGCAGCGAACTGCTCATGCCCTGGATGTACATCTCGTCGCTGTGCAGCCCCTCGGGCTCGACGAAGATCTGATGCCGCTCCTTGTCGCGGAAACGCATGATCTTGTCCTCGATGGAGGGGCAATAGCGAGGTCCTATGCCGCTGATGCTGCCGTTGTAAAGGGGGCTGCGGTGAATGTTGGAGAGGATGATCTCGTGAGTGCGGGCGTTGGTGTAAGTGAGCCAGCAGGGCTCTTCCTCAAAGGAAGATGCCTCGGACATGAAAGAAAACCTGTCCGTGTTCTCGCCGAGCTGGATCTCCATCTCGTCAAAGTCGATGGAATCGCGGTAAATGCGCGCGGGAGTGCCCGTCTTGAACCGCCTCACGGGCAGACCAAGCCCAAGCAGACTTGCGGTGAGCAGGTTTGCGGGAGGCTGACCGGAAGGACCCGAACTCTTGGAATACTCCCCTATTATGACCTTGCCGCCGAGATATACGCCCGTCGCAAGGATGACCGCGTCCGCGAAGATCTCCTCGCCGTCCGAGAGCTTCACGCCGCATGCCGCGCCGCCCGAGACAAGCACTTCCGCAGCCTCGCCCTCCCGCACCGTGAGCGCAGGCACGGAGCGCAAAGTGTCCATGATCACCCGCTGATAGAGCGCCTTGTCCTCCTGCCCTCGCAGGGAAAAAACGGCGGGACCTTTGGCAGAGTTGAGCATCTTGATCTGGACGAGGGCTTTGTCCGCCGCAAGTCCCATCTCCCCGCCGAGAGCGTCTATCTCGCGCACGAGATGTCCCTTCGCGGTGCCGCCTATCGCGGGATTGCACGCCATCATCGACACCGTGCCGAAACCGAGGCACAGCATGAGAGTGCGGTGCCCCTTCCTCGCACAGGCGAGAGCGGCTTCCACGCCCGCGTGTCCGCCGCCCACAACGATGATGTCGTACTTGTCCTTCTTCATTGCCTCTGTCTATGTTCCTTTATATATCTCACTCGGAGTTTTCGTCGTGTTCAAAGACGCTCCGAATAAGCTGCTCGTCTCGCGGGTGAGTTAGATTTCCCCCTCCTTCCCTTCGGGCTTTCCTCCCCCGTGTCCGAATAAGTATCGTCCTCCTAAAATGCGGGACTTACTTTCCTCCTTTTGAAAAAAGTATAGGTCTCGCACTAACATAATCGAGCGGCGAACAGTACTCACTGAGAACCCGGCACGGGCGGAGGAATTCGGCGCTCGCAACTTAAAGCCCGTGCCTATTTAGATCAACGGCGTTGCTCGGCACTCACATAGCGCGCCGCGGCGTTCAAGCGGCGGTTGCACCGCCTGTGAACGCTTGGGTGAGCGGCGCGTAGTTCCGTCTTCGAAATAGAACCGTCGTGTTCATGCGCGCTTCGAATAAGTGCGCGTTGATGAGCGGCTCCACTCCGAATGAGGCAATGCCGTATCTAAGATCATCACCCCCGGAGTTTTCGTTATTCCGTCTCCGTATGGGTGACGTTATTTACCCACGCAGAACTTAGCAAAGATGGCGTCCACAACGTCCTCGGTGGCGGTCTTGCCCGTGATCTCGCCGAGGGCGTCATACGCCTCGCGCAAGTCCACGAGAGTGAGGTCTACCGTGCCGTCAAGCGACGATAACGCGCTTTCAAGCGCGCGTTTTGCACGATAAAGTGCGTCTTTGTGCCTTTCCGAGGTGATGACTTCCCCGCCCGACGCGCGCCCCTCTGCGGCGAGCGCCGCGATGGCGTGGCGCAGTTCGTCCACTCCTCTGCCGTCCTTTGCGCTGACTGCGAAGCAGCCGTACATCCTGGGGCAACGGAAGGAAGTGAGGTCGCATTTGTTGCGCACGGTGAACACTCTCGCGCTGCCGAAGTCGATGTGCTCCTCTTCCGTCTCGGGGGCGGTGGTGTCGATCACGCGGATGACGACGTCGGCGTGTTTTGCTGCGGCGAGAGCGCGGCGCACGCCTTCGCTCTCTATCTCGTCGCCGCTCTCGCGGATGCCCGCGGTGTCCACGAAGTTGATCCTGATCCCGTCACACTCCACGCTCCCCTCGAGGGTGTCGCGGGTGGTGCCGGGGGTGCGGGTGACGATGGCGCGGTCCTCGCCGAGGAGCGCGTTCATGAGAGAGCTCTTGCCCGCGTTTGGTCTGCCCGCGAGCACCGCGGTGATGCCGTGCTTTGCCATCCTGCCGCTGTCCGCGGTGGCGAGGAGCGCGTTCACGCGCGCGAGCGCGTCCTCTATCTGTCCTTTGAGGGGCGGGAGCACGACGTCCTCCGTCTCCTCGGGATAATCGAGAGTGGCTTCCAGCCCCGTGATGACCTCGCCGAGAGAGTCGCAGAGCACGTTTATCTCGCGGGAGAGGGAGCCGTCCATCAGCCTGTAAGCGGCGCGGAGCGCTGCTGCGCTCTCCGCATTGATCATATCCGCGACGCCCTCCGCGTCGGCAAGCGACAGCCTGCCCGAAAGATAGGCGCGCTTGGTGAACTCCCCTCTTTCCGCGAGTCTTGCACCCGCGCGGAGCACGGCGTCCAGCGCGCCGCGCATGACGCGCACTCCGCCGTGAAGATAGAATTCCACGGTGTCCTCTCCCGTATACGCCTTTGCGGCGGGGAAGAAGACGGCGTAGCCGCGGTCGCGGAAATCGCCCGCGTCAAAGGTGCCGAACCGCATCATGAGCGGGGTGTCGGAAATGGGGCGGGAGCCCTTGCTCCCGCAAATGAAAACGGCAGAGGCAACCGCGAGCGCGTCCTCACCGGACACGCGCAAAATGCCTATGCCGCCTGCCCCGACGGGCGTTGAAATGGCTGCTATAGCACGCATATCAGCGTCTCTTGCCGCCTCCGAAGCTCTTGAACTTGGGGGGACCGCTCTTGGGCGCGTCGGACTTGACAAAGGAGTCCGTATAATAGCCGCGGTATTCCCTGCCGTCCGGCACTTCCTCCTCCTCGACGCGGGGAGAGCGTTCGCGCCTGCGGTCGCGGTCGCGGTCTCCTCTTCCGCCTCTCGCGTCGTCGCGTCTGCCGCCCCTTCTGTCGTCACGGCGGTCGTCGCGGCGCCCGTCGCGGCGTCCGTCACGCCTGCCGCGGGGTCTGTCTCCTCTCAGTTCCACACCCTTGGGGACGATGACGACGTGCCTTTCGGCGTCCTCTCCCTCGGAGTGGGTCTCCGCGATCTCGCTGTCCACGAGCGCGCCGTGGATGATGCGGCGCTCGAAGGGGTTCATGGGCTCGAGCACCACCTTTCTGCGGGTGCGGTAAGCCTTTTCCGCAAGGCGGTTTGCCAGGGCGACGAGGGTGTCGCGGCGCTTTGCGCGGTAGTTCTCGCAGTCCACGACGATCTTCGCCGAGCCGTTGCGCTCCTGCCCGACATAGGTACGGGTGAGGAACTGTATTGCGTCCAGCACTTCGCCGCGGTATCCTATGGCGGAGCCGCTGCCCTCGCCCTCGATGTCCACGACTATCTCGCCGTCACGCTCCTCTGCCGCGGCGTGAGCGTCGATGTTCATTGCCGCGAGCACTCCGTTGACGAAATCCTCCGCGAGGGTGCCCGCGTCCTCACGCACGGTGACTTTGACTTCCGCCTGTCTGAAAAGTCCGCCCTTTTGCAAAACTTCCACCTGAACTCTGTCCTTCGCGACCCCGAGTTCCGCAAGCGCCTTTTCGACCGCGAGGTCGACGTTGCTTGCCTTGACCACTACCCATTTTTCCATTTTGACTCCTGTTATCTGCGAGGTGCGATCGCGCCCGTCTTTTTCGCCTCACGCCTGTCGAGCAGCTTGCCCACGAGGGTGAACCCGAGCTGGAACACGATGGACACCAGCGAGCTGGTGAACGTATACAGCGCGAATGCGGCGGAATAGAAGAGCGAGAACACACCGATCATTATCGGCATGAAATATTGCATCATCTTCATGGAGCCCTGCATGCCGTCCGCGCCCTTCTTGCCGTCGGCGGTGGGAGGAGGAGCCCCCTGAGACTTGGTGATGAGCTTCTGCGAGAGGAAGGTGAGCGCGATGGAGAGCGCGGGGAGGAGGAGCCAGCCGTTCCAGCTTGCGTCGCCCTTGCCCCAGCCCGCTTCGTCCGCGCCGATGACCTTGCCCATGACGAGCTCGTATTCGTCCTTCATGACGCCCGTGATGCGGGACATCCCGAAGCCTTCCTGCCCCGTGGCGACGAGGTAGTCCGGCACGCCGTCCTGCCAGTTGTCCGAGACGAAGATGTTCTTGATCCAGAGGAAGCCGCGCTTCTCGGTGCGTTCCGGCGAGAAATAGAACTCGTACACTGCGGTCTGCGCCTTGTCCACGGCGGCATTGTACGCCTCCGCGTTGGCTTCCGTCCTGTCGAAGGACTCCCAGCCTTCGCCGAGCTCTTCTTCCATGGTCTGCTCGAACACGTTGTAGCTGGTGACGTAGTCCTGCGCGAACTGATAGCCCACCATCTCTCTGAACCCCGTGAAGACCACGAAGAACACCACCAGCGTGATGAGAGAGGGAAGACATGCGCCCAGCATGGAATATTTTTCCTTCTTGTAGAGCGCCATCTGCTCCTGCTGATAGCGCTGTTTGTCGTCGCCGTACTTCTCGGCGAGCGCCTCGAGCTGAGGACGCATCCTCTCCATCGCCTTCGCGTTGCGGCGGGAGATGACCTTCTGCCAGATGTCGAGGGGAGAAAGCACCAGCTTCAGTATGACGGTGAACGCGACGACGGACCAGCCGAACACGGCGATGTCGTCGTCGAGACCGTACATGAGCTTGGCGATGAAGTGGGAAGGCTCGTTCACCGAACCGCCCGAAACGTCAAAGGCGCCGCTGTCGGCATTGCACGCCGAAAGCATGAAAACGCTCAGAATGAGCAGCAGAGCCACTGCGTATATCTGAAACATTTTGCGGCGTCTGTAATCTACACGAGCCATTTGATCTTACCTCTGTAATTTTCCGGCACGGGATCGAAACCGCCCTTGGAAAAGGGGTTGCATCTGAGCACCCTGAAAAGCCCCATTGCCCCGCCTATCACCGCGCCGTAACGCTCCACCGCGTCGTATGCGTACATGGAACACGTCGGCGTATATTTGCAATTCCGCCCGATAAAGGGAGAAAGCGTCCGCTTGTAAAGAAGGAGCAGCGCCTGCGCAAATCTCTTCATCTCGTCTGCGGGAGCTTGCCCGCCCTCTCAAAGAGCTTCTCCGCCTCGGCACAGACGGACCTGAAGTCCAGCTCCGCCGCGGACGGCTGCGCCACGATAACGTACAAAAAACCCGGGTCTATCGCCGCCGTGAGAGGAGTGATCGCCTCCCTGAGCAGCCTCTTCACACGGTTGCGCGTCACCGCGCCGCCCACCTTTTTGGACACCGAAAGCCCGACCTTCAGCCCCTCGCCCGACTTCGCCCACAGCAAAGTCAAATGACGAGTGCGGCAGCGCTCACCCCTCTTGTAGACATAGGTGAACGCCGCCCGCTTCTTCAGACGGAACTCCCGCTTCATTTACGCGGTGAGGTTCTTCCTGCCTCTGGCACGACGCCTCTTGAGCACCTTCCTGCCGCTGGTGGACTTCATCCTCTCACGGAAACCGTGCACTTTGCTTCTCTGTCTCTTCTTGGGTTGATAAGTCTGTTTCATATTGCCTCCGAGGGCTGCCGCCCCATTTTATTTGCGGCCCGTCCGCCCCCGGCGGACTCAAAGCCATTTTTTCACATTTCCCGCCGCGCGGCGCTCCCGAGACACAGCCTCCGTCGCCCGCTCCGCACGCGCCCGTATGCACGTCGCCCGCGTTTTCGGCATAATATGCTGAGACATTATAATTAAAATAAATATCCCATGTCAACTGTTTTTCACCCCCTGCGGGTTTTTCAATGAGACGCATGCAAAGAGCGCAACGAATTGCTGTTCGTCTCGAGGAGGGCTCGCTCGAAGTGAGCGGCGTGCTCGGAGACGCTCTATCAAACTGTTCATCATGCTCGGGGACGCTCCGAATAAACTTTTCGTCTCGCGGGTAAGTTAGAATTCCCCCCTCCTTCCCTTCGGGCTTTCC
>ENA-OZGX01000847-OZGX01000847.1-human-gut-metagenome-genome-assembly--contig:-NODE-847-length-13230-cov-5.028615_pt1 | contig 13230 bp, 14 predicted proteins | sample MGYA00244040_ERZ653674 | MGnify/ENA primary metagenome ERZ653674 (study PRJEB26926, sample SAMN06165232) | human gut metagenome | biome: ENVO:00009003; feature: ENVO:2100002; material: ENVO:00002003... | reverse complement strand
GGCAGCGTCAGATGTGTATAAGAGACAGGTCTAAAGGATCGGCATATTTTATGCCGCCCCTTCAGACTTTTTTTTATGGGTTCGTATAGACGCTACCAGGCAGATGATCCAAGCCGGGGGATTCATGTTCCATATGCAATGCTGAGCCGTCGTATTCCCAACAGCGGACATAGCCGTCGGCAGCATTATGGAAGGTGATTAAACCATTGTTCTGGCTGGTTTGCACAGAGCCGGTAAGATCATATAGCCCGATTGTTTCTCCATCCCATCGCAGTACCAGAATATTGCCATTGCTTTCTTCCAGCCGGACCATCCATCCTTGCGGGGATCGCAGAAGTAGAACTTGGTGTGCAATGGAATCGGAATCGGCTAAAATACGGGTGTAGCGGAGCCGGTAGGGGGAAAGGGTACCCGTTAACTGCACGCCATCCGTGTGCCGGAAATCCAGCATGGCAACGCCACTGGAATACTGGATGGAACCCGTTCCCTGAAAGGCTCCCTCCACAGAAGAGGCGTAGCTGGCATAAGGATCCGTATCGCTGCTGGAATCCGACCGCAGCAACAATCCCAGGGTCATCATGCCCTCGGTGATATGGGACTCCAGGGCAGAGAGGAGTAATTCCCCTTCTATGCAGCCGGATATGTGGGCCATACTTACCGTTTGGGACGGAGAAGTTTCCAGTGCTCCATGAAGTCGCTCTAAGGGAGTCTGTACAACATCGTAAAAATCCTGATAGAAAATCCACACCGGATTACCCATCCTTGGGGTAGGAGAGGGTGTGGACAGGGATGTCTGGGAGGCGGAAGCCCCAGTGGGAGTTGAAGCAGGGGCCTGGGCTGGCAGGGAAAAAAGAGTACATCCGCAAAAAAACAGGCACGCCGCCAGGAGTGCCAAAAGAAGAGGTCGTGCTAAGCTACGAAACATGGGGAAAACACCTCAGTCTTGTTGGAAATAGGAGACAATGCCATTGTAAATGCCGGTGGCACAGGCAATCTGATAGGAATCCAAACCTAATTGTACATCGTCTTCCGCGTTGGATAGGTAGCCCATTTCCACGGCGATGACAGGTGATTCAGACCAATTGAACCCTGTTTGATCCATTAGGGCGGTAATGCCGCCATCTACCGCGCCGGTGGCGTCGCAAAATCCCGCCATGATTTGCTTAGCAAGACGAAGGCTATCTGCATAAATCTCCGCATTGTAGGCTCGAGAGGGGATTAGCCCGTGGGCGCCGCTGACCCGTTCGGAGGAGGAGGCGTCGCAATGGAGCCGCACCCAGCAATCCACGTCGTTCTGGTTCATGATCTGTGCCCGCTCGATGTTGGAGATGTTTACGTCGTTGCTGGTGCGGGTCATTACCACCAATGCGCCGCCAGCCTCCAGCAGGGCCTTTAGCTTTAAGCCAATGGCAAGATTGATCTGGCATTCCGACACGCCAGTCTTTACCCCTATAGCGCCCTTGGTCATGCGGGGCTTGGTGCGTTCGCTATCCGGGAACAAAGGTTCCAGGTTGGTATCCTCATTGGTCTGATGGCCTGGGTCGATGCCGATGACTCTCCCTTGTAGGGGCACGGCAGCTTCCGGTGTGGAGGTGGGCTTAGCCAGCGTGCCATCCTCCAGGGCAGCGGCATAGGCCTCAGCAGTTTCAGGACCATAGGCGCCATCCACATCAACACCCAAAACTTTTTGCAGCATAATTAAAGCATCCCGAGTATCTGTGGAAAAGGTGCCGCTGATCTCACCCTGATAATATCCAAGCGCGGAAAGCTCTTCCTGCAATGCGGCTACTTGGCTGCCATAATCTCCTATTTCCAAAATGCCCTGGGGTAACGCCATGGCAGTGGGGGTAAAGGATAAAATCAATATGAGGGCCATTAGGCCAATGCATTTACGCGTACTCCGTTCCATGCTATAGATTGTAACACGTTTCGCCCTTTTTGTGTGAGTACTGGTATAAATAATTTGTGAATAATGGTAAACGAAGGCGCTGTTTCCATGGGACGGGACCCGAAAAGAACTGCCGGAAAGAAAAACCGGACATACCATTTATGGTATGTCCGGTAAAAATGCCTATTTTTGCCTTAATAGATCAGGCTTTGCGGAAAGCCAATTTTCCATCGGCTAGATAGCATTCCACCTGGTCGCCTAGACGGATCCGGCCGGAAAGGACTTCTTCACTCAGGCTGTCCTCCACCTGATGCTGGATGGCCCGGCGCAAAGGTCGCGCTCCATATACCGGGTCAAAACCATCGCTTGCAAGATGAGCGGCGGCTTCCGGGGAAACGGTCAAATTGATACCTCTCTCGCGCAGCCGTTCCACAACCCCCCGCAGCATCATATTTACAATTTGCAGGGTCTGATCTTGCTCCAATTGGTGGAAGATGATGATCTCATCCACCCGGTTAAGAAATTCGGGCCGGAAGGTACGCTTAAGTTCCTCCATCATACCTTCCCGCATCCGCTCATAGGTGAGAGCAGGGGATTCCGCCCCGAAGCCGATGGCCCGGGCTTTGCCCACTCGGTTGGCCCCCACGTTGGAGGTCATAATGATGATGGTATTGCGAAAATCCACCGTGCGGCCTTTGGAGTCCGTTAGCCGTCCATCCTCCAGCACCTGCAACAGGGTGTTGAACACATCAGGATGGGCCTTTTCGATCTCATCCAGCAGAATGACGCAATAGGGCTTGCGACGAACCCGCTCGGTCAATTGTCCGCCATCGTCATAGCCCACATAACCTGGGGGGGAGCCCATCAGCTTACTGACGCTGTGAGGCTCCATATATTCGCTCATATCCAGGCGGATCATAGCGTCCTCATCCGCAAACATAACCTCAGCCAGGGCTTTGGAAAGCTCGGTCTTACCCACGCCGGTGGGGCCCAAGAATATGTAGCTGCCAATGGGACGTTTTGGATCCTTCAGCCCGGCCCTTGCCCGACGGATGGCCCGGGATACGGCGCTGATGGCTTCATCCTGGCCCACCACCCGTTTGTGGAGGGATTCCTCAAGATGCAGCAGCTTTTCGCTTTCATCTTCCGTAAGCTGTTTTACTGGAATACCTGTCCAAGCATTGACTACCTCCGCAATGTCGTTTTCGGTTACCGTACATTGGCTGCTTTCCCGCTCTCGCTCCCATTCTTCTTTTTTGTCCTGCATCTGCTTGCGCAGGGTATGCTCCGCATCCCGGATGGCTGCCGCCCGTTCAAAATTTTGATTGTTGACCGCTTCTTCTTTTTCCTGGAGGAGGGCGTTAAGCTTATCCTCCAGGGCTTTCATATCCGGTGGGGAGATGTAGGTGGCCAACCGAACCCGACTGGCGGCTTCATCCATCAGGTCGATGGCCTTATCCGGTAGATACCGATCGGAAATATATCGATCGGAAAGCTCCACTGCAGCCCGGATAGCATCATCGGTAATGGTAGCCTTATGGTGGGCTTCATATCGATCCCGCAGGCCGAAGAGGATTTGCACTGCCTCCTCTCGGCTGGGCTCACCCACGGTAACAGGCTGAAACCGTCGCTCCAAGGCCGCATCCTTTTCGATATAGCGACGGTATTCGTCCAGCGTAGTGGCGCCTACCACCTGGATTTCTCCCCGGGCCAGAGCGGGCTTAAGGATATTGGAAGCGTCGATGCTACCCTCTGCGGCGCCTGCGCCCACGATAGTGTGTAGCTCGTCGATAAACAAGATGGTGCGGCCGCTTTTCTTCAGTTCGTCGATGGCGTTTTTGATCCGCTCCTCAAATTCGCCACGGTATTTGGTGCCCGCCAGCATGCCGCCAAGATCCAGCGTCACTACCCGTTTGTTTTTCAATAGTTCCGGGATATTGCCGCTGGCTATCCGCTGGGCAAGACCCTCAATGATGGCGCTTTTACCCACGCCGGGATCCCCGATGAGCACTGGATTGTTTTTGGTGCGGCGGGAGAGAATCTGGATAATGCGCTGGATCTCGTTTTCCCGGCCGATCACCGGATCCAGCTCACCCTCCTTGGCCAGGCGGGTAAGATCTTTGCCATATTGGTTTAGCACCGGGGTGTCTGGATCGCCGGCGTCATGGCCTGCACCCTTTGGCTGGGCAGTGGTGCCGGAGAGCATCTGCCGCAATAGGCTGAAATCACACCCTAGGTCGTCCAGGATGCGTACGGCCACGCAGTCCCGCTCCCGCAGGATAGCTAGCAGAATATGCTCGGTACCAATGTAGTTGTTTTTCAGGGATTTGGCCTCATACAGGCTCAATTCCAGGATCTTTTTGGTGCGAGGTGTGTAGCCGAAGCTGTCGGTAAAATGATAATCTCCATGGCCCACTAGGGCGTCCGCCCGGGCGGTTACATCCTTTTCCGTTATGTTAAGCTGGGCCAGGGCCCGGGCGGCGGCGCTTTCCCCCTCCCGAATCAGTCCAAGAAGCAAGTGCTCGCTGCCAACATAGTTATGGCCCATACCCTTTGCACTCTCTTGAGCCAAGGCTAAGGCACGCCTAGCGCCTTCTGTAAAGCGTTCAATAAAGTCCATATGTTTACTCCTATTCGATGGTAAAATTTAAAACTATAAGTTTTTTAAGGTCTCCCGAAGCCGGTCTGCCCGGGCGGCGCATTCCTCATCCTCGGATAAGGGGACGGAGGAAAGCTGCGCCCCTTGGCAGGCTACGATCAGGCCGTCGATCTCCTCCATGGGCAATGGCAACAGACCCAAACTGACCCCAAGCTTGATGGCGGATAGCTCCTGCATGGCCTCGGCAAGATCCATTTTCCGAGCATACCGGCAAATACCCAGGGCCCTGCCCACCATATCCTCCAATTCTAGGGGCCGCTTGTTCAACAACAAAGCTCTGGCGCGGGCTTCCTGGACAGCTAGCTGGCTGATTACAGCAGTAAGAGCTTCCATAAGCTCCCGCTCTTGCATCCCCAGGGAATGCTGGTTGGAGATCTGGTAAATATACCCAGGGGCGCTGCTTCCTTCTCCATAGAAGCCCCGTACAGCCACCCCTAACTTTCCGATCCGGGAAAGGAGGGGTTCCGCTTGGCCGGTTAGGGCCAAGCCCGCCAGATGGATCATGGCAGAGGCCCGCATGCCGGTGCCCAGGTTAGTGGGGCAGGCAGTAAGGTAGCCGTACTGAGAATCAAAGGCATAGGGGAGGGCGGCGGCGATGGTCTCCTCCGCTTCCCGGCAAAGGGCATAGGCCCCGGGCAAATCCAGGCCCGGCAGAATCCCCTGGATGCGCAGATGATCTTCTTCGTTCAGCATCACAGCCAAGGTGTGGGCGCCGTTAAGGATCAGCGCCCCTTGGCTGGAGGCAATCAGGTCGGTACTACACAGGTGGTTTTCCACCAGGGATGCACGTTCTAGTGGGGCAAGCTCAGCCATGGGTAAAAAAGAATACCCTTTTTCCGTTGGGAACAAAGGCCGCACCTGCTCTAGGATGGCATTGGCCTGCTGCTCGCTCTGGCTGTTGACGAAAGGCCGATCCTTAAAATTACGGGCCAGCCGAACGCGGCAGCTAAGTATAATATGCGTAAGGGGGATGGTGGTCATGCTTTCGCCTCCATATCCCGGATCTGATCCCGTAGTTGGGCTGCTTGCTCATAATCCTCTGTTTCGATGGCTGCGCGCAAAGCTTCCCGCAGTTTATCCAGCTCGTTTTGGGCTGGGGTCCCATAGACTGGCCTGGTTCCCATGTGCTGGCTGCGGCCACCCTGGCTCCCTTCAATAATGGGAGCAAGGGCAGCACGGAAGGTCTGATAGCATTGGGGACAGCCCAGCAGCCCCGTCTCCCGGAACTTGGAAAGGGTCATACCGCAGGCGCAGGCAGGTTCATCCTGGTCCTCCGGCTCGGTGGAAGCAATGTCCATCAATTCTGCAAAGGTGGGCAGCTTAAAGGTCAGCCCGCCGGAGGATTTGGCACATTGGGCACACAAATGCCGCTCCAATTTTTTTCCATTTATAACTACGATGCGATGGATCACCGCTTCGTTTTGTTTGCACGAATCGCAAAGCATAGGAAATCCCTCCTTCATTTAGAAAGCTTCGCCATGGAACTTCATAAGAACGGGCTAGCAGGCGTATCCTATCCAGTCCCTTCCTACTAATATGGAAGCTTTCATGTTGATTGTAGCACACCTGTCAAGACTATTCTATGTTAAAAAGGTGAAAAAAAGCGTAACGATTGGTTTCGATTTGATAAGGCTATGCAACCACCCTTGTACCGCCCAAGGGAAACATGATATACTGTCAAATGACATCGGAATTAGAGAAGGGAGGCAAGGCGTTTGTTCCTTCGGCAGGTAAAGTTGATGGATACAGACTTTTTAGGTTCGGACCAATATCTTGCCGCCATTCCCGCTGTCAAAAAGGGGCTTGTCCATGGCTTGGAGCTTTCCGTCGCGCCTGTAACCTTTTTCGTAGGGGAAAACGGCATGGGAAAATCCACCCTGCTGGAGGCTATTGCCATCGCAGCGGGATTCAATCCGGAGGGTGGGTCGTTGGGCTTAAGGTTTTCCTCTAAGGATACCCATTCTGGGTTGTTCCGGCATATTCGGCTAGTGCGAGAACCCTATAGGCCCCAGGACGGCTATTTTCTCCGGGCGGAGAGCTTCTATAATATGGCCACCGCCATTGACGAGGCGGATTATGATGGGAAGCTCCTATATAGCTATGGAGGAAAATCCCTCCATCAGCAGTCCCATGGAGAAAGCTTCTTGTCCTTGGTATTGCACCGGCTAAGGGGACATGGGCTGTATATATTCGACGAGCCGGAAGCAGCCCTTTCTCCTTCTAGGCAAATGACCCTACTATGCGCCATCCACAGCCTGGTGCAGCAGGGATCCCAGGTGCTGATGGCCACCCATTCTCCCATCCTGATGGCCTATGCCCCTGGGGTGATCTATCAGCTGGACGGGGAAGGGATCCACAAAACAGACTATAAGGATACGGAGCACTACCAGCTTACGCTACGGTTCCTTTTGGATCCAGAGAGCATGCTCAAGCGGCTCTTTGCGGACGAGTAACCCCTCCCGGCGGGTGTAACATATATATGAATAGGGCGTGTGCCGGGGTAGCCTGGCCGCCCGAATTCAAACTTGGAGATGAGAGTATGATATATTTAGATAACAGCGCCACCACCCGTACCCTGCCCCAGGCAGCCCAGCGGGCCATGGAGGCTATGACAGAAACATATTTTAACCCGGCAGCCGCCTATTCGCCTGCAGTTGCTATGGAGCGGGCTATCAACGGGGCAAGAACTACCCTTGCAAGTGCCATTGGCGCTAGCGCAGAGGAGCTGTATTTTACCAGCGGCGGCACGGAAAGCAACAATATGGCCATCTTTGGGGCATTAGAGCCGATTCGGGGCCGGGGCCGGATCATCGTGGGGGCAACGGAGCATCCCTCCGTATTCGAGCCCTTCCAGAAGCTGGCCAGGCAATATGATATGCAGGTTGCCTGGGTGGATGGACAGGGCTGCATCGACCTGAAGGGACTGGAAAAGCTCTTGACTCCGGATACCCTGTTGGTATCCATCATGCAGGTGAACAACGAGGTAGGGGCCATTAACGACATTTCGGCCATCCGCCGGCTCATGCGAGCGAAAGCCCCTGGTGCTCTGCTTCATGTGGACGGGGTACAGGGCTATCTAAAGGTTCCCTTTAGCGCTGCGGACTGCGATTTGTATTCCATCAGCGGCCATAAGTTCCATGCCCCCAAGGGGGTAGGTGCCCTATATGTGCGCAAAGGGATCCGGTTTGCCGGGGGTCAGCTGGGGGGCGGCCAGGAAAAGGGCGTGCGTAGCGGCACCTCCAACACCCCAGGCATCCTGGGGATGGAAACGGCGGCGCTGGACTATTTGCAAAACGCCATGCTTTACCGGCAGCAGATGTTGCAATGCAAGCAGCGGCTGTATGAAGAATTGATCCGCCTGCCGGACGTGGTTTACAACGGTCCTGCGCTGGAGGCGGCGGCGCCCCATATTCTGAATATTTCTTTCTTGGGGGTAGGGGGGGAAGTGCTGCTTCACGCCCTGGAGGATAAGGGAATTTATGTTTCCACAGGCTCGGCCTGCAGCGCCCATAAAAAAGGCAAAAATCGGATCCTTAACGCCATGGGGGTGATCGGGGAGCGGCAAGAGGGAGCCATTCGCTTCAGCTTCTGCCACGAGAACACCCTGGCTGAAATGGATCAAGTGGCAGATGCCATTGCTAGCCTTTTGCCCATGCTCCGCCGATTCCGCAGGCGGTAACGTTACAAAGACCCGGCGGCGGGTTTTCCCGCCGCCCCAATTTACCTGCGGCTGTTTGCACAGGCCGTGGGGGATGAAAAAGCAAATTAGGCCCGGCCCTTTGGGGACAAGCCCATTTTGGTCTGGCATCAAAACCATTACGACGAAATATAAAAGGGGAATGTATGGAACAGGTATTGCTGGTACGCTATGGAGAGATTCATTTGAAAGGATTGAACAGGCCTTTTTTTGAACAAAAACTCATTCAGGGAATTAAAAATGCCCTCAGAGATTTGTCCTTGCCCATCAAGGTGCGCCAGGATCAGGGCCGTATCTATGTGTTTGGCGTAAGCGAAGCAATGCGAGATACGGCTGTGGACAGGCTTAGCCGGGTCTTTGGCATCCATGGGATCAGCCCCGCTGTAGCTGTGGAAAAGGAATACCAAGCCATCCAGGCGGCCGCCCTGGCTTTGGTGGGCAGGACTCTGGAGCGCCAGCCGGGCATTGCCACGTTTAAGTGCTTTTGCCGTCGAGCGGATAAGAAGTTCCCCATGAATAGCGAGACCGTTAACCGGGAGTTGGGTCATGCTATTCTGGAGGCGTATCCCAGCTTATCTGTGGACGTACATAAGCCCCAGATGCAGGTTTGGGTGGAAATCCGGGAGCGGGCATTCCTATATACCGAGGAAGTGCCAGGGCCCAACGGCATGCCAACCGGTACCGCCGGCCGGGCCACGTTGCTAATTTCCGGCGGCATCGACAGCCCGGTAGCGGGCTTTATGATGGCAAAGCGGGGGCTGGAGCTGACGGCGGTGCATTTTTACAGCTATCCCTATACCAGCGAGCGGGCTAGGGATAAGGTGGTGGATCTTACCAGGCTGATCGCCCGCTATGCAGGGCCCATCCAGCTACATTTGGTGCCCTTTACCAAGATCCAGCTCACCATTTATGAGCAATGTCCCTCCAAGGAGACCACGATATTAATGCGGCGGCTGATGATGCGCATCGCGGAAGCCTGGGCAAATCAAGACGGTAGTCGGGCGCTAATCACTGGCGAAGCCTTGGGTCAGGTAGCTAGTCAGACCATTGAGAGCCTTTGCGTCACCGACGACGCAGTATCCATGCCAGTATTCCGCCCTCTGATCGGTTTCGACAAGGAGGAAATCATCGCCATCGCTAAAAAGATCGAGACCTTTGCCACCTCTATCTTGCCTTATGAGGATTGTTGCACCGTATTTGTGCCCCAGCATCCGGTCACTAAACCCACAGTGAAAAAACTGCGGGAAAGCGAAGCTTTGGTGGATTGGACGGAGATGATCCAGCAGGCCATGGCGGATACGGAGACCATCTTGGTGAATTCACGCTAAATTCATACACAGGGCCTGGCAGGCCGTGCTATACTTTGCCTATGGTCAAGAAAGGAGGTCCTGCCATGCGGCGAACCATTTTAAATGTTCTTGCCGTCGCGGCTGGGCTACTGTGTTGTTGCGCTTGTAGTGCGCCCTCTACCGTGTCCATTACGCTGGACGAGCTGGATCAAGAAGAGATCCTGCTGAACGATGCCCAGACTGCCCCGACCCCCGGCCCTGACGATGGCGTGGCGCCCCTGTCTATTATCCGTGCGGTGGAGAGCTGCGGCGAAGGCTATATTGTCTATCCTAAGGTGCTTTATTGCGCCCATGGGGACGCCATCAATCAATCCATATGCGAGATTACCGCCCAGCGGGCCGAATCGGTATGCACGGCCATATTTACCCAATATCGTATCGAATACAACCGAAACGGGCTATTCTCCCTGCGTATGGAGCTATATGATCTATATGGAGATGGGAATGAGCTGCTTAAGACCTTATTTTTTACCTTTGATGTATCCACCGGCGAACTATGTTCCATTGGGGATTTGCTAGATCCCACGGATACCCGCTGGCGTGGGATCATGCCGGATATTGTAATGGCCCAGGCGGAGGCCCGGGGCATTACCCTTTTGAGTGATGTGATGCCCATTGGGGATGACCAGAAATTTTATATTACGCAGGATGAGCTGGTTCTGGCATATGAGTTATATGAGATCGCCACTTGGTCGGCAGGCGCGCCGGAATTCGCCATCCCCATTTCGCAGCTTTCCGATTTTATTCCGGCAGACAGTCCTCTGAAAAAGGTGGAACTGGACATTGCTTCCATGGGTCGGGAGCAAGCCCCCGAAGAAGAATGGATCCCCATTACGATGGAAGAAGATGCGGCGCTTGGGGAGGCGCCAGCGGAAGAAACGTCGGCCTTGGAGGAAGGGATTCTAGAAGGCGGCGGGGTTGCGGCGGAGGAAGCGCCCGCTGCGGAAGAAGCGAGCTCGCCGCAAGAAGGGATCGCCGTCGTACAGGACCCGGCAATGGAAGCAGACGAAAGGTAGGAGGCGCGCCATGCGATGCAGTTGTAAAGCGTGCGGCACTTATATGGTGCAGCGGGAACGGGGATTGGAAAGCGGCTGTTGCTGCCCGGCCTGCGGCAATATTTGCCGGGACTGCATGGGCAGCGTATCCGGTCCGCTGGATGTAACGGCCCTGCGAGACCGATTTTTCAGCTTGTCCCAAGAGGAGCCGGATTACAGGCCGGAAGCGGGAGGCGAGGATGAGGAAGGATACCCCCAGGATTGGAGACGGATGTTATGAGGATATGGGCTACCATGCGCAAAGGCCACCGGATTATAGGGGAAGTCACCTTACAAACGCATTATCAAAAGCGGGATCAGGTGGAGGACTGGCCTGGCTTGATCGGGGAGGCCTGCCATGCGTTGGATCTTTCCAGACCGGTAATCTTACAAAAACATTTAAAGGATATGGAAAGGTTTTCCAGGTCGGTATTTAAAGCGGAGGATTTTATGGAACCCATTGCCTTTGACCGGCTGGAGATCGAAGCCATTCCGGATGGGCAGACCCGCAAACCTCCGAGATGAGCCTTGCGTAAGAACAGAAAATTTTTCCATGTATCCATGGGCCAATACGGGGAAAAGCTAGTAGCATCTTAGAAAAGGAGTTTTCCTATGGATACGCTTGCATTGATTCTCGTAATTGTAGGTGCCCTGAATTGGGGCATGATCGGCCTGTTTCAGTTCGATTTGATCGCAGCCATTTTCGGCGGTATGGGCAGCACCATCTCCCGCATTCTATATACCGTTGTGGGCCTTGCGGGGCTTTGGGGCATTACGCTGCTGTTCCGGCGGGATCACATCAAACACGAAGATTAAAACAGATCGGCGTACTTGCCGGGTTGGTTTGGCCAAAAAGCTAGCCAGCCCGGCTCTTTTTTTGCATAGGGGCAAGGCGCGGTTCGTCCGGCTTGTCAAGTCGCACAAAGAACATCCATGCATCCGTCCCTGTCAAAGGTACAATACGCGACAACAAAAAAAGCCCCGAGGGGCTTTTTTTGTTACAATGTTAAGCAATGTCCAGATAATCCGTGGCCACAAAGAAGATCTTATCGTTGTATTCCACCAGGCTCCAGCCATTGCCCGCATCGCTAATATAGCTGACCTTGGTATTCAGGGGTAGCTTGAGCAAGGACTCGGTGGAGCTGGAGGAGCCGGCACGGGCATTCAGATTATCCGTGGTAACTGTGGCATCCTTGACGGTATAATTATCCACGATTTTAATGTAGAGGTTGGAAACATACGCTTCGCTCCCGTTGTACAGGATCTTGGCCCAGGAGTTACCCACATCCTGTTCCATAATGTACACTTTTTGGTTCAGGGGCAGCTTGCCCAGGATGGTGTCATCGTTGCCGGAGCTTGCCTCGCTACGCACATTCAGGTCGTTGGAGGTAACATAGCCCACCGCAGTGGCGCCGCTGGGTAGGGAGCCGGGGGTGGATGTGCTGGTGCTGGTGCCGCCGGCTGTACCGGGGGTAGCCCCAGTGCTGGTGCTATAGGTCACCTGGAAGGTCTGCCGGGCAATGGCATAGCCATTTTTGCGGGCTTCCACATTAATGGTATGGGTGCCCTCAGTCTCCAGGGTATAGACGCCCTCAAAGGCACCGGCTTCATCTACGGTGAACTGCATGTCGTTTACGTATACCGCACTGGTGGGATCGTCCACCACGCCGGAGAAGGTGATGTCCGGCGTAGCCGTCTCAAAGGACGGGGTATTGGGAGCGGTCACGGAAAGGTTCAAGGTGGGTACGGAAATCACAATAGGCTCCGCAAAGGTCACCGGCGTTTCCGTACCGTCCTTGGCGATTACGGTAATATCCGGATAAATCTCCAAGGTGTTTCCTTCCACCGGCTCACTGGGCACCCAAACAGCCTCCGGCACACACAGGGTAATGGGCTTGGAGGTCTTGGTCACCGGCGTATCCTTCACGATGGACCCGCCCTCAAAATGCACCACGCTGTTGCGCTTGGCATAGATGGTGATATTGTAGGCGGGCACGCCGCTGTCTGTGGTGGTCTTTTCGATGACGGGCTCCTTGGTGATGGGGGAGCTGCTGAAGATGCCGCCAAAGAGGCCGGAGAAGCCGCCGTTTCTGCTGACCAGCACCACGCCCAGCACCACCAGGACAATGATCAGCACGCCCGCGGCGATCCAGAAGAGCAGGGTCTTGTCCATGGCAAGGCCGCTGCGTTTGTGGTTGGGGCTGCGCTTAGGGGTAGCGCTACGCTTGGACGCGGCGGAACGGCTGCCGCCCTTTTTCCGGCGCGGGGCAGTCTCTTCTTCGTCTTCATAATTGAAGGAGAACATATCCTCGTCCAGAGGATCGGCATACTTGATGCCGGCCTGGGCGCTGGCGGCTCCTGTAGCCGCTATAGGGGTGGAGACGGCAGCAGGTTGGCCCAGGTTTTTGCCACAGCTATTGCAGAAACGCTGCCCTTCCAATAGGGGTGCACCGCAATCCGGACAAACGGCGCTGGGCGCCGCCTTTTGGGCCGGACGCACGGAATTACGCTTAGCCTGCTGGGCCGGGGTGTTGGTACGCCGGACGGAATTGGATGCTGTCTCTTATACACATCTCCGAGCCCACGAGACCCTAAGACATCTC
>ENA-OZGX01000840-OZGX01000840.1-human-gut-metagenome-genome-assembly--contig:-NODE-840-length-13351-cov-5.304452_pt1 | contig 13351 bp, 9 predicted proteins | sample MGYA00244040_ERZ653674 | MGnify/ENA primary metagenome ERZ653674 (study PRJEB26926, sample SAMN06165232) | human gut metagenome | biome: ENVO:00009003; feature: ENVO:2100002; material: ENVO:00002003... | reverse complement strand
GCGTCAGATGTGTATAAGAGACAGAAGTTATACCCTACGATGGGGCTGAGCGCCTGCGTGATTGCCGTGAAGGGCATAATGGCAAAGGTGATGATCTTACTGATGTAGGCATAGGTAGTCACTGCGATTGTCCCGCCGGCCTCCCGCAGGATCTCCCCGGCTTGCAGGTGGGTGTCCCTGCCGAAGTAGAACTTGGTTGGGGTGTGAAATACGAAATTCTCCATGCCGTTCCCTTTCTCGCCTTGAAAAAATGCCCCGGCGGAATTGCCTGCCGCCGGGGCTGGTGCTATTTACATTTTACAGGGTTTGCAGGAATTGGTCTAGTCCCGCTTGGCCTTGGGGATCCCGCTTGTACACGCCGGCGTCCAGCAGCACCTTGCGGAAGGTCTGGCCGATCTGTTCTTTCAGCACGTCCATGATGTTCTCCGCCGTGAGGGCGGGGGCCTGCTCCTTCCAGCCGGCGTACCAGGCTGCGTGCTTGGCGGTGGCCTCCGAGGCCAGCAGGTCCTCCCCGGCCAGGATAGCCTGGGCCAGGGCTTCCATTTCCCCCTTCAGCCGGGAGGGCAGCACCGCCAAGCCCATTACCTCGATGAGGCCGATGTTTTCCTTCTTGATGTTATGCAGTTCCGCGTGGGGATGGAATACCCCCAAGGGATGCTCCGCCGTGGTGATGTTGCACCGCAGCACCAGATCCAGCTCATAGGCGTCCCCACGCTTGCGGGCGATGGGGGTGATGGTGTTGTGGGGGACGCCGTCGGTCTCGGCCAGGATGCCCAGGGCTGGGTCGCTGTGTTGCCGCCAGCAACCCAGAATATGATCCGCCAGGTCGCATAGCCGCTGGGGATCCTGATGCCGGATCCGCAGCACGCTCATGGGCCATTTCACCACGCCGCAGGCCACGTCCTCGTAGCCGGGCACTGCGAAAGCCCGCTCCATCGGCGCTTTTTCCATGGCGAAGGCGTAGCGGCCCCCCTGGAAATGCTCATGGGACAGGATGCTGCCCCCCACGATGGGCAGATCCGCATTGGAGCCCAGGAAATAATGGGGGAACTGCTCCACAAAGGACAGGAGCTTCGCAAAGGCGCCCCGGTCGATCACCATGGGCACGTGCCGGCTGTTGAGCACGATGCAATGCTCGTTGTAGTATACATAGGGGGAATATTGCAGCCCCCAGTCCTCCCCCGCCACCTGGATAGGAATGATCCGCAGGTTCTGCCTGGCGGGGAAATCCACCCGGCCCGCATACCCCTCGTTTTCCATGCACAGCATGCAGGCGGGATAGCCGCTCTTGGGGGCCTGGCGGGCGGCGGCGATGTCCTTGGGGTCCTTCTCCGGCTTGGACAGGTTGATGGTAATGTCCAGGGGGCCGTATTCCGTCTCCGTGATCCACCGCATGTCCCGGGCGATCCGATCCCGGCGGATGTAGTTGCAGTCCCCGCAAAAGCCGTAGAACCAATCCGTGGCGGCCTCTGGGCCAGCTTGCTGGTACAGCTCCCAGAATTTCCGGGCCACTTCACCGGGCCGGGGAATTAGGGCCCCCATCAGAGCCGTATCCAGCAGATCCCGCAGGGCGCAGCTATCCTGTATAACGCCCCGGTCTATGGCGTCCTCCACCAGGGGGGCCAGCAGCTCCGGCAGGCTGCCCTGGGCCGGGGCTTCCGGCTCCGCGTAGGCGGCCAGCCCCAGGACGGATAATAGCTGGTTCCGGGCGAAGCGCTCATCCTCCTGGGGCAGCAGCTCCTTTTCCCGGGCATACTGAAGCAGCCCGGCGATATACGCGTTCACGTCCATATGCCCCTATGCCTCGTATCCATGGGGATGGGCCTTATGCCAGCTCCAGGCGTCCGACAGGATGGTATGGATGTCGTACCGGGAGGGCTTCCAGCCCAGGATGGACTTGGCCTTGTCGCTGGAGGCCACCAGCTGGGCCGGGTCCCCTGCCCGCCGGGGGGCGATCTTGGCGGGGATGGAGGCCCCCACCACCTCTTCCGCGGCCTGGATTACCTCCTTGACCGTGAAGCCCACCCCGTTGCCCAGGTTAAATACGTCGCTTTCCCCACCGGATAGCAGGTAATCCGCCGCCAACAGATGGGCTTCGGACAGATCCATCACGTGGATGTAGTCCCGCACGCAGGTGCCGTCCCGGGTGGGATAGTCGTCGCCAAAGATGCTGATATAGGGCCGCTGGCCGTTGGGCACCTGAAGGATCAGGGGAATCAGGTGGGATTCCGGGTTGTGTGCCTCCCCGATATGGCCCCTGGAATGGGCGCCGCAGGCGTTAAAATACCGCAAGGACACGAATTTGAGCCCATAGGCTCTGGCGCACCAGCGCATCATCCCTTCCATGGCCAGTTTGGTGGCTCCATAGGCGTTGGTGGGCTCCGTGGGGTCGCTTTCCAGAATGGGGATGTTCCGGGGCTCCCCATAGGTGGCCGCGGTGGAGGAGAACACGATCTTCTTCACATCGTGCTCGATCATGGAGGAGAGCAGCACCCGGGTGCCGTTCAGGTTGTTGTCGTAATACTTGAGGGGGTTTTCCATGCTCTCCCCCACCTGGGAGTAGGCGGCGAAATGGATCACCGCGTCGATGGGCTCCTTCTCAAATACGCTGTCCAAAAAGGCTTTGTCCCGAATATCGCCCTGATAAAACTTGGCCGCCGGATCGATGGCCTTCTCAAAGCCGGTTTCCAGGTCGTCCACCACCACCACTTGGGCCCCGCTTTCTACCAGGGCTGCTACCGTATGGGAGCCAATATAGCCGGCGCCGCCGGGTACCAGAATGCGTTTGTTGCTCATAGGTCAATCCTCCTTCAAAAGATAGCCGCCCACCGGCCGGATATATAGACGGTTGCAGCAGGCCGATCCGAAGACCGCCTGCATCTGTTCTTCGTATTGTTTGCACAGATCGTGGGGTACCAGGGCCTGGATGGTACCGGCGAAGCCGCCGCCCTGGATGCGCCATGCGCCCTTGCCTGCTAGGAGCTCCTCGCTCAAAGCCAAGGCCAGCGCCACGCTCCGCTCCTCCACCATGGAGGTGGGATAGATGTTTTCCAGCCGGCTCATGCTGGACGCGCCAGAAGCCAGCATGATGGCCTTGTAGGCTTCCACATCCTTTCGCCGCAGGGCCTGGGCCATTTCCACCGCCCGCCGGTCGTCCCCAAAGAAGTGCATGGCCCGCAAAATGGCCCGGTCGGACACTTGGCCTCGCAGCTCGCCCAGCTTGCTGTAGAAGACCTTTTCATCCACCTGTCGCAGCACCTCTTTGCCAAAATAAGCGGCCACAGAACGCATCTCCGGGGGGATGGCAGCATATTCACTGGTGAGCCCCGCATGGCTGCCCCCCGCGTTCACCACGTACAAAGCATACCCCATCTGATCGAAATCACAGGGGATGGATTCCACCTTGGGGTTGCTAAGATCCAGGAAGTCCACCGCCACCGCGCCCCCCACCGAGGCCGCCAGCTGATCCATCAGGCCGCAAGGCTTGCCGAAGTAGCGGTTTTCCGCGTATTGGCCCACCTGGGCCAGCATCACCGGGTCCAGGCCGCCATTGTTATACAGGAAACTAAAAATGCTTCCCAGCAGGATCTCCAGGGCCGCCGAGGAGGACAGGCCGCTGCCCGCAGGCACCCCGGAGGTGACATAGGCGTCGAACCCGCCGATCTTGTGGCCCAGCTCCTGAAGCCGGGCTGCCACCCCCCGGATCAGGGACTTGGTGCTACCCTCCTCTTTGGGGACGGCCGCCAGTTGATCCAGCGACAATTGGGTTATGCCATAGCCCTGGCTTTTGAGCCGGATGCGTCCATCCTGCCGGGGGGCCACCACGGCCAGCATATCCATGGTGACCGCGCCTGCCAGGATGTGGCCATTTTGATGATCCGTATGGTTGCCGCACAGCTCCGTACGGCCCGGAGCGGAAATAAAACACACCTTTTGGTTGTCCCCAAAGGATTCCGTAAACGCCGCCAGAGCAGCCAGATGCCGTTCCTTTTGGGCGGCCGCGTCCCCGCTATACAGCCATGACCACTGGGCGTCATAGGCGCCCTGCTGGAGCCCTTCCTTCCATTTGCTTGGCAGTTGCATGTTCCCTCCTTACGCCCCTGGATTTGGGGTCTGATAAAATCGTTTCAAGAGGCTCTCGCCTCTTTTTTTCTTATTCATAAAGCAACACCCGGGCTTCATAGGGCTGTAGCAGCCCCGGCTTGTGGGTGGGGTAATTGGATAAAAGCAATTGCCCGGCTCCATCCTCCCCCAGGGGGCAGGCCACATCCCCTGCCGCAAAGCTGCATACCACCAGCAGCCGCGCCCCATCCAGCCTGCGCTCGTAGGCATAAATGGCGGGATCTTCCTCCAACAGGGGATGGAAGTCCCCATGGACGACAATGGGATGGGCCTTACGCAGGCGAATCAGCTTTTGATAGTAGTGAAACACCGAATACGGGTCCGCCAGCTGGTCCTGGGCGTTGATGTAGGCGTGGTTGGGGTTCACATCGATCCAGGGCTTGCCGGTGGAAAAGCCCGCGTTCTCCCCCGCCGTCCACTGCATGGGGGTACGGGCGTTGTCCCGGCCGATCACCTGGAGGCAGCGGAGCATTTCCGCCTGGTTCAGGATGCCGCTTTCGGTATACTCCCGGTAGGCGTCCAGGCTTTCCCGGTCCCGGTATTGCTCCAGCCGCTGGAAGTAGGCGTTGGTCATGCCCAGCTCCTCCCCCTGAAATATATAGGGGGTGCCCTGCATCATATGCAGGCAAGTACCCAACATTTTCGCGCATACTACCCGATACAGCGGGCTATCGTTGCCAAAACGGGACACCGGCCGGGGCTGGTCGTGGTTGCTCCAATACAGGCTGTTCCAAGCCCGGCCGTTAAGCCCCACCTGCCAGCTGTTGAAGATCCGCCGCAGCTCCCCCATGGGAAAGGGCCGGTCCGTCCACTTATCCGCCAGCCGGGGGCCTCCGTCCACATGCATGAACTGAAACACCATGCTCAATTCCGCTCCAGTATCCCCCGCATACCGCAATCCGTCCGCCACGCTTACATGGCTGGTCTCTCCCACGCTGAGCATGTCATAGGGCTGAAACACCCGGGCGCTCATCTCCTGCAAAAACTCGTGGATCCGAGGACCGTTATACATATATGGAAATCCGTTCCCATAGAGCAGGCCGGGCTCCCCATCCAAAAACCGCTGGTCCTTGGAGATCATATTGATCCCGTCCAGCCGGAAGCCGTCCACGCCCTTTGTCTGCCAGAACAGCATAATGTCATACACCGCCTCCCGCACCGCCGGGTTTTCCCAATTGAGGTCCGGCTGCTCCGGCAGGAAGCTGTGCATATAATATTGCCCGGTCAGCGGATCCAGCGTCCAGGCGGGGCCTGAAAAGATGGAGCCCCAATTGTTGGGCGGGCCATTCCCCTTGCCGTCCCGCCAAATATAGTAGTCCCGGTAGGGATTGTCCCGGCTCTTTCGGCTCGCCTGGAACCAGGGGTGCTGATCCGAGGTATGGTTGGCCACCATGTCCAGCATCACCCGGATGCCCCGTTCTTTTGCCCCGGCGATCACCCGCTCCAGATCTGCCATAGCGCCATAGATGGGGTCTATGGACCGGTAATCCGAAACATCGTAGCCATTGTCCTTGCCTGGGGAAGCGTATACCGGACCAATCCACAACACGGTAATCCCCAGCTCCGAAAGATAATCCAGCTTTTCCGCGATGCCGTTTAGGTCTCCGATCCCGTCCCCATTGCTATCGTAAAAGCTGCGGGGGTATACCTGATATACCACCGCTTCCTTCCACCAGGGCGTTTTCCCTTCCATTATAACTCCCATCGTCCATCAAAAAGGCCGCAGGCAGGGCTTCGCCCGGCCCTGCGGCCGCTTTGCATTCTTTCTGCTGGGATGCCTTGCCCAGCTTCTTGTTTTCATCAAGTCCGCGGCTTCGCTGTAGTACCACCAATCACCAGCGATACCGGGAGGCGGATTGTCTCCCCTTCCCGCCGTTCCCCGGCGATGATCCCTCGCAGCATACCAAAAGCCAGCCGCGCCTTTTGGGATGGATCTTGGTGGATGGTGGTAAGCCGTGGACGCAGATTTTGGCCCAACACATTGTCATCGAACCCGGCCACGGATATATCCGCCGGCACCTGGATCCCCCGATCATACAGATAGTCCATACCCCGCATGGCATAATAGTCCGATGCGAAAAACAAGGCGGTATATCGGTCTTTGGGCGACAGCGCCCGGGTAAGGCTAGCATTGAAATCCACACCGGAGCGGATTTGAATATAGTTTTCCGCCTCCGAATAAGGTAGCCCCGCCTGTTCCATGGCCTCGCAATATCCCAGCCAACGCATCCAGTCGTTGCCGATGCGGTTATCCGAAAGGTAGGCAATACGCTTGTGCCCTTGCCGGATCAAATGCTCCGTCATGAGCCTGCCGCCCGTCTGATCCTCCAGGCCAATGTTGGAATATGGGATACCCACATCCCCAAAGTAGCAATCCACAAACACCATGGGCTTCTGGCTCTGGCTGCGGATCTGCCGGTAATCCTGGGCATGGAACCCGGTAAGCACCAGGCCATCCACGTTCCAGGTCTGCATCAGGTGGACAATCTCCTGCACCGAGGAGGCCACATGGAGCATCATATAATACCCCGCTTCCCGGATGCAGGCCTCCAGGGCTCCCATCAGCTCGCCAGCAAAGGGGTCCTGGAGGGCGTTGAGCTCCTTCTTGGGAATGAACTTCAATACGACGCCAATGATATGGGAGCTGTTTTGGGCCAGAGCCCGTGCGCTCATATTTGGGATGTAGTTATATTCCCGCACCGCCTGCTCCACCAATTGGATGGTTGCCTGGGATACCTCCCGGGTCTTGCCGTGGATCACGTTGGAAACGGTGGTGGGGCTTACATCCAGCTTTTGGGCCAGCTCTTTTATGGTAATCATGGCCGTATGAAACGCAGCTTGTGCTTACTTCTTGGCCACATACTTGCGGATATCCAAGGATACCGCCATGATGATGACCAGGCCCTGTACGATGTAGGTATAGTCGGAGGGCACGCTCATGAACTGCATGGCGATCTTCAACAGCTCAAATACCAGCACGCCGATGAGGATACCGCCGATGCGGCCCACGCCGCCGTTGGTGGAAACGCCGCCGATGGTACAGCCGGCGATAGCTTCCAGCTCATAGCCCTGACCGATGTTCACGGATGCGCCGCCCGCTTTGCCGCCATAGAGGAAGCCGGCGATGCCATAGAGGGCTGCGGCGGAGGTGTAGATGATGATCTTGGTGGCGGTGGTGTTGATACCGGCCACTTCCGCGGAGCTCTCGTTGCCGCCGATGGCATACATGTACTTGCCGTGGGGGGTCTTGTTGTAGATGAACCACATCAGCACGCCCAGCACCAGGGCGATGATGCCCAGGTAAGGGATATAGGTGATGCCGAAGAGGGAACCAGAAGCGATGCTGGTATAATCCGACCGCAGGCCGCCGATGGGCTGTGCGCCGGTGTATACCAGGCAGATGCCGTATACGATGGTCTGCATACCCAGGGTGGTGATGAAGGGGGGCACATACAGCTTGGAGATGACCAGGCCGTTAAGGAAGCCGAATACCATACAGATCAGTACAACCCCCAGGAACACCCCCAGGATGGGCAGCTCGCCCATTTCGGGATAGACCTTGCTGGTATAATCCGCCCGCTGGAGGAAGGTGGCGGACAGGCAGGCCGCCAAGCCCACCATACGGCCGGCGGAAAGGTCCGTGCCCTTGGTGATCAAGCAGCCGGAAACGCCCAGGGCCACGATGAAGCGGGCCGCCGTATTGGAGATCAGGTTCTTGGCGTTATAATCGGAAATGAAGTTGGGGCGCAGAATGCTGACGATCGCGGCAGCAATGAGCATCATGATGATGACCGCGTTATTCAGCAGGAAATTACCGACCTGTTTGCCGGTGATGGTTTTGTTCATTGTGGTCCTCCTTTACGATTCGAAACGGGTGGCCAGCTCCATGATCCGCTCCTGGTTCATGTCCTCGCCCTCTACAAAGCCGGTCACACGGCCATTGCACATGACCATGATCCGGTCCGCCATGCCGATCAGCTCCGCCATTTCCGAGCTGATCATGATGATGCTCTTCCCCTGTTTGGCCAGGTCCGAAATAATGCAGTAGATCTCATACTTGGCGCCAACATCAATACCGCGGGTGGGCTCATCCAGAATCAGCACATCCGGGTCGTTGGCCAGCCAGCGGCTGAAGATGACCTTTTGCTGGTTACCACCGGAAAGGGACTGGATAAGGGTCTTGCCGCTGGGGGTCTTGATGTTGAGCTTATGGATGTTTTCCTTTACCAAGGAGTCGATCTTCTTCTCATCCAGCATGAAGCCATATTTGAGATACTTAGCCAGGGAAGCCACCGCCACGTTGTCGCTGACGGACAGCACGCCGAATATACCCGTTGCCCGCCGGTCCTCGGTCAACAGGGCGATGCCCTGGTTGATGGCGTCCTTGGGCCGGTTGATATGGATCTCGTGGCCTTTGTAGATGACCTTGCCATGGGTCTTGGCCCGCAGGCCAAAGATGCCTTCCATCACCTCGGTACGCTGTGCGCCCACCAAGCCGCTAACCCCTAGGATTTCGCCCTTGCGCAGGTTAAAGCTCACATCCCGGAAGGACTTGGCGTGGATGGAGGTATAGCCTTCCACCTCTAGCACCACTTCCCCAGGGACGTTTTCCTTGGGCGGGTACAGGTTGGTCAGCTCCCGGCCTACCATCCGGGTGATGATCATGTCTGTGGTCAGCTCCTTGGCTGGCCAGGTCCCGATGTATTTGCCGTCCCGCATGATGGTCACCTCATCGGAGATGCGGAGGATCTCGTCCATCTTGTGGGAAATATATATGATAGCACAGCCGTCTTTCCGCAGGTTGTCTATGATGCCGAATAGGATCTCCACCTCGTTTTGGGTCAAAGAGGAGGTGGGTTCGTCCATGATGACGATACGGGCGTTGGCAGAGACGGCCTTGGCGATCTCCACCAGCTGCATTTGGGATACGGAAAGGGTGCCCAGCTTGGCCTTGGGGTCAAAATCCAGGCCCAGACCCGTAAGCAGCGCCTTGGTATCCTTATACATTTTATCGTGATCTACCATGATGCCGCCCAGTTTCCTGGGATACCGGCCACAGTAGATGTTTTCTGCAATGGACCGCTCCGGTATGGGCTGCAGCTCCTGGTGCACCATGGCGATGCCCTTTTGCAGCGCGTCAAACGGATTGGCAATATGCACAGGCTGGCCCTTGTAGATCACCTCGCCCGCGTCCATCTTGTATACGCCGAACAGGCACTTCATCAGGGTGGATTTGCCCGCGCCGTTTTCCCCCATCAGGGCGTGTACCGTGCCGGGCCGCAGCCTGAGCGAAACGTTGTCCAGCGCCTTCACGCCAGGGAATTCCTTGCAAATCCCCTTCATTTCCAGCAAATATTCCGACATGTTTCCCCCTTCTTCTTCCAGATTTCCCGCATGAAACAGGGGAAATCACAGGATCAAACCGAAAGAATTGCGTGCGAGCAAGCCCGCACGCAATCCCATTCTCGTGCTTGTTATTCCTTGGTGACCTTCTGATAGTCAACCCATACGTAGTTGGAAGCATCCGCAGCAGAACCGATGAGTTCGCCGTTGATGTACTTAATGGCAGCATCCACAGCCGCATGGCTCTGGCCAACATGGTCGTTTAGCACGGTACCGGTCATGGTGCCCGCGTTGACCATTTCCACGCACTCATCCAGCGCGTCTACGCCCAGTAGGTAGATGTTCTCGCCAACCACACGGCCAGCAGCCTCGATAGCCTGCGCAGCGCCCAGGGCCATAGCGTCGTTGTTGCAGAAGATCACGTCTACCTGATCGCCGAACTGGCTCAGCGCGGTAGCAGCCAGCTCCTGGCCCTTGGCCTGATCCCAGTCGCCCCGCTGCTTGAACAGCTCTTCCACCTGGATACCGGCATCGGTCAGGGCCTTGATGGAGAACTCGGTACGATACTGGGCATCCACGTTCTCGGGATCGCCCATGATCATCACGTAGCTCACCACGCCGTCGCCATTGGCATCGCCGTGATCGGGCAGGTCGCGGACAATCTCGCCCTGGTAGGTGCCGCTCTGACGGGCGTCAGCGCCCACGTAGCAGATCTTGTCCCACGCAGCCATGTCTTCAGCGGCGGGCTCACGATTGATGTACACAACGGGCACATCCGCGCTCTTGCACTTCTCGGTGATGGTGGCGGCAGAAGAGGACTGCACCAGGTTCACAATCAGCGCATCCACACCCTGGGCCAGGAAGGTATCCACCTGGTTGGTCTGCTCGGCCATATCGCCCTTGCCATCCACGATGGTGACGTTATACTTCACCGTGTCGGTCTCCAGGCTCTTAAAATAGCTCTCCAGCTCCTGGCGATAGAGGGTCATGAAGTTATCGTCGAACTTGTAGATGCAAACGCCGATGTTGTAGGTGGTCGCTTCGGCAGGCGCTTCCTCAGCGGGCGCTTCCTCAGCAGGGGTTTCTTCAGTAGCGGGGGCCTCAGTAGCGGGCTCCTGGGTAGCAGGCTCAGCAGCGCAAGCAGCGCAACCAAAAGCCATCACGGCTACCAGGAGCAGGGCAAGAATCTTTTTCATTTCTCTTTTTCCTCCTTGTTTGTCCATTTGGGGACATTTTTTCGGACGGTCCCGCCCGGATTCCCGGCGCGGCAAGCCGCGCCAAGCTTTTAAAAAGCAACCAGAGCTGCTTTTCTGCGAAAAAAATATGGAGTATGCCTCCAACATGGTCTTTCTCCACCCTGAACAGGATGTGCAACGAAAGGTGTTTACTTTTTTTCCAATCCCTTTACGATATCCGTATCATAGCACAGATTCCCATTTATTGCAAGAACTTTTGCGCAAAAGGTCTTGCTGTTGCGGCATTTTTTCTATATATATCCCCTCTGCGTCCGGTGGGTGTTCGTCATGGCAAACACCTGTCCGGCCATATGTGCTTTCACAAACAAACCGACAATTATTTCCCGCCGATGAAAAAAATGCCCAGTCCACGTTTAAATAACAAACTGGGCAAAACTTAAGTTGTTACCATGGTCCTGAAAGGCTGTCCCTTTGCAAGGAAGCAAAATTATTTGCTTCCCCGTCTCTCTTGCTTTTTCCAAGGCATAATTCCCTCATATCTTTTCCGCACTTGCCGGATAGTCGGGGTTTTGATTTCTCCCAAGACTATCAGGAACCAGCATCCTGCTAACCCCTGAATTTCATATGCCCCACCATACATCTTGATTTATCATATCTTATAACATATAATTAGGTAGGAATTTAATTATATGGAGGGCGTTTTTGTGGAGAAACCGTTGATGTTAGTGATTCGCGATACCTATAGGCTGTGGGCCAGTTATATGAAAGGGGTAGCTGCCAGAGCTGGGGTACCGGATTCCTACCGGATGGTGCTCACCTTTCTGCTACGCAATCCAGGGGTTAGCCAAAAAGAGCTGGCCGCCCACTGCGGCATCACCACCGCCTCTGTGAGCCAGACGGTAAAGGAGATGGGCCTAACCGGGTATCTGAAAAAGGAGGTGGATGACAAGGATCTGCGCTATGTTCGGCTGTATCTAACGGAGAAGGGGGAGGCCTGCGCCAGGCAGATACGGGAAACCATCCACAGGGCGGACGCCCGGGTTGCTGCCCAGCTCACCCGGGAAAAGGAAGAGCGGATGCGAGAGCTGCTCAATGAATTGGCCAGGATCATAGAAGCGGAGCTGCCCCTATGCTGAACTATTTGAAAAAATATTGGCTTAATTGCCTGCTGGCGCCCTTATTTATGTTAGGGGAGATCGCCATGGATATGTGGCAGCCGGATATGATGGCTACCATTGTGGATGAGGGCGTATTGGGCGGGAATATGGCCATTATCTGGTCCGTAGGCGTACGGATGCTGCTACTGGTGGCCTTTGGAGGTACCTGCGGGGTATTGTGCGGGGTATTTGCCAATGTGGCGGCCCAACGTTTTGGCAACGACGTGCGCAAGGACCTGTTTGCCCGAATCATGACCTTCTCCTTCCAGCAGACCGATCGCTTTACCACCGGCTCCCTGGTTACCCGCATTACCAACGACGTCACCCAGGTGGAGCAGATGGTCATGATGTCCATGCGCTCGGTGGTGCGGTGTACGGTGATGTTCTTCGGCGGCATCTATATGCTCTATCGGCAATCCCCTCGCTTCGCCTTAGTGGCCGCCTGTGGGTTGCCGGTGATCGCCATTTTCCTGGTGTTCTTCCTGCGCCGGGTCTCCCCGCTGTTTACGGTGATCCAGCATAGGCTGGACCAGATCAACTGCATCGTGCAGGAAAACATCGCCGGAGCACGGGTGGTAAAAGCCTATGTAAAGGAAGCCGACGCCTTAGAAACCTTCTCCAAAGCCAATGACAACCTATGCGCCATCAATCTTCGGGCCCAGACCAACCTGGCCTTTCTGAATCCCTGTGTAAACGTGGTGCTCAACCTTTGCACCGTGGGGGTGCTGTATGTGGGAGGCGTTACGGTGCAGGCAGGGGGCGCCATTACCCCGGGCCAGGTGATGGCCGCCATCACCTACCTGTCCCTGATCCTGATGCGGATCATCTTTATGGCCAACATTTTCCAGACCTTCACCCGGGCCTCCGCCTCCTGGAAACGGATCCGGGAAGTGCTGGATACCCAGCCAGACCAGCAGCCTGGTACGACCCTCCCAGATTCGGGACGGAAAGGGGAAATCGAATTTTCCCATGTATCCTTCGCCTATCCGGGCGCGCCGGAAAGCCCGGTGCTGCGGGACCTTTCCTTCCGGGTAGAGGCGGGTCAGACTGTGGCCATCATCGGCTCCACTGGCAGCGGGAAGTCCAGCCTGGTGCACCTAATCCCCCGGTTTTATGATGCGACGGAAGGATCGGTCCTGGTAGATGGGGTGGATGTGCGGCATTATCCCATGGAAGCCCTGCGGGAGCGGGTGGCCCTAGTACAGCAGAAAGCGGAGCTGTTTTCCCGCAGCATCGGGGAAAACATCGCCTGGGGTTCGGAGGGGGCGAAAGAAGGACGGATCCGCCAGGCCGCCCGGATCGCCCAGGCGGAGGACTTTATCCTGCGTACCCCCGATGGATATAACACCCAGGTCACCGAAAGCGGCCATTCCTTATCCGGCGGGCAGAAGCAGAGGCTGTGCATTGCCCGGGCGGTGCTTAAGCGGCCGGAGATCCTCATTCTGGATGATGCGGCCAGCGCCCTGGACCTAAAGACAGAAGCTGCCCTCCATGCCGCCCTAAACCGGGAATTGGCCGGGATCACCAAGGTCA
>ENA-OZGX01000837-OZGX01000837.1-human-gut-metagenome-genome-assembly--contig:-NODE-837-length-13357-cov-5.858142_pt1 | contig 13357 bp, 10 predicted proteins | sample MGYA00244040_ERZ653674 | MGnify/ENA primary metagenome ERZ653674 (study PRJEB26926, sample SAMN06165232) | human gut metagenome | biome: ENVO:00009003; feature: ENVO:2100002; material: ENVO:00002003... | reverse complement strand
ATCATATGGCGGTTGTGCCGCCGGATGCGGATCCAGGAAAAGGGCTGCGCTAAGATGCAACAGCCTGCGAGCCTGGCCTGCTGGATGCTGGCGGCCTGCTTATGCAGACAGCCTTTTTCTTCCTTTGAGCCTGCGACGGGCCAGTACGTTGCGGCCGTTGGCCGTCTTCATGCGCTTACGGAAGCCGTGTACCTTTTTGCGCTGCCGCTTTTTGGGCTGGTAGGTTTGAAGCATGGGTCTTGCACCTCTTTTCCCTTTGGTAGTGATAACCTGCAACGTCGGGCAGGGATGCCATGGCCCCCTTTGCCGATGATCCAGGCTAAGCAGCCATAGGCCGCTTGCTTTTACATTAGCTTGTTAATTATATAAGAGAAAAAGCCCAAGTGTCAAGGAAAAACGCCAGGAAAAAATCATATTCTATAGCTTTGCCAGGATTCTACAAGATATTGTATCTTATTCATATAGCCATCACAATTTCCAAAAATTGCCTGTTCCATGCCCTTGCTATATGAAGATGAATTTGTTATCATTTACTTGGATTTCCATGGGAAAGGCCAGGTTTTACCTGGTATATAGCTGTTTTTAGCCCTTCTATTCCAGCCGGAAAGGCGGCTTTTTTTGGAAATCTGTGGTGATGATCCGGAAGTCTTTGGAAGTCGTCGGGCGTCCCCTTGGGTGGATCAAGTCATGTAGTGCCCCTTTGGGATGCTCCCCCTTCCGTATTTTAGGGCGGCGCGCCTGTTTTATGGCCCCCTTTGCTCTGGAATAAGGCCTGCGGCACCCTTTGGGTCTGGCGCCAGAGCGAACGGGGGTTTTTTCAACCTTATTTGGGCCTGTCTGCCTTTTGGCCCTTATGTTTTTGTTACGCTTATTTAGTAACATATGTTGATAGGTTTATCAGCATATGTTGAAAAATGGGGGAGACCATGCAATATTCAGCAAAAGAGATCTGGAAAATGGCTTTGACCGGCTTGCGTACAGAGATGACGCCCACCAGCTATAACACCTGGATCCTAACCATCGATCCCGTGTGTTGGCAGGGAGATACCCTGGTCTTGCAGGCGCAAAACGACGCGGCCCGCAATACCCTGCGGAATCTTTATGCGGTCACCATTGAAAAGGCTTTGACCGAGATTAACGACGGGTATCCTGTGAATACCCTATTTATTCTGCGCAACGAGCGGGAGCAATATGAAAAGCTGGCGGACAACGGTCCGGAAATGATGATGAACCCCCGCTATACCTTCGACAATTTCGTCATCGGCTCCTCCAACAATTTCGCCTATGCCGCCGCCCGGGCTGTGGCGGATAGCCCTTCCCGGGCCTACAACCCCCTGTTCATGTACGGGGGCGTGGGTTTGGGCAAAACCCACTTGATGCACGCCATCGGCAACCAGATCAAGGAGTCCTTCCCCTCCTTTAAAATTGTATATGTGACCAGCGAGACCTTCACTTATGAGCTGATCCAGTCCATCCAGGAAAACACCAACGCCCAATTCCGCAATAAATACCGGAATGTTGACGTGCTGATGGTGGACGATATCCAGTTTATCTCCGGCAAGGTCTCCACACAGGAGGAATTTTTCAATACCTTCAACGCCCTACAAACCAGCGGCAAGCAGATCGTCATCAGCTCGGATAAACCTCCCATGGAGATGCTTACATTAGAAGAGCGGCTGCGTTCCCGCTTCGAGGGGGGACTGATCACGGATATTCAACCCCCGGATCTGGAAACCCGCATCGCCATCCTGCGGAAAAAGGCTACCCTGGAAAACATCAACATCGACGAAGATGTGCTGGCCTTTATCGCGGAAAAGGTCAATAGCAACATCCGCCAGCTAGAGGGCGCCCTGACAAGGGTGATCGCCTATTCTAAATTGACCCGCAAGGACGTAGATATCGTCCTGGCGGACACTGCCCTAAAGGATATTGTCCGGGGATTTGACGCCCCAAAAGTATCCATCCAGCTGATCCAACAAATCGTAGCGGATTATTATGACATCGATGTGGAAGGTCTCCTATCCCAGCGGCGCACAGCGGATATTACCTATCCCCGTCAGATCGCCATGTTCCTTTGCCGGGAGATGACCGGGGATTCCCTAAAAACCATTGGCAAGCATTTTGGCGGCCGGGATTATTCCACTGTGATCAGCGCCTACAACAAGATCATGGGGGATCTGAAAAAAGACCCGGAACTGGGCCTTACCCTGGACGATCTGCGCAAGCGCATCAAAAAATAATTAAAAGCCGGCTTTCCCACCTTTTCCGCGGCGGGTTTCTTCCGCCGCGGTTCATTTTTGCGCCGGTTTCCTGCTTCCCTGTCCCCTATAGAACATACAGCCCGAAAAACCCCGGCTTTCCCCACCCCTTCTGGACGAGGTCCCAATAGGGTTGTTTTTTGCCGGCGCACAAAAACCCCTTTTGCTGCTATCTTCCTTTTATCCCCAATAGGGGAAGATGCATTGATACAGGAACGCGACCACAAGGGACAGCCCCAATTCCATGGCAAGCTCCCTGGGCTTTCGATACAGGATAAGCACGCCCAGGAGCCATGTGAGCACCTCCAAGCCGTGATACACATAAAACCCTTGCGTAAGGGAAACCCCCTGGGCAAGCAATACCCCCAGGATCCCGCTGGAAATCAGGATAGCGAACAAGCCCTCTCCTTTTGCATACCAAGCGATATATGCCATAAAAAAGGACAGGCAGGAAGCGATGATCCAGATCAGCATATAGGTTTTAGGCAAAAAGCCCAAGACATAGTTGCAATAGAGATAATACCCCGCCACCATGCTGAGAAAAAAGGCAAAGGTATTGATGGAAGCCCGCAAAGGGGATCTAGCGTATACAGAAATGGCCGTGCCCAATAAAATCCATATTGCCAACCGGCCGAAGAAGTTTCCAATATCCAGCTGCTGCAATAAGGAGGAGAACACACTGCCGGCGGACCCATCCATCCATTTTTGCAATACCCCAAGGGCAAAGCCAAAGGCCAGCATACCCATGGTTACAAGGAGCTGTTTTTTAAAGGAACCGCCTTTTTCGGGGGTTCTGATTCTATCGAGAAATCCCTTCATATCTCTCCTAAATTCTGTTTTTTTCAAAGGATTATACTATGAAAATATGAATAAATCTACATTTGTGCAGCCGGCGCAGGGTATCCCGCACCCGCAGGCCCCTTCCGGCGTGTAGCCCTATACATGGAAGGAACGGATATTTCAGCAACGAAAATAGCCGCCTTACATTTTGGGGCGAAATAAAACAGCTTATCCAAGAACCTTATGAAATTTCCATGCGCCAGTTAAAAGCAGTTCTTTAGACCAATAACCAATTCTTTTGATGATGAATGCTAAAACAGTGGGGCAGCGAATCAAAGCAGGGCGGGAAAAGAAGGACTTACCCCAAGATGCGCTTGCCGCGCTGATGGATATCAGCACCACCCATATGAGCGTAATGGAACGGGGCGTAAAAATACCAAGATTGGATACCTTGGTAGGGATAGCCAATGCGCTAGAGGTTTCATCGGATGCGCTGCTGATGGATGAGGTGGAACATGCAACCACCGGCGTAACCTCTGAATTATCCTCTATCATTGCGGATTTACCCCATGACGAAAAAAGTCCGGGTACTAAAAGTGATCCATGCGTTAATAGACGAATAATGGGGAAGAACCCTTCGTTCTCCCCCATTTTTTTTCAAAAATATACCGTACATGGGCACAGGTTATGTTTTTATTCTTAAAAGACCAAAACATAATCGAAAGAGTAAGCCGTATGCCCCTCGGGCAAGGGGCCGGCGCACCCGATTAAACCACGCTTACATAGTCCCGGTAAAGAGCCGCACAGGCAGCACCAGGTAATAGAACCGGTCCCCCTGCAGGGGGCGCACCACGCAGGGGCTGATGTTGTTGTTCATATCCAGGATGAGGGAATCATCCTCCAGGGCTTTGAGCACATCGGAAAAATACCGGGCGTTAAAAGCGATGTCCAGTGGATTGCCGGTAAGATGGATGGCGATCTCCTCCACAGAGGAACCGATTTCGCTGTTGGCGGAAAGGGTGAGGCACTCGGGCTGGAAGGAGAAACGGATGTGGTTTTTCTTGCCCTCCCGGGCCATAAGGGAGACCCGCTCGATGCTATCCAGCAATTCCTGGCGATCCACCTGGGCCCGGGTGGTCTGTCCCTCGGGTAGGATCTGCCGGTAGCGGATGAACTCCCCGTCCAGCAGCCGGGTGGTCACCTTGGTATGGCCCATATCGATCATCACATGGGTGGCGGAGAATATCACCTTGAGCATATCGTCCCGATCTTCCAGCATCCGGCTGATTTCCAAGAGGCTTCTTGCTGGGATGACCGCGTCCTTATCTTCCCGGCCGGATAGCAGTGGCTCCTGCCGCAAGGCAAGCCGATAACCGTCCAAGGCTACCATGCGCAGGCTTTCCGGCCGCATTTCCAGCAACACGCCGGTAAGGATGGGCTTGCTTTCATCCTGCGCAGAGGCGAAAATGCACTGACGAATCATGCTCTTAAAGGTCCCCTGGGAAAGGGATACGGCGTATTCCTCTTTTACCGGTGGCATACAGTGAAATTCCCCTGGGTTTTCGCTTTGCATATTGGTGCGGGCCCGGCCGCTGCTGATATACACCGTATTGTCCTGGGTATAGATCTCGGTCTCTTCCCCGGGCAGGCGCCGCACTAGCTCGCTAAACAGCCGGCCTGGCATGACGCAGGCCCCTTCCTGGGATACGTCAGCGGGTATGATGGTCTCGATCTGTAGGGACAGGTCTGTGCAACGCAGCAGCAGGTTGTTAAAGGTAGCTTCCAGGTAAATGCCCTCCAATATACTGATGGTGGTGCGGCTGCCCATGGCCTTGATGACGGTATTGATGCCGCTGTTGAGCTCTTGGGTGTCGATGGTAAACCTCATTGTCCCTTGCTTCCTCCTTTATGGCGTTGACGCTTATCTTGTTATTTTATATTATTATCAGCCGTAGTAGTTATAGAGATGTTGAAAGGGTTGAAAACCCGGATTTTTCCTGCTCTTGGCTGATGTTTCCATGGTGATATGTATGGGGATAAACTGGGCATTTATGCTAACGTTATCCACATATTCCACGTTTTCAATAATGTTAACATCTATTGCATGTGGATTCAACATGCTTTATCAACAATTTGTGCATAACCTCCCCGTTCCTTTCCCCTAAAAAATCGCCCATCCTTTTTATGCCCAGACCCCCGTATGTTCCTTGTTCCTGCCTCCCTGAAAATCAAGGTGAAGGAAAAAACAACCCCCTTTCCCAGCCTTTCCCCTCCTGAAACATCCATGGCCCAATACAATAGGAACAAACCCGGTTTATCCCACGGGGCCATATTCGCCGCCGCTCGGCGGAACCCATCCAATTTATAAACGGGGCTGGGTGGAAGAATGTTGATAACTTGGAATGGTTTTCTTATGCCAACGGCATATGAAAGGCCATAGGACAAACCGGGCCATGGGAACATACCCAGGATTAGGACATGCACCCCCCGGAACCGTATGGAACAACCAAACCCCTGTACCCGTATGTTGCAACCAAACCATTCTAACCATATAGAACAATTAAACGTCTATACCCGTATGTTGCAACCGAACCCCTATACCCGTATGAAACATTCAAACCCCTATAATTTGCAACCGGCCGGTGTAGCCGAGGCCATGGGATATGGCAGGATGGGGTCTCCCTTTTCCCGGTTTTCACAAAAGGCCCCAGCCCCTCCTTGAAAGGCGGTTGAAGGGGATTGAATGTTCCTTCTTAGAAATATGGGGCGGGGGCCTTTAAGCCGGACACAGGGAGAATGTAGATTACCAATGGATGGGGGCGCGTTTAATATCGACATAGAGGGAAAAGTCCCGCATCTTGTTAACTTTCTTTAGATGGGGTTGGTAATATGGGGGTAACTGTGATAGAATAGGCTTACTATGAGTAAACGACAGTTTTTCGCTACGATCACCCTGTGCGCCCTGCTGGTGGCAGGCTTGATCCTATATATGCTCACCCTGAAAGAGGGGGATGATTCCGCCGGCCAGGTGTTTCCCGTGGTCATCAACGAGGTGATGACCAGCAACAAAGGGTCGGTGTCCGACGGCATGGGCAATTTCCCCGACTGGGTGGAGTTTTACAATCCCACGGACAAGCCGGTGGATATTGGCGGCTACGGCCTATCGGACAGCCTGCTGGAAGGGGCCAAGTATGTGTTCCCCAGCGGGGCGGTGGTGGAACCGGACGGGTATCTGGTGGTATATTGCGCCGGGGAAGCCCTGTCGGACTATCACGCGGACTTCAAGCTTAACGATACCGAGGAATTGACCCTGCTGGACCAGCGGGGACAGGTGGTCACCAGCCTACAATTGCAGGCGGTGGAATCCGGCATGAGCCTGGCCCGGGATAGCGCGGATAAGTGGCAGCAGATGCGGCCCAGCCCCGGCTATCCCAATACGGAAGCGGGGATCGCCGCCTATGAATCCGCCATGCAGGAGACCCAGGATATCGGGGTGTATATCAATGAATTCATGGCCTCCAACGCCACCACCCTACGGGGGGCGGACGGCTCCTATCCCGACTGGATCGAGCTATACAATTCCACCAGCCAGGATGTAGACCTTTCCGGCTACGGCATTAGCGATAACCTTTCCCAGCCCATGAAATACCAGCTGCCGGAAGGGACCAGCATTCCGGCGGGGGGGTATCTTTTGATCCTGTGCTCCGGCAACCAGGGCCTGATCGAAGGGGAGCTTCACGCCCCCTTCAGCCTCCGGGCCTATGAGGAGGACGTGGTCTTTTCCGATCCCAATGGAAAAATCCTGGATTCCTATTCCTATACCCGCCAGGAAGAGGACGTATCCATGGCCCGCACCCCGGACGGCACCGGGGCCTTTGCCGCCTGCTCCCAGCCCAGCCCGGGCTTTGCCAATACCTCCGACGGCTACAACGCCGCCATGACCGCCTACCGGCTGCCGCTGGGGGACGTGTATATTTCGGAAATGCTGGGCAATAACCAGTCCACTGCCAAGGCGGCGGATGGGGAATATTACGACTGGATCGAGCTATATAACCAAAGCGGCCAGGCGGTAAGCCTGGCGGGCTACGGCCTTTCCGACAACCCGGGCAACCCGGCCAAGTGGGTGTTCCCGGATGGGATCACCCTGGAAAGCGGGGAATATCTGGTGGTATACGCCTCGGGCCTCGATAAGGCGGAGGGGCAAAAAAAAAATGACCTGCATCTAAACTTCAACCTGAGCGCCCAGGGCGACAGCGTATTCCTCTTCGACCCGGCGGGGAACCTGGTGGATAAGCTCAGCGCCGGGGCCTTTCTTGGCGATGTGAGCTATGGCCGGAATGCTTCGGATGAACGCTTCTACTATACCCAGCCCACCCCCGGCGGGGAAAACGGCCAGGGCCAGGCAGGCATCACCAGCCAGCCGGTGTTCGAGACCCTGCCCGGCATCTTTGACGAGCCCATCACTGTAAGCCTGCGGGCCGGCCAGGGGGAAACCATCCACTATACCACCGACTGCACCACCCCCACCGCAGATAGCCCCACCTATACCGGGCCCATCCAGGTTTCGGAAAATACCGTGATCCGGGCCGTGGCCCTGCGGGATGGGTATCTGACCGGCTATTCCAATACCGGCACCTTCCTCTTTACCACCCACCAGGTGAACCATAGCCTGCCGGTGGTGACCCTGGTCACCGACCCGGACAACCTGTGGGACAGCAAAACCGGCATCTACGCCACCGGCGACCAGTTCGACCCGGAGGCGGCTTCCTATACGGATGTGCTTTCCAGCGCCACCTACTACCAGTCCAAGTTCGATACCGAGGAAGAGGTGGACGAGATCTGGACCAAGCCCGCAGCCTTTTCCCTGATGGAGGAGGGGCAGCAGGTGTTCAGCCAGAATGTGGATATCCGCATCGCCGGCAGCTATGGCCGGGGCCGGGCGCAAAAGGGTTTCAACATCATCGCCCGGGGGGCATACGGCAACAGCCGCATGGAATACCCCTTCTTTGACAACCGGGACTTTACCGAGTATAAATCCCTGGTGCTCCGGGCCGGGGCCCAGGACCAGAACCGCTCTAAAATACGGGACGAGCTGGCCACCGGCCTGTTGGAGGGCACGGATATCAACATCCTATACCAGGCCTACCGGCCGGTGGTGCTCTACCTGAACGGGGAATACTGGGGGGTCTACTTCCTCAAGGAAAAGCGCAACCGCTTCTTCGTGGCCCAACATGAGGGCGTGGAAGATGTGGATAACATGCTCATCGGCAAGGCCAGCACCCTGGTCAGCTACGGCACCAACCAGGAATGGGTGGAATTGATGAATTACGTCAAGAGCCACGACCTGAGCGATCCCACGGCCTATGCCTATGTATGCGAGCGGGTGGACGTAAACTCCTTTATGGATTACATGATCGCGGAGATTTACACCGGCAATACGGATACCCCCAACATCCAGTATTACAAGCTGCCGGATGGGAAATGGAAGTGGATCTTCTACGATTTCTGCTGGGGCTTCGGCAGTCCAACCCATGAGAGCCTGGCCTTCCGGCGGGGTGCCAAGCCTGCGGGCAGCGACCTATTCAACGCCCTGTTGAAAAACAGCGAATGGAAGGACGCCTTCATCCGGCGGTTTGCACAATTGTTGAATACCGCCTTTGCGCCGGAGCGGGTGCTGGGGCTGATCGAGGAGCTATACGGCTATGTGGAGCCGGAGATCGCCCGGGAGCGGGAAAAGTTTAACCAAAGCACCTTCATGGGGGAAAAGCAGCCGGCGGAAAACCTGGGCACCTACGATTCCTTCCAGCGGGAGATCGAAAGCCTAAAAACCTTTGCCAAGGAGCGGCCCGCCGCCCTACGCAGCCAGATCCAAAAGGAATTTGGCTTGTCGGATTCTTATATGCAGGAGGTATTCGGCCAATGAAGCGGACCCGTCCGCCCCAATACCGGCATGAGCTGAAGTATTTTATCAACCAGGGGGATTATACCCTGCTTTCCGGCCGTCTGCAAAAGACCATGGCTTCCGACGCCTACGCGGAGAAAAACGGCGGGGAATATTTCATCCGCAGCCTGTATTTCGACGACCCTATGGATTCCGCCTTCCGGGAGAAGATGCGGGGCAACGACGTGCGGGATAAGATCCGGCTGCGCACCTACAACCTGCAGCAGGACGAGGCCAAGCTGGAGCGCAAATATAAAAAAGACAGCTTCATCTATAAGCAGTCCCTTTTGCTGAGCCGAGGGGAATGCGACCAGCTGCTGGCGGGTCGATACGGGTTTTTGCTCCGGCGTCCCGAGGACTTCGCCCATGTGATGTTCCGGGAGTTTACCACCCGGGCCCTGGGGCCGGCGGTGATCGTGGACTATGTGCGGGAACCCTTTGTGTTCCCCTTCCAGAACGTGCGGGTCACCTTTGACAAGGAATTGCATACCGGCTACCAGGGTATGGACCTATTCGACCCGCACCTGCCCACCTATCCCGTGCTGGAGGGGTATGACATGGTGCTGGAGGTGAAGTTCAACCAGTACCTGCCCGGGTATATCCGGGAGCTGATCCAGTGCGACGCCCATGTGCGCAGCGCCATCAGCAAATATTGCCTTTGCCGGAAATTCCACCTGTAAAGGCCCTGGCTTTGTTTTTTCCCGCTTTTCCTAAAAAAGCGGCTTTGGGGGTATGGGGGTGTGTTTCCTCTGCCCTGTTACCATATGATTGCGGAGGTTTTATATGACTGTGCTGTCCGATCTGTTCACCATCAACTTCAATCCCCTGCGGGTGGTGATCTCCCTAGCCCTGGCCCTGGTCATTGGCCTGTATATCTTCTTCATCTATAAAAAGAGCTTTAGCGGGGTGATGTATTCCCGCAACTTCAACGTGAGCCTGATCCTCATCACCCTGGTGACCACCCTGGTGCTCATGCTCATCAGCACCAACCTGACCCTGACCCTGGGCATGGTGGGCGCCCTGTCCATCGTCCGGTTCCGTACCGCCATCAAGGACCCCATCGATACCGCCTTCATCTTCTGGGCGGTGGGCGAGGGCCTGGCGCTGGGGGTGGGCTTCTTTGACGCCGCCATCATCGGCGGGGTGGTGATCGGCATCTTCGTGCTGCTGCTCTCCGCCTTCAAGGTGCGCGCCGCCATGCCCTACCTGCTGGTGCTCCACTACAGCGAGGCCGCCAACGGCCCCATCAAGCAGATGATCAAGCAGCTCCCCGGCGCCCGCATCCGCAGCAAAACCGCCCAGCGGGACGGCATCGAGCTGACCTTGGAGCTGCGCCTCCGGGATAACGAGACCGGCTTTGTGGAAAAATTCCTCCGGGTGGAGGGGGTCTACGACGCCAGCCTCATCTCCTACCAGGGGGATCTGGTGTCCTGACCGGGACCCCTTCCCCGCTTCCCCGCCGGGCCGGGCCTTTGCCGGGCCCAGCGGGTTTTGCTTTTGTTAAGACCCGATTCTTTTCCGTTGCCCTATGCTTTTGCGATTCATCCGCTATTATAAGCCCCATTGGCGCCTGTTCGCCCTGGATATGACCTGCTCTTTGGTGGTGGCCGTTTGCGACCTGTTCTATCCCATGATCGCCAAGGACATCATCAACGTCTATGTGCCCCAGCGAAACCTCCACGCCCTGCTCCTGTGGGCGGGGATCCTCTTTGGCATTTATCTGTTGAAGGCCTGCCTCACCTATGTGATCCAGTATTGGGGCCATATGGTGGGCATCGGCATGCAGGGGGATATGCGAAGGGATATGTTCCGGCATATGCAAAAGCTACCCTTCGCCTTCTTCGATGAAAATAAGACCGGCGCCCTCATGAGCCGCATGATCAACGACCTGCAGGATCTTTCCGAGCTGGCCCACCACGGGCCGGAGGATCTGTTCCTGTCGGTGGTGCTGTTCATCGGCTCCTTTGTTATGCTCTCCCAGGTGAACCTGCCCCTGACCTGCATCGCCTTCGGGGCCGCACCCTTGGTGCTGTGGTTCGCCGTGTCCGCCCGCAAGGGGATGCGGGACGCCTTCAAGGAGAGCCGGGTCCAAACCGCCCACATCAACGCCGGGGTGGAAACCGCCATCGCCGGCATGCGGGTTTCCAGGGCCTATTCCGGGGAGGAACACGAAAACGAAAAGTTCGACGGGGCCAACGCCCTGTTTATCCGGGCCAAGGACGCGGCCTACCGGGCCATGGCCTGGTTCAACGGGGGCACCACCTTTTTGACGGATATGCTGTACCTGGTGGTGCTGCTGGCGGGGGGCCTGTTCTTCTTCGCCGGCAAAATCGATGCGGGGAGCTTCGCGGCGTTTCTCCTGTATATGAACGTATTCCTCAAGCCGGTGAACCGGTTTGTGGCCATGATCGAGCAGCTGCAAAACGGCATGACCGGCTTTGCCCGCTTCATCGAGGTCATCGACCAGCCCCCGGAGGCGGAGGACCCCAACGCCCGGGACGCGGGGCTGCTCCAGGGACATATCCGCTTTGAAGGGGTGAGCTTCCACTATCAAAACAGCGACCAGCCCGGGGAGGAAGCCCAGGTGGTACGCAACCTGAACCTGGATATCCCGGCGGGCCGCACCCTGGCCCTGGTGGGGCCCAGCGGCGGGGGCAAGACCACCCTGTGCAACCTGATCCCCCGGTTCTACGACGTAGACGCGGGCCGGATCACCATCGACGGCATGGACATCCGGGACATGACCCGGGCCTCCCTTCGGCGGAACATCGGCATCGTGGCCCAGGACGTGTTCCTGTTTACCGGCACCATCCGGGAGAACATCGCCTACGGGGATCTGGAGGCCACCGATGCGCAGATCATGGAGGCGGCGAAAAAGGCCAACATCCACGATTACATCATGACCCTGGAAAAGGGATATGACACCGACGTGGGCGAGCGGGGCGTGAAGCTGTCCGGGGGCCAGCGGCAGCGGATCTCCATTGCCCGGGTGTTCCTGAAGAACCCGCCCATCCTGATCCTGGACGAGGCCACCAGCGCCCTGGACAATGAGACCGAGATGCACATCCAGCAAGCCCTCACAGAGCTGAGCCGGGGCCGCACCTGCATCATCGTGGCCCACCGGCTGAGCACCATCAAAAACGCCGACGAGATCGCCGTGCTGGCCCACGGGGAGATCCTGGAAAAGGGCACCCACCAGGCCCTGATGGAACAGGGCGGGGCCTATGCGGCCCTATACGCCTATCAATTTAGACCGGAGGACCTTGTATGAACATCACCGTCATCGGCTGCGGCCGTTGGGGCAGCTTTTTGACCTGGTATCTGGACCGGATGGGCCATCAGGTGACCCTGTATGGCCGGCCCGAGTCCCCCCATATGGCCCAGTTCCTCTCCACCCGTTCCAACGGGGTGGTGACTCTGCCCCCCAGCGTCCGCCTTTCCACCAGCCTGGAAGCGGCCGTAAAGGAGGCCCAGGCCCTGGTGATCTCCATCGGCTCCCAGAACCTGCGGGGCCTGATGGCCCAGCTGGGGCCCATGCTGCGGCCTCCCCTGGACGTGGTCCTGTGCATGAAGGGCCTGGAGATGGAAACCGGCCTGCGGCTTTCCCAGATCGCCGGCCAATACCTTTCCCCTTCCATCCCCGTATCCGTATGGCTGGGGCCGGGCCATGTGCAGGAATTCCTGGCGGGCATCCCCAACTGCATGGTGATGGACTCCCTGGACGAGGCCGCCAAGGACCGGCTAATCCAGGCCTTCCGGGGGGATCTGATCCGCTTTTACTACGGCCAGGACCTGTTGGGCAACGAGGTGGGCGCCGCCGCCAAGAACGTGATCGGCATCGCCGCGGGCATGCTGGACGGCCTGGACCGCACCAACCTGAAGGGCGCCCTCATGAGCCGGGGCACCCGGGAGATCGCCCTGCTGATCGCCGCCATGGGGGGCAGCGAGCAATCCGCCTATGGCCTGTGCCACCTGGGGGACTACCAGGCCACGGTGTTTTCCCCCTTTAGCCACAACCGCTGCTTTGGGGAGGCCGTGGTGAAAAAGCAGCCCTTCCAAAAGCTGGCCGAGGGCTATTATACGGTGAAGGCCCTCCTGTCCCTGGGGGATCGCTATGGGGTGGAGCTGCCCATCTGCGCCGCGGTGGAGGCGGTGCTCTACCAGGGGGCGGACCCCATGGAAAGCCTGGATCAGCTGTTTACCCGGTCTTTGAAAAAGGAGTTTTGACCAATGCCCATCTTTGAAAGTCACGCCCACTATCTGGACAGCCGCTTCGACGCCGACCGGGACAAACTGCTGCAAAGCCTGGCCGCCGCCGGGGTGGAGCGGGTGATGGAGGTGGCCTGCGCCCCGGCGGATTTCCTGCCCGCCCTGGCCC
>ENA-OZGX01000829-OZGX01000829.1-human-gut-metagenome-genome-assembly--contig:-NODE-829-length-13415-cov-5.151871_pt1 | contig 13415 bp, 12 predicted proteins | sample MGYA00244040_ERZ653674 | MGnify/ENA primary metagenome ERZ653674 (study PRJEB26926, sample SAMN06165232) | human gut metagenome | biome: ENVO:00009003; feature: ENVO:2100002; material: ENVO:00002003... | reverse complement strand
GTCTTAGGGTCTCGTGGGCTCGGAGATGTGTATAAGAGACAGAGGAAGCGCCGGCTGAAGAAGCTGCCGCATCCGACCTAACCTTTGCCATTGTCCCCAAGTCAGCGGGTAACCCTTACAATGAACGGGAAGCGTCCGGCTTTGAAGAAGCTTGCGCAGCCCTGGGCGTAACCAGCATCGTCCAGTACCCGGAAGATACCTCTGCTGAAGCCCAGATCACCGTGATCAACAACCTGGTCGCCCAGGGCGTAGACGGCATCGCAGTTGCGGCCAACGACGCGGAAGCCCTGGAAAGCACCTTGCAGGCCGCCCGTGACAGCGGTATCGTGGTGGTGACCCTGGATTCCGATGCCAAGGGCAGCCAGCTGTTCGTCAACCAGGCGGGCGTCACGGAAGTGGGCCAGGTTCTGGTGGATTCCATCTATGACATGACCGGCGGCGAAGGCCAGTTTGCCGTACTATCTGCTACCTCTACCGCTACCAATCAGAACTCCTGGATTGCGGCCATGGAGCAGATCATCGCGGGCGACGCCAAGTATGAGAACCTGGAATGGGTGGTCACCGTATATGGCGATGACGAGTCCCAGAAGTCCTATGACGAGACCGAGTCCCTCATGACCAACTATCCCGACCTGAAGGTCATCTGCTGCCCCACCACCGTGGGTATCCTGGCCTGCGCCCAGGCGGTGCAGAACAGCGGCAGCGCCATTAAAGTTGCCGGCCTCGGCCTGCCCTCCGAGATGAACGGCTATGTAGGCGAAGGCCTGCCCTGCCCGTATATGTATCTGTGGAACCCCATTGATGTGGGCGCCTGCGCGGCGTATGCGATCCAGGCCTTCATCGATGGCGCCACCACCGGCGCTGTAGGCGAGACCTACACCGCGGGCAACGGCAGCACCTACGAGGTCATCGAGAAGGATGAGAGCGTAGGCGTGTACACCCCCCAAGTCATCGTTGGACCTCCCTTCGAGTTCACCGCTGAGAACATCGCCGAGTGGGCGGAAGTCTATTGATGCAACCTGGCCTGTAGACCAGAAGATACGTTCGTAACTATATGGGGGCAAGGGCATCTGCCCTTGCCTCTCTTTTGTAAAAATCGGGGAAAATAGGGCAGGATAAGGAGAAATATCATGATCAAAGGGTTCAAAATGAAGCTTTATGAAGGCCAAGCAGAGGAATACGAAAAGCGGCATAACCAGCTTTGGCCGGAGATGAAGGAAATGATCCACCGGCATGGCGGCAAGAACTATTCCATCTTTTTGGATAAGCAGACCAATATCCTGTTTGGCTACATAGAAATCGAAGACCCCGCATTGTGGGCAAAGTCTGCGGATACCCCTATCAACCGGAAATGGTGGGATTTCATGGCGGACATCATGGAGACAAACCCGGACAACAGTCCGGTATGCATAGACTTGGATCCGGTATTCCATTTGGATTGACATCGCAAATAATATAATCACTTGCCGCGCCACAAGCGTATAAAGAATTGCATGAATGGGAGAGGATGAGCGAAATGCGTCATATCGAATATAAAAAACCGCGGATTGGCCTGTACAGCATGGGACTCAAGGCGTATTGGTCCCAGTTCCCCGGCCTTCGGGAGCGGCTGGCGGAATATGGGGAGTTCATCGCAAAGCGCCTGGAAACCTGCGGCGCACAGGTATTCAACTATGGCCTGGTGGATTGCGAGCAGGCAGGCAGCACGGCAGGAGATTATTTTTCAAAGGCGGATGTGGATTTGATTTTTAGCCATTCCGCCACTTATTGTACCAGCGCCAGCATCCTTCCGGTGCATCAGATCTGTCCGGCGCCAGTGGTGGTATTAAATTTGCAGCCTGCCGCCCGGATCAATTACGCGCAAACCACCACCGGGGAATGGTTGGCCCATTGCGGGGCGTGCCCAGCCCCCGAAGTGGCCAACGCTTTCAACCGGGCAGGGATCCCTTACCGGGTGGTAAACGGCCTGTTGGGGTTGGACTATACTCCGGGAATCTCCCTGACAGAAGAAAACACGGCAGACCGGCCGGAGGCGAAGCGGGCTTGGAAGCAAATCGAAGAATGGGTTCATGCAGCCAAGGTGAAGCGGAACCTGAAGGGCGCCCGGTTCGGCTTCTTGGGGAATACCTATGGGGGCATGCTGGACCTATATTCGGATTTTACCATGTTTTCTGCCCAGACAGGCGCCCATTTGCAGGTGCTGGAGATGTGTGATTTGGAGCAGCAACTTCAGCAGGTGACCGATGAAGAGGCGATGGCCAAGCGCCGGGAGATTGAAGGGTTCTTCCTGATCACCGACGACCAGGCAGCGGATCCTTTGGCCCGCAAGCCAACCGAGGCCCAGCTGGATTGGTCCGCCCGGGTGGCCTGCGCCCAGGAAAAGCTGGTACAGGCGTTCCACCTGGACGCCCTGGCCTACTATTACCATGGGGCGCCAGGCGGCCATTATGAGGACGTGCAGGGCGGCTTTATTGTGGGCCACTCCCTGCTGACCGCGGCGGGCATCCCCTGCGCGGGAGAAGGAGACCTGAAAACCGCCTTGGCCATGAAGATCTGCGACATCCTGGGGAAGGGCGGCAGCTTCTGCGAGATCGTTGTAACGGACTATGAGGATGGGGTAATCCTCCTGGGCCACGATGGCCCCTTCCATCTGGAGATCGCCCGCAGTAAACCCTTTTTACGTGGCATGGGCCTATACCATGGCAAGCAGGGCACCGGGGTATCCGTGGAGGCCAAGGTAAAGGCTGGCCCCATCACCAACTTGAACTGCACCCAAACCATTGATGGGAAACTAAAGTTCATTATCACTGAGGCGGAATCCACAGACGGCCCTATTATGACCATTGGCAATACCCAGACGCCGGTTCGGTTTAAGCGGGATCCAGATAGCTACATGGACGCGTGGTTCGCGGAAGCGCCCACCCATCATTTCGCCATGAGCGTGGGCCATAACGCCAGCCTTCTGAACAAAGTGGCGGATCTGCTTCAGATCCCGGCGGTGACCCTGGAATAGGATTGAAACGGGCCCCTTATGAGACCACAATAAGCCTTTTTGCCGTACCCCAAAGAAGGCATAACAGAACGATGCTTTCTAATGTCACTGCCCTTAAGTTAGCGGACTTTACGGATACCCTCTGGAGCATATGTGTCCGGAGGGATACCATGAGAGGACGTTCGTAAAGGAAAGCTCGTGCCAAAGCATGGCAAAAAACACCACAGAATTCCCCGTATACATCCGGCCCGCTTACAAATACTAGTGCTACAGCCAACAGAACCACAATACAGGAGGAATAGGGCATTGAAAGCAACAGGCATTGTAAGGCGCATCGACGAACTGGGCCGGGTGGTCATTCCCAAGGAAATTCGCAGGACGCTTCGAATTCGCGAAGGCGATCCATTGGAAATATTTACCGATCGGGATGGGGAAGTTATTCTGAAAAAGTATTCGCCCATTGGAGAGCTAGGGGATTTTGCGAAGGAATATGCGGAATCCCTCTACCAGTCCTTGGGCCATACGGCGGTGATCTGTGATAAGGACGCAGTCATCGCGGTAGCAGGGGGCAGCAAGCGGGAACTGATGGACAAGCCCATCAGTGAAGAGGTGGAGCGGCTGATGAAAAGCCGGGAGCGTGGCACCTTCAGCAGGGCCCAAGGGAATATGATTCCGCTGTTTAGCGGCGACGGCGGCGCATATCAGGCAGCGGTGGTGGTCCCAATCCTGGCTGGAGGCGACGCGATTGGCGCGGTGCTTATGATCAGTCGGGAGGCGGAAAACATGGGGGAAGTAGAGCGGAAGCTCTGCGAGACCGCCGCCCACTTTATGGGCAAACAGATGGAGACTTGACTGCCATAAGGATCGCGGTAGCTCATCTCTCTAGATACATGCGGCGCAGCAAAAAGGAAGCGCCTAGGAATAGCAGAGGGAGTCTGTCTAAATAAAAGTAGGCACCCCTAAAATAAGGCTGCATTTGTCAAGCAAAAATAGACGCAGAAAAAGGATTTGATTAAAAGCCTTGTTCAGCCCTGTTCAGTACAGGACTAAACAGGGCTTCCACTAATTATTCTGTGTCTACTTTTGCTTGACAGGTGCAAGGCCAGAAGAATCTCCGATCCGGCCTTTTCAGCCTGCCAACGCTTTTATCATGATGTATTCCGCCCCGCTTCTCCTCAGAAGCTAAAACCCAGCCTTTTGCACAGGGACATGGCTGGGTTTTTTACAATTCCACAGGCTCCAGTCCCTTGGTATAATAACTGCGTATCTATTTTTCTCGTCACGGTTTCCTTCTCGTTCTACGCGGAATGTCAAAATATTGAACAGATATGGGTGGGATTTGTTAAAGTATGGTAATCCTATCATAAATAAAAAGTCTATAAATAATTTGTTTGATTGCTAGGAAAAAAAGCCACGCCGCAAATGCGGGATGGCGTCAGACAAAATGGGCTTCTAGGAGCGTGCCCTTTACCTATATGAAGCTTGTGTAAGGATTGGAGTATACGAATAGGGAGCCGGCTAGGCGGCAGGAAAAGATAATGTGGATGAAGCGGGTCCCGGTGAGGAAGCCCATTCAACCCCGATAAAAGGCAAGGAACTGAGCGGTACGCGGGTCGGCAGGGGCGTTTAACACCTGGGTAGCAGGCCCTATTTCCGCTAGGCAGCCTTCGTGGAGCACCAACACGTCATCTGCGATCCGCTGCACCTGGCCCAGCCCATGGGTGATCATTACCACAGGGCAACCACACGCTTTACAATAATCCCGCACTAAGGTTTCCGCCAATATGGTGGAAGCGATGTCCATAGATGCGGTGGGCTCATCCAGGATCAGCAGGTCGAATGGCTGCATAAGGAGTCTGGCCAGGGCCATGCGGGCGGTTTCCCCGCCAGAAAGCTTGGGCGCTTGCTGCTTTGCCAAGTGCTGAATCTGTAGCGCCGCCATCAACTGCTGGCAGCGTTCCCGGTCGGCCTTACCTAGAAGGATATTGTTTTGCACGCGCATGTGAAAGGCATAGGCATGCTGGGGTAAATACCCGACACGTACCCCTGAGGGAAGAAGCTGCGTCTGTGTATCGGCTGGGATGATCCCGGCTAGCAGCCGTGCAAAAGTGGTTTTTCCACTGCCATTTGCACCAATTACAGCGATAATATGGCCTGCTTCTAAAGTCAATGGGGGCAAGTCTAGCACCAGACGGTGATTGTATGACTTTTTAGCCGGCTGGGTTCTCATTTGCTCAACCTCCTTTGCACAAGGGTGATACATGCATTGATGCACATGGAAATGACCATCAGAATCAGGCCCAAGGCGATGCCCAAGGAAAAGTCCCCCTTATTGGTGTATAGCATGATGGCGGTGGTCATCACGTTGGTTTTCCAGGCGATGGCCCCACCCACCATGGAGACAGCGCCCACCTCGGCCACTGCCCGGGCAAAGGCTAGTAGATAGGTGGAAAAAATCTGATAGGTACTTTCGTTCATCAGTAGTAAAAATGTCTTGAAATGCCCCAACTTCAAGCCACGGGCCGTTTCCTGAATGGGCCCGATTACGCTGGAAACATGGCTTTCCATGTTGCTGACCACCAGGGGCACGATCAGTACGATCTGGGCTATGATCATCAGCTTCACCGTAAACAGAAGTTTCCAGGGGCCAAAGGGCCCTACCCCGGAAAAGAGCATATAAAAAAGCAGGCCGCACACCACAGGAGGCATTCCCATCATGGTCCGGTTGTAGATCACTAGCACTTGCCGAAAACGAAAGCGGGTTGCGCCCAGCCATATACCCAAGGGCACGCCGATGAGCAATGCCAAGATAGAACTGGCAAGGCTCATTTTCGCCGTAGTGGAAAGGATATTTAGCAGCTCCAGGTCGCCTTTTAAAATCAGGTCTACGGCTTCTGCCAATGCGGTTTTCATCCAGTTTAGCCTCCTTGGATAAAACGGTTGACGGCGCCTGCCCTAAGGGTGGACGCCGCCCAACAGATCAAAAAAGCGAGGCAAGCCACTTTTCAAAGATTGTATAGTCTCTCTGCGCCTGTGAGTATGGAAGGCAGGAGGTCGTTTGGAAAACCCTATGCTGCAGGGCTTATGTGGATTTGGTGCCTCCAGGGGCCTTGCCTGTTCCCTGAAGGCAATCCATCTATCCTTGCAAAATCCAACATCCTGGGATGCGGATCCCCAAAACCTTTTGGGTTTTCCGGAAGCCCGGGAGAACCAACCCATGGGGCTGGCCGTCGCAATTTGGTCCCGGTTATTCCATAACGCCCCCGTTGGCGGCGAAGGTAAGATAGGTGGCCTTATCCGTAAGGATATAAGCGCCCATCTCCTCGGCCATGACCAGGCAGGAACCCATGCCCGCATTGGCGGAGGTATACCAATCCGTATAGTCTACGAAGCTTTCCGGTTCGGCGGTAATACCTAGTTCTTCCGGCCAGAGGGACAGCTCCTTGGTGTGCGTACCAGAACCGTCGCCCCGGGAAATGAACGGATATCCGCCTTCGGCGATGGCGGCAAAGGCATCCAATACGGTGGCAGCGTCCTTCACGCCGGCAGGATCGGATTCAGGGCCGCAAAGTACAAAATAGTTGTACAGGAAGGAGAGACGGGGGGAATCAAAGCCATCCAGGGTATAGGCATAGCCCGCGTTCACAAAATCCTCCTCCTGGCTTTTGGCGTGGACCAGAATTAGGTCCGCATTGCCATATTGGGCAGCAGCGATAGCCTTGCCGGTGCCGGCAGACTGAACCTCCACTGTATAGCCATATTCCTCTTCAAAAACAGGCAGCAAGAAGCTTAACAGACCGGAGTCGTTGACGGAGGTGGTGGTGGATAGGCGAATTATCTTAGTCTCCTCGGTGGCAGGGGCAATTTCCCCTTCATAGGTGGGCGCGCCGTCCACGATGTAAAACAGCGTATCCCCGTAGTCCGCTTCCCCGTAAGAGCCAGCTAGAGAGAGGCCTTCTTCAGACAGGAACCACTGGATCAGCGCTTCGGCGCCCGCCGTATTGATGGCCACATCGGAAACGGCATTCCCATCCGCGTCGGTAAAGGGCGCTTCAGGGTTGACCGCGATAAGGGTATAGGTGTTGATCATGCTGTCATCCTGCTCCTTGAGGATCACGGTTTGCAGGCTGGCAGCAGGAGCCTCCGCTTCATCGGCGGGCTCGGTGGCCTCTTCCGCAGGGGCTTCCTCTGCGGGGGCTTCCGCCGCAGGAGCGGTGGCGGAAGGCTGTTCCGTGTCCGCCTCCTGGTTGGAGCAGCCTGCAAACAGGCTAAGGGTCATAGCCACCAAGAGCAGCCATACAAGAAATTTTTTCATAGGTTTTCCTCCAAAATAAAAAATTAGCCTCCTGAAAATCTGATGTAACTGGAAAGGATCCAGCACAACAGGATTTGCAAGGGGCTCGTCCACCACTTTCAAATGCAAATAATGAATATGAAGTTACCTGCCGTGATCTCGATCCAGAGATGCTAGACCACAGGAAGCTATACGGGATATTATACGTGCTTTCCATCTTCCTGTCAATCTACCTCTAAGAATAGGCGCGCGTTGCTTTATCCAAGGAAAAGCAGGGTAAAAAGGCGATGGTTTCTTGCGTTAGCGAAAAAAACAAGGGGGATTTTGACAAAAAAGCAGGCCGGGACAAAATCTTGCCATTGACATTTTTTCCATGAGAATATAGGATATATTTAACATAGGTTCAAATAGACCTATATTGGGTTTTTAAAAGATCTGCTTAATATTTTGACATTTTAATAGTTAATTTCTGTTATTTTAAAAAGCTTAAAATGGAGAATTATTTACATGTTGAACGTAAAAACGCCGGATGAAGTATACCGGCTAGTGGCGCAAACGCCCTTTGTATCCACCCCCGTCCAAATGGTACCTTTGGCCCAAGCAGGGGGCAGGGTGCTGGCTAAGCCTATTTTGGCCGGGGAATACGTGCCGGGGTTCCATCGATCCACTGTAGATGGCTATGCTGTAGCCGCTTCGGATACTTTTGGCGCTTTGGAGACCATCCCCGCCATATTGGAGGTGGCCATGGAGATCCAGATGGGCAAGTCTGCCCTCGGGCCTTTGCGGCCGGGATGCTGCGCGGCCATACCCACGGGAGGCGCCCTGCCCCAGGGAGCAGATGCCGCCGTTATGATGGAGCATACCGAAGATTACCAGGATGGCACCGTGGGGATTTATAAGCCCGTGGCCCCCGGGGAAAACGTGATCTTTAAAGGGGATGATATATGCCCTGGCAAAGAGGTGTTGGCAGCTGGCTGCACGTTGGGGGCAAAGGAGATCGGGGCCCTGGCGGCTATGGGAATCCTCCAGGTGCCTGTGCGGCAAAGGCCTCGAGTGGCTATTCTCTCCACTGGGGACGAGCTGGTCCCTGTAGAGCAGCTACCAGGAGATGGCCAAGTGCGGGATGTGAACGGGGCTATGCTGGCAGCCCTTTGTCAAAGCCTGGGGGCGGAGCCTCTGACCTGTGGCATTGTGGCGGATGAAGCGGGCTGCTTGGAAACAGCTCTGGAGCAGGCTCTGGTCCAGGGGGATATGGTTCTGATCTCCGGGGGTAGTTCCGTGGGGTCTCGGGATGCCACGTTTCGGGCTATGGAGGCGCAAGGACCGCTGCTATGCCACGGCATCGCCATGAAGCCTGGTAAGCCCACCATCATGGGAAGTGGGGGTGGCAAGCCCATATTGGGCCTACCTGGTCACCCGGCGGCGGCATTTTTTGTGGCGGAGCTTTTTTTGCCAAGCCTGTTGGCACGCTTGACCGGGCAGCATCTGCGAAGGTATATGTTTCCGGCCAAGCTGGCGGAAACGGTTAGCGCCAACCATGGCCGGGCCCAATATATGGGGGTACGCATCACAGGAACCCAAGAGGAGGGCTTTATGGCCCATCCCATCCATGGGAAATCCGGGCTCATTAGCCTGCTGGCGGACTCTGAGGGATATTTTTGCATCCCCCGGGACTGCGAGGGCATGGCCGCTGGGGAGACGGTGTATGTGATCCAGTATAGTTGATCCAAATGCCGACCTTTACCAAGAACAGAACCGACAGAGGGGAGACAAATGGCTTTTCAATACCTTACTAACGTGCCGCTTCAACAAGCCCGGCAAGACTATCTGAGCAAACTAATGGAAAACGGCTTTCGTGCCCGGTCGGAGACGATTCCCGTGGCAAAGGCCGCAGGCCGCATAACCGCCGGCCCGGTCTATGCCCATATCTGCGCGCCCCATTATCCGGCCAGCGCCATGGACGGCATCGCCCTGGCGGCGGCGTGCACCTTCGGGGCGACGGAGACCACCCCGGTCACCCTATCCCCTGGGGAGTTCATCCAGGTGGATACTGGGGATCCCATCCCCCAGGGGTGTGATGCGGTGGTCATGATCGAAGACGTGATATGGAACCAGGACGGCTCCGTGCGGCTCTATCAGGCCGCCCCGCCTTGGAGCCATATTCGCCAGGTGGGAGAGGACGTTTGCGCCGGGGAAATGATCTTGGGTTCCCGCATGCCTGTGTCCCCAGCGGCCATTGGAGCCATGCTGGCCGCAGGAGTAATGGAAATTCAGGTGCTCGCTCAGCCGGTTGTGGGCATCATCCCCACCGGAGATGAGATCATTGCCCCGGTGTTGGATCCCCATCCCGGACAGATCATAGAATTTAACTCCTCCATTTTTTCCGCCATGTTGGAGGAATGGGGAGCGCGTCCCATGGTATTCCCCATTGTAAAGGATCGGTTTCAGGACATTGTGGCTGCTGTTGAGCAAGCCCTAACATGCTGCGATATGGTGCTGCTCAATGCAGGGTCTTCCGCCGGGCGGGAAGATTATTCCGCTGGGGTCATCCAGACCATTGGCGGCGTATTGCATCATGGCGTCGCCATGAAACCCGGGAAGCCGGCGGTATTGGGTTACGCAGGTCCCAAGCCCATCCTGGGGGTGCCGGGGTATCCCGTCTCGGGCATCCTGGTGCTGGAGCAGCTTCTCAAGCCTTGCATAAAGGCTTGGTATGGGCTAACCCCGCCCCCTACAGGCTGGAAGCAGGAGGAAACCGTGGAGGCCATTCTGTCCCGGCAGATCCTGTCCGGGCTCAAGTATCAGGAATTTGTCCGGGTGTGCATGGGCGTGGTAAACGGCCGCATGATGGCGACCCCGCTGAGCCGGGGCAGCGGCATGGTATCCTCCTTCATGAAGGCGGATGGTATTTTGGAGATCCCCCAGGGGGTGGAAGGGTATCCAGCCGGCAGCACGGTGACCATCCGGCTTATGCGGTCCAGGGAGGAACTGGAGCATACTCTGGTGGCCATCGGCAGCCATGACCCTCTGATGGATGAGGTGGGGGATCTAATGCACAGTATGGATCCCACCCTATTTATGCGATCCAACCATGTGGGCTCCATGGGCGGCATCATGGCCGTGCGGCGGGGGGAGACCCATATCGCCGGTATCCATCTACTCAACGAGGCGGACGGTACCTATAACACCGCCTTTATTAAGCGATATTTCCCCCAGGGAGGCGTGCGTTTAGTGGAATGCGTAGGCCGGATCCAGGGCCTGATGGTACAGGCAGGAAACCCAAAGCAGATCCAGGGCATACAGGATCTAGGTCGGGAGGATATGCGGTATGTGAACCGGCAGAAAGGCTCGGGAACCCGGATCCTAACGGATTACCTGTGCCGCTGCCAGGGGATCGACACCGCGAAGGTGTACGGTTACGACCGGGAGGAGATGACCCATACCTCCGTTGCGGCGCAGATCGCCACCGGCACGGCGGACCTGGGTATGGGGATTTACTCTGCCGCCAAGCTATATGGTCTGGACTTCTTGCCTGTATGCACCGAGCAATATGACCTGCTCATCCCCGACGAAGCCTGGCATACGCCTATGGTGCAGGCCATGCTGAAAATTTTGGCAGGGGAAGCCTTCAAAAAAAGGATCCTTGCCCTGGGAGGATATACCTTAACGTCCCCAGGGGCGGTGCGAGAACGGTTTTGAGCCGGGGAAAAACGATACGCAACAGAAAGGGGAAAGCGCCGCCGGCCTATTTTCTACCAAAGGCCGGTGGGTTTTCCAAAGTACGTTGACAGGAGTGGTATATTTTTTTTATAATATATATGTTAAAAGTAACATATATTGATGCTCTTCGTATGGCTGTACAATTCTACTGATACATGGAGGAAACGATTATGCGCATCATTAAGGTCAATCTTACAGACCGAACAATTCGCGAAGAGGCGTTTGACCAAAAGCAATATGGCTTTTTTGGCGGGCGCGGCCTTATTGCCAGATTTTTGACCGACTATTGCGACCCGCTATGCGATGCGCTGGGGCCGGAAAATCCGTTGATTTTTGCCACAGGCTATTTTTCCGGCACCATTTTGACCACCAGCAACCGGCTATCCATCGGCGCTAAGAGCCCGCTTACCGGGGGCATTAAGGAATCCAATTCCGGGGGTACATTTGCCCGCCGCATGACGGACCACCAAATCAAGATCATCATGTTCGAGGGCCAGTCCCCGGACTGGGTCTATCTGTATATCGACAAGGAAGGCAGCCCCAGCATAGTGGACGCATCGCCCTATATGGGGATGAATACCTATCCGGTGGGCCAGGCCTTCCGCGAGGCCTACAACGACAGGGTGGCCATTGCCGCCATCGGCACGGCTGGCGAGCATCTGGGACTGGTATCCTCCATCATGGTAACGGAAATGAATTCCGGGCTGCCTTGCCGGGCTGCCGCCCGGGGGGGCATGGGGGCGGTGATGGGCAGCAAGCGGCTCAAGGCAGTGGTGATCGAGCATGCGGACGATCCATATTATGTAAAGCTGCCCAAAGAGGCTGACCGGGAATTCCGGGAGCTGAACAAGAAGATTGTGGAGGCCATCCAAACCAACCCCCTTACCGGTCAGACCATGCCCGCCTATGGCTCCGCCGCAGGCGTGGATACCACGGGGAAGATGGGGGCCCTGCCCTGGAATAACTTCAACGGCAAATTCACACCCGGATGGGAGCGGATCGGAACCCAACAGTGGCGAAAGAATTTGATAGAACAGGGAGGCCATAGCACCATTCCTTGCCAACCAGGCTGTATAGTGCGCTGCTCCAACGAATACTGCGATAAAAATGGCAACTACCTGTCGGCAGGCATAGAATATGAAACCGTGGCCTTATGCGGCTCCAATATAGGCGTATTCGATACGGACATCATCTGCACGTTGGACCGGCTATGCGACGATATGGGCATGGATACCATCGACATCGGTTGTGCCCTGGGGGTCATGATGGACCAAGGGGTACTGGCCTTTGGGGATGGGGAAGGGGCCATCGATATGGTGCGGAACATGTTTGCGCCCAACTCTAGATGGGGCAATACCCTAAAGGATGGCTGCGCCGCCGTGGCGGATGCCCTTGGCGTGCCCCAGCAGTCGGGCAGGAAACGGGTGCCAGTATCCAAACGGCAGGCCTTTGCCGCCTATGACCCCCGGGTTATCCGGGGTTACGGCCTCACCTGGGAAAGGGGCCCCATGGGCGCAGACCATACCTCCGGTTCCGCCGCAACGTATATCCCCAGTATGACGCCGGAGCAGCAGGCGGACTACTCCCTGGCAGTGAATTGCACGTGCGATTGCTTCATGTGCCTGTTCTCCTGGTCTGCGGTGAATTTCAACAAGGAGGCCCGGCCGGCCATTGCTAGAATGGCCGGGATCTTAGCTGGCATGGAAGAAGGCCCGGATATGGGTATGATCGAGCGGAACGGCATGGAGATCCTGCAACTGGAATATGCCTTTAACGCAAAGGCTGGCATCGTCCATGAAAATGACCGGTTCTACGGCGGAAAGGACAACTTTATGTATACCGAGCCCCATGAAGCGACCAAGGGCGTCTTCTGGAGCATCCAGAACGGCCCTCTCCCCACGCCGCCCACGCCCCCTACGCCTGGCCCAGCGGAAGGCCAGAAAACGGGTGAGGCAAAGCAATGAGCCAGATTACCATCCAGGTTTTAGGCCAGGCGCGGCAGCTGCCAGCCCAGGCCACCCTTCAGGACGCCTTAGCTCTGTACTCTCCCTATGGCGAGGAAGCGGTTGTGTGCAGGCTTAACGGCCAGGTGGTCCGCAGCATTGACAACGTTGCCGACTGCCTACTCCAAGATGGGGATGAATTGGAGATCTATCCGCTGATCATCGGCGGGTAGAGAAAAGGGCCGCCCTTTAAGGGGCGGCCCTCCAGTCTGTCGAAAAAACTCTGGGGGTTCGGGGGACGCAGCGCAGTTTGCAATGGTCGCGCTGCGTCGGCCCGTGGGGCCTTCCTGGCGCTCCCTTGCTCACTGGGCTTCCGCCTCGCTTCATCTGCCACTGGCAGCGCTCGGCTCTGCCCCCCGGATGCTTTCATCGGATTTGGCGACACAAGGTGAATTGTCCCGAAGGG
>ENA-OZGX01000827-OZGX01000827.1-human-gut-metagenome-genome-assembly--contig:-NODE-827-length-13424-cov-4.951904_pt1 | contig 13424 bp, 13 predicted proteins | sample MGYA00244040_ERZ653674 | MGnify/ENA primary metagenome ERZ653674 (study PRJEB26926, sample SAMN06165232) | human gut metagenome | biome: ENVO:00009003; feature: ENVO:2100002; material: ENVO:00002003... | reverse complement strand
GACGGGGGCCTGCGGGGCCGCGTCCTTCCCGGGGCTGACGCGGAGCCGGGGGCAGCAGCCGCTTGATAGACAGCGCGATCTTGCCGTCCGGTGCAATGTTGATGACCTGCACCTTTACTGCATCGCCATCGTGCAGCACAGTGTTGATATCCTGCACAAATTCGTTGGACACCTCGGAAATGTGGACCATGCCGACACGCCCTTCCGGCAGCGCAACAAATGCGCCAAAGGGCTTTACACCGGTCACGCGGCCTTCGAATACGTTCCCAACCTCAATTGCCAAAACTCAATACTCCTTGTTTTCCAAATACTCTCGACCTGCCGCGCGGTCAGTTACCGGTCACATCCACAAAGATGCGCTCATTGGGTGCGGCGTAGTTGTAAGAGTCGCGTGCGACCCACTCGGTGATCTGGTCGGCATCGCCGCTCAGTACGCGCTGCAGTTCCTGATTTTCTGTTTGTTGCTGCGCCACCTGTTCGTTCAGTGTTTCCAGTTCTGCCCGCTTGGAGCTGATGGTGACCTGATTGGAGATATAAGCCGCCAGCATACTCAGCAAAAGCAGCACGAAAAACAGGCGGAACGCCATGGTGACCACTGCATTTTTTCTACGCTTTTTGCGTCCCGTATTCGTCATTGCCTTACGCTCCTGTCTGAACAGCAGACCTTCTGCGTCTGTTCTCTTACTTTGATACGTTTGAATTATACAACAATGCCCGCCGGTTTGGCAAGTTCTTTTTGGATTTTTTTGCGGTTCTTTCCGCGTTCCGGCGTAATTTGCGGGCAGTTTTAGCCGCAGCGCGGCGGCGGCACAGGGGCTGCACCGCAAAACGGTGCAAAATACGGCCGGGCAGGCGCAAAACAGCCCCGATCCCCCGCCCCAGTGCCCGCAACGGGATGCCCAGCACCCCGGCGGTGCAAAGGGCGGCTGCAAAGGCTGCCAACACCATGTACCACCGCAGCACCCCGGCGGCGCTGTACCCGGCGGCGTAGCTCTGGCACACCAGCAGCACCACACCAGAAAGCAGCACGTCCGGCACAAAAGCCGCCCTGCCCCGCGCCGGCAGAAACGCCCGCACCGCGCCAAGGGCAGCGCCCAGCATAGCACAGGCGGCGGCTTCCTGCAAGAGCCGGGCGGGCAGCAGCACCTGCACCATCAGCGCAGCAGCCGGTGCCAGAAGCTGCCGGCTGCGCGGGCGGCGGTATACTCCAGCCCATCGAACCGCCCGGTCAGCTTCGCTTCCCCGGCTTCCAGATCCAGTGTCTGCATACTGATCTGCGCACCGGACAGATGCAGAATGCCCTTGCCGGTCTCCAACGCGGCACTTTCGGCGCTGCAATGCAGCACCCGCTGCACCCCGGTGACGGTCAGCTTGCTGCGGCTCTCCAAAATCAGGTCATGGGGCAGCGGCGGCTTTGCGGCAGCTTTTTCCATAGGCAGTCCCCCTCTGCCAGCATTGTATGCGGGCAGGCAGGGCGGTTATTCCGCGATCACCTCGTACATCTCGCGGGCAACGTCTTTCGTGCGGGGCTCCACATCCGAGAGCACCCGCACCTTGATGGGCCGGTTGCCAAAGGTGACCTCGATGATGTCCCCGGCGTTGACGGCCTGACTGGCCTTGGCCACCTTGCCGTTGATGAGGATGCGGCCTGCATCCGCCACCTCGTTTGCCACGGTGCGGCGTTTGATGAGGCGGGAGAGCTTGAGATACTTATCCAGACGCATTTAGAGTTGTTCCTTTCTTTTCAGCAAAAAAGCCGCCGCACCTTGTGCAGGCAGCGGCGGCGTGACAGAACCGATTACAGGGTGTCCTTCAGGGACTTGCCGGGCTTGAACACGATGCTGCGGGAAGCAGCGATGGTGATGGGCTCGCGGGTGCGGGGGTTGATGCCCTGACGCTCGGCGCGCTCACGCACCTCAAAGGTGCCGAAGCCGGAAATGGTGATCTTTTCACCCTCGGTCATTGCCTTGCCCAGTGCCTCAAAAACAGCGCTGACAGCCTGCTCTGCGCTCTTCTTGCTCATTTCGGTGTTTGCCGCAACCTGTGCGATCAAGTCGGTCTTGGTCATATTATTTGCCTCCATCTGATTTGTCTTAAATTCTCTCGTTCTATCGGAGCAGGTCATTCGACCTGAATACCGCTTTGTTCCTGTTCCAGACACTGCTGTGCAAAGCGCTTGGATGCAAAGGTCAGCGCTTCCTCTGCATCCACCCCTGCAAGCCGGGCGGCGTTCACCGCTGCAAACAGCAGCTGGCCTGCGGCTTCCTGCTTTGCAGTGTCCTCTGCCTTGCCAAAAGCCTGCACGGCAGCCTCCAGCCGGTGCTGCGCTGCGGCTGCATCCTGCTGCCCAAGGCCGTACCCGGCGGCACGCTTTTGCAGCTTCTGCGCCCGCATGAGCGCGGGCAGCGTAGCGGGCACGGTGGCCAGCTCGTCCGCAAGGGTAGTGCGCCCCTTTTCCTTATTTTTGAGCGCATCCCAGCCATTTATACCGGCGTTTTCCGCTGCGGAGGACGCAAAGATGTTGGGGTGCCGGAACACCAGCTTTTCGCAGACGTTGCGGCACACATCCTCAAAGGTAAAGCGTCCCCGCTCTTCCTCCATGGCGGCGTGGAACACCACCTGCATCAGCACGTCTCCCAGTTCCTCCCGGAGCAGAACGGCGTCATCTGCGTCAATGGCCTCCAGCGCCTCGCAGGTCTCTTCCAGAAAGTTTTTGCGGATGGACGCATGGGTCTGCACCTTATCCCACGGGCAGCCGTTTTCCGGGTCCCGCAGGATACGGATCACCTGCAGCAGCTGCTCCGCCGTATAGGGCGGCTGTGGGTTCCAGTCCAGCACACGTTCCATCTCCTTTTGAAAAGATACTGTAAATTGTACCGCAGCTGTTGCGGTTTTTCAAGCAAAAATCCGCAATTTTCCAGCATTTTTCATGGTTTTCTGCGCTTTTCACAAAAACAGGACGGTGTCCTGTGGGGGATACCGCCCTGTTGCAGCTTTTTCCGGTTACCGGCTTACAGCTGTGCGCCGCACTTATTGCAGAACAGTGCATCGTCCGAGACGGGCGCGCCGCACTGCGGGCAGGTCTTGCGGGCAGGCTGGGCGGGCTGTTCCGGGGCAGCTTCTTCTGCCTCCTCCATGGGGGCTTCGTAGTCCACCTCGGCGGCCTCGGCCGGGGTCAGAGTAGCCTTCAGGCGGGTAATCTCCTGCTCAATGGTATCGATCATCTCGATGTATTTATCTACCAGCGGCTGGTTCTCCTCCTTGCCCTTGGCAAGACTGTACACCAGTGCACCCAGCTGACGCTGTGCCTTGAGCAGCTTGCCCTGCTCGTTGACCAGCAGCGCCTGCGTCTTGCCCTTTTCAGCCAGATCCATGGCAGCGTTCTTGCCCTTTTCGGCATATTCCAGACCTATCGCTTTGATCTTGTTAAAATCCATAAAAGACACCTCTCTTATTCTGGCAGCATTCTCTGCAGACTGCGGCGCACAGTGCGCCATACCGGAGTCGTATTCCCATTATAGCGCAGCGTTATGGCAATTGCAACGAATGCACCGCAATTTTTACAGTTTGGTGCCGGTTTGGAAACAAATTTTACGCATTTTTCACTTGTCAGGTGCGGCTGCCGTAGAACTCGCACAGCATACTGTCGGCGGGCAGCAGTTCCAGCGGCAGCGGATCCACCTGCTCAAAGCGGCGGGCGGTCTCGTCCCACAGCTCAGCGTTATGGCCCTCCAGCGTGAACTGACGGCGCACCTCGCCCAGCAGCCGGGAGATCAGTCCCAGCTCGTAGGTAAAGGAGGTGTCCAGCAGAAAATCCGCGGTGGTCTTGAAGCCCTTGATATACCGGGTCTCGCCGTCCAGCACCCTGTCCCACATGGAAAGGGTCTTGGCGGGGCTGCGGCCGCGGGCTGCGGCATCCCGCAGGGTGCGCCGGCACAGGCGGATATCCTGCGTATTGATGACCCGGCGGCCGTCAATGCAGTACTCCTCCCGCAGACCGGCGTAGATGCGGTAGATTTGGTCATCCGGCACAAGGCCGGTCAGCTCCGGGTTGAGGGCATGGATACCCTCCACGATGCACACACCGCCCTGCAGGTCGATGGGTTCCACTGCGGCAGCGCGCTGCTCGGTGGCAAAATCATAGATGGGCAGCTCGGTCTTGCCGGTCTCGCTGAGCTGGTGCAGGCACTGCTTGATGAGAGGCAGATCCAGCGTTTCAAGGTTTTCGTAGTCCAGCGTGCCGTCCGGCATTTTGGGGTAGTAGGCAGCACCTTTAAAAAAGTTGTCCAGACTGACCACCTGCGCCGGGGTGCCCTGCTGCACCAGAGCCTTTGCCAGACAGTGGGCGCTGGTGGTCTTACCGCTTGCCGAGGGGCCGGTCAGCATAACGATCTTTGCCCCGGAGCCTCGTACCTTCTGGGCAGCATACTGCACCCGCCGGGCGTAGCTGTTCTCGCTCAGCTGTGCCAGCGCCTGCGGACTGCGGGCTGCTACGTTATACAGGTCTACTTCAACCAGTCGTTTCGGTACCCAGATTGTGATCATAAAACTCAGCCACTCCTTTTTTCCGTTCCAGTACCTCCGCAAAGCGCTGGATATACTCGTTCGGATACTTAAAATTGAAGATGCGCTGCATCCGTTTGCCTCCATCGGCCACCAGTTTGGTGCTGCCGCCCGCACCGGCCGAAAGGATGGTCTGGACTTCCTCCATGATATAGATATTATAGTAACCCTCGTGACCCGGCTTGCACCAGCCCACGTTTTCCAGATTTTGCAGCGTATTCTTCTGCCGGTAAAGGTAATAGGGGCGGTAGCCCGCCTCGGCCAGCAGATGACACTTTTCCAGCATGGCGGCTACGTCCGCGTAGTCGTTTTCCTTCTGGTCCTCGATGACGATGCGGGACGCCCGCTTGAGGGTAAGGGTGTGGACGGTGATATTCTCCGGCTGCAAGGCAATGGCCTGCCGCAGACTGTGCTCAAAGCCCTCCACCGTATCTCCGGGCAGACCGGCAATGAGGTCCATGTTGATATCCTCGTGCCCGGCGCGGCGGGCATCGGCATAGCAATCCAGAATGTCCTGTGCCGAGTGCTTGCGGCCAATGTTTTCCAGCACCGCGTCCGAGAAGGTCTGGGGGTTGATGGAGATGCGGGTAGCGCCGTATTCCTTGATGACCGCCAGCTTTTCGGCGTCGGTGCAATCCGGGCGACCTGCCTCCACGGTATATTCTACGACCTTAGTCAGGTCAAAATTCTCCCGCACAGTGCCCATGAGCTGCCGCAGCTGGGCGGCGGAAAGGCTGGTGGGGGTGCCGCCGCCGATGTAGATGCTGCATAAAGTCAGCCCTGCACGCTCGGCCTGCGCCCGGATCTCTGCAACCTCCTTGCACAGGCAGTCCACATAGGGCTGCACCAGCTTGCGGTCGCGGTCCAGATTGCAGCTGACAAAGCTGCAATAGCTGCACCGGGAGGGACAGAACGGGATGCCGATATACAGGCTATACGTCTTGGGGGCGCTGCCCAGCCGCAGGATCGGCTCCTGCAAGTCGGCAATTTCCTTTGCCATTTCGTATTTTTGCTTCGAGCAGTCGAACCGCTGCAAGAAGAAGCGGTCGATCTGCTCTGCGCTCCACCCGGCGGCGCGCTTATCGTGGATAAGCCGCACCGGGCGCACACCGGTCATCTTGCCCCAGGGCGGGCGGACGCCCGTCCACGAGCGCAGCAGGTCATAAGTCAGGCTGGCAAGGGCAAACTCCGGGGTTTCGCCGCCCTGTTCCACCGGCAGCGGCAGCGGGGCTTCCAGCGTTTTGCTCTTTTCGCCCTGCCGCACCAGCACCCGCAGACCGGTATCGGTCTTTTCAGCCCACAGACAGTCCTCAGCAGGCTCCGGCGGGGTCAGGGTCAAGGGTGCCATGGGGTAAAACAGGCGGGCAAGGTGCTCCACCTCGTACCCGGAGGGCAGCCCAGTGATATAGATCTTCATGTCATTCTCTCTTTAAAAAATGTCGTTGCCGCCGCGCAGGGCGCTGCGGATATAGTAGTTGTTGTCCAGCTCCGCGCCAAAGGTGGAAAATTCGCCGTGGCCGGGCAGCACCTGTGTTTCGCGGGGGATGGGCAGCTGCGCCAGCTTGCGCAGGCTGTCTGCCATCTGCGCGCTGCTGCCGCCCTCAAGGTCGGTGCGGCCAATGCTGCCTGCAAACAGCGTATCGCCACAGAACAGATGCTCACCGCACAGCAGCACCACGCTGCCGGGGGTGTGGCCGGGGGTGTGCCACGCGGTAAAGCGCAGCTCGTCCACCGCGATCTGCTCGCCTTCCGTGTAGCCGTAGTCCGCAGCGGAAAGCGGGTACATCCGGTCGCCGGCAAGGTCTGCCTTTTCACAGTAGAGGATGGCGTTCCACTCTGCCTTCAGCGCAGCAGCGCTGCCCACATGGTCGTAGTGGCCGTGGGTGCACAGGATAGTGGTAAGGGTGGCGTTGTGCTGCTTTAAGATTTCGTCGTAGCTGTGCACCTCTGCCGCCGGGTCGATGACCACGGCATGGCCTGCGTCGGAAATGAGCAGAAAGGTGTTGGTATACAGCGGCGGTGCCGCAGGAATGTGAAAACCTTGCATCGTTACTCCTTCTTTTTCCACTCGTCGGTATCAATGACGATGGTGCAGGGGCCCTCGTTCACCAGCGACACCTGCATATGGGCGCCGAACTCGCCGTGCTGCACGTCCTTGAGGCCGTGCTTCGCCATCTCGGCAAGGAACAGCTCATAGGCATCCACCGAGAGGGGCGGCTTTGCAGCCTTGATAAAGCTGGGACGGTAGCCCTTTTTGGTGTCACCGTAAAGGGTGAACTGGCTGACCACCAGCGCGGAATAGCCCAGATCCCGGGCGCTCAGGTTCAGCTTGCCCTCCGCATCCGGGAAAATGCGCAGACCCGCGCATTTATCGGCAAGCTTGGGCACGATGTCCAGTGTGTCGGTGTCCCTGACCCCCAGCAGGATCATGATTCCCGGCCCAATGGCGCGGGGTTCGCCGCCCTCCACCCGCACGCTGGCGGAGGATACGGCCTGAATGACTGCTCGCACTGCGTTAACTCCTTGTCACCTTGAGCACGTCCCGCACCTTGGAAAGGCGCGCCACCACACGGTTGAGGTGCTCGGTATTGTTGATGCCGATGGTCAGGCTGACCACGGCGCAGTTGTTTTCTACCTGACGGGCGTTCATGGCATAGATGGGCACCCGGATATCGGCCAGTGCGCTGAGCACGTCCTGCAGCAGCTCGTTGCGGTTCAGGGCAATGATCTCCAGCCCGGCCTTGTAGCTGTCCTTGACGCTGTCTGCCCAGTAGGCCTTGACCCAGCGGGGAGCGTTGGAGGGGTCCTTCATGCTGGCAACGGCGTTGGCACAGGTCTGCTTGTGGATGGAAACACCAAAGCCACGGGTGATAAAGCCCACGATGGGGTCGCCGGGCAGCGGGCTGCAGCACTTGGCAAACTTGATGGGGGTGTTATCGAAGCCCTCCACCACCACGCCGTCGGTGGCGTGCACGCGGCTCAGGTCTACCTTTGGCAGATCCTCCACCGACTTATTCTCCTCGGCTTCGGCAGCCTTGAGCTTCTGCCACTCTTCCTTGAGCTTGGGCAGGCAGTTGGCAATGGTCATGCCGCCGTAGCCGATGGCGGCGTAAATTTCCTCCGCGTTGTTCTGACGCAGACGGCGGCTGCAGCTGCCCACGAACTCGTCCAGCTGGTCGTCGGGGATGAAGATCATCTCCCGGCGCAGTTCTTTGGCCAGCGCGTCGCGGCCCTGCTGGATGTTCTCTTCGCGGCGCATCTTCTTGAACCAGTTGCGGATCTTGCTCTTGGCCTCGCTGGTGCGCACGATCTTGAGCCAGTCGCGGCTGGGGCCTTTGTCCGCCGGGCCGAGGATGACTTCAATGATCTCGCCCGTCGCCACGACATGGTCGATGGGCACGATGCGGTTGTTGACCTTGCAGCCCACCATCCGGTTGCCGACGGCAGAGTGGATGGCGTAGGCAAAGTCGATGCAGTTGGCGCCCGCAGGCAGGTTGATGACGTCGCCCTTCGGGGTGAAGGCAAAGACCTCCTCCGGCAGCAGGTCGCTCTTCAAATCGTGGAGCAGGTTTCCGGAATCCTCGCTGACGCGCTGGTTTTCCAGCAGCTGGCTGACCCATGCCAGCCGCTCGTCCAGCTTATCGTGGCCCTCGAGGCCCTCCTTATACTTCCAGTGGGCGGCAACGCCGTACTCGGCCTGCTCGTCCATGGTGCGGGTGCGTATCTGCACCTCAAAGGGGATGCCCTCGTGGCCGATGACGGTGGTGTGGAGGCTCTGGTAGCCGTTGGGCTTGGGGGTCGAGATATAGTCCTTGAAGCGGTTGGGCAGCGGGTGGTACATATCGTGGATGAGGCCCAGGGTGCTGTAGCACTCAGCCAGGGTGTCCAGGATGATGCGCACCGCGTAGATGTCGTAAATTTCATCAAAGGACTTGTTCTGCATGATGGTCTTGCGGTAGATGCCGTAGATGCTCTTGACTCTCCGCTTGATGGTCGCGCCCTCGATGCCGCTCTCCTCGAGGCGGCTCTTGATGACGCCCGACACGCTGGCCAGGAACTCGTCGCCTGCGCGCTCGCTGAGCATCTTGTTGATCTCCTCGTAGCCCACGGGGTCGAGGTAGTGGAGGCTGCGGTCTTCCAGCTCCTCCTTGACGTTCAGGATGCCCAGACGGTTGGCGATGGGAGCGTAGACCTCCATGGTCTCCCGGGCTTTGTCGCGGCGCTTCTGCTCCGGCCATGCGTCGCCGGTGCGCATATTGTGCAGGCGGTCACAGAGCTTGATGATCATGACGCGGACGTCACGGCTCATGGCCAGCAGCATCTTGCGCAGGTTCTCGGCCTGCAGCTCTTCGATATTGGAAAATTGGATCTTGGTCAGCTTGGTGACGCCGTCCACCAGCGCGGCCACCTCTTCGCCGAAAGCGGCGGTCAGGTCGGTCAGTGTGGTGGGGGTGTCCTCCACCACGTCGTGGAGCAGGGCGGCAGCGATGCTCTCGCTGTCCATGCCGAGGTCCAGCACGAGGCGGGCCACGGCCAGCGGGTGGCAGATATAGGGCTCACCGCTGCGGCGGCAGACCCCCTTGTGGGCGTCGTTGGCCATATTGTAGGCTTTTTCGATCATGGCCATGTTGTAGGCCTTGCCGCTGGCCTTGATGGCCTCCACCAGCTTCTCCCAGGTCACGATCTCGGGCCGCACCTCCGAGGGAAGGGTCCCCTCAGGGGCGTTGGCCGGCAGGGCCGTTGCGGCCACGGTAGCCATCTCCGTCACCGGCACGGGCTGGTGGAGATGGGTCTTTGCAGAGTAGCTGTCCTCTTTCGCCGCAGCCGATGCTGCAGGCGAGGGGGTGACAGGTTTCTTTCCCTCAGGCATCTTTATCGTTCCTCCAGACATTTCAGGATGGGCGCATCGGCAAGGTTCTTCTTGCCGGTGGCAGGCACGAGTTCCCAGAACTTTGCCCCGCCCCGGTCAGCCGCTGTGATGAGGCCGACCTGTTCCAGCGCGGAGACGGCCACCAGCGTCCGGCCGGTGTTCTCCTCGCCGAGTTTTGCAAACAGGGGCTGCAGGTCTTCGGCGTGCCAGCGCCGCGCCTGCAGCTCCCGATAAACGGTGATGATATGGCTGCGCTCCGGGGCGATGCTCTCCTTCTGCTCCGGTGTCAGGGGCGTACCCCGGCGCAGCGCCTGCACCAGCGCGGCCTGCTCTGCAGCTGTGTTGCCGAGGCCCGCCGGGTGCAGCTCGATGATGCGGCCCGACAGCTGTGCGCCCCGGGGCGAATCGTAGACCGAAAGGCTGATGGCTGCGTCCACGACGTCGCCCGTCGAGTAAGGCACCTGTTCCGGGTGCATCCCGAACCAGACGGCATAGATGCTGGAACTGCCCTGCCGCAGACGCAGGCGGCAGTGCTTGCCCTCCGAGACGGCGTAGACGCCCTCCACGACAGCCCTTTCCAGCACGAAGACCGGGCTGGGGTTGTCGGCACCGTAGGGTGCCAGCTGGTCGAGGCGGCGGACGCTCTCCACCGTCAGGCGGTCGAGGTGGACGGACAGATCGCATTCCAGCGGCGGGGTGCGCAGCACGGGACACTCCCGGGCCGCCCAGTCGTTGAGCCGCTGGCGGAGCGTCTGCAGATCCTCTTCCCGCACCGAGAGGCCCGCTGCCATGGCGTGGCCGCCGAAGCGAAGCAGGATGTCGGCGCAGGAGGCGATGCACTCGTGCAGGTTGAAGCCCTGCACGCTGCGGCCGCTGCCCTTGCCCTCGCCGTGCTCATCCACCGACACCACGATGACCGGGCGTCCGGTCTTTTCCACAAGGCGGGAGGCCACGATGCCGATGACGCCGGGGTGCCAGTCTCTGCCCCAGAGCAGGATGACCCGATCTTCGAGGCGTTCCGGCTCAGCGTCCAGCAGCTCCTGCGCGGCTTTGACGATCTCCATCTCCGTCTCCTGCCGCTGGATGTTGATGTCACTCAGCTTATGCGCCAGTTCGACCGCCCGGTCTTCGTCCTCACAGAGCACCAGCTGCAAAGCGGTGACAGCGCTGTCCATCCGGCCCGCCGCATTGATGCGGGGCGCGATGGCGTAGCTGATGTTCTCTGCCGTCACCGGCTTGCCTGCAAGGCCCACTTCTTCCAAAAGGGCGCAGAAGCCGGGTCTGTCCGTATTTTGCAGCTGGCGCAGACCTGCTTTGACGATGGTGCGGTTCTCCCCTGTCAGGGGCATGACGTCGGCCACGGTGCCAACAGCGGCGAGGTCGCCGCAGTATTCCAGCATCTCTTCCGGCGGGCAGCCATCCAGCGCGGCGCAGAGCTTGAAGGCCACGCCCGCGCCGCACAGGCCCTTGAAGGGGCTGTGGTCGTCGGCACGGCGGGGGTCCACGATGGCCACTGCCTGGGGCAGGGTGTCGTGGGGCAGATGGTGGTCTGTGATGATGAGGTCGATGCCGAGGCTGGCCGCGAATGCGGCTTCCTCTACGGCAGAGATGCCGTTGTCCACCGTGACGATGAGGCGGCAGCCCTTATCGTAAATCGACTGGATGGCATTCTTCGAGAGGCCGTAGCCGTCGCCCTCCCGGCTGGGCAGCATACACTTGACGGCGGCGCCCATCCCTTTCAGGTGCTGATAGAGCAGGGCCGTGGCGGTCACACCGTCCACGTCGTAGTCGCCGAAGACGACGATGGTCTCCCCCTCGTCGATGGCCTGCAGGATGCGCTCACAGGCTTTGTCCATGTCGGTCAGGAGCATGGGGTCGCTCAGCTCTTCTTCGCCCGCCAGAAGGGTCAGCGCCTCGGCGGGGTCGGTGATGCCCCGGGCAGCGAGGATGCCGGCCAGCAGGCCGGCTTCTTTCTGCTGGGCCGCGAGGACAGAGCGGTACTTTTCCTCGCTCCACTCTTCGTCCATGTTCTGGTATTCCAGCTCTTCGGTGTTCTGCTGGGCGATGGCCGCTGTCAGCTCTTTCAGGGCGGCGCGGTCAACGGTCTTGGTGTTCCAGGCCCGGTAGGTCATCGCAATCCCTCCCCGGCCAGACCATCGTTCGCCAGCATCCCCTGCAGTGCAGCGATCTCGCTGGAAACGTCCAGCGCCACGTCCGACAAAAGCTTATCGTAGAGGTTATCATAAGCCTGATTCAGGGTGTGCAGGATGCCCGCAATATCCCGGCGGATGGCCTCCGCGTTCTCGCCCTGCTGGCTCTGCACGTCGTTGTAGGTGTGCAGGAGCTTGAGGGTGGTGGGGATATAGTATTCCGCAAAGCGGCGGGCCTTGGGCAGGCTCTCGGGGTGGGCTTCCAGCCAGGCACAGATGGACTCGGTGGTCTTCTGCATATGCTGCAGCTCCTCCACAGCCCGCTCATCCTCCATGAGCTCCTGCTCCTTCTCGAGCACCTGCGCAAAGCGGCGGGCCGTCTCGAGGTTCAGGGGGACTTCTCCGGCCTGTTCCGGCGCTTTTTCCGGTTCGGGCTGGGGCTGATTTTCCTGTGCAGCGCGGTAGTCCTCTGCCGTCAGGTAGAGCTTGTCGTTTTTCTCGTCCAGCCAGGCACTGAGCCAGCCCCTGTGGATGAATTTCCGCAGCATCTTGAGAGCCTTGGTCTTCTTTTTATGCGTCAGGTCGGCCAGCATGGAGAGGGACAGGCCCTTGTGCCAGTCGAAGCCCTCGGCGGTATCGGCGTAGAGCTCCAGGGTCTTGGCGGCCTTCATACGGGACGCGCCCGCTGCGGTCAGCCAGCCGAACACAGCGGTCACAGCGGCAGAGCACCACCCCGTCACCGCGATCGCACCTAGTGCGAGATCGCCGATGGCACTGAGGAACGTATCCGCGGTTTCGACGATCACGCCGCCGGACGTGAACGCCCCCGCCGTGCCAAAGCAGGCGATGGCCGTGATGCCGAAGAGGACGGCGAAGGTGATGCCGGTCGCCAGCATGGCGACGCCTGCGCTGTGGCGCTTTTTGGCGCTGGTGCGGATATTTTCGATGGCCGTCGGTTCCGGCTTCTTTGCAAAGAAATTGCGCGCCCAGTCGGTCATCCCGCTGGCATTTGCACTGCTTCTGGCCTCCTCGGCCCGCTTCCGGTACTCCTGTTTTCCGGCCTGAAAGACCCGGCCTGCCTCCGAGATGCCATAACCGGCGGCGTTCACCGCGGCGCGGCCCACATCCCACACACGGTCGCCGATCTCCTCGCCCCGGCCCTCAAAGCCGTGGCGGAAGGAGTCGGACATGGTGTCGCCCAGCTCGCGGAGCTGGCGTTCCAGCTCCTGCTGCACCTTACGGCCTTCGCTGTCCTTCGCCGTACGGTCAAAATCGTTTTCACGATCAGTCATTCAACTTCTCACCCTTCTGCCGGGCTGTACCGGCTGATGATGGCGCGGGCCACCCGCAGGCCATCGACGGCGGCACTCATGATGCCGCCCGCATATCCGGCACCCTCGCCGCAGGGATACAATCCTGCCAGCTGGGCGCATTCAAAATTTTCTTCCCGTTTCAGCCGCACCGGGCTGCTGGTACGGGTCTCGAGGCCGGTCAGAATGGCCTCGGGGGCGGTGTAACCCGCAATTTTCCGCTCGTAAGCCCGCAGACCGGCCCGCAGAGTGTCGGCCAGTTCGGTCGGCAGCAACGCGCCGAGGTCCGCAGCGACGACGCCCCGGTCATAGGTGGGCTGGACGCGGCCAATGTTCAGCCGGCCCCTGCCCTCCAAAAAGCTCTGGATGTTCTCCGCCGGGGCAGCATATTCCCCGCCGGGACGGCCTGCTGCATAGGCCCGGGCTTCCAGCTCCCGCTGGAAGGCGATGGCCTTCCGGGGGTCGTTGCCGAAGTCTTCACCGCCCACGCTGACCACCACGGCCGCGTTGGCATTCCTGCCGCTGCGGGCG
>ENA-OZGX01000822-OZGX01000822.1-human-gut-metagenome-genome-assembly--contig:-NODE-822-length-13511-cov-4.481941_pt1 | contig 13511 bp, 11 predicted proteins | sample MGYA00244040_ERZ653674 | MGnify/ENA primary metagenome ERZ653674 (study PRJEB26926, sample SAMN06165232) | human gut metagenome | biome: ENVO:00009003; feature: ENVO:2100002; material: ENVO:00002003... | reverse complement strand
GAGATGTCTTAGGGTCTCGTGGGCTCGGAGATGTGTATAAGAGACAGCTATAACATATGCTCACGAAGATATTCCGGATCGCAGGCGCTTAAATATGCCGGTGCAATATCCAGTACGGTTTTACAGCCGGTAGCTCCTTCCTTTGCCAGACGGTATGCAGCTCTTGCATAAGCCGCAATGACACTGGAAGTAAATGCCGGATTAGAATCCAGCTTTAAGCTGTATTCGATTACATTATGATATTCTTCATTCCAGCCGGTGTTTCCGCTTCTGATGACAAATCCGCCGTGAGGAATACCGCTGTGGTTTGCTTTCATTTCTTCCATAGAGATAAAATGTACGGTCGTATCATAATCTGCAAAATAATTCGGCATTGTCTTGATCTCATTCTCAATGCGGGCAAGATCCGCACCCTCTTCTGCAACTACAAAGCATTCTCTCGTATGTTTTTGGCGAGTTGTCAGCTCCGGGTTTGCCCCGCTCCTTACCTGCTCCAGTGCCTCTTCTACAGGAATCGTATACTGTCTTGCATCAATGACTCCTTCGATACGGCGAACCGCGTCAGAGTGTCCCTGACTGACGCCCTTTCCCCAGAAAGTGTAGTCTTTGCCTGCCGGCAGCACTGCACTTGCATAAACTCTGTTTAAAGAAAACATTCCCGGGTCCCAGCCGCAGGAAATGATTCCGATTTTTCCATGTTCCTTTGCTGCCGCATCCACTGCCGCAAAATGCTCCGGAATTCTTGCGTGAGTATCAAAGCTGTCAATGACATTAAAATATTTTACCATTTCCGGCGTCTGTTTGGGAAGGTCTGTTGCACTTCCTCCACAGAGAATCAATACATCAATCTCTTCCGCATGGGCGGCAGCATCTGCTGCGGAATATACCGGCACACCTTCTGTCAATATTTTTAAGGATTCCGGTGCCCGTCTTGTAAATACAGCCGAAAGTTTCATATCCTCATTCTGTTTTACGGCACATTCCACACCTCTACCGAGATTGCCATACCCTAAGATTCCGATTCTAATCTGTTCTTTCATTGCTCATTCCTCCTAAAAAGCCTCACTAATCTTTTCTAACCGCCCTTAGTATATCTCAAAATTTCCGGATGTCCAAGTCCCAAATTCAATCTTATTGCATATTATATGAAGAATAAGCATAAACTTTTCTTAAATAATTCTAAATTCCATTGACTTCCCATTCTGCAGTGCTAAAATAAGCCTCAGAAAAACACAGGACGGTGTATTATGGATCTGAAAGAAATCTGGAGCCGGCTGAAAGGAATTATTATTTTCGGGATTGCATATATGGCTGCTTTCTTTTTTATGGAAGCAAGAAATGTCCCTATCCATATCATTCACACAAAATTTGATGATATGATTCCTTTCTGCGAGTATTTTATCATTCCTTATGTCCTCTGGTATTTATATGTATGCGGTACCGTATTATATCTTGGACTTACAGATAAGGATTTAAAGGAATATAGCAAATTTATTTTTAATATGGAACTTGGGATGATCATTTTCGTCATTGTTTCTTTCGTTTATCCAAACGGACAGGACTTAAGACCTTCGATTACAGTGGACAGCTTTTGTACATGGCTCATTCACACTCTTTACACGGTGGATACCAGTACAAACATCCTGCCAAGCCTGCATGTCTATGCATCTGCTGCATGTTGTATCGCTCTTTGCAGAAACTACCGGTTCAGAAAACATCCTCTCCGGCAGCTGGCAGTCTGCACATTGACAATTTTAATCTGTCTTTCAACGATGTTTATCAAACAACACAGCATCATTGATGTAGTTTCCGCTTTGTTCTTCATCGGATTATTTTATCCTTTGATCTACCAGCAGGAATCCATAGCTGCAAGAGCTGCCCTCCGCAAGAAACCAGTACGCAGAAGAGTTTTCTAAGATAAGAATACCCCCACGGAATTCCGTGGGGGTTCATTTTTGCATATCATTTGAAGTTATTGGGCCAAATCATAACTTCTGTCAAATACGACCTGCTTCCATACAGATTCTTCAACAGTCAACGGATATTCGCTCTTCCATGTTGTAAGCAGACCATTGTAGTATTCTGCCTGTTTACTGGAGATCAGTGACTGTTTTCTCTGTGCAGTAGCCTCTTCGTCAAGCTCTGCCGTCAGCTGTGCAACATAAAGCTGGGTATCTGTTTCGACCACATCGGAAACTTCGCCTTCTTTCAGTGCATTCAGTGCTAAAATCAGCGCTTCATCATAGTAACCCGTATTGTCCTCTGAATAGCTTCCTGAAGAAGCTGTCAGCTCTGCTTCCGTTGCCGCCTCGTCAATGGCAGTACCGCCTTTTACTTTTTCTGCGATTTCGGAAAGCTTCTCTTTATTCTGCTGAATTTCTTCCTCGCTTAAAGCGTTATCACCGCTTCCCTTGGAAACGGAAACATAGCTGAAACCTCTCTGAGCCGCTTCTTCATCAGTGACCGTTACATTCGCTTCTGCATAGATTTGCTTTGTAACCTTGGATCCGACAGTCATCAGCGTCAAAACTCTTTCTACTGTTGCCTGATCTGCAGTCATCTGTTCCTTGGTCGCTTTCTCATTTGCTTCCAAAAATGCCGTAGCTGCTTCCGTAATCTTTGCGGTTTCCTCTTCAGTCAATGCCACGCCGTAGTCAGCAGCTTTTTCATCCAGAATGTAATATTCCTGCATCTGGTTCATTACATTTTCTTTAAAACTCTGCCCATAGGTTGTTCCATTGCCATAAAGATCTTTGTCATAAAAACCGCTTCCCAGCATACTTTCATAATAACCTTCTGTCTGTACCTGCTGTAATCTGAGTAGGAAGTTTGCCTCCCCAAGCTTCATTTCTTTTTCTCCCACTGTAGCAACAGTCTGGTTTCCGTCCGGTGCTGCCTTTCCGCATCCCACAGCGCAAAGCGCCAGACTGACGCAAAGACCTGCTGTAATCAGTGTTTTATGAAATACTTTCATCGTATGTGCCTCCAATCTTAAGCTTCTGTATCGTATTATAGTTTTTTTTTGCATTTTGGGCAACCTTATTTGAAGAAAATTCATACTTTTTTCGCATTCTTCCTATTTTTCCTCTAAAAGCATCCCCATATCATCCAAAAGATAGGACAAGGTCTTCAGTACATTTGTTTCGGATTTCTTATTATTTCTCCGTTCATACAAAAAATAGGGAGCTTCCGCCGCCTGAAATTTCAAGGCTCCCTGATAGCGTTCAATAAATTTGGGAATCCCTGCAACCGCAATTCGGGCTTTTTCATACATGACAAGCTTTAAACAATCTAAATTGCCGGAAATCTCTGTAATATCAAGAGCATGTGCCTCTGCCTTTAGGCGTGCGATCTCTAAAAGATTCATTACCGCCTTCGGCACGTCCCCGAAGCGGTCTGTCAGCTCTTCCAGCATATCCTCACATTCTTCTGTATTTTCCAGCCCTGCGATCCTCTTATAGAGATCAAACTTCTGCGCCTCGTTTTTTATATAGGAATCCGGAATATAAGCATCCGTTTCAAGATCAAGAACTGTTTCAAAACGATCTTCCATTTTGGCAGTTCCCTTCAGTTCCTTGACCGCCTCATTCAGCATCTTGCAGTATAAATCATATCCCACTGCCTGCATATGTCCATGCTGCTGAGCGCCAAGAAGATTTCCTGCTCCGCGGATTTCCAGATCCCGCATGGCAATCTTAAATCCGCTCCCAAGCTCCGTAAATTCCCTGATGGCATGAAGACGCTTTTCCGCTACCTCCGATAAATATTTTCCTCTGCGGTAAAGCAAAAACGCATATGCGGTTCTGTTGGAACGCCCAACACGCCCCCTCAGCTGATAAAGCTGAGAAAGCCCCATATTGTCCGCATCATAAACGATCATCGTATTGACATTGGAAATATCCAGCCCCGTTTCAATGATTGTCGTGGACACCAAAACATCTGTTTCCCCGGAAATAAACTCATACATTTTCTTTTCCAGTTCCTTTTCACTCATCTGCCCGTGAGCATACGCCACGCTTGCCTCCGGAACCAGCTTTTCAATGTGCGCCGCCATATCCGCAATGGTATTGACCCGGTTATAAACAAAATATACCTGACCGCCCCTTGCAAGCTCCCTGTGAATTGCCGCACGTACCATTTCATCCTCATATTCCATGACATAGGTCTGAATCGGAAGACGGTCCTGCGGCGCCTCCTCCAGCACACTCATATCCCTGATACCGATTAAACTCATATGAAGGGTTCGTGGGATCGGCGTTGCCGTTAATGTGAGAACGTCAATATTTTCCTTCAGCTTCTTGATCTTTTCCTTGTGGGCAACCCCGAAGCGCTGTTCCTCATCAATGACTAAAAGCCCCAAATCCTTATAGACGACATCCTTAGAAAGCACTCTGTGGGTACCGATAACAATATCTACCAGACCCTTCTTTAAGTCCTCCAGTGTTTTTTTCTGCTGCGCAGGAGTGCGGAATCTGCAGAGTAAGTCCACCCGCACAGGAAATTCTTTCATACGCTGCACGAAGGTATTATAATGCTGCTGGGCTAAAATCGTCGTCGGCACCAGATAAACCACCTGCTTATTTTCCTGCACTGCCTTAAAAGCGGCACGGATGGCGATTTCCGTCTTTCCGTAACCCACATCACCGCAGATCAGACGGTCCATGATCTTTGTGCTTTCCATATCCCGCTTTGTGGCTTCGATAGCTGCAATCTGATCCTCGGTCTCCTCAAAAGGAAACATTTCCTCAAATTCACTCTGCCATACAGTATCCTGTCCGTAAGCAAACCCTGTCCGCTCTGACCTTGCCGCATAGAGCTCCACCAGATCTTTGGCAATATCCTGCACTGCGCTCCGCACCTTTGCCCTGGTACGGTTCCACTCACTTCCCCCAAGCTTATTCAGCTTCGGTTTCTTCGCATCTGCGGAAGCGTACTTTTGCAGCGTTTCCAACTGAGTTGCCAGAATATAGAGATTTCCGCTCCCCGCATATTCAATTTTAATATAATCCTTTAATTTTTTCTCAACCTCAACCTTTTCAATTCCCCGATAAATACCAAGTCCATGATTTTCATGGACCACATAATCCCCGATGGAAAGCTCTGAAAAGTTCTGAATCTTCTGTCCTTCGTATCTGGTCTGTTTTTTACGTTTTTTCTTTTTTTCTCCGCCGAAAATATCCGTTTCCGAAAGTACCGCAAATTTTAACATCGGATACTCATAGCCATGCTTTACATTTCCATAAAGAAGAACAATTTCGCCGGGAGCTGCCTCACGGCCTTCCTCTTCTGTATAAAAAGCATTCAACTCTTCATTCTGCAGGTCCAGAGCCAGACGCTTTGCCCGTGTTCTGGAAGAGCATAGCAAAACGGTTCTATAGCTTTCCTTTTTCCACCGCTTTAAATCCTTTGTAAGAAGCTCAAAGCTGTTCTGATAACTATTGATTCTTTTTACTTCCAGAGCAAATTTATTTTTTACATCCAGCTCCTTTAGCTTTGCATCCAACATACAAAATGCCACACTGTGACAACGTTCCAGCTTTGCCAGTACCTCTGCAGCGCCGGATACCGCATAGGCTTCCTCCGGGGCAGACTTTCCCTGTGCAATACGGTTCTGAATGCTTTCGCAAAATTCTTTTTCCACGGCATCTGCCTTTTCTGCAAGACGGTTTGGTTCATCCAGAAAGACAACACTTTTATCATCCGCGAAATATTCCAAAAAGCTGATACCCTCCCGTGAAGCTTCTGCTTCTGGTTCTTTGGCAGGATAGATCCTGACACTTTCCAGATTCTCAATAGAACGCTGACTCTCCGCATCAAAGCTTCGAATCGAATCCACCTCTTCATCCCAAAGCTCGATTCGCACCGGACAATCCTCAGTCAGCGGAAAAATGTCAATGATTCCACCACGGATTGCAAACTGTCCTTTTGCCTCCACCTGACCTGTCCGCTCATATCCCATCCCGGCAAGCTGCTTTTTTAAAACATCCAGCTTGATCAGGCTCTCCATGTCAATGGTCATTACCTGGGCTTTCAGGGCTTTTAAAGGCTTCACTTTACCCATGCATCCGTCAATGGTCGTAATGATCGTCACATCCGGGCACTCCATCAATGCCTGCAATGCCTGAATTCTCTGTTCCTCCAAAAGATTTCCTCGAATATCCGCATGAAAAAAAAGAAAATCCTTTGCCGGATACAAATACGCTCCCTGTTTAAAGATTTTGTATTCTTCAAAGATTTCCTTTGCCTTTAATTCATTGTAGGTCACAATCAGCCTTTTTTGAAAGCCTGCACCCAGATAAAAAGCCAGATGTGTCTTCTGGGAATCCATACAGCCTGTCAGCAGCTGTACGCCTGTTTCTTTATTCAGTTTTTCCGCCGCTTTGGAGAGCACCTCCAACTGCTTTAATGGCGCTGTTAAACTATTCATGCTTCCTTCTTCCCGTTAAATTTATTCATAGCTGTATCAATCCCCTCAGTCATGATAGAAACAACTGCTGCACCGGCTTCTTCAAATGCCTGGTTCATCACCTTTTGATCCTCTTTGGAAAAACGACTTAGAACATAGTCTGCCAGATCATAGCCCGGAGGCTTCTCTCCTACTCCGACTTTCACCCGTGGAAACTTCTGACCTCCCAGATGAAGGATGATATTTTTAATGCCGTTATGGCCTCCGGCACTTCCTTTGCTCCTCACGCGCAGCTGTCCCGGCGGCAGAGAAATATCATCATACACGACAATCAATTCCTCTTCAGGATCAATTTTATAAAAATCCATAACAGCACGGATACTCTCTCCGCTTAAATTCATAAAGGTCTGGGGCTTTAATAAAATCACCTTCTGACCTTCCATATATCCGCTGCCGTATAATCCCTTAAAGCCTGCCTGCTTTACCGGGATTCCATACTTTTCCGATAAATAATCTATTACACAAAATCCTACATTATGTCTTGTTTTCTCATACTGCTTTGTTGGATTTCCAAGTCCTGCAATTACGTACATATTCTCTCACTTTCTATCTTCACTTTTCACATTAACAGTATAGTGGTTTAACTTCTTTTTTTCAAGGCATGAAATGACAGGAAAGAAAAAAGGGAACCCGAAGGTTCCCCAAATGTGCAGCTCCTATTCTTCTGAAGCTTCCAGCATTGCTGCCTCATACTTTTCCAAGATCAGTTTCTGGATCATTTCTCTTGTGGAAGAATTGATTGGATGGGCAATATCACGGTATTCTCCGTCAGATGCCTTTCTGCTCGGCATGGCAATGAACAGACCTTTTTCGCCCTCGATGACTTTAATATCGTGTACTACAAACTCATCATCAATGGTAATTGATACAACCGCTTTCAATTTTCCCTCTTTCGCTGCTACTTTTCGTACCCGTACATCTGTAATCTGCATATACCCCTCTCCTTTGTATCCGGCTAAATATTATACCTTTCGCTGCTTTCCACCACAACCTTGATCTCGCCTTCACCCTTATACACTGTATTGGCGCGAATCGTTGTATTGCTTTCTACCACACAGTTTTCGATGTATGTATTATCCCCCAGATATACATCGTTCATGATGACAGAATTTTTTACAACACAATTATTGCCGATGAAAACTTTCTTGAACAACAGTGAATTTTCTACAGTTCCGTTAATGATCGAACCGCTGCCGACGAGCGCATTTCTTACGTCAGAACCCGGATTGTATTTTGCCGGCGGTAAATCCAGCACCTTTGAATAAATGGGCGGATAATCCAGCAGAAAATGTTTTCTGATATCCGGCTTTAAGAAATCCATATTGGCCTCATAATAGGATTCTACAGAAGCAATATTATTCCAGTAGGAATCCATTTTATAGCCATAAATCCGTTTTACATTTTTATAACGAATCAGGATGTCTGTCACAAAATTGTAGTGATCTTCCTGTGCACTCTTTTCGATCAGTTCAATCAGCTGTCTTCTGCGAATTACATAAATACCGCAGGAAACCGTTTTGGAATCTGTTACCATCGGTTTTTCTTCCATATTGGTAATACGGCCCTCCTCGTCCATAGTTACCACACCAAAACGACTGATATCCGTATTCTCCGGCATGTCCTTGCACACCACAGTAATATCGGCTTTTTTCTCAATATGATGTTCTAACACCTTATTGTAGTCCATTTTATAAATGCCGTCGCCGGAGGCAATGACTACATATGGTTCATGACATTCCTTTAACCAGTCCAGATTCTGGTAAATGGAATCTGCGGTTCCCCGGTACCATGAACTGTTTTCCGCAGTGATAGTAGGTGCAAATACATATAAGCCTCCTTGCTTTCTGCCAAAATCCCACCATTTCGCAGAGCTTAAATGCTCATTCAGGGAGCGGGAATTATACTGTGTCAGGACTGCTACCCTGTTGATTTTGGAATTTGACATATTACTCAGGGCAAAGTCAATGCTGCGGTAGCTTCCTGCAAACGGCATGGCAGCTACGGCTCTTTTATTTGACAGCTCTCTCATGCGGTGATTGTTACCGCCTGCTAAAATTATCCCAACTGCTCTCATGCTCTGTCACCTGCCTTCAGAATAGATTTTCCGCTTTTCAGCTCTCCATCCGGGTAATCCTCCGGTGTCGTATTTCCTGAAATCGCTGTGTTTTTGCCAATCCTTACATTCGGCGGGATATAGGAATCCTCTCCCACAGTCACAAGACCGAAAGAATAGATCTTTGGCTGAAGCTCATTGGGAACCTCTTCACCGATTCCCATCACAACACCATCACTGACTTCCACATCCTCCGCAATAATTGCTTTGTCAATGACTGCACCTTTACCGATCACAGTTCCCTTCATAATAATGGAATCCCTGACTATCGCACCTTCCCCAATCATGACCCCGGAGCCGATCACAGAATTGGAAACTTCGCCGCAAATCGTGGATGCACCACTAATTAAACTGCGTGTTACCTTTGCATCTGCGGAAATGTATTCCGGTGCAATGGCATCGCTCTTTGTATAAATTTTCCAGAACTCTTCATAGAGATTAAATTCCGGAATGATGTCGATCAGTTCCATATTCGCTTCCCAGTAGGAACCCAGTGTTCCAACATCCTTCCAGTAGCCGTTAAATTCATAAGCATACATCGGATTGCCGTTTTCAAAACAATAGGGAATGATATGCTTACCGAAATCGCAGCCCGGCTGGTCTTTTTTATCGACCAGGGCCTGACGAAGCACCGGCCAGCTGAAAATATAAATTCCCATGGATGCCAGATTACTTCTGGGGTTTTCCGGTTTTTCTTCGAATTCCGTAATCTGTCCGTTCTCATCTGTAATGACGATACCGAAACGGCTTGCCTCCTCCATTGGCACAGGCATAGCTGCAATCGTGACAGCGGCACCGTTTTCCTTATGGAAGTCCAGCATCAGCTCATAATCCATCTTATATATATGATCTCCGGAAAGAATCAGGACATAGTCCGGATGATATGTATCAATATAATCAATATTCTGGTAAATGGCATTGGCAGTACCCGTATACCACTCGCTGTTCTGACTCTTCTCATAAGGAGGAAGAATAGTCACACCACCATTATTTCTATCCAGATCCCACGGCATTCCGATACCTATATGAGTATTCAGCCTTAAGGGCTGATATTGGGTCAAAACACCTACCGTATCAATTCCCGAATTAATACAGTTACTCAGCGGGAAATCAATAATACGGTATTTTGCGCCGAAAGATACGGCCGGTTTTGCCACCTTTGCTGTCAATACTCCCAGCCGGCTGCCCTGACCGCCTGCCAGAAGCATTGCAATCATCTCTTTTTTAATCACACAATCACCTCTCTGGTTACCATAGTTATTTTGTCACGGCTTCTCGCACCGCATATAATTTGTTAGTACCTTTATTATAATATAATGCTTATTAGCATTATACCACATTTTTTTAAAATGTGAACAAGACTTCTCACATATTTCCTTGATTTTGCAACATTTTTACCAATTTTCTCCATGCCGACGATGAACTTGCGGATTTTATAAACGGCTCTAAAAGTATCATTTGAAAAACAGCGTGGTTGGGAGTATAATTTGATGAGAAAAACTCATGAAAGGATGACTTTTATGTATCAGATAAATTTTAGCAGGCCGGAACACATTCATTTTATCGGTATCGGTGGTATCAGTATGAGTGGTCTGGCAGAAATCCTTCTGGATGCCGGTTTCCCTGTATCCGGTTCCGATTCCAAACCTTCCGATTTGACAGCACATTTAGAAAAAATGGGAGCAAAGATATTCTACGGCCAATGCCGAGAAAATGTTTCTCCTGATTACCGCTGTGTTGTCTACACTGCTGCCATTCATCCGGATAATCCGGAATATGCACGCTGTGTAGAGTTAAAGCTTCCTATGCTTACCAGAGCAGAACTTCTGGGAGAAATTATGAGAAATTATAAGACTGCCATTGCAGTTTCCGGAACTCATGGAAAGACCACCACGACCTCTATGATCTCCTCCATCCTTTTAACTGCACAGGCAGACCCTACAATCTCCGTCGGCGGCATTTTAGAATCCATCGGCGGCAATATCCGCGTAGGAAGATCCCAGACCTTTATTACGGAGGCCTGTGAATATACCAACAGCTTCCTGTCATTCTATCCGACAATGGGACTCATTTTAAACATTGAAGAAGATCATCTGGATTTCTTTAAGGACATTGATGATATCAGAAATTCTTTTCGCCTTTTTGCAAAAAGAATCCCTTCGGACGGCGTTCTCATCATTAATGGAGAAATTGAAAACCATGAAGCAATCACAGAAGGACTCTCCTGCGAAGTCATTACCTACGGCATGGATGCCTCCTGTGACTATTCTGCGGAAAATATCTCCTTCAATGAACATGCCTGCCCTCAGTTTGATGTTCTGTACCACGGAGAAGCTTTCGGGCATATTTCCTTAAATGTTACCGGAAAACACAATGTATCCAATGCGTTGTCGGCAATTGCGGCATGCTGCTATTTAAACATTCCCTTAGAACAGATTCAGGCCGGACTTTCCGGTTTTACCGGAACTGACCGCCGTTTCCAGTATAAGGGAACATTCAATGGAGTGACAATTATTGATGATTATGCCCATCATCCGACGGAAATCCGTGCTACCTTAGAGGCAGCTAAAAATTATCCCCACAGGGAGATCTGGTGTGTGTTCCAGCCTCACACCTACACAAGGACCAAAGCATTTTTAAAAGACTTTGCTGCCGCACTGTCACTGGCTGACCATGTGGTGCTTGCTGATATCTATGCAGCCCGCGAAACCGACACCCTGGGAATCAGCTCACAGACTCTTCAAAAAGAAATTGATACCCTGAAAACCGACTGCCATTATTTCCCAGGTTTTTCTGAAATTGAAGAATTTTTAAAATCACACTGTATCCACGGCGACCTGTTGATAACTATGGGCGCCGGAGATGTTGTAACTATAGGAGATAACCTTTTAAGTCGATAATTATCCACATTATCCACATATTATCAGAGGAATTTATCCCTGTTGATATGTGGATAATTTTGTGGAAAAGCAATGCCAACTTGTTATTCCAAAGCAATTTCGTTTGTGCTATAATTGCAATGCTTAAAGCGATGGGGGAAGCATGATGGCTGAATTTAAAATCAAAAAAGCCGGCTACACACCTGTAACTGCTGTGCCGGATGACTTTATCGAAAAATATATGCCCTTGGCAAACGGTGACTATGTAAAGATTTATCTTTACCTGCTTTGCTGTGTCAAAAATGAAAAAGTGCTTTCCGTATCAGCACTGGCTGATCTGTTTCAATGTACGGAAAATGATATCAAACGTGCCTTAAAATATTGGGAGGGCAAGGGATTTTTATCCGCTGAGGAAAACTCTGACGGTGAAATTACGGCTCTCTCCCTGAAGGATGGCCCGGTATCCGAAACAACAGCCGTACCTGCTGATAAGACGGCAGATAATGACATCCTGCCGGTTCCGGAAAAACACGGCTATACCGCCGCTCAGACAAAAGCATTTAAAGAACAGTCGGAAATCCGGCAATTACTTTTTGTGTGTGAACAATATATCGGCAAACAGCTGACCCGGACCGACCTCGAAACCTTACTTTATTTTTATGACCAACTAAAGTTTTCCACAGACCTGATCGAATATCTTGTAGAGTACAGTGTTTCAAAAAACAAACGCAGTCTTCGCTACATGGAAGCGGTTGCTTTAGAATGGCATAAAAAAGGCATTAAAACTGTAGAGGAAGCCAAACTGGATTCCAAACCATTTTCAAAAGAGTGCTATCTTGTGTTAAAGGCACTGGGCATTAACAACCATGACCCTCTTCCTACAGAGGTCAAATATGTGGAACGCTGGATGAGAGAGTTTGGATTTACCATTGATATTGTTCTGGAAGCATGTAACAGGACAATCATGCAGATACATAAACCGAAATTTGAATATACAGACGGAATCCTAAAGGCATGGAAAAATGCAGGGGTGCGTCATCTTGCTGATGTGGAAAAACTGACTGCAGAGCACAAAAACCGCACTGCTTCAATAAATCCTCAGAAAACGGACAAGCCATTTACCACAAGATTCCACAACTTTGAACAGCACACTTACGATTTTGAAGAACTTGAGAAAAAATTATTTATCAACCAATAACAGGAGGAAACGCTGTGAATCTATCAGATGCACTCTTTGATTCCATTATGCGTGAATATGATGATCAACGGCTGGAAAATATCCGAAAGCTGAATGCCCGTATTGCTGATGTCTATGAGAGATTCCCGAAAATCAGAAATCTGGATGAACAGATTTCCCATTTGGCAGAAAGCTATGCAGAATCCTTTACAACGAAAGACGGTATGAGCTTCGGGGAATACAAAGATAAGCTTGCAGACCTTCGTATGGAAAAAGAAGCGCTTTTAAAATGCTTTCATATTTCTCCAGAAACACTGCAGATGCAGTATCGCTGTCCTGACTGCCAGGATACCGGATATATCGGGAACGAAAAATGCCACTGTCTTCGACAGAGAATGATCGACGAGATGTATCAGCAGTCAAATTTAAAAGAAATTTTAAAGACAGAGAATTTTTCTACACTATCCTTTCAATACTATGATCCGGATAATCTGGATAAAATGGAAATTGCTGTTGAAACATGCAAAAGATTTACAGAAAATTTTGACAAAACCTTTGAAAACATTTTATTATGTGGTACTGTAGGTATTGGAAAAACTTTTCTTTCCAACTGTATTGCAAAGGAAATTCTGGATCAGGGACACAGTGTTCTTTATCTGTCCGCTTTCCAGCTCTTTAATCTGATGGCAAAAAATTCATTTTCAGGAAATGTGCCCAAAGAAGATTCTATCGTAAAACAGTATCCGCACATTTTTGAAAGTGACCTGCTCATCATCGATGATCTGGGCACCGAATTAGCGAACAGTTTTACGGTGGCAGGATTTTTTCTGGTCATTAATGAACGTATTTTACCTGTCTCTTATACACATCTCCGAG
>ENA-OZGX01000821-OZGX01000821.1-human-gut-metagenome-genome-assembly--contig:-NODE-821-length-13558-cov-5.557061_pt1 | contig 13558 bp, 11 predicted proteins | sample MGYA00244040_ERZ653674 | MGnify/ENA primary metagenome ERZ653674 (study PRJEB26926, sample SAMN06165232) | human gut metagenome | biome: ENVO:00009003; feature: ENVO:2100002; material: ENVO:00002003... | reverse complement strand
ACGCCTGGGTATAACAAGAACGGAGCTGTCCGGCAATGGCCGGACAGCCCCGTTTTCGTTGGGAAAACCCATAACGCTTGCTTATTTGCGCAGGCCCAGGCTGGCAACAATGGCACGATACCGCTCAATGTCCTTATCCTTAAGGTAGTTGAGCAGGCCACGACGCTGACCGACCATCTTGAGCAGACCACGGCGGGAATGGTGGTCCTTCTTGTTAAGCTTAAGGTGCTCGTTCAGGTGATTGATCCGCTGGGTCAGCAGCGCGATCTGGACCTCAGGAGACCCCGTGTCGCCCTCGTGGCGGCCATACTGGGCAATGATCTCGGCTTTGGTTGGCATAAAAAAATCCTCCTAAACTTAGTATCCCCGAAAGCCGAGCATGACGTTGGAGACGCGTCAAACGCAGCCATCGGTTATGCTTTCTATAGCTTTATTACTATACCATATGCCAAGGTGGTTGTAAATAGTCCCCCGGCAAAAATCAACATCTTGGGGGAAAATCGCCGTTCAACAGGGTGGCTGCCTGCCAAGGGTTCGGCCGGTCCAATGCCAATACAAAATCCACCCCCAACACTGGCACCGGAAGCTGCTCTCTCTGGGAGAGATATAGCCGTATGGGCTGTTTCCCGTCCAAAATTTCCACCGCACAGGGGCAGGCGCGGCCGCTTTCCGACACCAGCCAGGCCCCATAGGCGCCAGCAGTAGGGATCGCCAGGGCGGGGGCGGGGTGGAACAGCATATTACCGTCGGCATGGCCCAGCTGCAAGCAGCCCTCTAGCCGGTAATGCCGGCCCAGCATGGCCGCCGCGTCCTCCACCTGGCCCTTTTCCAGGCATTTCCGAATCCGGGTACTAGAGATAGGGGCGTTACCATAGAGCTCCGGGGGGATCTCATAAACCCCGAAGCCCAATTCTTGGCCCAATCGCCGGAGCGTTTCCATATTCCCCGCCCCATGGTTGCCAAAGGTGTAGTTGAAGCCGCCCACCGCGGCGCCCATATGATAGGTCTCCAGCAGCATCCCTACAAAGTCCGCCGGCTCCATGGCCGCGTATTCCCGGCTGAAGGGCACCGTCACCACCGGGCAAAAGCTGCCCAGCATGGCGATACGGGCCTGATGGGACATGAGCAGCCCGGGAGTTTTATGAAAAGCTTCCAGTGGGTGGTTGGAAAAGGTATAGATCAAAGGCTGTATCCCCTGTTCCCTGGCGATTCCGCAGGTCATGTCGATGAGACGCCGGTGGCCCCGGTGGATTCCGTCAAAGGTCCCCAGAGCAATCACGTTATCCATGAATGCTGTCATCCTCCGTCAAAAATAAGCGCATATGCAAGCCTTCTGGGCCCTGCTGTCCAATACCCCAGAATTGCTCCCCCACATATAGGCGCACCGGGCCATCCGGGGCTTGTAACCCGGGGATGTTTATAGCGGTGCCGTTTTGCAGGCGCTTGCGTTGAGCGGCATCCAAGCGCAGCTTCACCTGGGGCATGTGCGCCAGGGCCTTCTCTGGGGGAATCAGGGCGTTATCCAGCGTTCCTGCCTCCCGTTGGGCCTGCAATTCCTCCAGGGTCCAGGCAGTATCCAGGGAAAAAATCCCGCTGCGGCTGCGTAACAGGAAAGACAAATGGGCAGGGGCGTCCAGAACCGTACCAAGGTCTTGGCACAGGGTGCGCACATAAGTGCCCCGGCTGCAGGCCACGGCAAGCATAAAGGTTTGGGGGCCGGTCTGTTCCACCAGCTCCAGCCGGTGGATGTATACCTGTCGGCGTTTTTCCACCGTGGCCTCTCCGGCCCGGGCCAGCTCATAGAGCTTTTTGCCCCCGGATTTCAGGGCGCTGTACATGGGGGCGATCTGCTCTTGTAAACCTAAAAAGCCAGGTAAGGCTTGGCTTAAGGCCTCCTTTGTCACGTTGGTTTCCCGCCGCTCCACAATGCGGCCATAGGAATCCTGGGTGTCCGTGGCTGCCCCAAAGGCAATCTCCGCCAGGTATTCTTTATCCTTTTCCACCAAATAATCAAAAAGCCGGGTAGCCCGGCCGATACAAATGGGCAGGACCCCTGCCGCGCCCGGATCTAGGGTGCCAGTGTGGCCTACCCGTTTTTCCTGAAAGAGACGCCGCAAGGCCACCACCGCATCGCTGGAGGTCATGCCCGGGGGCTTTAAAAAATTCACCACGCCATGTTTCATGGAAGCAATATCTCCTTAGCTGCCGCCAGGGCCTGTGACCATACAGTATCCGGGCCGCCCTTGGCCGTATAGCCCGCTGCCCTTGCGTGGCCTCCGCCGCCCAGCCGGGCCGCCATGGCCCCCACGTTCGCCCAGCGTTTGGCCCGCAGGCTTACCTTCCAGGTTTCTGGGCCGCTCTCCTTGAGGAAAATGGCGATCTCCACGGTATCGATATCCCGTACATAATCCACCACCCCTTCCGTGTCCTCCTCCCGGGCGCCGCAGGCTTCCACCTGGGCCCGGGTCAGGCTGGCCATGCCGATGCGCTCCTGCTCATAGAGCCGAATGCCGTCAATGGCCACCCCCAACAGCCGCAGCTTGCAAAAGGGGGTATTTCGATAGATGCGCAGGTTCAGATCGTAGCCGTCCGCCCCCGCGTCCAGCAGAGCCCCGGCAATGCGCAGGGTATCCCCGGTGGTATTGGAATAGGAGAAATTCCCTGTATCCGTCATCAGGGCGGTATATAGGCAGGCAGCTAGTTCCGCCGTAATGGGCGAACCCAAGCTCAATGCCAGCCGGTAAATTAGCTCTCCGGTGGCAGCAGCCGTTGGGTCCACCGCGTTGGAGCCTGCATAGGCGTCATTGGTGGGATGATGGTCGATGTTATAGGTGGAAGCTGCCTGGGCAAAAAGGGGTTGGGCTTGTCCCAACCGGCCCAGGTCTGCGCAGTCCACGCTGATCACATGGGGGTACCCCGTTGCCCGCTCCGGGGTGCATAGCTGATCCGCCAGAGGTAAGAACCTATATAGGGTGGGGACTCCGTCGGCACATACCGCTTCCGCCTGTTTTCCCAGTTGCCGGAGCAAGCCCAGCAGAGCCAGGGTGGAACCCAGGGCATCTCCATCTGGGGAAATATGGGCAATGATGGTAAAGCCGTCCCGGCTGGTGATATAGTCCCGAAGGCTGTCTATGGCGCACTGGGGCAGCATGGCATCATTCCTCGTCTTTCAATTCGGTATCTTTCTTTATGCCCAAGCTGTCGATTACCTGGGAAATATGTACGCTGTAAGCGATGGAATCATCCAGCAGGAACTTAAACTTGGGCAATGCCCTTAGCTGCATCCTGCGGCCCACCTCCCGGGCAATGAATCCCTCCGCCCCGTTGAGGGCGTTTACGCTTTCCTCCCGAGGGGCCTGCTCCTTGTCATATACGCTGACCTTTACCTTGGCCTGCTTCAGGTCGTTGGTTACTTCCACCCCCACGATGGTGGTCATGGGGGAAATCCGGGGATCCTTCATCTCCCGCACAATCTGTGCCAGGGTCTTTTTGATCTCCTCATTCATGCGCTGATAGCGGACTGACATATTATTTCCTTTCCGCCTTGCCGCCGCAGGGGGCTTAATGCCCAACGTGGGCTTTACCGCTCCACCTGCTGCATCTCGAAGGCTTCGATCACATCTCCCTCGTGGATGTCGTTGAAATTCTCCAGGCCGATGCCGCACTCAAAGCCGGCGCTCACTTCCTTCACATCGTCCTTAAACCGCTTGAGGGAAGCGATCTTGCCTTCGTGGATGACGACGCCGTCCCGAACCACCCGCACCTGGGCGTTGCGGTTTACCTTGCCGCTGTTCACATAGGCGCCGGCAATGGTGCCCACGCCGCTCACCTTAAAGGTGTTGCGCACGGTAATCCGGCCCAGCTCCACCTCTTTGAACACCGGTGCAAACAGGCCCTTCATAGCCTTTTCAATATCCTCGATGGCCTGGTAGATGATGCGGTACAAGCGCACGTCCACGTTTTCCCGCTCTGCGGTCTCCCGGGCCATGGCGTCCGGCCGCACGTTGAAGCCGATGACAATGGCGTTGGAGGCGGAAGCAAACATGATGTCGCTGGCGGTAATGGCGCCTACGCCCCCATGAATACACTTGACACGCACTTCCTCGTTGGAAAGCTTCTCCAGGGCCTGTTTCACCGCTTCCACGGAACCCTGTACGTCCGCCTTGATGATGATGTTCAGTTCTTTCATCTGGCCTTCGGCGATCTGGTTGAACAGATCGTCCAAAGAAACCTTGCTCATGGCCTTGAGCTGCTCGGCCTTCTGCTTATCCCGGCGCTCCTCCGCCACCTGGCGGGAGAGCTTATCCACCTCCGCCACGTTCATCACGTCGCCGGCGCTGGGCACCTCGGAGAAGCCCAGCACTTCTACCGGCTGGCTGGGGCCTGCCTCGGTGACCCGGCGGCCCTTGTCGTCCATCATAGCCCGGACCCGGCCATAAGCCGTGCCTGCCACAATGGGGTCGCCAACCTTCAGGGTACCGTTCTGCACCAGTACCGTGGCAATGGGACCACGGCCCTTATGCAGCTCGGCCTCAATGATGGTACCCCGGGCGATCCGGTGGGGATTGGCCTTGAGCTCCAACATATCCGCCTGGAGCAGCACCATCTCCAGCAGGTTGTCAAGGCCCTGCTTGGTCTTGGCGGATACCGGCACGCAAATGGTGTCGCCGCCCCACTCCTCGGCTACCAGGCCATATTCCGTCAGCTGCTGTTTGACCCGCTCCGGATCCGCAGTATCCCGGTCTATCTTGTTGATGGCCACGATGATGGGCACCCCCGCGGCTTTGGCATGGTTAATGGCCTCCACGGTCTGGGGCATAATGCCGTCGTCCGCAGCCACCACCAGGATAACCACGTCCGTCACCTGGGCGCCTCTAGCACGCATGGAGGTGAATGCCTCGTGACCCGGGGTATCGATGAAGGTAATCTGCCGGCCGTTGCAGGTGACCGTATAGGCGCCGATATGCTGGGTGATGCCGCCGGCCTCCCCCTCTGTGATGCTGCTCTGGCGGATGGCATCCAGCAGGCTGGTCTTGCCATGATCCACGTGGCCCATAATCGTGACCACCGGGGGCCGGGGTTCCATATTCTCCTCAGCGTCCACCTCATCCACGCTCTCGTTGAGCACGTCCTCGGCGGTTTTTGCCAGCTGCTGCTCCAGCTGGATACCATACTCGCTGGCGATTAGGGAACAGGTATCGAAATCGATCTCCTGGTTGATGGTAGCCATGATCCCCAGGATAAACAGTTTTTTGATGATCTCTGCCGCCGGCTTGCCGATCTTCTCGCTCAGCTCCTTTACGGTTACCATCTCGGTGGTAAGGACGGCCTTTTCGATGACCACTGGCTCAGGCTTGTGCATCTGCTGCTGCTTTCTCCTTTGTTTGCGCCCCATGGGGGTTTCGTCGTCCCAGGTAATTTTGGGGGCGGCTTCTTTCATCATGCTCTTCTTGGATTTCACCCGACGGTCCTCTTCCCGGCGGCGGTTGTTGGCGTTGTTCTGGTTGCCCCGTTGGTTATCGAAATTCCGCTGGGGCGCAGCGGGCGCCGGCATAGGCGGCCGACCGCCCTGCCGGGTGGTGTAGCCGTTGGCGCTAGGCCGCTGCTGGTAGCCGCTGCCGGTCTGGGCGGCAGACCGCTGCTGATAGCCGCCTGCATCGCCGCCACGGCGGTTCTGCTGTTGGCCCTGGGATCGAGGGGCAGCTTGGCTAGACCGCTGCTGGTACCCCCCCTGCTGCTGTGGGCGGGACCGCTCCGGTTGCTGCACAGGCCGCGCCTGATATCCAGTGGTCTCCTTAGCCCGGGGTTCGGCCTTAGCTGCTTCCTTAGCGGGCGCCGGCGATTGTTCCGGGAGCGGTTTGGAGGAAAGAGCTGCCTTAGGGGCTTTGTCTTCGTTGGCCACCGGGGCAGGTTTGTTTTGGTCTGTCTCCTGTGGCGCATCTTCCGAGGGCTTGGCCTGGGGTGCAGGGGCCGGAACCGGCTCGGGCTGCTTGGCCTGGGGCGCAGGCGCCACGGCTGGCTCAGGCTGTTTTTCTACCGCAGGTGCAGGCGCGGGCTTTGCCGGCGGGACTTCCGCCTGCTTGGTCGGGGGAGATGGCAGATCGACTTCATCCGCTTCATCCGGCGCGCCCACGTGGAACGCAAGGTCATCCTCCCGCTCCAACAGTTCTCTTAGGCGTTCCGCACGTTCCCGCTCCGCCCGCTCCTTGGCGGCCTGCTGCTCCTTTTCCGTCAGCCTGCCCTCCGCCCCCCGGATGGCGTTCAAGGTCTCCCCCAGGGCGTCCTGGGTCCTCTTGATCCGCTCAAAGAGGCTTTGGGCCTTGGTTTCCAATTCCTTGGCCGTATCTATCATGTTTTGTTTTGCCATACCTATACACCCCCGTGTTGATTCGTACCACCCGCCTCCATGGCGGCGGTCAGCATACGGGCGAACCCGTTATCCGTAACGGCCGCAACCTTGCGGCCATATTTCCCGATGGCGCTTCCCATATCCGTAAGCTCGGCCCAAGGGACGCCGGCCCGCTGGCACATGCCTCGGTACCGTTCCAGGGTGGCTGCCGACGCCCCGGCGTCCAGCAGCACAAACCTGGCCCTGCCGCTTTTCACCGCCTTTTCACAGGCGAAATCCCCGCTTACGCAACAGCCCGCCCGCATGGCGAACCCAGCCGCGCTCCGGATCCGGGCCTCATCCATTCCCGTCCAGCTCCTGGGCCAGCCGCTCAAATACCGCCGGCTCCACCTTATGCTCTAGGGCCCGCTCCAACGCCCGGATCTTCTGGGCCTTGGCCAGGCAGGCAGGGTCTTTGCACAAATATGCCCCCCGGCCAGGCGCCCGGCCGGTGGGGTCCGCGTGGACCTCTCCATCCGGAGAACGGACGATGCGGATCAATTCCTTTTTCGGCCGCATTTCGCGGCAGCCCACGCACATGCGCATGGGAATTTTCTTTTGCGGCATAGTCTCTCCTGTGCTATATTATTGGGGCAGCTCTTCCTCATAGGCGTCCCTGGGCTGGTCGGCTGCGCTCAAGTCCGCATTATAGATATCCATATCCTGCTCCGCCTGGGAGCTGGACTTGATGTCGATCTTCCAGCCGGTGAGCTTGGCAGCCAAGCGCACGTTCTGGCCCTCCTTGCCAATGGCAAGGCTCAGCTGATTGTCAGGCACCACCACTTTAGCGGCCTTTTCGCTCTCGTTAATATACACCATCAACACCTTGGCCGGACTCAGGGATTTGGCAATATAAGCTGCCGGATCGCTGTCCCACTCAATGATGTCGATCTTCTCGTTGTGCAGCTCTTGGACGATCCGATCCACCCGGATGCCCTTTTGCCCCACGCAGGTACCTACAGCGTCTACCTGGGGATCGCTGGAATATACCGCCACCTTAGTACGGCTGCCCGCTTCCCGGGCGATGGACTTTACATACACCAGGCCGGTCTGGATCTCGGGCACCTCCAGCTCGAAGAGCCGCTTCACCAGTCCCGGATGGGTGCGGGAAACCAGGACCTGGGGCCCCTTGCTGGTTTTGCGCACCTCCAGCACATAAACCTTAATCCGGTCGTTGTTATTGTACTCCTCTCCGGCGATCATCTCCGCGGGGGGCAGCAGGCCGTCGGTCTTGCCCAGCTCCACGTGGACGCCGTTCTTTTCCACCCGCTGGACGATGGCGGTCAGCACCTCGTTTTCCTTCTCCACGAATTCATCGAAGATGACCCCCCGTTCCGCTTCCCGGATCCGCTGCACCACCACCTGCTTAGCAGTCTGGGCGGCGATGCGGCCGAACTTGCGGGGATCCACCTCTTCCTCCAAAACGTCCCCCACCTCGTAAAGATGGTTGATCTTCCGGGCGTTGGGCAGGCTAATCTCGGCGTAGGGGTCGGTGACCTCCTCCACCACGGTCTTGGAGGCGAAGATTTGCACCTCGCCGGTATCCCGGTCCACCACGGCCCGCACGTTACCGTTGGTTCCATAGTTGCGCTTGTAGGCTGCGATCAGGGCAGATTCAAAGGCATCGATGAGGATATCCTTGCTAATCCCCCGCTCCCGCTCAATGTCGCTCAGGGCGGCGATGAATTCGGCATTCATAGATCAATACGCTCCTTGCTCATTAGTCAAAAAATCTAAGGTCAAAACTCAATATAGGGCTTCACCTGGGCCGCGTCCTTGCGAGGGATGGCCAGCTGCCGGCCATCCGGAAGCTCCAGGGTAAAGGCTCCCGCGTCAAAGGCGCGAAGCACGCCTGTATATTCTTTCTTTTTTTCCAGGGGGGCATACAGCTTGGCGGTAACCTTTTTATCCAGGTTCCGGGCAAAATCCCGGTCCTTTTTCAGGGGCCGGTCCAGGCCGATGGAGGATACGCTTAGATAATAGGCCTCCTTAATGGGATCCGCCGCATCCAGCACCGGGTCCACCGCCCGGCTCACCCGCTCGCAATCGTCCATATCCACGCTGGTGCCGTCCTGCCGTTCCAAATACAGGGTCAATACCCAATTCCCCTGTTCCTTTTGATATTCCACTTCGTCCAGGACATAGCCCATCTCCTCCACCATGGGGCGAAGGAGGGCGTCTACCGTTTCGGTGGTTTTCACCCTGTATCACCTGCCCATCCTAGCCATAAAGGCCCGTTTCAAAACAAAAGAGCGGGTTTTTCCCACTCTTTTTGTACCATTACAGCTTCATGCTGCCCAACAAAGGGAATTATATCACAATTTTTCCCCATAAGCAATAGCAATCTGGGGGGATTTGGATGGGGCGGCAAGAAAACATCCCGCTGGCGGGACCCCATGGGAGGCCCGCCTGGGCCCGGCAGGGCGCAAACCGTTCTAAAACAGGGTAAGCTGATTGGTCTCCGGCAGGCCATCCAGTACGCCCAGATCCCGCAGGGCCTGGACCACCGCGCTGTTGGCGCCGCTGCGGGCCCGGAAGTCCTCCACGGAGAGATAGGGGCCCGCCTGGCCGGCCTGGGCCACCGCGTCCGCGGCGTTTTCCCCCACCCCAGCGATGGAGGAGAAGGGCGGGCGCAGCTTTCCGTCCTCGATGCGAAAGTTCCGTGCGTCGCTTTTATAAAGATCCACCGGCAGCAGCTGGATGCCCCTTAGGTTCATCTCGTACACCACTTCCAGGATGGTGAGCAGGTCCGCTTCCTTTTGCTCGATGTCGTTGCCCTTTTTCTTGAGGGCCTTGATGTTCTCCAGCACCACCTGGGCGCCTCCCTGGGCCGCCGAGATGTCAAAGGCATCCGCCCGCACGGACAAATACACCGCGTAAAAGGCCAGGGGCATATGCACCTTATAGTAGGCTACCCGGAAGGCCATCATCACGTAGGCCGCCGCATGGGCCCGAGGAAACATATACTTGATCTTTTTGCAGGAGTCGATGAACCATTCCGGGGTGTTTATGCTGCGCATGGCGGCTTCCATCTCCTCGGTGACCCCCCGGCCCTTGCGCACGCTCTCCATGGTTTTGAAGGAGATGGAGGGCTCGCCCCCCCGCAGGATCAGGTAGTTCATGATATCGTCCCGGGTGCAGATCACGTCCTTGAGGGTGGCGGTGCCCCCCCGCACCAGGTCCTGGGCGTTGCCCAGCCACACGTCCGTGCCGTGGGATAAGCCGGAGATGCGCACCAGCTCCTCCATGGTGGTGGGCCGGGTATCCATAAGCATCTGCCGCACAAAGCTGGTGCCGAATTCCGGTATGGCCAGGGAGCCCACGTCGCAGCCCAGGGCCTCCAGGGAGCAGCCCAGGGGCGCCGAGGAGGAGAAGATGGCCATGGTTTCCTTATCGTCCAAGGGGATGGTCTTGGGGTCCAGGCCGGTGATGTCCTGGAGCATCCTTAGGGCGGTGGGATCGTCGTGGCCCAGGATGTCCAGCTTCACCAGCCGGTCGTCCATGGCATGGAAGTCGAAGTGGGTGGTGATCACGTCCACATCCGTCTTATCCGCCGGCCGCTGGATGGGGGTAAACTCCATGATGTCGTTTTCCTTGGGCACGATCACAATGCCCCCGGGGTGCTGACCCGTGGTTTTTTTCACCCCGGCGCACCCGGCCACCAGCCGGTCGATCTCCTCCTTGGTGGGCATGAGGCCGTTTTCATCGCACCAGGCCCGCACATAGCCATAGACCGTCTTATCCTTCACGCCGGAAATGGTCCCCGCCCGGAAGGCGTGGCCTTCCCCAAACATGGTCTCGGTGAACTTATGGGCCACCGGTTGGTATTCTCCGGAGAAGTTCAGGTCGATATCCGGGGTCTTGTCCCCCTTGAACCCCAAAAAGGTCTCGAAGGGGATCTCATAGCCCAGCTTGTTGAGGGGGGTGCCGCACACCGGGCAGGCCCGGTCCGGCATATCCACCCCGCAGGCGTACTTGGTCCGGTCCACGTCGAAGTCGCTGAACTTGCACTTGGGGCAAACATAGTGGGGCTGAAGGGCGTTCACCTCGGTGATCCCCGCCATATTGGCCACAAAAGAGCTACCTACCGAACCTCGGGACCCTACCAGATAGCCGTCGGACAGGGATTTTTGCACCAGCCGCTGGGCCATCAGGTACAACGAAGCATACCCGTTACCGATGATGGAGGTCAGCTCCTTATCCAGCCGCTTCTGCACCACCTCCGGCAGGGGGTCCCCGTAGATCTCATGGGCCCTGGTCATAGCCATGTTCCGAAGCTCCTCCTCGGCCCCTGGGAAAGTGGGGGCATAAGTGCCCTTTTCCGAGAGGAAGGGCTTGAGCCGCTCACAGCTGTCCGCGATGGCATTTGGATTGTCGATTACCACCGCATGGGCCTTTGCAGGCCCCAGGTAGGCGAATTCCGCCAGCATTTCGTCCGTGGTCTTAAAGTACAGGGGGGCCTGCTCCTCCGCGTCCTCAAATCCCCGGGCATGCATGATGATGGCCCTAAAAATGCTGTCGTCCGGCTCCAAGAAATGCACGTCCCCCGTGGCCACCACCGGCTTGTGGAGGGCGTCCCCCAGGGCCACAATCTTCCGGTTCAGGTCCCGCAGTCCCTCCTCGTCCGCCACCCGGCCGTTGCGGGTCAAAAAGGCGTTGTTGGCGATGGGCTGGATCTCCAAAAAGTCGTACATCTTGGCCACCTGGGCCAGCGTTTCCTCCGGTTCCCCCTTGAGCACGCTCTGGAATAGCTCCCCCGCCTCGCAGGCGGAGCCCACGATGAGCCCCTGGCGGTGCAGGTGCAATAGGCTCCGGGGGATCCGGGGCACCTTGCGCAGGTGCTCCAGGTGGGCGTAGGATACCAGCCGGTATAGGTTCACCAGCCCCGGCTGATCCTTGGCGATGATGATGATATGATAGGTGCGGCGCTTGGCCTTGGCATCCTGCTGGTCCAGGGCGTTGAACAGGGGAATCTCCCGGGCCTGCCGTCGGTCCAGCTCCGGCAATACCGCCGCCAATAGGGCCGCCGTACCCCGGGCAATCTCCAAAGCGCCTCCCTGGGGCGCCGCCTTGCCTAGGGCGCCCAAAAAGGCGGGTAGGGTCTGCTCCTTCACCTCTCGCCATAGATCGTGGCTCAGGACGCTAAGATCCACATATTCCACCGGCAACTCCATGCCGTGGGCCAGCCCATGGGCGTGAAGTAAAGCCAACGCCTCCGGTCCAAAGGCCACCGGACACCCCCCTGCCATAAACGCCGAGAGGGCCGAAAGGGCGTCCTTCACCGATACGCCCCCGGCCAGGGCTTCCTGGGTGAGGCCGGTTTCCAGGGCCAATTCTGGGGGCAGCAGGGCCCCGCAATCCACCGTCCGGTAGAAGGTATCCAGCACCTCCCCTGTAGGGGTAATCCGCAGGGCGGCGATCTCAAATAGGTCGTCCAGCCGGAAGGCCGGGGCCCTCGTGACCCCCAGGGCCACGTAGGTTTCCGGCCGCTCCGCCAGCCGGCAATCCGGCAGCAGATACCCCTCCACCCCCAGTATGGCCTTGATCTCCTGGCCGGCCTTGGTGAGCTTGTCCGCCGCGGACACCGCGTCCGGGAAGGCGTGCACCACCCCGTGGTCCGTAATGGCGATGGCCCTATGGCCCCAGCGGGCCGCGGTGGCCACGGCCTCCTTCACGTTGGTGAGGCCGTCCATGGTGCTCATCTTGGTATGCAGATGTAGCTCCACCCGCTTTTCCTTGGCCGTATCCATCCGCTTGGGCATGGTAAAGGCCCCGATGTTCCGCACATGGACGCACATACGCCGCATGAATTCGTCCATGGTATAATCCCCCTGCACCAGCAGCCAGTCCCCTTGCTTCTTGGTGGCTTCCAGCTCGGCCTGCAGCTTTTGCCCCGCGTCCTTTTCCTTGATGAACAGCTTGCAGGGCAGGGTATTGGTATGGTCGCTGATGGCGAAGTTCACAATAAAGGAGCCGTTTTTCGTCTCCTTCACCTCCAGGCTGGTGATCTCCCCGCCGATCACCACCCGGCCCACATCCTCGCTTACCTGATCCTGGGGGATCCGGTCCTTTTCCTGGATACGCTTGCCGTACAGCACCCGGGGGCCCTGTTCCGCCCCCGGATTTTCCGCAGGCTTCTTTTTGCACCGGCCCGTTGCCTGAACCGCCGCCTGGCTGAAATCCGGCTTCTCCGGCAGCTTCAGGGGCTCCAACCCCTCGTCCGTCTCCGCCAGCACCCGCACCTCCAGGCCATAGGCCTGGGAAAAAGCCGCCTCCGCCCGGCGCAACGCGCTTCCATCCCCCAGCATGTCCAGGCAGCCCGGCGCCAGCCGCAGCCGCAGCACCCCGCCTTCCTCCAGGGCAATGCACGCCCCCTGCAGGGCGGGCCGGATGGTGGGGCAAAGCTCCCGCAGGCTCCGTTCCAGCACCTGGATCAGGGCTGCGCCCCGCTCCTCCAGCTGAAGGGCTCCCTGGCCTCCAAAGAAAAAGGCCGCCTGTGTAGGGCAGCCCATGGCGTCTTCCAGGCCCCGGCGGATGGCTTCCATCTGGCCAAGGGTCAGCAGGCTGTCGCTTTGGGCCTCCACCAGCAGCTTCTTTTCCGCCTTATGCAAAACGGCCTGCCGGATTCTGCCGTTTACCGCCCCGTTCTCCCGGAACAGGGCTTCCAATCCTCCATCCATAAGGCCGTCCTCCTCTCCTGTTTATCGTGCCGCCAGCATGGCCTTGGCCAGCCGGATCAATTCCCCAATGGCTTCTTCCCGGGGCCGGTTGCCCAATAGCTTCCCCTTCTGGAACAAAAGCCCCTTGTCCCCGGCAAAGGCCACCCCCACGTCCGCGTCCCGGGCCTCTCCCGGGCCGTTGACCGCGCAGCCCATCACCGCCACCTTTAAGTAGGGCCCCTCCTTGGGAAGAGCCGCCTCCACCCGCCGCACCACCGGCAGCAGGTCAAAGCCTGTGCGGCCGCAGGTGGGGCAGGAGACAATCTCCACCCCCTCTTTGCGAAGGCCCATGGCCCGCAAAAGCTGCCGGGCCGCCTCCACCTCCTGCACCGGCTCCCCGGTCAGGGAGATCCGCAGGGTGTCCCCCAGGCCCTGGTGGAGCAAAATCCCCAGGCCCGCCGCGGACTTGACCAGCCCTGCGCTGCCGCCCCCCGCCTCGGTGATCCCCAGG
>ENA-OZGX01000799-OZGX01000799.1-human-gut-metagenome-genome-assembly--contig:-NODE-799-length-13797-cov-4.975477_pt1 | contig 13797 bp, 10 predicted proteins | sample MGYA00244040_ERZ653674 | MGnify/ENA primary metagenome ERZ653674 (study PRJEB26926, sample SAMN06165232) | human gut metagenome | biome: ENVO:00009003; feature: ENVO:2100002; material: ENVO:00002003... | reverse complement strand
GTATAAGAGACAGGCTGGTGACGGCCCGCTTCGGGCTGGACAGCCTGCAGCAGGGGTGGTATGTGGGGTGCGCGCTGGCCGGCTCGATCGCCGGGGTGCTCTGTTCGGGCGTGCTGAGCGACCGGCTGGGCCGCAGGCGGACGATGCTCGTCTCGGCCGTGCTGTTCACGGTGTCGGCCGCGGGGTGCGCCCTTTGCGCCGATTTCACGCAGCTGGTCGTCTACCGGATCGTGGGCGGGCTGGGCATCGGCGTCGTTTCGGTCGTTTCGCCGCTTTACATCTCCGAGGTGTCGGCGGCGCGCCGCCGGGGCATGCTGGTCTCGTTTTACCAGCTGGCCGTCACGATGGGATTTCTGGCGGCCTATACGGTCAATTACCTGCTGCTCCGCATGGGACAGACCGCCGGTTTCGAAACGGCGTGGATGCGGCGGATCTTCGTCGATGAAGTGTGGCGGGGCATGCTGGGGGCCGAAACCCTTCCGGCGCTGGTTTTCTTCGTCATCATCTTCTTTATTCCCGAAAGTCCGCGCTGGCTGGTGCTGCGCGGACATACGGACCGCGCCCTGCGTGTGCTCGGCCGCATCAACGGCGACCGGACGGAAGCCGCCGCGGAGCTTGCGGCCATCGAAACGGCCGTCGGCGGCGGTCAGGCCCCGCAGTGGCGGCTCCTGCTGTCGAAAGGCATCCGGACGGCGGTGCTCGTCGGTGCGGCGATCGCCATTCTCGGACAGTTCATGGGCGTCAATGCCGTGCTTTACTACGGGCCGTCGATTTTCGAGCGGGCCGGATGGTCGGGCAGCGACTCGCTGTTCGCCCAGATACTGGTCGGAGCGGTCAATATGCTTACGACGGTGCTGGCGCTGGCGATCATCGACCGCGTAGGGCGCAAGAAGCTGGTTTACTGGGGCGTGTCGGGCATGGTGCTGTCGCTGCTGCTTATCGGGACCTGTTTCCTGACCGGTGAGCGGTCGGGGATGCCGGACGGCGTGCTGCTGGCGGCGTTTCTGTGTTATATTTTCTGCTGTGCCATCTCCGTCTGCGCCGTGGTCTGGGTGCTTTTGTCGGAGATGTATCCGATTCGCGTGCGCGGCGCGGCGATGTCGATCGCGGGGTTCTCGCTTTGGGCGGGGACCTATCTGGTCGGGCAGCTTACGCCGTGGATGCTCGCGAATCTGACGCCGGCGGGGACCTTTTTCCTCTTCGCCGCGATGTGCGTGCCCTATATGCTGCTGATATGGAAGGCGGTGCCGGAAACGTCGGGCCGCACGCTCGAAGAGATCGAACGATACTGGACAAGATAACAATATAAAATCAGATAAGATTATGGATTTCAAAAGATTAGCGGAACAGTACAAAACCGAGTTGCTGGATGGCGTACTGCCTTTCTGGCTCGAAAAATCGCAAGATAGGGAATTCGGCGGCTATTTTACGTGTCTCGATCGTGACGGAAGCGTCTACGATACCGACAAATTCATCTGGCTGCAGGGGCGCGAAGTGTGGATGTTCGCCATGCTCTATAACAAGGTGGAGCGTCGCCCCGAATGGCTCGAATGCGCCGTGCAGGGGGCTGAGTTCCTGCGCAAATACGGCCACGACGGCAACTACAACTGGTATTTTGCGCTGACGCGCGAAGGCCGCCCGCTGGTGCAGCCCTACAATATTTTCTCCTATACGTTCGCGGCGATGGCCTTTGCGCAGGTCGCCGTTGCGACGGGTAGCGACGAGTATGCCCTGATCGCAAAGCGGACTTTCGACCGGATTCTGGAGAAACGCGCCAATCCCAAGGGCGAGTGGTGCAAGGCCTATCCCGGAACGCGTTCGCTCAAGAGTTTCGCCCTGCCGATGATCCTCTGCAACATGGCGCTGGAGATCGAGCCGATGATCGACAAACAACTGTTGGCCGACACCATCGGGGAGTGCCTGCACGAAGTGATGGAGGTGTTTTACCGGGAAGAGCTGGGGCTGATCGTCGAGAACGTCACGGAGGACGGACGGCTTTCCGATACGTTCGAGGGCCGTCAGATGAATCCCGGACATTCGCTCGAAGCGATGTGGTTCATCATGAACCTCGGCGTGCGTCTCGACGACCGTGCGCTGATCGACAAAGCGGTGAAAATCGCGCTCAATACCGCCGAATACGGCTGGGACAAGGAGTACGGCGGCATTTTCTATTTTCTGGACCGCAAGGGCGCGCCCCGCGTGGAGCTGGAATGGGACCAGAAGCTCTGGTGGGTGCATATCGAATCGACGATCGCGATGATCAAGGGTTATCAACTGACCGGATCGAAGGAGTGTCTGGAGTGGTTCGGAAAACTGCACGAATATACGTGGGCGCATTTCAAGGACACGGAGCATCCCGAATGGTTCGGTTACCTGAACCGCCGCGGCGAGGTGCTGCTGCCGCTCAAGGGCGGGAAGTGGAAGGGATGTTTCCATGTGCCGCGCGGACTGTTCCAGTGCTGGCAGATTCTCGAACAATGCAAATAGAACTAAAATACGGAACGATGAAAAGATATTTACTGACAATTCTGTTGTCGTTGTGGTGCGCCTGCGCATGGGCCGCGGGCAGCGTCACGGTCAAGGGGCGCGTCCTTTGCGGCGGCCGGGGCGTGGAAGGCGTCTGGGTCTCCGACGGCGAAGAGTTCGCGTGCACCGACAAAAGAGGAAATTACAGACTGCAGGCCGGTGCCGACAACCGCTTCGTCTTCGTTTGCGTGCCTGCGGGCTACGACGCTCCGGTGGAAAAGGGCGTGGTACGCTATTTCCACCCGCTGCCCGCCGACGGCAAATCCTGTGATTTTACGCTGCTCCGCCGTGCGGGCGACGATTCGCGTTACGGGTTCATCGCCATTGCCGATCCGCAGATATGGGCGCCGAAGGAGTTTGCGAAACTCGCGGTGGCGGCCGACGACATCGCTGCTACGGTCCGCAGTTACGGCGGCATGCCTTTCCACGGCATCTGCTGCGGCGACATCGTGTCGCACGACCATTCGCTTTACGGCCGGTACAACGAAGTGATGGAGCGTACGGGAATCACGTTCCGCAACGCGATGGGCAACCACGACATGAAGGTCTACGGACGCTCTTACGAAACCTCCTTCTCGAAGTTCGAGCAGATGTACGGTCCGGTCTACTATTCGTTCGACGTCGGACGCATCCACTATGTGGTGCTCGACGACAACTTCTTCATCGGGCGCGACTATTTTTACATCGGCTATCTCGAAGAGCGGCAGATGCGCTGGCTCGAAAAGGACCTTGCCCGCGTGCAGCCCGGTTCGACGGTGGTCGTCTGCCTGCATATCCCTTCGACCTGCGAGGAGCAGGACCGCAAGCAGTTCCGCTACGATCGCGCCGGATCGACGATGACCAACCACAGGGGGCTTTACGAAATTCTGAAACCCTACCGGGCGCATATCATTTCGGGCCATACCCATACGACCTTCAACCAGCCGATTGCGCCCGGCCTCTACGAGCATGTGACACCCGCCCTGAGCGGCGCATGGTGGCAGGGTCCGCTCTGCACCGACGGTACGCCCGCCGGGTACGGCGTCTATGAGGTGAACGGCGACCGGATCGACTGGTATTACAAATCGACGGGTTATCCGGCCGACTACCAGATGAAAATTTACAGCGGTCGCGAATATCCCCAGTTCGAAGGGTACGCCGTGGCCAACGTCTGGGCCAGCGACCTGGCGTGGGAGGTCCAGTTTACGATCGACGGCGTGCCGTGCGGTCCCGCCGAGCGGTTTCAGGCTTACGATCCCGCCGCGAAACAGATGTACTCCGACACCAGTCAGATGGACCACAAATGGATTTACCCTTCGATTTCGGACCACTATTACCGCGTCGCGCTGCCCGAAGGGGCGAAGCGCGTCGAGGTGTCGGCTACGGACCGCTTCGGGCGGATCAGCCGTGCCGCAGTCGATTTGAAATAAACGACCGAATATGAGATTTACCGGACTGAAATATTTGCAGCTGCTGGCGTGCTTGGGGCTGTTTGCATGCGGTTCCGCCGAGCGTTACGACGTGGTGATCGTCGGCGGGGGAGCGAGCGGAACGGCGGCCGGACTGCAGGCGGCCCGCATGGGGGCGCGAACCTTGATCGTCGAGGAGTTCGACTGGCTCGGCGGCATGCTCACCTCGGCGGGCGTGAGCGCCACCGACGGCAATTACCGCCTGCGCGGCGGCATCTGGGACGAGTTCCGGACGGAGCTGGCCCGGCATTACGGCTGCGATTCGGCCCTGATAACGGGGTGGGTCAGCAACGTGATGTTCGAACCTTCGGTGGGCGACAGTATTTTCAAACGGCTCGTCGCCCGCGAACCGAACCTCACCGTGTGGTACCGTTCGGCGGCCGAGATGGCCGAACGCGGGAAGGATGTATGGCGGCTGGGTGTCCGGCGTGACGGCCGGCTCCGGCCGGTCGAAGCCGACGTGCTCGTCGATGCGACGGAGCTGGGCGACGTCGCCCGGATGGCGGGCGTCCCCTATGACGTCGGCATGGATTCGTCGGCCGTCACGCACGAGGATATCGCTCCGGCCGAAGCCAACGGCATCGTGCAGGACCTGACCTACGTCGCCGTACTGAAGGATTACGGCCGCGACGTCACGATTCCGCGGCCCGACGGGTACGATCCGTCGCTTTTCGCCTGCTGCTGCGTGAACGACCTCTGCATCGCTCCGAAGGAACCGCATCGCATGTGGTCCCGCGAGATGATGATTACCTACGGAAAACTGCCCGACGGCAAATACATGATCAACTGGCCGATCGAGGGCAACGATTACTACGTGGACATGATCGACATGACGCCCGAAGGGCGGGCCGACGCCGTCCGCAGGGCCAAGAATCATACGCTGTCATTCGTCTATTTCCTCCAGCATGAGTTGGGATTCAATACGTTGGGATTAGCCGACGACGAGTTCCCTACGGAGGACCGGCTGCCGTTCATTCCCTATCACCGCGAATCGCGGCGCATTCACGGGGCCGTGCGTTTTACGCTCAACGACATCACCGACCCCTACGCAGGAACGCTTTACCGTACGGCGGTCGGCGTGGGCGATTATCCGGTCGATCAGCACCATACCCGCTATTCGGGCTGGGACGAACTGCCCGACCTCTATTTCCATCCCATCCCCTCGTACGGTTTTCCGCTGGGCATCGTGATCCCCGCAGGATTTCCGGGGTTGCTCGTAGCCGAAAAATCGGTGTCGGTAACCAACCTCGTCAACGGCTCCACGCGCCTGCAACCCGTCGTGTTGCAGATCGGGCAGGCAACGGGAGCCTTGGCGGCGTTGGCCGCGGCGGCGGGCGTCGATCCGTCCGAAGTCGCGGTGCGCAGGGTGCAGGAGGCGGTGCTCGATGCGGGCGGCTACCTGCTGCCGTACCTCGACCTGCCGGCCGACGATCCGCGCTTCGGGGCGATGCAGCGGATCGGCGTGACCGGAATCCTCAAGGGGCGCGGAGCCAACGTCGGCTGGGAGAACCAGACTTGGTTCGACGCCGATCGGACGATCGCGGAATCCGAACTGCGCGAAGGGCTGCGCGAAGTCTATCCGTCGGTCCGGCCCTCCGTTCTGGAAACGCCGGTCGATGGGGCGCTCCTGACGGCGATGCTGGCCGAAGCGCTCGGCAAGCCGGCCGGGGATGTTGCGGCGCGGACGGAGCGTGCCGCCGCCGGACTGCTGTCCGGTTACGATCCTGTGCGTCCGCTCACGCGGCTCGAATGCGCGCTGCTGATCGACGCGGTGGCCGATCCTTTCCATGCGGCCGAAGTCGATATTTACGGAAACTACAAACGAAAATAGCTTTTAATTGTTCATGAAAAAACTGCTGACTGTATGCCTGCTGGCCTTTGCCGCGGCAGGTGCGACCGGCTGCCGGAGTGCCGCCGAGGGGGTGAAACCCAAACTGATGTGGCTCGACTGTTCGGCCAACTGGGTGCGCTTCAGTTACCCCGATTCGATCCGTTATTATGTGAACAAGTGCCGGGAGGCCGGCATGACGGCGCTGGTGCTCGACGTCAAGGGCACTTCGAGCGAAGTGGTATATCCCAGCGAGCATGCGCCCCAAGTCCGGGAGTGGAAAGGGTTTGCCCGCCCCGATTTCGATTTCGTGGGCACGTTCGTCGAAGCCGCGCACGATGCCGGACTGGAGATTTACGGTTCGTTCAACACCTTTGCCGAAGGCAACGGCGTATTCCGCCGCGGACTGATCTACGACGGGCATCCCGAATGGCAGGCCGTGAACTATGTCCCCGGCAGGGGACTGGTGCCCCAGCTGGAGATTCCGGAGAAGAAGGTGCTGTTCGCCAATCCCGCGCTCCCGGCCGTTCAGGATCACGAAATTGCCATTTTCAAGGAGGTGGCGCAGAAGTACGATTTCGACGGTCTGCTGCTCGACCGCGGCCGCTACGACAATATCCAGTCCGACTTCTCGGATTTTTCACGCGGGAAATTCGAGACTTATATCGGAAAAAAGCTGGATCGTTTCCCGGAGGATATCTATACGTGGGAGGAGGACGGCGACGGCGGCTGGAAACGCATCGACGGCCCTTATTTCAAGCAGTGGATCGAGTGGCGCGCGTCGGTGATCTACGACTTCTTCAAACGCACCAAAGAGGAGCTGAAAGCCGTGAAGCCCGGCCTGAAGTTCGGCGCTTATACGGGTGCGTGGTACCCGTCCTATTTCGAAGTGGGCGTCAATTGGGCCAGCAATACGTACGATCCTTCGCAGGATTTCGCATGGGCCACGCCGGGCTATAAGAATTACGGATATGCCGAACTGCTGGACATCTTCACCAACGGCAATTATTACTGGAACGTGACCGTTGACGAGTACCGTCGCAGCAACGGCCTGCACAAGAACGAGACCGACAGCGAAATGTCGAAGGGCGACCACCTCAGCGTCGAGGGCGGGTGCCGCTATTCGCGCCGTCTGCTGGGCGGCAGACCCTTCTTCGGCGGGATGTACGTCGAGGACTACAAACGCGATACGACCCAGTTCAAGCGGGCCGTGGAGATGAATCTCCGCGAATCGGACGGACTGATGATGTTCGACATCGTGCATATCATCAACCGCGACTGGTGGGGACCGCTGCAGCGGGCCGTCAGCGCCTATGAAGCGGAGGCGAAGCAATGAGCAGACGGCTGATTTTTGCGGTGCTGGCGCTGTTGTGCGCCGGCGCCGTTTCCGCCCAGAAGCGGACGGAAGCGCCCGCCGCGTCGTCCGAGGTGCGCTATGTCGGACGTACGCAGACAAACGGCGGCGACGTGAGTTTCGACTGGAGCGGAACTAGCTTCGAGTGCCGTTTTACGGGCGGTTCGCTGGCCATGCGCGTTTCGGATACGAAAAAGAACTACTACAACCTGACCGTCGACGGCCGCGACGCCGGCGTCGTTACGACGTTCGGGACGGATTCGGTCGTAGTGCTGGCCGAGAAGCTGGGCCGCGGCGAACATACCGTGCGGATGCAGAAGCGCACCGAGGGCGAGCAGGGGCGCACGACGATCCATGCCTTCCTGCTCGACAGGGGAGGACGTCTGCTGCCTGCGGCGCCCGCGCCCGGACGGCATATCGAATTTATCGGCAACTCGCTGACCTGCGGTTACGGGACCGAGGGGCTTTCGAAGGACGAGCCGTTCAAACCCCAGACCGAGAACTGCAACAAGGCGTACGCCTGCATCATCGCCCGTTATTTCGGCGCCGACTATACGCTGATCGCCCATTCGGGACGCGGCGCGGCGCGCAATTACGGCGATAAGAACACCACTTCGCAGAATACGATGGCCGACCGCATCGCCAATACGTTCGATGAGGCGGCGGAACCGGCGTGGGACTTCGCGGCGTCGCCGTACCGTCCCGATCTGGTCGTCATCAATCTGGGGTCGAACGACTTCTCGACCCTGCCGCACCCTTCGCGCGATGAGTTTGCGGCCGCCTACACCCGCATCCTGCAGACTCTGCGCGGCGCCTACGGCGACGAAATGCCGATCCTCTGCGTGGCGCCGCGCGTCAGCGAACCGGCCTTCACCTATATCCGCGATCTGTGTCAGTCCGCCGTCGTGCCGAACCTCCATTTCGCGGCCATCCTGCCCGGCTACTGCAACGACGGAAGCGAGCTCGGATCGTCGGCCCATCCCAATTACGCCGGCCAGCGCAAGATGGCGATGCTGCTGATCCCCTACGTTTCGACGCTGACGGGATGGGAGGCGGAGATCAAACCGGTCGAATAGGCGTTTGGCCGTATCGCGGCTTTTTGCTACTTTTGTCCCCCGGTTAGGAACGGAGTAGCGAATTATGGAATCTCACAAGAACAAATTGCCCTCGGCATGGGTGTCGGCGCTGCCGCTCGCAGTGCTGACACTTCTTTTATATGTGGTCATCCGCTGTTTCGGGGGCGATGCGATAAACGGCGGAAGCCAGATCGCGCTGCTCTCGGCCACGTCGGTCTGCGTGATGCTCTCGATCGGCATCTACCGCTGCAAGTGGTCGGTGCTTGAGGATGCGATCATCGACAACATACGCGCCTCGGCGTCGGCCATCATCATCCTGCTGCTGATCGGCGCCATCGCCGGATCGTGGATGGTGAGCGGCGTGGTGCCGACGATGATCTATTACGGGCTGAAAATCCTGCACCCCTCGTTTTTTCTCGTCGCCTCGTGCGTCATCTGCGCCGGCGTGTCGCTGATGACCGGCAGCTCGTGGACGACGATCGCCACGATCGGCGTGGCGCTGATGGGCATCGGGCAGGCGATGGGCTTTCCCGAAGGGTGGATCGCGGGCGCGATCATTTCGGGCGCCTATTTCGGCGACAAGATTTCGCTGCTCTCCGATACGACGGTGCTCGCTTCGTCCACCGTCGGCGTGCCGATCTTCACGCATATCCGCTACATGCTCTACACGACCGTTCCGTCGTTCGTCGTCGCGCTGGCGGTCTTCGTCGTCGCGGGGCTGACGCTGAGCCATACCGGCGGTGCGCATGCCGAACTTTACGCCGATTCGCTGCGCGGCGCTTTCCGCATTACGCCGTGGCTGCTGCTGGTGCCCGTGGCGACGGGCGTGCTGATCGTGCGCAAACTCCCGGCCATCGTGACGCTCTTCTGCGCCGCGGTTTTCGCCTGCATAGCCATGCTGCTGGCGCAGCCCGAACTGGTGGCGAAGGTGGCCGGAGTCGGAGGGCTGGATTTCATGTCGGGGTTCAAGGGAGTGCTGATGAGCTGCTTCGGCCCGACGGCGATCCCTACCGGAAGCCCGCAGCTGGACGAGCTGGTTGCGACGCGCGGCATGGCGGGCATGCTCAATACCGTATGGCTCATCATCTGCGCCATGTGCTTCGGCGGCGTGATGACCGGCAGTGGCATGCTGGGGGCGCTGACGGCCGTTTTTCTGAAATTCGTCCGCCGCACCTTTTCGGCCGTGGCTTCGACGGTCGGGGCCGGAATCTTCTTCAACCTCTGCACGGCCGACCAGTATATCTCGATCATCCTTTCGGGCCGTCTGTTCCGGGAACTCTATGCCGAACGGGGGCTGGAATCCCGTCTGCTGAGCCGCTCGGTCGAGGACTCGGCGACGGTCTGTTCGGTGCTCGTGCCGTGGAACTCGTGCGGCATGACGCAGGCCACGGTGCTGGGCGTCTCGACGTTCGTCTACATGCCTTACTGCATCTTCAATATCGTCAGTCCGCTGATGTCGCTGTGCGTGGCGGCTCTCGGCTGGAAAATCAAAAAGGCCGCATCTTCTGTCGGCCGCAGACAATGATTATGGAAACGACTGTAAATACCGATCTGGTCATCTTCGACCTCGACGGCACGCTGCTCGATACGATCGGCGATCTGGCCGTCGCCTGCAACGCCGTTCTGGCCCTGCGCGGCCTTCCGCAGCACTCCTATGAGGAGTACTGCCATTTCGTCGGCAACGGCATCATGCGGCTCGTGGAGCGCGCCCTGCCCGAAGAGCTTCGCACGCCCTATACCGTTGCGGCCGTGCGCGCCGATTTCGTGAAATACTATACCGAGCATATCGATGCCTATACCAAGCCTTACGACGGGATTCCGGAGCTGGTCGCGGGGCTTGTGCGGCGCGGCGTGCGTATCGCCGTGGCGTCGAACAAATTTCAGGCGGGAACCGAGAAGCTTGTCCGGCTGTTTTTCCCCGACGTTCCTTTCGCCGCGGTCTTCGGCCAGCGCGAAGGGGTGCCTCTGAAGCCGGACCCGGCCGTGGTGGAGGAGATTCTTTCGCTGACGGGCGCGGCGAAAGAGCGGGTGCTCTACGTCGGCGATTCGGGCGTGGACATGCAGACTGCCGCGGCTGCGGGCGTACGCTCGGTGGGCGTCACGTGGGGTTTCAGAAAACGCGGGGAGCTGGTCGAGTCGGGCGCCGTGCATATCGTAGACCGGCCTGCAGAGATTCTCGCCCTGCTGTAATCGGGCAGTTCGGTTCGAAAAAGCGACAACCGGTCCGCAAGGGCCGGTTGTCGCTTTTTCAGCAGTAGGTCTTCACGTCGTCGAGCGTGATGCGCTCTTCGCTGAGGATGATGAGCCGCTCTATGACGTTGCGCAGTTCGCGGATGTTGCCGCTCCACCGCATCGCCTGCAGTTCGCGCAGGGCGTTGCTCTCGATGCGTTTGGGCGGGATGCCGTATTCGGCGCAGATCGTGCGGATGAAATGGTCGGCCAGCAGCGGGACGTCCTGCGCGTGGTCGCGCAGCGCCGGAACGCGCACCACGATCACACCGATACGGTGGTAGAGGTCTTCGCGGAAGTTGCCCTTCGTGATCTCGTCGCGCAGGTTCTTGTTCGTGGCGGCGATCACCCGCACGTCCACGTCGATGTCCTTGTCGCTGCCCACGCGGCAGATCTTGTTCTCCTGCAGCGCGCGCAGCACCTTGGCCTGCGCCGCCAGCGACATGTCGCCGATCTCGTCCATGAAGAGCGTGCCGCCGTCGGCCTGCTCGAATTTGCCTTTGCGCTGTTTGATCGCCGAGGTGAAGGCGCCCTTCTCGTGTCCGAAGAGTTCGCTTTCGATCAGCTCCGAGGGGATGGCCGCGCAGTTCACCTCGACGAACGGCGCCGCGGCGCGCGAGCTTTTGGCGTGCAGCCAGCGGGCGACAAGCTCTTTGCCGGTGCCGTTTTCGCCCGTGATCAGTACGCGCGCCTCGCACGGCGCCACCTTGTCGATCAGCTGGCGGACGTGTTCCATCTGCGGCGAGGTGCCGATGATTTGTTCCGTATGCATATTGCGCGAACGGCGCGAGCGGCGTGCGGGAGCGGCCGCGGGTGCGCAGGCGGGTGCGGGCGCCGGGTTGTCGATGGTGCGGTGTATGGACTGCAGCAGGCGGTTCATGTCGATGGGCTTGGTGAGGTAATCCTGCGCACCGTTGCGTACGGCTTCGACCGCCGAGTCGATCGACGCTTCCGCCGAAAGAACGATGAACGGGATTCCGGCGTCGGGAATCTTGCAGCCCCGGTCCGAAAGGATGACGTCGAACGGTATTTTCTCGCACATCGTCGATGCAGCCTCCTCATCTTCGGCGGCTTCGGTCGAGAAGCCTTCGAATTCGAGACGCTCGCGGAGCGTGTTTCGCATACTTTTTGATTGGTCCAGAATTAAAACCTTTGCCATAGCTTGTTTTTACTGAAATTTTACCTACTTTTGTCCCAAAGTTATGACTTTCTGCGGTGCAAAACCAATCTTGAGGGGCCTTGCCGAACAGGGTGGAGAGTCGGATAAAACGTCTTGAATCGGTCCATCGCGACAACCCCGCCGGACGCTCCGGCGGCCGTTTTGCAACAGTGCCGAGGACCACAATTACAATATGAAAAAGAATTACAATTACACACGACGCAAGTTGTACCTGCCCGAATACGGACGGCATATTCAGGAGATGATCGACTCGCTGCAGCTGATCGAGGACCGCCGCGAGCGCAACCGTCAGGCCCGTGCCGTGATCGCCGTGATGGGCAATCTCAACCCGCTGCTGCGCGATACCGCCGATTTCACCCATAAGCTGTGGGATCACCTCTTTATCATGTCTGATTTCCAGCTCGATGTGGATTCGCCCTATCCGCAGCCGACCCGTCAGGAACTGACTATCGCGCCGCGCCGCATGGCCTATTCGCAGGGGCGCATCGCCTTCAAGCACTACGGCAAATACGTCGAGCGGATGATCGGGAGTCTGGCCGGCGACAAGGACCGCAGGGAGGTGTCGCGCACGGTGGACAATCTGGCCCGGTACATGCGCTCGAAGAGCTACGAATACAATCAGGAGCATCCCAACAACGAAGTAATCGTTAAAGACATCAAACGCATGTCCGGGGGTGCTATTGAAATAGATGAAGTTGCTTTAAACAATCTCCGAAGCGACTATAAACAGCACTTTACGGCACGTCCCCAGAAAGGTCCCCAGCAGCGCAATCAGCAGCGTCAGCAGAAAAACCGCAATCAGCAGCACAACCGCAATTTTTCGAAAAACAACGGTCCGCACCGCAATTCGTCGAAATAAGAGGTGCGTATTTTCGGAAATTTGCTATATTTGTGAGCATTTTACTGCAGAAACGTGAGATTAATGAACAAACAAACGCTTTTCGTCTCCCTGACCGCGGCCGTCATGTTGTGTGCCTGCCAGTCGTCGAAGGTGAAGATTTCAGGCCGCATCGTCGGCAACGACGCCAAAAATGTTTACTTGGAGCAGGTGTCTCCCCTGTCGCAGTCGGTCATCGACTCGGCCGTGCTCGACAAGGAGGGTAATTACCGTTTCGAGCTGAAGGGCGTGACCCGGACGCCTTCGCTTTACAATATAATTTACAACGGCGAACGTATTCCGCTCTTTCTGGCGGGCGGCGACCGCTTGTCCGTGAATTCCGTGGGCAGTTTCATCCGCAACTATACGGTCGAAGGGTCGAAGGAGACCGAGCTGCTGCGGCAGTTCTATCAGGCTTTCGTCGGCGGCGCCCAGCGGCTCGACAACATTGCCGGCCAGTTCGCCCGGACGAACCTCTCCGAAGAGGAGCGCAAGGCGCTGGTGAAGGAGTATACCGACGAATACTACCGCATCCGCCGCGAACAGCTGCGCTTCATCATCGAAAACAAGTCTTCGCTGGCGGCGGTTTACGCCCTGTACCAGCGGTTGCCGGGCGACACCTATCTGTTCAACGGTGACAGCGACGTGGTTTATTACCGCACGGTGGCCGAAGCGCTCGAACAATCCTATCCCGATTCGCCTTACCTGCAGTCGCTGCTGGCCGAGATTACGCGCATGGACGCCCGCATCAGCCTGACGTCGCGCATCTCCGAAGCGGGGTATCCCGATCTGGAACTCTCGGACATTTACGGCAAGAAGGTGCGGCTCTCGTCGCTGACGGGCAAGGTCGTGCTGCTGGACTTCTGGTCGGCCGAACTGGGCAACAGCAATACGCTCAATGCCGAGCTGAAGGAGGTCTACAAGAAATACGCCGACGCTCCGACGCCGTTCGAGGTCTATCAGGTGGCCGTCGATTCGTCGAAACCCCTTTGGATCACCGCCGTGCAGGAGCAGCAGCTGCCTTGGATCTCGGTGAGCGATCTGCGCGGTCAGGCTTCGACGGCGCCCCGGCTCTACAACGTGCAGAAACTTCCGGCCAATTTCCTGATCGACCGGGAGGGCACGATCGTGGCCAAGGATATTTACGGCAAGAGTCTTGAGCGGAAGCTCGACGAACTGACGAAATAGGGGCGTGTCCGAATCCCGGATGCTTTCCGGCTGCGCTTGGACAAGCCTCTGTCTCTTATACACATCTCCGAGCCCACGAGACCCTAAGACA
>ENA-OZGX01000790-OZGX01000790.1-human-gut-metagenome-genome-assembly--contig:-NODE-790-length-13926-cov-4.322471_pt1 | contig 13926 bp, 5 predicted proteins | sample MGYA00244040_ERZ653674 | MGnify/ENA primary metagenome ERZ653674 (study PRJEB26926, sample SAMN06165232) | human gut metagenome | biome: ENVO:00009003; feature: ENVO:2100002; material: ENVO:00002003... | reverse complement strand
GGAAATAAAATGAAAAAAGAAAATATTTCGGCTTAAAAATGGCAAAAAGATGCTGCCGCATCTATGATTTTTCAATCATTGATGCGACAGCCCCCAATTAGACAGTCAGTTATTATTTTTTGTCTTTATCGTCACGTTTCTTTTTATACTGAACAAATCCGAATCCTGCTGCTGCAATTACCAGCACTGCCATCAACGGCCACAGATTTGCTGTATCACCTGTCTTAGAATTCTGTCCCGTCTTTGCTGTCTGTGTCGTACCACTCTGTGGGCTCTGCTGTCCCGTCTGGGAAGAAGAACCTGTACCTTTGTCATCTGTCTTGGAAGGTTGTTTCTTCACAAGCTTTGTTTCTGCCTCTTCAAAGGCTTTCTTTGCCTGTAAGTATTCTTCCATTGAGCAATCCAGAGAAAGTCCCATCAGCTTATTATACGCATCCTTGTAAGCCTGATAGCTCTCGTCCGTATAATCTGCTTTATCATGAAGCTTAATGCCGTTTCTGTATTCTTCCATACCCTGCTGAACCGGTGCCAGCTTATCCTGTGCATTTTTCAATGCGTTCAGCGCTGCTTTTACCTGCTCTGTGGTTCCTGCTTCGTACAGTGTCTTTGCATTATTGATTGCTTTCTCCAAAGCGTCTGCAGTAGCTTTTGAATAGTTGCTTAAATCAATCTTTTCTGTTTCTGCTACTTTTTCCTTCAGAGCTTTAATATTTACAAGACCTTTGATTGCCTCTTCCAGAACTTTTGCTGCCTCTTCCGTTTCCTCTGCCTCAGCATTCTTAATTGCTTCCTGAAGTTTCTCATAGGACTTGGAAGTATAGTCTTCTGCCTTATAAGCTTTTGCCTCTTCAAGCAGTTCCGGAAGCGCTCCAGCTTTCACAGCAAGTGCTTCTTTTGCTTCCCGAAGAGCGGTCAGGGCTTCTTCCACCTGTTCCTTTGTTCCGCCTTTCAGAAGCTTCCCTGCTTCCTTCGCAGCTTTTTCGTAAGCGCTCCAGCTCTTCTTTGTATAAGCATCCTTATTTGCTGATTCATATTCCTCCAGTGCAGCTTTCAGCTCTGTGATATCAACTATATTGTTCAGGGCTTCTTCTGCTGCCTGTATCGGATCAGTATATTCATCCGGATGTACTCTGGATGCATCCTTATCAGCTGTAAGCAGTTCTTCCAGTGCTTTCTTCGCATCCTGCAATGCTTTCCAGCTGTCTTCGGTATAATTTCCTTCCTCGGAATATTTACTCATATCACTTACGAGAAGCTGTGCTGTTTCCCTGTTCAGCTTAGAATATACAAGGGCTTCTTTTGCTTCCTTCAGTGCCTCATAAAGCGCTTCGCCATCTGTTGCTGACAAGTTGCCTGCATCCTTCAATGCATTTTTCGCCTCTGCCAACACATCTGCATAGGTTCTGTAAGAGCCTGAAGTATAAGTTCCATCCTCGTTGGTTACTGCAGCCGCAACTTCTGCTGCAAGTTCATTGGAAGTATAACGTACCACGCCATTTGCAATCGCGCTGTTTAATGCTGCAAGAATGCTCTCTACAGATGCTTTGGAAATATATGGATTCTCCAATGCTGCTTCAGCGTTTGCTCTTGCTGTGTCATAAGCCTGACGGGTTTTGTCTGTCCAGTTATCCGTATCTGCAGCTGAATCTAAAGCATCTCTGATCTGATCTAAGACAGAAGATGCATCCTCCTTGGTAGTAAAGGTCATGATCTCTGCGATCTCAGGAATCTTATCTGTCCATTCAACCTTAACGGAATAAAGCATAACACCGTCCGGTACATTAAACTCATTGATGCTCTGGCATAAGCTTCCCATTACTTTCGTTGTACCATCACTAAATACTGCCGTAACCTTTGCATTGGATGCTTCTCCAACCTGAATCAGGCGGATAGACTGAACATCCTGAGGCTCAGATAAACGATAAGTAAAGGAACCGTTCTGCGCTGAAGGTACATAAGATGTAGCAAAATCCTGATCCAGTGCATTGGACGGAATCTGATACGGTACTTCTGTTGTATCACTGATAATGTCCTTATTCGGTTCAACACTCACATATTCGCCGCCGTTGATCTGAATTTCATTAAATGCCAGCCATCTATGGGCATAAGTAGATGGAATGCGTGCTCTTAAGTAACGTCCAGATACATTTAAGCCGGTATTTTCAGCATACATATATCCAGGATTTTTGCTGTCATGGGTCAGACCCTTATCCTGCATGCTCTTGGCAGTGGTATCATCCCATTCATTTGTAAAGCCTTCCTTCTCAAAGGACAGTACTTCGCTCCACTGCTCTGCATCCGGAGAATCAGCCACTTCAAGCACAAGACTTCTCGGATAATCCAAGTGTCCTTCTGCAATGTAGTATCTGATCGTTTCGAAATCTACGGTTCTTCCAAGGTCAAAGATCACATAATTTCCTGCTGTCTGTACCCCCGTGATCTCGCCGATGGTAGAAAGATCTCCATCAAATACATTTGCAACATTTCCGGCGCTTCTCATATCTCTTGAGGTATCTTCAATCGGGAAGTTGGAATCTTCCACTTTAAATTCCCCAACTGTATAGTAGGTTGTTTCAAAAGTTTCAAAGGTCCATGTAACATCTGCATCGTTTTTGTTCAGGACTCTGATATAGCGGGCATCTGTTTCGCCGCCTTGATAGTCTGTCCATTCCTCTGCATTCATGGAAGTCTGCAGAACCAGGCCATCTGCAAGCTCTGTTACATCAATACTTTGAACTTCCTTGATGTTCGTAAGCTTCATACCGATATAATCACCGTTACCTAAAGTAACTGTTCCGCCGGTAAGTGCCACTTTATTTTCGGACATCTGAGATAAAACATCGGTCTCAATATTGGTATATACATAGCTGTCGTCCGCCGTACGAACCTGCTCCACTGTAAGTTCGGAAATCTTTATCCAGTTTGGCCGTTCTGCGGTATTGACGATGCGCACATACTGTGCTGCCTTGCCGTTTAATTCTACATCGACTACATCTTTTCCGCTGTTAACGCCGCTGCAGGTCTTTACGGTTTCCCAGGTTGTTCCGTCTGTGGAAGTCTGGATCTCATAGGATACAAATTTATCAGCGCCGTCATTTCCTACCACTGCGTGGATAGACTGCAGCTTCAATACCTTACCGAAGTTATAACCGATATAGTCTCCAACTTCTGCTACATCACCGGAGCCGCCGTTCGGATCATACCATACATAAGAATTGTCATTTCCGTCATACAGTAAAGATTCTGATCCGCTGTAAATCGTCCAGCGGTCTGTTTTGATGACATTGCTGTAAATAGAGGTATCTGAAGGATCTTCTCCTCCCTGAGAAGCCTTATTCACGGCAATTTCACGAACCTCCAGCCATGCGTCATTGGCATTATCGGCAGTTGCCACAAAGCGGATACCCATAGCCTTAAAGTCTGCACCAAGCTGTGCTTCCTTCAGTTCGACCTTCTGAACCTGACCGGTGACACCGTCATACACAGTGTCATTAAGATCTGTCCATGTTTTACCATCCAGAGTATACTGTACTTTACCATGGTCAAAATGATCTTTGCCGGCACCAAGTACAAATTTTACATCTGTGATATCAATTACTTTGCTAAATATAAGTCCTACGTAATCTCCCTCGCGGATAGCATTCGGAGTCTTATAAATTGCACCTGTACTCTCGTTTCCGTCAAGGATATCATCCACGCTGCCCACTGCCGGTACATCGGTACGGTTTGTAATGTAGGTTGTCAGCATTGCATTCGGATTCAGTACCAGCTCTGCACGTCCTGCCGCATAGGTTTGCAGTGCAGTAATAAACGGTACAATATGCTGTACGCCCACCTCTGCGTATTCCGTATGGTCAACATAATGGAAACCATACGTCTTAGACTGTGCAAAGGCTGCTTTTCCTTCATTATATTTTGCAAGCAGTGTATTGCTGTCGCCGCCGATTTCTGCTTTCACTGCTTCCAGAAGGGCAATTGCCGCATTTGTCGTATCATCCCAGCAATCTAACCAGTAGCTGATCTGATCCTTGATTCTCTCATTTCCGCTCTGGGAATAGGTTGCGGCAGCTTTCTGCAGCTTATCAAAAATTGCAATGATCTCATCACAATCTTCTTTGGTAACGGTTCCTGCTGTAAGCCCTGTCTTAAATGCATCTAAGGTTTCCCTGATAGCCACGGATTCCTGTAATGCTGTTACACGGCTGTCCATATTCTGGTTCATCATATGAAGGGACAGTTCTCTTAAAGCGCTGGAAGCCTTTGTTTCCTCTGCAGAATTGTGATCTACATATTTAAAGGAAGCTTCCCATGCCTGCTCTGCCTCATCTTCTGTTTCCCAAATATTCCATGAATATGCAGCGTTACCGAAAATAGCAACCTTGCTCGGTTCAGACTGCTGCATCGGATTTAATACAATACCCTGAATCTTGGATGCGTCCAAACCTGCATGGAGGAAGGTCGTGTAACCACCCATGATCAGATGCTGCTTGGAGTTATCCGAACATGGCCAGTTAACCCACATATATGGTGCACGGCCCGTATTATTCTTAAAACTTGTCGTAAAGCTGTCGGAAACTTCACCCCAGACTCTGCCGCCGGTCATAACTACCTGTACATTTTCCGGGAAGTTTGCATAATAGCTTTCGCCGTTATACATATACTCTACCGGACAGAACGGAAGCGTAAGCTTCAGGTCAGGATATGTCTTTCTCATTTCCTGCAGCCATTCGGTCATATCTTCCAGCAGCTTAATATAATTTGCAGATCCTGCATTTCCTGCATCATCCGCAAGAATTGCAATCTGGCGTACACCAGCTTTGATAACCTGCTCAAATTTTGCCTGGAGAATCGCAAGGTCTCCATCATAACCGCCTGTACCGCTTCCAATAGCATTATACATATATGGATGTAATGCAAATACAAAACGGCATTTTGAATTGTTTCCTGCTTCAGCCAGCGGTTTGATCAGAGTTTCAATCTCTTCGTCCGTGTAAAGCTCTCTCCATTGGGAGTTATGTTTCGGATCATCCTTTGGTGCATAGAAGTAAGAGTTGAGCTTGTAATAGCCTCCCCATTTCATCAGCTCACATCTGTCTTCCAGAGACCATGGATTACCATAATAGCCTTCGATAAAGCCTCGGCTGACAACGTCCGCCCAGTCTTCCATCATAAAGTTTCTGATTGTTCTGCTTTCCATCTGTCCAAGGATATGATACAGCGAGGTCAGTCCATAGAAGGCTGCGTCCGTATCCTTACCAAGCACTGCAATGGTATTTCCCTTAGAGGACAGGATATAAGCATCTGTTTTGCTGAACAGATCTTCAGAAAATTCGAGATTATCCTGTACATAGGTATCTGCATATCCGCCGGAGCCATAGATACCTACGAGAATATTTGTCATGCCATCTGAAATCTCAGAAGCTTCTTTGACAGTAATTCCCTTCTGATCCAGCGCTTCCTCAAGACGTGCCTTGGTAGCATCGTCAATTCCTTCTTCATAGACCACATTTGCCTGTGTTCTCATGATCCATGCGCCATCAAGATAGCTCATATTCTGAGGTGTTGGATAAATTTCATAAACCTCATCCGGCGTTACCGGATCAACAGGATCCACCGGAGTCTGCTCATCATTGACGGTAATGGAAAACTCTGTAGTCTTTCCTTCATAGGTAACTGTTACTTTCGTATTTTCTGTATTCAGGCTTGTTCCTGCAGCAGGATCTAATGTAAATTTATCAGCCTGATCACTGTATGCTGCTTCTCCTTTGCTTCCGTCACTATAGGTAAGGGTCAGGACAAGACCTGTCGGGTCAAGGCTTTCTCCTTCTTTATAAGTAACCTTTGCCGGAGCTGTCTTCACAGAGATTCCCGTTAAGGAAACCGGTTCGTTCACAGTGATTTCCTGAGTTGTTTCCAATCCAGCATAACTGATTTTTACAGATGCAATGTCAGTTGTTAATGCTGCATCTAATGCCGGTTCAAAGGCAAATGCAGATTCATTGCCGCTATAGGCAACTGTCTCTGTAGTTCCGTTGCTGTAAGTGAGCAGCAGCACAAGACCTTCCGGATTGAAAACATCACCTTCTGTATAGGTCGTATTCGAAGGCGCAGTTTCTACTGAAATACCGGTTAAGGTAACCGCTTCCTGAACATAAACGTCCAATGTAGTTGCTGCTTCAACCCCATCTTCCGTATACTTCACTGTAACTATCTGGTTACCGGCTGCTGTAAATTCTGTCGGTTCAATGGTAATTCCGGCATCCTCTGCATAGGCCAGTTCTCTGGTTGTATTGTCACTGTATGTGAGGTTCAGCACAAGACCTGTCGGATCAAAGCTGTCGCCTACTGTATACACTGTGTTTGGTGCTGCCTTTACGGAAATGCCTGTAAATGTTGCTTCACCTGTTACTTCCGCTGCTTTTCTGACGCGGATTTCTGCCGCACTCATGTCCGTCGTCTGGGCATTTCCGTTGGTCAGAGTTTCCACACCTGTCAAACGGATATATTTTGCCGTCACAGGCTCATTAAACTGTGCGATCAGCCACTCATCTGAAATTGTCCAGTCTCCTTCGGAAACTGTGAGCCATTCTGCAGCCTCATCCGTTTTTACATCTACGCGGTATTTGCTGACAAAACCGTTCTGATCTCCATCGCCTGTTCCATATCTTGGGTAATAACGAAGCGCCTCCAGCTCGGTGGCTTCCGTAAGTTCTACCTGAATCCACAGATCTTCCGGTGCTGTTCCCTGACTCCAGTTAGTCTCCCAGAATGTCGCCGTATTGCCATCCGTTGCATTTCCGATACAGTCGCCCTGCTGGGTTCCTGCAGTCATGGTCATATCTCCAACTGCACAGTCTCTGCTGTCATCATCCGCTGTCAGTGGAGGATTATCCTCCAACGGTTCTGTTACCGTGATACCCAATGTAGTTTCTTTTTCACCATAAGTAATCGTTACCGATGTATGATCAGCTGTTAATGCCGCTGTCAGGCTGAAGCCAAATTCTGAAGCATTTTCTGCACTGTATGCAGCTGTACCAACTTCACCGTTGCTGTAAATCAGATTCAGCTCAAGACCTGCAGGATCAAAGCTTTCTCCTGCTGTGTATGCTGTCTTTGGCACTGTTTTTACTGAAATACCGCTCAATTCCTTCTCTACCGGTACAGGAGGCTTTTCCTGTTTCTGTGTTACACGGAACTCTGCGGCACTCATATGTGCATCATTTCCGCTATCAGCGTAAGTATGTACACCGACAATTCGTACCTGCTTTGCCGTCACTGCATCAAAGGTTACAAGCTTCCATGAGGTATCTGTCCGATCCCATGTTCCCTCTGCTACTTTTATCCATTCCCCGTCATCAGCTGCACGGTACTGAATCTCATACGCTGTAACAAAGCCGTTAGTGCCGCCACTTGTTCTCGGAAGATAACGGATACCGTCTATCGATGCCGCTTCATCCAGACTCACACCGACCCAGCGCTTATCAACTGACGTAGCTTCTGTAGTCCGCCAGTTTGTATGCCAGTGGGTATTGGCATTTCCATCCAGAATATAATCGTCCGGACCTTCGTTCCCTGATCCCGAATACTGACTTTCTGATATTGCTGTCAGTTGATCCACCGGATAATCTCTGCTTGAATCTTCAGGATCTTTCGGAGGTTCCTCATTTAAATGAATTACAAACTGATTTCTTGTCAAATGGTCTTCTGACTCAATGATGACAAGGATTTCATCATTGTATGCCGGAAGTATGGTAACTGCCGCATTATCTGCACCTGCCGCTGTTACTTCCGCTGCATTTTCTGCCACATAATAGATGCCTGAAGCAAGCTCCTCGGCGGTAAGCGCCGTACCATTTACTTCCATGGATCCAAGCTCTGCGGTGTCATAGGTTACAAAGCTTCCCTTTGCTTCCTTAAGTTCAATCTCGGTAATACCGGTACAGGTCATTCTGTTGCCGAGGTTTTCATCTTTATTCGTGAAACAGAATTTTATGAAAGTTGCCGTTACCGGTGCAAAGGAATAGGTATAAGGCTTCACATTGGAGCTTTCCGTACCCAGTTCCTCTGTAGCTGCAACCTTAACCCAGCTACCGTCAGTTCCGTCCTCGGAAATATAGATTTCCGTAGTTCCGGCATCCGGATATCTTGCAGACCAGCTGTCTTTAAAGAAATGGATCACAATCTCACCAATTCTCTGCTGGGTATCATATCTAAAGGTAATCTCTGCCGTATTGTCCCCTGCCTGGGAATTGTCATAATTTGTCCATGCAGTTTCATTAGGGCCACCATCATTATTTGCACCTATCGCCGTACTGCCATCCTTGATTGCTTCCAGCGTATCAGACTGCAAATTTTCCTCGATATCCTGAGATAAATGTGCTGCTGCGGACACGCTGTTTCCAATTGTTACAGTTTCATTCTGTACACGCACGGAAGCTGTCACAGCGATGGATTGTCCGAAGACATCCGCAATTCCGTTTACCGTAAAGGTATTCTCGGAAGCATAAGCTGATTCCGGTATCTGATCCCATGCTACCGGGAAGGATACATTTAAAATGGTTCCATCAGCTAAAACTGCAGGCCTTGCTTCCGGAAGTACCGGGCTTACTCCTACCGGAGTTGTGGTAGAATAATTTAACAGTCCGCCGACTTCATCAATCATATTGACTGTGACGGAAACGGAATAAAGTTCTCCCGCCACACCGTTTACTGTAAAGGTTCCTGTGCTCTGAACAGCAGTTTCGTCAATGGCATCCCATACAACCGCCAAATCTGCTGTGGTACCGTCTGTATAGCGTGCTTCTATGGTTTGCGGAAGCTCCGGCATATTTCCTGTCTTCACATAGTAATTTTTAGACATATAGAAGCTGTTGACCTGTTTTTCGCCGGTTCCTGTTCCATCCCCGGATGCTGTTGTCGTAACTGTTACAGAGTCTGCTGTCAGCCCGTCAGCTTTTGCCGTTACCTTAAAGGTTCCTGTTTCTGTTGTGGACTGTACGATTGCCAGCATCTTACCGTTATAAGCCTTCCGGCTGCTTGCCTGATAAGAGTCATGGTCTGTCTGGTTTCCATTATCCACACCGACTAAAACTCCATTGCCTTCTACTGTGATTTTTACACGGTTTGAGGCATTGGGAACAATATTTCCTTCTGCATCTGTTACGTCTACTGTCACATAAGCAAGGTCTTTTCCGTCTGCCGTAATCTCAGTACGGTCTGCCGTCACATTCAGCGCTGCAGCTGCTCCGGTGGTCGTCACCTCAGAACGTCCTACAGTATCGGAAATCACATTGCCTGCGTCATCATATGCCACTGCACGGATAGTGCCGTCCTCATATGCTACGTTCCATGTCAGGTACAGGTTCTTGTGTGCTGTACTGCTTTTGTCTTCGCCCTCATAAACCTGATAAGTATAGCCTGTCCCCGTTGTCTTTTCTGTAAATGCTTTCTTTCCAAGTGAGGTTTCCGTATTGCTGCCTGCTGCCTTAAAGAATAACTCTACTGCAGCTGCATCGGAATATACCACTACCGGAACCGTAGCTGCACTAACCACCACATCTTCATTCCATGCCGGAAGGATGTGCAGTGTATTTACGTCATCATTCCACTGGCTCTGATAGAAATAATAGCTGTCCTTCGGAAATCCTGCAGTATCGACAATCCCAAAGAAGGAATTCTTTGGTGACGGCCAGGTACCCTGTGCTCCCGGAGCGGTACCATTCCAATGGGTAGGTTCGCCGATGTAGTCAAAACCTGTCCACACATATTCTCCTGCCACGAAATCTCTTGTAATGACATCATACCAGGCTGAACTTGCCAATGAACCCCAGTTTACTGCTGATTCGTCATAGGAGGTTAAGTCCTGATTGGAAGTGCTTCCATTGGTCTTATAGTAAACACCCCTGCTGTTTACAGAGGAAGCTGTCTCAGATCCATACAAACACCAGTCCGGATAGGTGCTGTGCAGGCTGTCATAGCTGGAACCATTCGAATAGTTGGTACCGGACACGCCTCCTACTGCTGTCAACTGATTGGCAATATCTATATGTTCGGATGCTCCGTTCTTTACCGCATTACTTCCGATAGTCAGAAGCTTTGTGGTTCCGGTTTCCTGTGCCCAGCTGATCAGACTTTCCGCCATGGTGTTGTAGCCGCTTCCGCCTGCACCCTCCTGAATTTCGTTTCCAAGAGACCACATAATAATAGAAGGAGCGTTCTCTCCACGGCCGATGGTTGCCTTCATATCGAATTCAGCCCATGTTTCATTGGCTTTTGCGCCAAGAATCTGGTTGCCGTCTTCAATCGCTCTTCTAAACCATACGGAGTAGTCATTGGAGTTTCCGTTTTTGGCGTACATCCATCCGTCAAAAAACTCTTCAATAACAAGGATTCCCTTTTCATTGCAGATTTTGATCAAATCCTCTGAAGCCGGATTATGAGTTACACGGATAGAATTACATCCCATTTCCTGCAGGATCTCTACCTGACGCTCTATGGCACGGTAATGAGCCTCGGCACCCAGAGCACCCTGATCATGGTGCATGCAGACGCCTTTTAATTTTACTGCCTGTCCATTCAGATAAAATCCTGTATTTGTATCAAATTCAATGTAACGGAATCCATATTCCGTATCATAAGTGTCCACAACGTTTTCTCCAACCTTTACCTCCGTACGAACGGTGTAAAGATTTGGCGCTTCCGTACTCCAAAGCTTTGGATTTACTGCGGGAACATCTGCTGTAATCTGCTCGGCTGCGCCTGCCGCTACGGATGTTGCCGTTGTCGTCACACTTCCGATACTGGTTTCGGTTCCCTTTTCATAGACTGTATGAGTCAATACGACCTCTGCTGCTTCTGCTCCTGCATTGGCAACGGTTGTCTTCACCGTCATATGAACTGTGCTGCCTTTTTCCGTTTCCAGATTCGGCGTGGAAATCTGTGTACCGTAAAGATCCACATGCACCGGATCTGTAACAGTAAGATTTACATTCCGGTAAATACCACTGCCCGAATACCATCTGCTGGATGGTGTCTGATGGTCTACCTTTACGGTAACCACATTCTCCTTACCATAAGTTACATAATCTGTAATATCAAAAGAAAATGGCGTATAACCGTATGGATGGGTACCTAACTGCGTACCGTTTACCCATACAGTGGCATTCATATAAACACCATCAAAATCAATACGCAGTTCTTTACCCCGCATATCCTCTGATACTACAAAGTGTTTTCTGTACCATCCGGTTCCTCCCGGAAGGTAACCGCTCTCAGCCTCCATGGACTTAGAGTATTCCTGTTCAATACTGTAGTCATGGGGAAGAGAAACTGTTTCCCATCTGGAATCGTCAAATGCAGCACTCTCTGCGCCGCTTGCATCGCCCAGATAGAATTTCCAGTTGCTGTTAAAGCTCTGTTCCCGTTTTGTCGGGTCGCTGTATGTATTTACATATACGACTTCTTTTTCAGAGCTCATTTGCGTTTGCGACTGTGTTCGCACCTGAATTTCTTCAGCCGCCTCAACTGCAGAAAGATTTCCAAAACTCTGCAGAATGAGGACGGATGCCATCAGGGCAGCACCCAGTCTTCTTAAAAATTGTCTTCGCATTCCCTCGTTCCTTTCTTTTTGTTTAGCATTTTAACAATGTACACAAAATATGCTATCTTCATAGTACCACATATTTCCCAAAAAAACATAGCAATTTTTCTATTTTATGGTGTTTTTTATATAAAAAATCACTTTTCGCTTTGAACATTATCTTTCTGCAGTGCCTCCATTGCATAAACTATTCCTTTTTCGAAACAAACAAAGGCGGAGCAAATGCCCCGCCGGATTTTATTACATTTGAAGAATTTCTTCTACAATATCATTAATTTTCTTCTTATCAGTTACCACTTTTTCATGAGCAGTTTTCAGATAAATGTCTTCTCTTGCATTCATCAGAGAGGTCACTTTTTCTTCCAACCCTCCGCCCTGCAAAAGCGGTCTTTTTTTATCCCCGGATACTCTTCTGATGATCTCCTCTTTCGAGGTTTTCAGATAAATTACTCTGCCAATCTTTCTAAGCAGCTCTCTGTTCTCTGCTCTTACCGGCATACCTCCTCCAATGGAAAGCACAAAATCAGCCTGTTCATCCTGCAGCCGTTTCAAAAGCTCCGTTTCCATATCACGAAAAGTCTGCTCGCCATTCTCAGAAAAAATATCTGAAATTTTCCTCCCCTGTTCTTTTTCAATCCGTTCATCCGTATCAATAAATTCACAGGAAAGTTTCCGTGCCAGGCGCCTTCCAACTGCTGTTTTTCCGGCTCCCATAAATCCCATTAACACAATACGTTTCATGATCTTTTCTTCTGCTCCCTTAAATAAAAGAATAATACGATCTTTTCCAGATAGCGTTTGAATACGATCTGAATTTCTTCCTTCGGATAAATCGGCTTTACAAGGATTGAATAAATTCCAGTCCGATTTGCTCCCCATATATCCGTAAAAAGCTGATCTCCCACAAAAATGGTCGTCTGCTCATCTGTTTCCATCAGTTCCATTGCTTTACGATAGCCTTTTGGATTTGGCTTCCCGCCCTTACTGATGGTAAATACCTGAACATCTTTATTAAACATGGCAACACGCGGTTCTTTATTATTGGAAAGAAGACAGGCCTTCATGCCAAGCTCCTTTAAGTGATAAAACAGATTCTTTGCTCTCTCATCTGCCAGAGCGCCATGAGGCACCAGTGTATTGTCAATATCAAAAATAATTCCCTTGCAGCCTTTTTCGGCAAAGCTGTCAAAATCAATGACATAGGCGGAATCTACATATTCCTTTGGGTAAAATGTATAAAACATAAAATCCGTGTAACTTTCCGTCACAAGCTCCTTATTATTCTAAAATTTTTTTCAACTCGTCCATAAACGTATTCACATCCTTAAATTCCCTGTATACGGATGCAAAACGCACATAAGCAACAGAATCCAAATCCTTTAACTTGTTCATGATCATCTCACCTATGACCTTGCTTGGAATTTCACGTTCCTCAAGATTAAAGATTTCAAGCTCTACCCTATCAATCAGCGCATTGATATCTTTTATCGGGATCGGCCGTTTATGACATGCACGAAAAACTCCTGCTTCTATCTTAGAACGGTCATAAGGTTCCCTGTTATTATCCTTTTTTATGACGATCAACGGAATGGTTTCTACCTTCTCATAAGTAGTAAATCTTTTTCCGCACTCGTCACATAACCTGCGCCGTCTGATAGAACAGTTATCATCAGCTGGTCTGGAATCGATCACTCTGGTTGCTTCCTGATTACAAAATGGACACTTCATTTATTAATCCCCCGATAATTCGTCTTTAACTGCCTAAAGTATATTACATTTTTTTCATTGCTGTCAACGCCTGCCTAAGCTTTCCATAAAACACTCACTCTTTTTGTATTTCATCATATAATAATAAGAAGAAGGGGGAATTTATTTGCGGCTTTGTGAATTGAAAGAAAAAGATGTCATCAACACGTGTACCTGCAAAAAAATCGGCTGTGTTGTCGATCTGGAGTTTGATAAAAAAAGCTGTCATGTGACAGCTCTTATCGTATCCCAGGGAATCCACTTCTTCAATCTTTTCTGTAATGATGAATTAGTGATTCCCTGGCGATGTATTAAGCAGATTGGTCCTGACGTGATCCTTGTAGACCTGCCCGGTCAATCTTAAAAATACCTTCTATATTTTTTATTCTTTCACTGCTCCTGTCAGATATCTGATTCCAAGCATCGCTCCAAGCATCAGCACAATACCTGCCGGAAGTGCGATCCATGCGGTTTTTACAAATCCTGCAATGATGTAGGTCACGAAAGAAACAGCTGCAACGGTAATCGCATATGGAAGCTGTGTATTCACATGGTCTGTCTCTTATACACATCTGACGCTG
>ENA-OZGX01000789-OZGX01000789.1-human-gut-metagenome-genome-assembly--contig:-NODE-789-length-13933-cov-4.528462_pt1 | contig 13933 bp, 16 predicted proteins | sample MGYA00244040_ERZ653674 | MGnify/ENA primary metagenome ERZ653674 (study PRJEB26926, sample SAMN06165232) | human gut metagenome | biome: ENVO:00009003; feature: ENVO:2100002; material: ENVO:00002003... | reverse complement strand
GAGATGTCTTAGGGTCTCGTGGGCTCGGAGATGTGTATAAGAGACAGCCTCTGTAGCAATGCTGGCATGGTCTGTTCCCGGCTGCCAGAGTGCATTATAGCCCTGCATCCTCTTATAACGGATCAGGATATCCTGCATGGTATTGTCAAGGGCATGTCCCATATGGAGCTGTCCTGTGATATTCGGAGGGGGAATTACGATCGTAAACGGGGTTTTGGAATGATCCACCTCTGCATGGAAGTATTTCTTCGCAAGCCATTTGTCATAGATTCTGTCCTCAATCCCCTTGGGATCGTAGGTCTTTGCAAGTTCTCTGCTCATCATCTTCTCCTTTTCTGTCTTAAAAAAGAATCCTGCTTGCAGGATTCTCCGCCTGCGGCGGGTCGCTTTAAGCGACATCTACCCCTCCGCCGCAGTGCGATCCTGCCCGGAGGGTTTTTTATGTCATTGGAACATTACAGAGTAATTTCCTATGACATAAAAAACCCTTTACAGAATCACTTCTGTAAAGGGCGTCATTTCTACGCGGTACCACCTTTGCTTGTCACTCACTGCCGCCGGCATCTGCCGAAAGCACTATCCGTTAACGGGGATCAGCCGTGAGAACCTACCTGGATTCCTTCAACCTGCAAAAACCTCTGCAGCTGCCAGAACGCTGTTCAGCTCTCCGGTTCCAAAGCTACCTTCCCTGTATCCACTGCCAGATATTCTTTCAGCCGATGGAATATCCTCTCTGATGCCTGAATAAACAGGTACTCCTCTTTGTCACTACCTTTTCATAACTCATTAAATCTATCTTAGTAGGCAGACGCCTGCTTGTCAAGTCCATTTCTGCCCCTTGAAGGTTCTGTTTCTAAAATACTTCTCCGATGACCGCGATCTCCATACAGCCATCCGGCAGTTTCTCCGGTCTTTTGCCAGACTGGCTGGTATGGACGTACATACTTGTAATCCCAAACGCATCCGCTCCCAGGATATCTGCTTCGTATTCATTCCCGATCATGACAGAATCCTCCTTCTTAAGTCCATATTTCTCGAAAAGATCCTCAAAGAAATAATGGGATGGCTTCTTTACACCGGCATCCGAAGAATATAAAATACCGTCAAACAGCTCATAAATCCCCAGCATCTTCATCTCCGGCTCTGTGAAGATCCGCTGCGCGTTGGAAAGCAGATAGATCTTTTTTCCTGATCTTTTCAATCTTTTCAAAAGATCTTCCGCACCATCATAAAGCCGGATATAGTAAGTTGACAGTGCCCGGAAAGCTGTTGCCATAAGTTTAAGCTTTTCCTCCGATGGCTCTATGCCCTTCTCTGTAAAAAGGCCGGTAAATACCCTGTCAAGCGGGAGCTCAATTTCTCTTTTCAAAAGGCTCCCATCTCTCATTTTTTTCTGCCGGTCCCACTGGCGTCCTTCCTCCACCTTACACAGACGAAGGTAGCTTTTACGCAGCTCTGTTTCCGCATAGGGCACACCATTCATCGAAAAAAGCAAAGCCACTTCCTTCCACAGAGAGGCCTTGCTTTCGCTTGTATGAATGTCAATCAGGGTTCCATAAAGATCAAAAATATAATTTGTCATGCGGTCTTGATTCCTTTTATTTTATCATGGGCAAAAGAGAAATAAAACATCTGGATCCGGAATTTGTTCCCTTCATACAGATCCAGCATCTGATACAGATCCTTATAATAATCAAACAGCTTTCTCTTGGTCTTCATGGTCAGCTGCAGACTTCCTGCCTGCGTATCCACAAGACTTCCCTTGGTCTTTACATAGTAATAGAGCGGCTTATTGATCACACCAACCTTACCTACATACTGCAGATACTCCAGATTAAACCGGAAGTCCTCACACCAGTCAAGCTGGGTATCACACTGAAGGGCAAATCTCCTGATAATGTCCGCCTTGTAAAACTTATTCCAGAGAACACCATAATAAAAGTTAGCCGGCGCAGACATCATGTTTTCGGCAAATCTGGTTCTTGTCAGAACCGGTCCTGCCTCCACATGACCCCTCACCATGATCATCCTGCCCCTTACCCTGTTGTAATCCGAGATCACCATTTCGCAGCCATACAGAAGCGCAGTCCTTACAAACTCCTCTGTGGCATGCTTGACTAACCAGTCATCTCCGTCCACAAACTGGAAATACTCTCCTCTGGCCCGCTTCATGGCAATGTTCCTGCTGTCAGAAACACCGCTGTTTTCCTTTTTAATATAACAGAATCTGGAATCCTGCTCTGCATATTTACGAATAATACGATCCGTATGGTCTGTGCTGCCGTCGTTGACTACAATAACCTCAATGTTCCGGTAGGTCTGGTTCTGTATGCTTCGGAGGCATCTTTCAATCGACCTTTCTCCGTTATATACCGGTACTATGATACTTACCAATGGCTCTTTCATGATATCACTCCTTAAGTACAGGATTCTACACCTCTTTCCGAAAAAAAGCAAATTCCTGTCAGTTTCTTTTCCCTGCTCTATACTGGTAAAAACAGGAGGATCACTATGAACATATTACAGGAAGAAAAGCTCTCGGTCAGTCTTCTTGGTATTTTCCCATCGAAATAAGAGCATCCTTCACCATCTGCAGCTCATCCTCGTAGATGCAGTTTGGCAGGGTGCCGTTTCTGACTCTTGAAAGCGCCTCCTCCAGTTCAAAAAAAACTGCACCTTCCACTTCACTTTCCTGAAGGATAAGATCAGCGATCCGAACCGGCTTTTCATAAAGATAAACAGCACTGATCTCCTGATCCAGAAAAGGCTTTCCATAAAAGGATGTCCTTAAGTCTGCCCTGTGGTATCCGATCAGCCGCAGCTCCTCTTCTCCTGCTTCGATACCAAGCTCTTCGGCAAGCTCCCTCCGTGCCGATGGCAGATAGCTGTCCCCTGCATGGATATGGCCTGCTGATGAAATATCATAGTATCCCGGATACGAATCCTTCTTCTTACTCCTTTTCTGCAGAAGCACCTGATAAGAGCCATCCGGCATCCGGTTCACGATCCATATATGGGCTGTCCTGTGCATCTTTCCATAGTGATGTACCATGCCCCGCTCCATCACTTCCCCGGTAGGCTCCCCCTTTTCATCACAGATATCAAAAAGCTCAAGCTCCCGCCCGTCCAGCACCGCCCGGTACCAGGTTCCATCCTCATGGTAGCAGAGCTTTAAGGAAAAGAAAGGTCTCTCTTCCTTTAACAGCTCAAGAAACAGTCTGTCCCCGTCCCAGAGCTTCAGCTTCGTGATCTCTTCTCTGGCAACAAAAGCAAGCTCCCCTTCTGTACACTCTGTCAGGGTTCCCGTATAGCCATCTGCCGTATAAAGACACATATATTCTGTCGGATAATTCTCACAGCAGAAGGTCACGATCCCACGGAACCGGTATGAGGTCAGGGTCAGTCCCGTTTCCTCAAAGACCTCACGAAGGAGACAGTCCTCCGGACTCTCTCCTTCTTCAAAGTGGCCTCCTACACCGATCCATTTATTCTTATTGATATCCTGCTCCTTTTTCACGCGGTGGAGCATCAGATAACAGTTCTCTTTTTCAATGTAGCAGAGAGTAGTCAGCTTACTTTTCACCGTTCAGTACTTCTCCCACGATCTTATTAACCATGCCGCCGTCTGCTCTTCCCTTGACTCTTGGCATCAGCTCCTTCATGACCTTACCCTTGTCCTTCATGGAAGGTGCATCAATGGCAAGTGCTGCAAGAACCGCCTTTACCTCCGCAAGGACAGTCTCTTCACTCATTTCTTCCGGTGCAAATTCCTGATAAACTGCCAGTCTCTTCTCACAGGCTTCCTTAATATCTTCCCTGTCTGCCGGTGCAAGCTCCATGGTTTCCTTCGTCTGCTTGATCTCCTTCTTGACTACCTCGAATTCCTCAGCCTCTGTCAGATCCTCTCTCTTGTCGATAGCTTTGTTCTTCAATGCAGAAAGCAGCATGGAAAGTGCATCCTTTCTGTCCTTTTCCTTGTTTTTCATTGCCGCAACCATTTCGCTGCGTACCTTGTCTGCCATACTCATGACCGTTACTTCCTTTCCTCTTAACTGCTGTATCTGATAATCAAAAGCTCAAGGCTCATGCTATCATTCATTCTTCCTGTCTTGACTGCTTCTTCCGCTTCCACACAGGCTCTTAAGGCTGCCCTCAGCTCTTCCTCTGAAAAGCCGTCTGCCTGCACCATATATTTCCCGGCTATAAAGGCAGGCAGGCCTACCTTTTCCCCGACCGCCTTATTGGCATACCCCTTTTTCTTCAGCTCCTTCACCTGCAGAAGAAGGTTAAACTGTCTTGCTACCAGAAACAGGATCCGCATGGGCGGCTCCTTCAGTGCCACCAGCTCATAATAAAGAGAAAGCGCCCTTTTCTGCTTCTTCTCTGCGATAGCTCCTACCATATCAAAAATGTGACTTGTCAGCTGCTTCACACAGATGGCATCCATATCACTGCCGGTGATCTCCGGTCTGTCAAGACAGTAGCAGAACAGCTTCTCAAGCTCCCTGCTGATCGTCTCCATATCAGTACCTGTCATCCGTATCAGGTGATCAACTGCCTGTCCGGAAATTTCCTTGCCTTCCTTCCTGACTCTGGATACGATCCATCTCTTTAAGACTGCTTCCTCCTGTACCTTGAATTCTGCCACATAGCCGGCATCCTTTACCGTCTTGTAAAGTCTGCTTCTCTTATCCGCTTCTGCCTCCACGAAAACGAAATAGGTGCTTCCGGTATCACCCTTCAGATAATCCGCCAGTTCTTCACCACCGCTTTTAAAAAGACCGCTGTTTTCAAGGAGGATCAGCCTCCGCTCTGCAAAAAAGGGAAGCGTCTCGGAAAGATCAATGATCTCCCCTGTGGAAAGCTCCTTTCCCTCATGGTAATAATAGTTCATGGTATCATCACCGATGATGGCTTCCTTCAGTCTGTCCCTGTACTGCTTCCGGAGATAGGCCTCCTCACCGCAGAGAAGGTAAATCTTTTTCAGTTGTCCTGTCTTGATATCATCATTGATCCTCTGCATGTGCCCTGCCTTCGAAAGTCCCTACAAAATTCTACCTTCTCAGTTTATCACATCCTCACCGGGAATCAATTCTTTTTTCGCCTCCCTGATCGTATTTAATCCTCCGGCACTTCGATCCTCTGATTAAACTGATCCAACAGCAGGGCTGCCACAATACCGACTGCCAGGCAGAGCAGATTGTTCACGCAGGAAAAAGTGCTCACCGTAAAGCTCCTGAAGGGAATGATCACAAGTGTAGCTGCCATGACGATTCCGACGATTCCATGAAATACCATGGCATAATGATGCTCCATCAGCACCGTCACTGCCCTTGCCAGCAAAAGCACAGTAAGAAGTGCCCCGATCCCTGCCGGGATCAGAACCGCCATGTCCAGTCTCCCGATCCCATCCACAAGCGGCGTATACAGTCCCAGCGGCATCAGCAGTGTGGAAAAGCTCATACCGGGTGCGATCACGCTTAACGCAATACAGAAGCCGCAGAACAGATACCAGCCAAATGACGGTGCTATGGTAACCTGAATGATCTGCAATAAGGTCAGCAGTATCAGGATCATTCCAAAGCAGACCACTGTCATCAGCAGATCACTCTTTTTTCTTCCCTTTTTCCCTGCCTCCCGAAAGAGTGATGGCAGCATACCGCCGATCAGCCCTACAAACAGACAGACAGAAGGATCCGGATATCTGGTGAGCAGAAAGCCAAGTATCCTGGCTACCACCACAAATCCAAAGCCTCCGCCAAGGATCAGTGGAATCAGCATCCGGTAATACCTTTTCATGGCTGATCTTGGATGGGAGAGCAGTTCCATAACAGGCTGGTAAACCCCAAATACCACACTTAAGACACCTCCTGAGATCCCTGGCAGCACAGCTCCAAGGCCGATCAATGCTCCCTGCAGAAAATGCAGCAGCAGAAAGGAGGTCTGACCCTTAGTTCCATGATTTTTCTTTTTCTGATTCATACATGTACGTCCCCTTTTCCGGGTTCCTTACCCTGCAGTCATTATACAGGATACTATATGTATTTTCCTGCGGATTTATGAATCTGTACATTTTCTTATCAGGAAAAGCGAAGGACCAAAGTCACCTTCAGTCCTCTGCGCGTTCCCTGTATATACTTTTCACGTACCGGAAGGTATGACCGTCTTCTGCCCGGTACAGGCCGCTGGGATAACCGGTCTCATCATGGTAATCTCCATCCGGTCCCTGTCCCATCACAAGATAAATTGCTCCGTTCTCTTCATAAACCTCCTCCGGCATAATGAAGGGACAGTAGGTGGTATCATCAGAAAGGGGAATCTGCGGCTCGCTGATCTCCAGTGACTGAAAATGTCTGCCTCCGTCCTCTGTGATATAAAAGCTTCCAAGGCTCCCGCCGCTGTAGGCAAGTCCGGCATAGCCGGTCTGCCATCTCCCTTCTGTTTCCTGATCAGGAAAGGTAATAAAAAGTGCTTCCCCACCAGAACCGTTAAAGGGATCGGTATTGACAAAGGTACATTCACCGTCCTTTACTCCGATCAGTGTATAATAGCTGCTCCCGCAGGCTCTGTCTGTCGCAAGCAGACGCATCTGTGTACCATCAGAAAGCGTGTCACTGCAGGCAGCTTCCAAAGACAGATAATAGGCTTTCTGCTCTTCTGTCACAGGAGCCGGTGTCGGCTCCTCCGGTGCCGTATCAGTCTGCGCCCCGTTCTCTGATACATCAGTCTGTACCCCGTTTCCTGCTTCGCCGCTCTGTGTACCATCCATGACCGTTTTCTGCTGTCCTTTATCAAGCGGCACTGTTTTCCCATGTAATGCAATCTGTATACCGGCTGCCGGCAGCAGTAAAGCGATCAGTGTAACAATAATAACAATCCATCCGTTCTTTTTCATCCTGCAAAGTCCTGTAAGCCCTTTCCTGTATACTGCAATGCGATCCGATCCTCCGGATGGACTTCTGTCAGATACAATACGATAACAAAGAACCATTCAAGCGGCTTCATCAGCAGATACACAAGATCTGCGATCCACCTTTTCCGGATCATCCTGGCTACCGGAAATCCGTAGGTATCATAAAAATGCCGTACTCTCCGCTGAAGCCCCGGCGTCCTCTCCTCCAGGATCTGTTCAAAGGCATTGGCAACACAGAGCTGCCTGTTCACCGTCACCTCATGACCATGGCGGATCCCCCGTCTGATGGGATGCACGATCCTTTTATCTCCACCTGCTGCCACCGTGCAGAGATAATGTTCATCCACCATAACATTCGGCGGAGCGATCTGTGTGGAAAGCCTGAAATCGCTGGTTTCTGTAAAGGCCTTGATCACGGCATCCGGTGCCTGGCCAAACAGCAGCAGAATCAAAATCAGAATGCCAAGAAGGGGCCACATCAGCAGAAGCGCCGCTGCCGGCCAGCGCTTTGCTTCTTTTAAAAGATGATTGACAGCCCCAAGGAAAGGAACGCTGTCGATCTTACTGCTTCTCTCTGGATCCTCCCTGTACTCATCCATTTTCACAAGGATCATCCGTGCTGTGATCAGAAAATAATTCAGGGGAACCAGTACCAGATACAGATCCATCCAGTCCGCATATACTTGCCAGGTAAATATCACAAGCAGAGCACCTCCAAGATAAACTGCTGCCATGGCAAGCACAGTAACAAGCGGTGGTGTTTTTGAAGCGTCACTGAACTTTAAGATCAGAAACCCGGTCAGCGCCACACAGGCGATCACGAGTATCGTCAGTGCTGATCCCGTATAGATCGGTGTGTGCATCTCTGCATTGATCAGCTGCTCCTGCCAGTCTGCACGGAATGAGATGCTTTTTCCCAAAAAAAGATAAAGCAGCTCATAAAAAAAAGCCAGCAGCATAACATAGAAATCATAGAAAAGCGGATCCGGCTGTCTGATTACTGCTGCTTCTCCTGACATTTCTTCAGCTTCCTGCCTGGTACGCCTGCACATCCTGCTTACCAGCAGATAGACTTCATAGGCTGTAAGGAAAAATGGATAGCATAGAAAAGGCCCATAAAACAGGCATCCCATAAAGAGATAACTTAATTCCGGCATTCCATCTCCTGCTGCCACACTCAGCACAACAGCTCCAAGCGATCCCAATATCATCGATCCTGCGATCTGTCCGATGTAAACAAATTTCCTGTTCTTTTTCATATACAGTCTCCTCCCGGTGCCTGTCACTTTCAATGTAACTGTACTATAACATGTTATCCTATGTTCAGCAATAAATTGCATACACCAATTTGAGGTCAATTTCCACTCAAACCATATTGCTCTGTCTTTTTCTTTGATGCTTTATTCAGCATTTTTTCATGACTATCAGCCAGATTTTTAGACTTTGAAATAATCTCTCAGCTTTTCTTGATTTTGTCTAACTAATATGCTATCCTTAAATAGGGGAAAAGTCAGATAAGCGGCCTACCCTCTATAGTGATGCTAAATTTTTAGTTCAGCCGTCGACTACTGGGAATAGTTGGCGGCTATTTTCTTCCCTTTAAGATTGCATAACACAATCCAATAAGGGTAACAATGAACATACTGAACTCTATAAGCTCTGAATATGTAACCATTGTCATTATATCAGTTCTTTTTCAGACTGTAAACCGTAATACACCAATAAATCTATCATCATTTTTTCATTATATTTCCCCTGCTAAATTCTCTCTAAAATCTTTGCATTCATGTCATCATATGAATTCCAGAACTCATTTCGAATCTGAATTCCTGTATAGGTAAACAATTGCTTAATTTTATTAAACCCTTTATTTCCACTCTTCCTTCAAAAACTTCATCGTATCCTCAAAGGCCTTTTCCCTGCTTTCGTCACACGCCTGCGGCTGCTTTCTCTCCACCCGGAAAAGCTTTGCGGTCAGTGGCTTTGCCGGACAGAGATAATGACTGGCTGTTCTGTAATGCAGATGCCTGTACGGATAGACAAAGTTCTTTTCCTGAAGCCGCTTCATTACCTTTTTGCAGATATCCTCCGACGGAAGCAGTACATCACAGCCTGCACTTAACATCAGCACAGCCACCTTTTTGGCTACATACTCCCTGCACCATTCTATAGCATTTCCAACCAGTTCAAGTGGAATCCCCTGCAGCTTATCCGGCGCTCCAGGTACATCCCGGTAAGCAACCGCCATTACATTGATTCCGGCCTCGTAATATTTTCCCGTACACATTTCAGTCAGCATATAGCTTCCCACCGATCCGTCAAATACGATCAGCACTTTTCCCGGATAGTTATCCTTTTCCGGCTTATAATAGGTTCCATGAAATCCGTTCTTTTCAATGGTAAAGGTTTTTTCCGGCGTATATTTTGTCAGTTTTTTCATTCTCTGCACAGCTTTTTTCAAAAATGATCTACAAAATTTTTCGGGTTCTATTTTCTTTTCCTTATCACGATCATCCATGCCACCAGTATGATCAGCGCGCCAAGGCTCATGTTGGCACAGGCTGTTCCGTTAAAGAATGCACTGGTTCCCAGTTTTCCAAATCCATTGATCAGAATCTTGAAAAGAAGAGGATTCAGGATCCACATCCAGCCCGGGAGCGGTGTTTTCTTTTTTGCTATGATATAAATAAGCATGATAACATTGATAAGATAAAAGGCAAAAAAGACAACAAAACAGGGGATCAGATATCCGCCCTGTTCCTTCAGGATCATGAACAGTATATCCCCACTTTCTGTTCCTGTTTCCAGTGCCTTTTTCATACCTGTTACCAGATAACAGCATATGATATGGATAGCTCCGTCAAATGCCACATACCCATAAACGGAAGCCTTATACCATCTGGCGGCTGCACTTTTCCGATCCTCCATCATCTGATACAGTGCATAATAGCCAAAGGCAGTAACCGGTATGCCCACAAAGCCAAAGAACCCTGCCAGTCCGATTCTTGTATAGGAAATCTTTTCTGCTGCCATGAGATACTGGGAAATGGCTCCTTCTGCTCCGGTCGAATCCACGCCAAGCAGCAGGAAATCCCCGATCATGGTAAGCACTGCTCCTGCGATTCCATACCATAATAACTGCGTAATTTTTCTTTTCTGTTCCTCTTTCATTCCATCCTCATTTCTTCGTTCTTCTGTTCTTCTCGGAAAGGAAGTTTTTTCTCAGACTTTGCCAGGTGTTTTTCTCTTCTTCTCCTTATAAATTTTTCCTGCAAAAATGGATTCACACACTTCATGTGGCAGTCTTATGGTACCCATTCTTTTGTATATATGAAAATAACAATATGTTTTTATTCATCATTTCACACAGTGAAAATATACCATCGATCCATCAATGTGGAGGTCGATCTTTTTATACATTTCCCTCAGAATATCTCTCAGTTCTTCCTCATTCTGGAATGGCGGAGAAAACCAGCCTTTCTTTGCAAGAATATTTTTTACAAGCCAATCCGTTCTTTTGGATTTACCTTTGATATAGAAACAGGCAATAAAAGCACCGCCTGGTTTCAAAACGCGCCATATTTCCTGAAATGCCTTTTTCTTATCGGGAAAGGCATGAAATCCATTCATAGACAGTACAATATCAAATGCTTCATCGTCCATTTGCAAATTTCCAACATCACCCTGAACACACCTAATATGTCCATGCCCATTAAACCTTCTCTTAGCCTGTTCAAGCATATCCATACTATAGTCAAGACAGGTAATATCTGCATTTTTCAGGGACTTCCATTTGTGTTCCGTAAATACAGCCGTTCCAACCGGAACATCCAGAAGATTTCCTGAAAAATCGTCAGGAATATACGATAAGACCTTTCGCGCTATATCATTGTCATCAGTACCACTCCAAAACAGCCTGATATACATTCTGCTAAAAAAATTCCCCTGAGTAAGAACACCGTCATATATATTTTTTGATGATTCATAAGCGTTTCGTATTTTGTCTGCCATAATGCACCTCCAAATTCTAATTCATTAAATCCAGCATATTTATTGTGTATAACGTCTCAACCCCGTCAAGCCGGATAGCTGCTGACAATAACATTATGCGGAATCTAAAGTTCTTTGCCTGTTTTCTGCGTAAACTCTCCCCTCCTTTTGTCACAAAAAACAACACTGGTTAGTTTTTTCTAACCAGTGTTATTCTAACATAATGCAGATCAAAAATACATCCTTTTTATGTAATTAGTCTGCTCTCTGATGATCCCTGAAGAAAGCGATCGTTTCCTGAAGATCTGCCTCATTCTCAAACAGATCCAGCTTCTTTGCCACTTCTATGGCAAAATCCACATAACCATTCGCCCTTGCCGTGATCACCTGCTCTGAAACTGCCACATCAAGATCTGCAGCGTGCGTGGAAATAATCCCCTCAAGGATTCCCGCGTGCTCCAGTACATCCACTCCTGCACAGATCCCTGCAAGAATTCCGCCCTGTTTCTTCACCCTTCGGAGAATATTCCACACTTCTTCCCTGTCAATTTCTTCAATATCCCCGCCGGGAATAATAACTAACCCGGTTTCCTTCGGCTTTATCTGTGAAAGGGCAGATTCCGGGCAGATCCGGTAACCTTCTGTTGCTCTTTTTTCGTCACCATCCAACGAAACAAAGAGTACCTCCTGTCCAGTCACACTCAGGAAATAATTCAGGATCGAGATTTCATAAATACAGCAAGTATTATATAAAAGTACGACGTTTTTCATTGTTCCCCTTTCTGTTCTGATCCTCATATTTTGTACTGCATGAAATTATCATTATGGTGAACTACCCATTGTCTTAAGCCAATGGGCTTCCTGCTTCAATCGACCTCGTAACCTACTATCTCCACAGGCGTTAATTCGGGCAGTCCCTGCCCTATTTATTATTTTTTCTTATGCTATTTGCCTTAGTCCTTCTGCCAGTATATTTTTTGCAGCATTGATATCCCTGCCATGTTCCGCTCCACATTCATATGCAGATCATATTTTTCACGCAGTTTCATAATTTCCTTCATCATCGGAGAAGCATGATGCAGATCAATCGCCTCCTGATCTGTCCAGCTGTCAATCAGAAGCACTGTTTCCGGATCCGAAACCGGATAAAAAAACTCATATTTCAGGTTTCCCTTTTCCTGTCTGCACTGCTCCACTGTACCACTTACAAGCATCTCCTGTGCAAATCTTCTGGCTGCTCCATTTTCCCCTGAATAATAAATATTCACTGTTATGCTCATTGCTTTCTCACTCCTTTTCTGCCTTTGTATGCCTCTTTTCCCACTGTTCCTTTGTCATATAATTTGTATGCCCGACCCGCACTTCATTCATCAGGGGAACCGGTACTTCGCTGCAGGTATGATGATAAAGAAATCCCACCTTTTCCTGCACTCTCTCCGACTTGCTGTTCCCGTCATAGTAACCGCACCAGATGATATTCATGCCAAGGTCTTCAAACCCATGGCGGAGCATTTCTTCCGCTGCCTCCGGCATATATCCTCTTCCCCAGAATGGTTTTCCAAGCCAGTAGCCCAGTTCACATTCATCATTCTGCTCCGTCATATCTGTATGTCCGTTCAGCTTCAATTCAATCGCACCAATCGCTTTCCCGCTTCCCTTTTCACATATCGCATAGCACTCTGCTCCGCAGAATACATTTCTGATCACTTCACGGCTTTCTTCTATACTTTTATGAGGCGGCCATCCCGCAATCGGACCAACATCCGGATCACTGGCATATTCGTACAGGCTTTCAGCATCTGTTTCCTCCCATCTTCGTAAAGTCAGTCTTTCTGTCTGTAATGTCATAATTTTCTTCTCCCTTTTTCATTTCTGGTTCCTGTTTCATTTATTCTATCATGTTATTTTCTGTCCTTTTTCCTGTTAAGAATGGATTGCACGCGCTTCGTGTGGCAGTCTTATTATATCATGAAACACTGCTTCATGTACTCTTATACTTTTAAAAACAGCTTCACATGAAATATTCTTTAATGAGCATTTCCACCTGATCAATTGGCAATGGATGATCCTTGGTTTCATAGGTAAGAATCAGGTTCACTGATGGGATAATTCCATTATCACAATATATTTTTATTTTCTGGCAGGCTCTGTTCACATAATCATAATCATCCATCAATCCAAAATGCTCCCAATAAAAAAATTCACCTGTCAGCGGGTGACGAATCGTAAAATCTGGATACAATACCATATTATCAAAGACTAATTTATCCTCATACCGAAATGGAATTCCTGCACTGTACAGCATCTTATCTATGATTGCCTCTGACTTGGATCGAAGCATTTTCCCCTGTGTTCCTTTCACAATAAGATTTTCCGGATACCCGGTATTTTTTTCAAACTTTTCCTTCATCCAACCTTCCAGTTCCTTACTTATCTGTTCATACTGTCCACCCAATAATCGTTCATACTCCGCATGTTTCATTATCTTTTCTGACAGATTTTCATTGGTTTCCGCCATATGAATATATTTCTGACAGGCTGATAATTCTCTTTTCAGATCTGTCCTGCGTAACTGGTGATACTTTTTCTGCGCTAATTCCTGGGCAAGTTTTCTTTCTCTCTTTGGCAAATATATGGACTGCTTTCTGTTTTTTAAATACCACTTATACCGTCCACTGTTTCTTGTACAAATCAGTTCACCTGCCGGCCAGTTCTTTTCCATCTCTTCTATTTGTTTTAATTCCCCCTCTATATGTCGTACCCGCTTTTTTATTTCCTGGTAGTTTGCAAACATACCTTCACTTCCTTTCTCCTTTGCTCCCGGCGGGGCATCTCAGCCTGTTTTTATCTTCCTTGCCCCGCCGGTCCTCACTTTTCACACCTTTTCTCTTCTTTTCCGCTCCCGGCGGGGCATCCCAGCCCGTTTTTCTCTTCCTTGCCCCGCCGGGGCTCACTTTTCCCGCTTTTTCTCTTCTTTTCCGCTCCCGGCGGGGCATCCCAGCCCGTTTTTCTCTCCCTTGCCCCGCCGGG
>ENA-OZGX01000774-OZGX01000774.1-human-gut-metagenome-genome-assembly--contig:-NODE-774-length-14048-cov-8.604659_pt1 | contig 14048 bp, 8 predicted proteins | sample MGYA00244040_ERZ653674 | MGnify/ENA primary metagenome ERZ653674 (study PRJEB26926, sample SAMN06165232) | human gut metagenome | biome: ENVO:00009003; feature: ENVO:2100002; material: ENVO:00002003... | reverse complement strand
GGCTCGGAGATGTGTATAAGAGACAGTTCAAGAGCTGTACTGTGCCGAACATTTTGAAGAAATGTTTCACGGCTTTTCAATGGCAGAGGATACCAGGAAGATGTTTATATCTTTGGCAGCAAGCCCCAGGTTCCGGGACATCCGCATCATGGGCTATACCGAACAGTTTGACCCGGTTGCGGAAAAACAGTTTTCCGCAGTAACCTTTCAACTAAAGCCGGACCTTTGCTATATTGCTTTCCGCGGTACGGATTCCACCTTTGTGGGCTGGAAAGAGGATTTTAACATGGCATTTAAAGTCCCCATTCCATCACAGGAGGAAGCAGTGCGATATATTGAAAAGGCTGCCCTTTATTGCCCGGGAAAGATTTGTGTAGGTGGTCATTCCAAAGGCGGAAATCTGGCTGTTTACGCTGCCGCCATGTGCTGCGAAAACGTTCAAAGCCGCATTGAACGCGTTTTTTCCCATGATGGTCCGGGTTTTTTGGCAGAAACTCTTGCAAGCAGAGAATTTCAGCAGATTTCCTCTCGCATTGAAAAAACAATTCCCCAGTCTTCCATTGTGGGAATCCTTTTTGAGGATCAGGAGGATTACCGCATCGTAAAAAGCAATCAGGTAGGCGGGATCCTGCAGCATGACCAGTTTACCTGGCTTTTGGAGGACAATGATTTTATCTATCTGGAAGAGCTTACAAGGGACGCCAAATATACAGACCGCACCCTGAAGGACTGGCTGAACCGGATTTCTGAGGAAGACAGAGAGCGTTTTGTGGATTCTCTGTACAGTGTATTAAACACCAATGAGCTGGCCACTTTGGATGATTTCCGCACTGACTGGCAGAAAAGCATCCCGGCAGCGTTTCATGCCGCATCCCAGTTGGATAATGATACGAAAAAATTTTTGCTGCACACCTTAAAGGAACTGGCTGCTCATGGAATTAAGAATTTTTCTCTCTTGGGGAAGGATAAAGATTAAAAAGTCTTAAATCCTGCATATTTAAAATGGAATTGAGTGTTTTTCAATTCGGAATTTTCAAGGTTTCCTTACACGCAGGAAGAGCTGCCGCACAAATTTAGTGCGGCAGCTCTTCACTTATGCTTATTTCTGTTTTTTGCAAATCAATATCCGTATCACAAGGAATGCCAGAATAGCTCCGCCAATAAAAATATACGGCGCAACTGACAAAAGGACTCCTGTCGGTACAGGAAATGCTTTTGCGTTCGTAAAGGTTACCGTATGATTTTCTGAATCCATACTTCCTGCAGCTTCCGGGGTCTTTGCATCACTGTCTGTCAGCGCGTTTGCAGCCTCAAGCTCCCTCGTGGAGGTTTCCCCCACATCTGTAACCGTTACCTTATAGCTGCCGTTATCCGTTTCGCAGACGGTATACTGCGCATCCGCCGGGATTCCCTGAATGGTCACAGACTCTCCATGGCTTAAAGAAACCACTGCCTGCCCTTTTTCATTTAAGATCAGGCGGCTGACCTTTCCTTCACATGGGAAGGCTCCTGACAGGGGAGTTCCGCCCTTGTCTGTCAGCGTGATCGTAAACGGGAAAGCTTTGGTTTTATCTCCGAAGTTCCCCGTTACGATCTTTTTCAGCGTCAGAGTTTTCGGTTCCTCCTGAGGCTTTTTATTGGTAAAGGTCACTGTGGTGTCTTCCCCCTCATTGACCGTTTCAAGAGCTGTCGCCAAGTCCTTTCTGGGTTCTGTATTTTCTCCGTTTTTGGAAACAAGTTCTGTGGTTCCTTCTGCCTTCTGTTTATACTCATAGGAGGGCAGATAATCATTTCCCACTTCTTTGATCTGCCATGTAGCTCCCACGGGAATGCCGGAAAAATCAATCGCTTCTCCGCCGGAGAGCAGCACCTCCACTGATGCATAGCCGTCCTCAGCCTTAATAAATCCTACAGAGGAGTCAAAACCAGAGGATGGAACCTTGTCAAATTCAATCACAAAGCGGAACTTCTCCGGCGTGGAAAGCTCTGCTCCGGAAGCATCCAATACTTTTTTCGTCAGATGCAGCTTTTGCACCCGGAAAAATTCATTGGTAAAGGCAACTGTGATATTCTCTCCCTCATCCACAGTTTCTTTTCCCGTGGAGAGCGGGGTATCCTTTGCACCGCTGCTCCCCGCAGAGGTATGTATCAGGTTCAGCTTATTCGCATCCGTGATCTGGTAGCCGGCAACGTAATCGCCTCCAAGCTCTGTAATGCGGTAGATCGCTCCTACCGGCAGAGCATTTACAGTCAGTATCTCTCCGTCCCGGATCATCACTGTCGTATCGGCGTCTCCGTCCCTGTCGGCAGTAAAGGTCCCCGGAGTTTCGGTCTGATCACTTGTGATCTTATATGTCCTCTCCGGTTCCAGTCCCTGAAATGTCAGCTTCAGGGTAAAATTCATATCCCTGATCTCCGCGTTGCCGGAAACTGTCTTTGTAATACGGAAGGAATTGGTCTTTGCCATTTCCTCTTCCGTGGGCGGCATATAGGTGTTTGTAAAAAGAATAGAATCCATGCCGTCCTTTTCAATGACGCCGGATACCGTGCGGTTTTCAGGATTGGCTGTTGTTCCTCCGCTGACAGTATCCGATGCACTGATCTGTGTACTGTAGCGGGGTACGTACTCCTCGGTAATGGTATAGGCAGTGCCCGCCGGAAGCTTTTCAATGACAGCACTGGCTCCATGGGAGAGCTTCAGATGGGCAACACCATCATGAAAGGTGTAATTGCCGAACATCTGAATGCCTTTGATATGATCCCCTTTCAGAGTTATTGTAAAATCAAACTCCGATACTGGTCCGGCATCTTCCCCGGCTGTTCCCGTGACAGTCTTTCCAAGCGTCAGGGACCCGTAATCCAGATCCCGGGTATTGGTTACCACGATCTCACGGTCACTTTGGCCTGTCTTTTTCCCCGTTTCTTTTTTTGCATCAGAGGTATAACCGGGGATATCCTCCTCCCAGTAATACCACTCTCCGGGAGTCAGATCCATCTCATAGACCCAGGTATCTCCCTGCTTCACCCATGCGCCGCTGCCGTTCGTCACGTACTCCTCCGCCTCGCCTGACTGGCTTGACGCAGAAGCAGGAAATACAAAGGTCAGGGCAAGCAGCAGGGCAAGGGCAAACGCTGTATAGGTTTTTAAAAATTTCACTGTGAATCTCTCTCCTTCTCTGCAGCGTGCGGAGGCATGCTCCGCACACTGATCTTTTGAAACACTTAATTACCTGAGGGACCCGGTAAGCAGAATGCTGGGGACAAGCCACAGCTATCAGATGTAACATCCACCCGCCAACCACCAGTACAATCTGTATGAATAGTATTAACAGCAGTATTACTTATAACATCAGGCGTACGCAGCCACATATTATATCGGTACCCCCCTGCCACATAAGTTTTTAAACTGTAATGACTATTGTAATAATCCCTCCCAATTCCAAACTTTTGGAAGCGTTCATAGCTTCCTGCGGATTCTCCTGAAACAAAAGAGTAGGAATAGATTTCTCCATGAGCCAGGAGCCAGAGTCTGTCATTACAGATTTTAATTTCCGAATTACGATTTCCGCCTCCTGTATTATAGGATACCTGTTTTTCTGCGATAGCAGTCTGCAGCTCTTCCGGGAACCCTGTCAGAAGAGTCTGAAGGGTTGTCCTTGCATGGCTGGCTCCCCAGCCTCCTTCATTGCTCTGTGTCAAGTTCCATTTTCTTGCATTCTCTGTAAGGCTTAAATAGAACATGGACCCATAGCCGCCGCTTTCATTGATGATATTCCAATAGGATGTATCGCTGCCTCTTATGTCTTTCGGTATCTGTACCTCGATGGCCTTGGTACAGGAGGGAGTCGTTTTATCTCCATAGCACTGTTCATAGACATAGGGGTCTGTCCGGGACCAGTAAATGATGTCTGCCCATGTATCGTCATGGATACATCTGTGAGCGTTTCCTGATGCAGTCGTTTCACTTGGTTCATGGCTGTGGTTATAGATCTCCTCTGACCAGGAATCCCATGTCATAGGGCCTAAGGTCAGCCCTGAAACAGAGCCGTCCGCAAGGGTGTCCGCTTCAATACCATACAGCGATACTACATAGTTGACAACATTGATCTTCCTATATTTGGCATAGACATGGATCGTATCCGTCTTCTCCCAGTCTGCGTCCTGCCAGCCTGCAGGGATCCCGTCTGTTCCCACTTCAAATTTCGTTGCATAGGTTTCCTCCAGATACCAGCCGTCAAATATATAGTCCCCGTCTTCTTTTACCGGCGGCTGCGGCTGTTCGTAGCTGCCTGTTATGATCTTTCTTGTGGCACTGTCATAGGTGATGGTGCTGCTGCTTGTCTGGTCAGCAAATCTTCCTTCTCCCGCCTCGAAGACTACGGTGGGCCCTTTGATATTCGGGTCTTTATGGGATACGTGGATGAGCGGGGCTTCTCTTCCTTCTTCATCCATGTCCACCCATTTTTTGATGATCCGTATCTTTTCCGTATGACGGTGGTTTTTTATGACGAATCCAAAGGTGTCTTCTTTTAATCCTTTGATGGTCACATTGCCTTCGGCATCCACGGCTACGGGATATTTCGTTTCATCCAGGTCATACCGGTAGATGGTTTCCCCTTCCGCTGCCGCCGGGTCTTCCTCCCTGTTTCCGGTGGAGCCGTTCACTGTACTGTAATTGTACGGCGCTTTTGTTTCCTGTAAGAGATAGCTTCCTTTTTCCAGCCCTGTAAATGCGGCGGTCCCGCCCCTGTCAGTGGTTACGGTCATGGTCACTCTCGTTCCCAGGTCCGATACGCCGGTCAGGGTAAATTCTGCTCCCTCTAAAGGGAACGATTCATTGGATGCATCGATCTTATGCAGCTTAAAGCCATGGAAGCGCTCTTCATTGCGGATGATGCAGGTTCCTTTTGTGTCTTTTTCGATCTCATCTTTTTTCTCATCCCGGATGGACACGTTTCCGTTCTCATCTACATTGACGCTCCATAGCGTTTCATTTAAAAGATAGCCTTCCGGCGCTTTTGTTTCTTTCAATTCATAGGTCCCAAGCTCGATATCCGTAAAGGCCACTGCTCCCCGCTCGGTGCTCACGGCATATTTTGTGACCTCATTGCCGTAGTCACTGGTGCCGGACAGCTTAAATTCCGCTCCTTCCAGCACTTCATTCTGATATGCCGGGTTGGCATTGCGCTTGCTGAAGGTTATATTTCCATGGATCCTCGGTTCATCTTTTGTGGTCCACAGGGCTGTCCCTTCACCTGCTTCTCCGGCAGAGGGTACTTTTTCCACCTTTACGCCGTCTACATAAACATCGCCATATCCGTCTACTTCAAGGGTGTGCTCTTTGGGATCTAACTGCCAGTCGGCGCTGCAGTCGGTTTCCTTCAGGGTATAGGTTCCTTTTTCGATCTCTTTAAAGCTCAGGATGCCTTCCTGGTTGGTCATCCTTGTCACATCTACGGCCTGTCCGTAATCGCTCTTTCCGCTAAGCCGGTAGGAAGCGCCCGGTACACAGACCGTTTCATCCGCAGCGTTTACCTTCCGGAGCTTTAAATCCGCCATGACGCGGTAGTAGATGGTGGTGTAATCCTGATGGATAAAGAAGCTTTCTTCGCTTCCGCCTTCTCCGATGACCGTATCTGCGATATAGATATTGTTAAAGGCTACGGGGTATGTGCCAAACTGGGCCTCCTCCACCTTTTTCGGCGCTCTCATATGGAGCACTGCCGTGACGGAATCGCCGGACTCTAAGATAAATTCGCCCCCGTCTTCTGTCTTTCTCAGATCGATGGCTACGGCTTTTGCCCTGCCAAGATCCGTATTTTTTGTTACTTTCTCCCAGATGGCGGTGTCAGCCAGGTCATGATGTTCATAGAGATCCAGATTTTCTGCTTCGGAGATATAGCATACCGGAGCGATCCCTTTTTTCGCCAGCTGTGATACATCGATGCCCGTAAGCGTTCCTTTCCATTCACTTTTCCGCCCTTCGGGGGTTACATAGTTTTCCAGCGAGTCAAAGAAGATCATGTCCTTTGAGGTGGTGATGTAGGTATTCTGGAAGCGCAGCTGGTAGGAATAGTTCCCTTCCGGCTTCGTTACCGAGTCGTAGCTGTAGGCGCTCTCTTCTTCCGCTTTTACCTGTTTTTTCAGCCCTGCAATGGCTGAGGTCAGGGCATCGATCTGATAGACGCTCTCCGTATGGAGAAATCTTTTGACTTCCCCGTCCCCGGTACTGTCCAGGCCGCTCATCAGCTCTTTATTGTTCTCCGACAGGCCCCCGCCGTCATCTGCAGAGCCGCCCGCGATTCCGGTATAGCCTTCTGTTCCGTCTGCTTTGATCTCTTTGTTTTCCTTGGCATAGGCTACCGGGTTTAAGACGTCGTTCCCCCAGTCCGCCATGGAGTCCCACGTGTGGACCGTATTATAGAATGCGGTATAGTGGGTTTCCTGTTTATTCACATGGATGACCAGCATGGTCCTCCCGCTGTCCTTATAGTTTGGTATCTGACGGTATTCGATATAGGAGTCATCGATCTTGCCGTTTCCCCCGGTCACATAGACGGATCCCTTCTCCAGTGCTGCGCCGCTTGGCAGCAGGTCGTAGAAGGTTCCGGCGTCCTGTCTGATATAATCCCTGGCGCCTGTTCCGGTAATGACCGTTTCACTCTGCCTGATCTTCCACCGGATCGTATAGTGTTTCCTGCGTACATCGTTTCCGCTGGATACCACTTCTTTTTTTAACTCCGATTCCTTCTGGGAGCAGACGGCGCGGTCAATGGCCAAATGGCTCTGCCAGAAGATCTCTTCCCCGGTACTGTCATAGACATGGAAATCGGAGATGTTTGACAGTCTGACTGTATCCTTGTACTCTCCATTCCCGTTTTTGGTCCGCTCCAGGATAAGCGGTGAGTTTTTTAACCGGAACGTTGGATACGCCCGCAGGGAGGTATAATAGTAAGCATTGGAGGTTACCAGACGGTAGCCGGTAAAGTCATAGCTTTCCGAGTTAAATACTACTTTCGAGGAGGTAAAGGCGGTCAGATAATCATAGTCTTTGCCTGTTTCCCTCTTTTTGTCTGCTTCCCCTGTGCCTAAGTTCAAGGTCCCTGCAAGGACCCACTTGTTTTCTTTTTCTGTTTCATCATACAGCTCCCCGTAGATCTCAAGGATATCCCTTTCTTCAAACCGGTCTGTGTCATGGACAAATTTTTTACTCTCCTCATCATAAGTATACCGTTTTGTGGTTACCTGAAGGGGTTCCAGCTTTAAGAGCTCATAGTCTTTTTGGGAGAGCGGCGCCGCTCCTTTTGCCGGGACTGTCCGGCCGTCTTCCTCTGTGACATCTTCTTCAAAATAGAGGGTATTGTCTGTCAGTTCATAGGTGACTGCCTTTTGTCCATAGGCGCCCGGGTCATCCGCGTCCAGACCGTCCACCACGCCATCGGGGGTTCCACCCGGGCCGGTGGTATCTTCGATGGTCCACGGATAGGGATAGCCGTAGCCCCACACATCATAGCGGAAGGCATCGATGGCGGTTACATTTTCTTCCTGAAACTGGTCCAGATCATAGTAGGCATAATCCCAGTAATAGGGGTGTGCGCTGGCAGTATGCCAGTTATGGTTTCCGTATTTCTGGCTCTGGAAATGGCCGTTGGGCCGTTGGAAGGTTGGAAGCTCCCACAGAAAGGTCTTTGTGGCAACGGCAGAGGTGGCTTCGTCTATTCTATCAGCAGGGATTACCGTGGCTTCTTCCGTGTTGGTGATCTGATATTCCCTGATCCCGCTTTCCCCATAATGCGCTTTGTCATGTCTGGTCAGCACATAGTCATAGCGGTAGCCGGAGCCTGTCTGGCCTTCCACTGTATTTTTGTCACTGAAGAATTTTTCCCCGGAAAGCCTGTAGCCTACTACATCTACTTTTCCGCCTTCCACACTGCCCTCAATCCTGAAATCGTCCAGCGTAAAGGTATAGGGCTGTGTTCCGTTTTCGATCAGGCTTGCCACCTCCCACACAAGATAGTAGTAATCCTCTGCATCGGAAGGCCTGGTTCCCCATAAGTCATCCCATTCCCGAAACAGTGTGGGATAATGCTTGTTCGTGGAAGTGATCCTGACTCCGGTATTGATGACAACCGGGATTGGTTCTCCCTGGATCGGTTCTGCGTCCCCGATCCGGATCTTCGAGGTAAAGGGCAGGTTTTCACCCATATCCGGGTATTCCCATGTTTTTTTGGTTGTCACGTAAGCGATCTCAAAATATCCGTTCTGGGCTGCTGATACTTCCCGCAGATTGGTCACGATGATGACTTCATTTCCTTCCCCATCGGCTGTCAGATAGTACCCGTAGTCCGTTCCGGGTTCAAAATATTCCCCCTGCTCTTCCATAGGATAGTAATCCCCTGTTTCCGGGTCTTTTTCCAGCTCCGGAAGGGACATCTCAAATGTATCTGAGAGGGTCCCCTCTCTGTCCTTTAGGATCTGCCGCGGTATCGTGATCCTGATATTTCCCGCCGGGCGTTCTTTGATCCCTGAAATGTCATAGCTGACACGGAAGATAAAGCGGTGCCCCGGCTCATTGGTATTGGCTTTCCAGAGATACTGAACGTTTCCGCTGTCTTCATTTTTATCTGCGCCCCGGACAAACTGGTTTTTAAAGGTCCTGATCTCCGGCAGTTCCTCCTGCGCATTCTCAGTTGTTTCTTCCGTCTGAGCCTGGTCAGCTTCCGGTAAGGCTTCTGTTCCTTCTTCTGGTCCTTCCTCTGGTCCTTCCTCTGTCCGGACTTCTTCCGGCTGGGTTTGGTCAGTTTCCGGTAAATCTTCTGTTCTTTCTTCTGATTCTTCCTCTGTCCCGGTTTCTTCCGGCTGGGTTTGGTCAGTTTCCGGTAAATCTTCTGTTTTTTCTTCTGTTCTTTCTTCTGATTCTTCTTCTGTCCCGGTTTCTTCCGGCACCTCCGGGGTTTGGGGAGCTTCTACGGATCCCCCCTCCCCGTCTTCTAAGGAAATGATCTCGGAAGAAGACGCTTCGGAAGCATCCGCTGTCCCTGCTCCCATCGTCTGAGGAAGCTCTGTGTTTAAGAGCATGCTCACGCACAGGACCAGCACAAGGGCCGATCTTAGAAATCTGTTTTTCTTCATCGCACTTTCCTCCTTTCATTCCTCTTTCTGTCGCATATCAGTAATGCAGGACCTAAAAGCGTCATAAGCAGGATACTGCTCCACGCTCCTGCAAGGCTCTCATCTCCGGTCTTTACGTTTTTACCGGTTTTTGCAGGAGCTTTCGAAGGCTCCGGGTTTTTGGGTTCTTCCGGCGCTTCCTTCTGCGGAATGGTATTATCGAAGCTGATCTGCGCTTTTTTGTCCGTTTTTCCCTGTTCCTTTGCATAAACGCTGGCGCTCAGACGGGCGTTTCCCGTCTTTGTGTCCTCCTCATACTGTGCATAGATTGTCAGCTCATAGACTGTGGTGTCCATTCTGGCACCGGAGGCTGCACGGGTCTGCTTTACTTTGTAGGTATAGGTTCCGGGTTCCGTGCAGGTAAAGACATAGTCTTCCTTTCCTCCTGCCGGTATGTCCCGCTCCTCCATTCCCGTGACAGACACCGTTCCTCCCTCATGCTTCATGGATACTGACACGGTTACCGCTACCATATCCGCTGCACGCACATCGGTACCGGAAAGACAAAAACCAGCGCACAGTACTGCCGCTGCCAGAACAGCGCTTATGATATTGAAACGATTTTTCTTTTTCATATCTTTCATTTTTTCTATATTTATTTTCAATTGATCTGTGATTGGATCGTTCCAAACACAACTGTCCGTTTGGTGGAGCCGTAGGACGCACAGGTCGAAAGCCCCAGGATCCGTCCTTCTTCCGGCTCTTCATAAATATCTGCATGTTCCTGCAGGTATGCCCGAAGGTCATATCCGCCTTTCGGGTCAAAGATCTCATTCACGGAAGCATCGGTTTCGATCTCTGCAAAGATCCTGATACCATAGCTCTTCCCTCCCACGATCAGCGTGCCGCTTCTGTGGCTTTCAAAATAGTCCGGCTCATGATATTTATCCAGACTCCCGAACATGGCGCCGTACTCCATGTGGTGTCCATAGAGCAGGCTGTAGTCATCCGTAAAATCCGGTGCGTTTGCAGCATCCAGAAAAATGGAGCCGGAAAGGGAATACTCCCCGTAAGGGTCTTTATTTAAGTATTCCATGTTGTCCTCCCCCTGCATGACCGGATAATCAATGGTGGTATCATCCACGGTCAGCCATGCAACAGAACCGGGCAGAACCCTGACAGGTTCATCCCCGGTTGCTTCGGGCTTCCATTTGATAATGTCCTTTGTGCCTGCCGCCCTGTACACCATACAGGAATCGTATCCGGCATAGATGCACATGAGCAGGATCAGAAAGAGCAGCACATACACTGCATCATCAATGACCCGGTTTAAGACTGCTGCGAACCGTTCCACGATTATGCACGGCGTTTACGAAGGGACAGCGCTGCGATTCCTGCAAGTACGATTCCGCCGATGATCACGTAAGGCGCTACGGACATCAGTACGCCTGTAGGAATGGTTCCTTCCTTTGTGTTGGTAAATGCAACAGTAGTATCTGCTGTGATACCGCTTTCCGTATCTGCTGCCCTATTGCCTTCTGCTGTTCCATCAGTATCGCCTGTCTTTTCAACAGAAGGTGTATAGTCTTCCTGAACCTCTGTCAGAGTATACTTGGTACCGGCTGCCAGACCTTTGACAGTAATGCTATCCCCATCCTGTACATAGAAGTCCTGTGTGGCATTACCTCCTTCACCTACTATGATTTCGGTAGGGTTGCTCTGCCCTATATAATTGCTGTCTGTGGCTGTATTTGATGATACCGTAGCTTCCGCACCTTCAACTGCATATTTTGTACCGGCGGTTGCTCCTTCAATACTTAAGGTTACTTTGAACCATTTATCACGGGATGCCTGATTACCGGATACGGTCTTGCTGAAGGTCAGGTTATGAGTGCCGTATTTGTTTGTAAAACCATCAGATTTGGTGGCATTATCTGTAATCAACTCAGTCCCATTATCTGCGTGGAGTACATAAGAAGATACTTTCAATGTTCCAGGCTGTGCTGTATTGTCTTCTACATATACATCCAGTGTTCTGGAAGCATTCGCATCATTGGTTACTGCGGAGTCATCAGCCGCAGCTGTTTCTGTCAGGATATAGCGGTATACGCCCGGTTCCGTAAAGTTGATCCCGCTGAAATCCAGTGTGATCGCTTTCATTATGTATTTTTCTCCTGCATTCAGAGTAATACTGTCCCCGCTCTGCACTGTTGCATTCGCTGTATCACCCGCCGCAAATGCAGGACTGGTAATCGTAGGTGTACCGATACCGGCATAAATGACCGGCGTAGTAGCTGTAGCAGCTGCTGCTGTTCCTCGCGTAATGGTAAACTCCGGTATGTAGTTCGGCACGTTGGCATCCTCTTTCATGACCAGATATTTCTTGACTGTCATTGTTCCACCTGCCACAGGTGTGTACGCTGTTGTTTCCGCCATTGCCGGCATTACCGTCATGGCTGCCATTGCAAGGCTCAATAAGCCTGCCGCAAGCATTTTTCTTGTTGTTTTTGTGTTTCTCATGATTTCTTTTATCCTCCTTTTTTTCATGAACCATTAAAAGCCCCTTCTTCTGAGCAGAAAGATCAGTTTCCCTTTCAGCGCGCCTTTTTCTATCGGACCGAAGCTTCTGGAATCTTCTGAATCCAGCCGGTAATCATTCAGGATAAAATATTCTCCTTCCTTTAAGGTCAGGGGATATTTTATTGGTGCTGTTTCATCCGGCACAGTTTCATAGGGGATGGTTTCTGAGATCACGGAACCGTTTAACTGAACCTGTCCGTTCTCAAAGGAAATGGTATCTCCCGGCATGGCTGCGATACGCCCGACCTTCATCCGGCCCTCCTGCCTGTAGAGCACCAGTTCCCCGGTCACACAGCGCTCCGGTTTGTAGCTGATGCACAGATCTCCATCCTTGATGTGGGGGAACATACTGTTTCCCTCCATTCGTTTGATGCCGATCACCCAGGTAAAAATGATCACGGCAGCAGCCCCAAGGAGCAGGACCCGCAAAAGCAGTCCCCGAAATGCTCGTTTTCCCTGTTCCCCCATCGTTTTTCCTCCTCTTTTCCTGATTGTCCGCTACATAATGTCGATTATGTAGTTTGTTACATGGCTTTTCTGAAATCAGATATGTTACATATAAAGTTAAAAAGCATACAAAATAACGCCCGCAAATAATTTTCTTTAAAAAAGTGCTGGGGGCGTTTTTGAAATTCGTTTTTTCTTTTTAATTAATAAGCCTGGCCAATCACGCTTTTTACATTATATATATTGCTCTGGCTTTTAACATGTTGTTAAACAATCTGATTGTTTTGGCTTAGAAAATGTGATACTATTGATACAATTATTAAAGGTGCCTGAAAATACGCTTTTTTTCACTACATAATCGACATTATGTGGTTTTTATCTATGCAGAAAATCTCAGCAGGGAATACTGCTATTCCCTCACAGAGCTGCCTCCCGTTTCCTGTAAATTCCGGCTCACACTACCAGTCCCAGACGTTCTATCTTTCTCCGATGCTCAACTCCTGTACTCATGATATAGATCCTTGTCGTATTGATACTGCTGTGACCTAAGATATCTGCCAGCTTTGCAATATCTTTTTCAATGTTATAAAAGGTACGGGCAAACAGCTTTCGCAGATTGTGTGGAAATACTTTGCTTGAATGGACCCCTGCTGCCTGACAGAGCTTTTTCATCTTTGCCCAGATATTGCTCCTGTTTAGCGGCTTTCCATTTTTTGTGATAAAGACCGGCCCTGTCCGGATCCCCAACCTTCTTGCATACGCTGTCAGCCTTTTGCGGAGTTTCCCCGGGAGCAGGATCGTTCGGATCTTTCCCTTGCATCTTACTGATATTTCTCCCCGTTTTACCGCCTCCACCGTAAAGTTTTCTAATTCTGACACCCGGATTCCCGTGCCGCAGATGGTCTGCATGACCAGACAGAGCTGGGGCTGATCTTTGGATACTTCCAGCAGCCTTAGATATTCACTTTTTGTAAGCTCTTTTTCTTCCGCACAATAAATCTGCTTCTGCACTTTAAAATTTTTCACTTTACATTCCGGTCTGCCTATAAAATCCAGAAGACAATTGATACTTGCCAGCATGGAATTCATGGAGCTTACGGCATAGCCTTTTTCCAGAAGCCGATTTTTATAATCTAAGATCAGTTCTTTTGTAATCTCCCTTTTTTCTGAAAAAACAAAAAAAGCGCGGACATCCCGCAGATATTTCTCCACGGTTGCCCGGCTTTTTTCTTCCCTGATCAGATATTCTCTGAATGCATTACATATAGTTTCAGTTCTGCTATTTTTACACATTTCATTTTCCTCCTGTCAATTGGTTGATTTGGGATTTATTGTAACCAATTTCAGCAGAAAAATAAGACTGCTTTTTTACAAATAATTACTGTTCTACATATTCATATACACGCAGGGTAATGGTTCCATCCTCATGTTTTTCAAAGGTTTCGATATACACCGGATCATCACCATAAACGCAGTTTGTACAAAATCCAGTCTTTTCATCCCAGGAACATTCACTTCCCAAAATAGTGGCTTCACTTCCGCCGCCGTCTTCAAATTCATAGCTGTAGGAAATATATCCATCCTTGTCAGGGGCCAGCTCTTTCGTTACCACGCATTCTGCATTGGCCTCGAAGTCCGCTAACGTCCAGTCTTTCATCATCCGCAAATTTTTCTGCACATCACTTTCCTCTTCATCCATGGAATCATCAGTTTCTTCCGGTTCATTCATGGTCTTGATATAAGCCTCCGCTGCTTCTTCACTGCCCTTAAATGCCGGAATCGGCAGATTGAAGACTGCACTGACGCCTTCATAGGACTCATTTCTCGTAATCTCTCCTGTAGCTTCATTGACTGTAAAAGCAGCCAGACAGGGGGAGAATCCGTCATTGACGCCGATGTAGAGACCCTTG
>ENA-OZGX01000765-OZGX01000765.1-human-gut-metagenome-genome-assembly--contig:-NODE-765-length-14160-cov-5.214676_pt1 | contig 14160 bp, 11 predicted proteins | sample MGYA00244040_ERZ653674 | MGnify/ENA primary metagenome ERZ653674 (study PRJEB26926, sample SAMN06165232) | human gut metagenome | biome: ENVO:00009003; feature: ENVO:2100002; material: ENVO:00002003... | reverse complement strand
ACGAGATGTCTTAGGGTCTCGTGGGCTCGGAGATGTGTATAAGAGACAGTCCCTCCTGTGCACCTTTTATTATATGTATTATAAGGAAACTCCCTCAGTCAAAGCCTGTCGGGCTTGCCAGCTCTCCCAAGGGGAGAGCTGGCGCGGGAGCGCCTGAGAGGGCGGAAAACTCCTACACCCCCACCTCCTCCGCCACGTCGTCCCCCAACAGCAGCGTCCATGCGCCGGTGGGGGCGTCCGGGGCGCAAAAGGCCGCCAGCAGGCCGGGCACGCGGCGCTGCCCACGGCACAGCGCGGCGGGCACGGCGGGCAGCAGGCAATGGCCGGTAACGGCGGCGCAGGGTACAAACTGCACCCTCAGCCCCGGAGGCGGGGCAGCGCCGGAGGCAAACCAGCTGTCTAAGTAGGCGCGCAGCGGTGCGGGCAGCCGGCTGCGCACCGGCGGGTACTGCACCAGCACCACCCGCCGCCCGGCAAGGGGGTCTTGCAGGGTAAAGCCGGTGTCGTGGTAGGCCTGTACCGGCACTGTTGCCCCCGCAATTTGCAGCACAGCGGCAAAGCAGCCCCGCTGCGGGCGGCCAAACACCGCCAGCAGCCCGCGCAACAGTCCGTACACCCCGGCGCAGCAGAGCAAAAGCTGCCCCGGGCGCACCGGTAAAAGCACGCTCAGGTTGTTGGCCTGTACCCCGGGCAGCACCACCGCGCCGCACAGCAGGCCGTTCAGCGCCGCATACCACCCGCACAGCCGGGCAAAGCTGCGCACCCCGGCCACGCCGTAGCACACCGCCACCACCCCGCAGCAGCTGGCGATTTTATATAGTACCGCCAGCGGGGCGGGCCACGGCGGGGCCAGCAGGACAAGGGTGCTGACCGCAGCCGCCGCGCTGCCCGCGCACAGCCGCAGCCCGGTGCAGCTGCGCCCGCATAAAAGCCCCGCGCCCAGCAGCAGCGCGGCGGCTGCGGCAAAGTTTACCAGCAGCAATTCGTCCACAAAAACAACTGTTTTCATTGCAAAGCACCGCCTTATGGTTCTGGTAGTCTATTTTTCACAAATTTGCGAAAAAACTTGTCACACCAGAAAAACCCGCATGAACAGTGCAGTTTTGCTACAAAAGCCGGGACGATGTTTCACAGTTTTTACACTTTTTTCAAAAAAGTACTTGAACATTTCTGGAAAGTGTGGTATATTATTGCCATCCTAATAAGGATTGAGCCGGAAACACCGGTTCGAAAATATTTTTTCTATTTTTGAAGGGAGTAATTCATTATGATGATGCCTGCAAATTTCTCTGCTGTGTCTGAGAACGAGATGACCTACGTTATGGGTGGTAGCGTTGCTGACTACCTGGCTCCTGTTATGGGCGCTGCTCAGTGGCAGAACTTCCACAAGAACCTGATTACCATCGTTGGTAACAAGTACGTTCAGGGCTTCCTGGACAACACCGTTGGCGCTGTGTTCAGCGGCACCTGGACCCCCGGCGACGGCCTGACCGGCTTCGGCGGCAAGTTCAGCACCATTTGGAAGAAGAACTACACCGATAATGTGACCGATGAGTCCACTGGCGCTCAGAAGTTCGGCTACGGCGCTCTGGGCGTTGTGAACAGCATCCTGGACGTTGCTGGCAACCTGGCTGCTATCTACAACCTGGGCTTCGGCACCGCTAAGAACATTGTCAACGAGAACAAGTTTGGCTTCTAAGCTTAACTCTCAGACGATGCTTGCGTGACTGTACCCTTAGGGGTGCAGGGAACATACTAGCATAATAACACCCCCGTGGGCTTATGCCTGCGGGGGTGTTTTTTTACCCCTTCCGTCTCGCTGCACTCGCCAGCTCCCCCAAGAGGGGCGCATTTCCCACGTTCACACTTCTTTTACCAGTCTGTTACTTTCCGTTTTATGCGGTTTGTGGTATACTATGGTCAACATGGGTCACCATGGCTACATTGAAATAGACAGGATGTGAAATCCTCTTATGAAAGATGGTTTTTTAAAGGCAGCTGCCTTTTCTCCCGCCTTGCGGGTGGCAGACTGCACCTATAACGCGCAGCAGATTCTGGCACAGCTGCAAACTGCCGCGCAGCGGGGGGTAAAGCTGGCGGTTTTCCCGGAGTTTTGCCTTACCGGCTACACCTGCGGCGATCTGTTTTTGCAGCGCACCTTGCAGCAGGGCGCACTGGATGCGCTGGAGTGGCTGCTTGCGCAGACCCGCGCACTGGACACCGTAGTGCTGGTTGGCTTGCCGCTGCTGGTGCACGGCAAGCTGTACAACTGCGCTGCCGTGCTGTGCCGGGGGCAGCTGCTGGGCATTGTGCCCAAGACCTACCTGCCCAACTACGGCGAATTCTACGAAAAGCGGCAGTTCACCCCCGGCAGCACCGAGGTGCAGACGGTGACCGTCTGCGGGCAGCAAGTGCCCTTTGGCACGTCGCTGCTGTTCCACTGCCGCCAGATGCCCAGTTTTGTGCTGGGCGTAGAGCTGTGCGAGGATCTGTGGAGCGCCCTGCCGCCCTCCACCTTCCACGCGCTGGCGGGTGCGACCGTCATTGCAAACCTTTCTGCCAGCGATGAGACCGTGGGCAAGGCGGAGTACCGCCGCGCACTGGTGGCAAACCAGTCTGCCCGGTTGCTGTGCGGCTACCTGTACGCCTCGGCAGGGCACGGCGAAAGCACCACCGACATGGTGTTTGCCGGGCATGACCTCATCGCCGAGGACGGTAGCATCCTTGCCGAGACTGCGCCCTTTGTGGGCGACTACGCCGAGACCGAGCTGGACTGCCAGCGCATGGAGGCCGAGCGTGCCCGCAACACCAGCTTTGAGCACACTGCCGAGGGCTACATCACGGTGGAATTTGACCTTACACCGGAGGAAACGGTGCTCACCCGCCGCATTGACCCCGCGCCTTTTGTGCCCGGTGACCCGCAGCGCCGCGCCGCCCGCTGCGAGCTGATTTTGAAGATGCAGGCCGACGGCCTTGCCAAACGGCTGGAGCACGCCCACGCTAAAACGGCGGTCATTGGCATTTCCGGCGGCTTGGACAGCTGCCTTGCCCTGCTGGTGGCAGTGCGCGCCATGAAGCAGCTGCACCGCTCCGCCGCCGATGTGCTGGCGGTGACCATGCCCTGCTTTGGCACCACCAAGCGCACCCGCAGCAACGCCGAAATTTTGTGCGGGGAGCTGGGCGTAAGCTTTCAGGAGATACGCATTGCCGACACCGTGCGCAGCCACTTTGCGGATATCGGGCAGGACGAGACTGTGCTGGATGTCACCTTTGAAAACGGGCAGGCACGGGTGCGCACGCTGGAGCTGATGGACCTTGCCAACCGCACCGGCGGCCTTGTGGTGGGCACGGGCGACCTTTCGGAGCTGGCGCTGGGCTGGGCGACCTACAACGGTGACCACATGAGCATGTACGGCGTGAATGCCGGTGTGCCCAAAACGCTGGTGCGCTATCTGGTGCAGTACGAAGCTGAGACTGCTGCCACCGCTGCTTTGCACGATGTGCTGCTGGATATTCTGGCCACCCCGGTGTCGCCGGAGCTGCTGCCCGCCAAGGACGGCGAGATCGCACAGATCACCGAGGACTTGGTGGGCCCCTACGAGCTGCACGATTTTTACCTGTATTATGTACTGCGCTGCGGTTTTGGCCCGGCAAAGATCTACCGGCTGGCAAAGGTGGCCTTTGCAGGCAGGGCAGAGTACACGGACGCTGTGCTGTACAAGTGGCTGCGCAACTTTTACTGGCGCTTTTTTGCTCAGCAGTTCAAGCGCAGCTGCCTGCCGGACGGCCCCAAGGTGGGCAGCGTGACCCTTTCGCCCCGGGGCGACTGGCGGATGCCCAGCGACGCCTGTGCCACCCTTTGGCTGGCAGAGCTGGAGCAGCTCAAGCCCGGGGAGCAGTAAGCCATGAAGAACAAAAAGCTTTTGACCAATATCCTGTTTGCAGTGGTGGTGCTGGCCATCGCAGCGGTGCTGCTGGCCGTGCGCAGCCACAACGCCACCGGCGGAAAACTGACTGCCCAGCTGATCTACGGCGACGCGAACGCCGTGCTGGACATTCCGCTGGAAAAGGACGAAACTTACAGTGTGGACACCGGTTATTATACGGTGCATATAGAGGTAAAGGACGGCAGGGCGCGGTTTATTGAATCGCCCTGCCCGGATCACATCTGCGAGGGCTTTGGCTGGCTGTCGGCGGAGGATCAGACCGCCACCTGTCTGCCTGCCCGTGCCGTGCTGACCATCGTTCCGGTGGACTGAAAAAAGGAGTATTTTCATGTTGGACGAAAACGAGCATTCCCGCAAGGAGGACGGTCGTTCCTTGCATCGTCTTTTGCACAAGGCTGAGCAGCAGGACGCTACTGTAGTGGTGGACAGCGCCGCTTTTTTCTCGGAGCTGCCGCCGGAGCAGGCTGCGCCGCCCCGCCGCCCGCAGCAAAACACCCCCCGCAGCACTGTGCCCGGGGCAAATGGGGCGTACCAGCCCCCGAAACGAGGGAAGATCTTGCTGATCGTACAGGCAATTTTAAGCGTTCTGGCGCTGGTGCAGCTGTGGCGCACCCAGATGCTGCCGGTGCTGTATCTGGTGGTGCTGGCGGCGCTGCTGGTGCTGCTGTGGCTGCTGGTCAAGCGCTGTCAGGAGTACAAAACTGCAGGCACAGTGTCCCGGGTGTTCTCGGTGGTGCTGTGCGCCGCCATGGCGGTGGGCTGCGTGTGGGCGCAGCAGGGCCTCGACGCGCTGGGCAATATGACCAACGGTTTTTTGAGCAACGCCGAGGCCAATAAGATCACCAAAGAGCCTTTTGTGCTGTACCTGAGCGGCGTGGACACCCGCGGCGATCTGACGGAAAAAGCGCGCAGTGATGTGAATATCATTGCCGCAGTGAACCCCGTTACCAAGCAGGTGGTGCTGATCAACACCCCGCGCGATTATTATGTGGACCTTGCCGGAACAAACAGCAAGGATAAGCTGACCCACGCCGGGCTTTACGGTGTGCAGACCAGCATGGACACCCTCGGCAACCTGTACGGTGTGAACGTGGAGCACTATATCCGCATCAATTTTGCAGGGTTTATCGACATTGTTGATGCGCTGGGCGGTGTGGACGTGTATTCCGATCAGGCGTTCACCTCGGTGGGCAGCCCCGGTTACTACGACCCCACCACCTTTGTGGAGGGCTGGAACCATTTGGATGGCAAGGCTGCGCTGGCTTTTGCCCGCGAGCGCCACGCCTTCAAGACCGGCGATGTGCAGCGCGGCATCAACCAGATGAAGGTGATCGACGCCATGCTGAACAAGATCAAGTCCCCGGCGCTGCTGATGGGCTTTACCAAAATTCTGGACGCTGTTGCCGACAGCTTTGTCACCAGCCTTTCTACCAACCAGATCAGCGCGCTGGTGCGCATGCAGCTGAGCGATTTTGCAGAGTGGAATATTGAACGCTACACCGTTACTGGAACCTCCGGCAGCAGCACCAAGTGCTACTCTGCCAAGGGGCAGAAGCTCTATGTCATGAAGCCGGACGAAGCCTCTGTGGCAAAGGCCAAAGAGATGATCGCGGCGGTGATGGGCGGCGAAGGCACGGTAAGCTCCACCACCCAGACCCCGGAAAAGACGGATGTGTACACCCCCACCACCGACCCCGATGCCGCTGTCTCGGTGCCCGAGACGCCCGCCGACAGCGTGATCGTGGAAGTACCGGCGGAAAGCGTGCCGGAGCAGGCTGCAGAGCAGCCCGCTGAGCAGCCGGCAGAGCAGCCCGCTGCCACCGAGACGCCCCAGCCGGAAACGACTGCTCCCGCCGAGGGCGGCAGCACCGAGACGCCCGCCGTCAGCCTGCCCACGCAGGAGCAGGTGGAGCAGGCCGCAGGCTCGCTGTACAGCGCCGCCTCCACCGTGCTGGACGCCATCTTGGGCGCAAGCGGGAACTGAGCAACCCCTTTCCGTGAAAAGGCAACCCGGGAAAATCCGCAGATTTTCCCGGGTTGCAATTAAAAATGATTATTCCGCTGAATATGCCCAAAGCGCACGCGGCGGGCATTTTCAATAGTCTTGCATGCAACAAAGAGGTTACTGCACAAATCCTGTGCGGTGGCCTCTTTTTACGTTGCTGCAACAAAAAAGCTGCCTGCAACAGCAGACAGCGCAAAAACACAAAAGGGAAAACGAGATAGACCGTAAGCCGGGTTCTGTATTAAACGACGATCTGTCTAGGCCTGTCATTGCTGACAGGCTCGTGCCGCCTTCGGGACACGCGAGCAGCGCTGTACGTCCCATATAGGCGTTGCTTCCGGTAGGGTTTACAAAGCCGCATAGTCACCCATGCGCTGGTGAGCTCTTACCTCGCCCTTTCATCCTTACCGCATTGCTGCGGCGGTTTCCTTTCTGTTGCACTTTCCCTGAGGTCACCCTCGGCTGCCGTTAGCAGTTACCGTGCTCTGTGAGGCCCGGACTTTCCTCAGAGCGGTCAAAGCCGCCCCGCCGCCGTATGTTCCACTCGTTTTCCGTTCCTCATGATACCATAAAAAAGTAAGATTTGCAAGTGAAACGGATTTTTGTTATAATATCATTTGTGTTTTTGTGAATTTTGCAGGGGGAGGGCAGGCCATGCAGCTGTATTTTGCCGTGCCGGATACGGCCACCACCCACGATGGGGTGCTGGTGCGCAGCTTTCTGCGCCAGTGTGCCGTCTCTACGGATCTTGCCCGGGCGGTCAAGTTCCGGGGCGGCGGCTTTTTTGCGGACGGCGTGCCTGTGTTGGCAAACCGGCGCATCTACCCCGGGCAGATGCTCTCCTTTGCCCTGCCGCCGGAGGGGGACGGCGTGACCCCGCAGCCGGAGATCCCGGTCAAGGTGGTGTACGAGGATGCCTTTGCGGTGGTGCTGGAAAAGCCGCCGCAGCTGGCGGTGCACCCCACCCTGAACTACCCCGGGGGCACATTGGCCAACGGTTATGCGGCGTGGGCGGCTGCCCACGGCCACAGCCCGGTTTTCCGCCCGGTGAACCGCATCGATAAGGACACCAGCGGCCTTGTACTGGCGGCCAAAAACGCCTACGCCGCGCCGCTGTTGGCGGGCAGGGTGACAAAGCTGTATTATGCCATCGCGCAGGGCGCGCTGCCGCTGGGGGAAGGAGCGATCGATGCACCCATCGGTCGCCGGGGCGACAGCATCATCGGGCGCTGCGTTACCCCCGAGGGCAAGCCCAGCCGCACCGAGTATACTATTATAAAGGAAGAAAACGGCCTTAGCCTTGCGGCCTGTGTGCCGGTGACCGGGCGCACCCATCAGATCCGGGTGCACTTTGCGTCCATCGGCCATCCTCTTGCCGGGGATGATCTTTACGGCGGCAGCCGGGAGCGCATTGCCCGGCAGGCGCTGCACTGCGCGAAGCAGAGCTTTGCCGTGCCTGTATACACCCCGCTGCCGGATGGCATCCGGGTGGAAATGCCTTTGCAGTTGCGCACCGTCACAGTGGAAAGCCCGCTGCCGCCGGATATGGAAGCGCTCTTTTCGTGAAAACTGCGTGAAAAAATAGCCAAATTTTATGTAAGCGCTTGTTTCAAACCATGCAAAGTGTATAATAAAAAGAGAGCGTATTGTGTACAGGCCCTGTTGGCCTTTTGAACAGGGGAACGTACACCATCTAGCTGTTGTGTTCCGGGCTGGAAAAATGCCCTGCAGCAGCGCAGGAAGGAGAAAAATCCCGTTGACTGAAGATAAAATAAAGGAGCAGCAGCCTGCTGCGCAGCCTGTACGGCAGCCCCGCCGCCAGAAGCTGCGCTCGCTGTGGGCGCAGTTCCAATGCCGGGGCGTGCTGCGGCGGCACAGGATTCGCCGCAAGCGTCAGCACCGCTGGGAAAAGCTGTGGCACAAGCTGTTGCACAATCCCATAGCACCTATGGTGGGCGAGACGCTGTACGCCATCGGCTTTTCCGCCGAGTATGCCGTGGTCCGTACAGGACGCCGCTTGCAGCATGGGCTGCGGCGTCTGCTGCAAACGGTCAGAGAACTGCTGAGAAATATCGCATTCATGGCCTTTCCCGGGGCGGCGCAGCTGCTGCGGGATCTGTTCGGCCCGGTAGTGCTTGCCCTGCGGGGCACCGGGGCGCTGCTGCGCCACGCACACCGGGTACGCAAGGAAAACGGCTTTGGTGCTGCGCTGCGCGCAAGCGGCCACTTTCTTGCCTATGGCATCGCTGACAACATCCGCCTTGTGCCCCGCATGGCTATGTATGTGCTGCCGGTGGCAGCGCTGGCTGTTATGGTGACCGTGTTCCAGACCACCATCCGCCAGCCCTACGCTTTGCAGGTGCAGGTGGACGACAAGACCGTGGGCTATGTGGCCAACGAAGAGGTGTTTAACTCTGCACTGGAAGCTGTGCAGCAGCGTATCAATTATTCCGGCGCAGAGCAGGCGCACTTTACCGTGGAGCCTACTTATTCCGTGACCGTCGCCCATGACGTGATGGACGAAAATGACGTGGCTGACGCCATCCTCAAGAATTCCAGCGACCAGATCAGCGAGGGCACTGCCCTATATCTGGACGGTGAGCTGACCGCCGTGTGTGCGGACGGCAACAGCCTGCAACGGTACATCAGCAGCCTGCTGGAACCCTACGAGAACCCCGATGACCCCAACACCACCGTGGGCTTCAACAAGGATGTCACGCTGGAAAACGGCATCTACTTCAACGAGAGCTTCCAGGAGGAAGCCGAGGTGGAGCAGCTGCTCTCCGGCGTGCAGCAGGCGGAAAAATCCTATACGGTGCAGAGCGGCGATACCATCTGGTCCATTGCCCAGAAAAACGGCCTGACCGTGAAGGAACTGTGCGAGATGAACACCGGCTTTAGCGCCAACGGGGAAAACGGCCTGACCCAGAACTCCAAGATCCTGCCCGGCGATGCATTGACCGTGGTGCGGGAGGAGGAGACGCTGGAGGTGCGCATCACCAAGGTGGAAAGCTGGGAGGAAGAGATCGCCTATACCACCGAAACCACCAAATCCAACGAGCTGAACTCCGGTACCAAGCGCGTTACCCAGACGGGCGAGAACGGCATCCGCACCGTGACGGCACAGCGGGTGTACGATGCAAACGGCAATCAGCTTTCCCAGCAGATTTTGAGCACTGTGGTGACCAAGGAGCCTGTGACTGAAAAAGTTACGGTGGGCACCAAAAAGGTGTCCTCCGGTGCATCCTATATCACCGGCAGCGGACGGTTCATCTGGCCGGTGCCCGGCTACCGGAACTGCTCCCGCTGGTACGGCGGCAGCCACAAGGGCGTAGATATCTGTGCCGCCGCCGGTACGCCTATCTATGCTTCGGCAGGCGGTACGGTGACCAAGGCCGGCTATAACCGCGCCGGTGCAGGCAACGGCTACGGCAACTCCATCATCATCAGCCACGGCAACGGCTACACCACCTTGTACGCCCACTGCCTGTCGCTGGTGGTGCACGCCGGTCAGTCGGTCAAGCAGGGGCAGCTCATCGGCTATGTGGGCAGCACCGGACGTTCCAGCGGCAACCACTGCCACTTCGAGATCCGGCGCAACGGCTCTTACATCGCACCGCAGAACGTGTTCAACCGCAGCAAATATCGGTAAATAGCAGCAAGGGCTTTTCCACAGGGGAAAGCCCCTCTGCTGTATCATGAATAAAAAGGAGAGATCATCTATGTCTACCCCTCACATCAGCGCAGAAATGGGCGATTTCGCCAAGACAGTCCTTATGCCGGGTGACCCCCTGCGTGCCAAATTTATTGCCGACACCTTTTTGCAGGATGTCCGGCAGGTGACTGGCGTGCGCGGGATGCTGGGCTTTACCGGCACCTACGAAGGCCGCCCCATCAGCGTGATGGGCAGCGGTATGGGTATGCCCTCCATCGGCATCTACTCCTACGAGCTGTTCAACTTCTACGGCGTGGAAAATATCGTCCGCATCGGTTCTGCTGGCAGCTATACCGAGAAGGCCAAGCTGTTCGACACCGTGCTGGCCACCGGCGCTGTGAGCGAGAGCAACTACGCCCGGGTGCAGAGCGGCTTTACTGGAAACATCACCCTGCCCAGCGCAGCCCTGAACGAAAAGCTGCGTGCCTCCGCTGCAAAGCAGGGCATCCCCCTGATCGAGGGCAACATCCATTCCTCGGATGTGTTCTACCGCCAGCCCTCGGACGCAAAGCCCACCTACTGGGAAAAGCTGCGGGACGAGGACGGCTGCCTGTGCGTGGAGATGGAAAGCTTTGCCCTGTTTGCCAACGCGCAGGTGCTGGGTAAGAACGCCGCCTGCCTGCTGACCATCTCGGACAGCTTTGTGGCCCCCGGCATCACCACCGCCGAGGAGCGCCAGAAGAGCTTTACCGACATGATGAAGGTCGCTCTGGGCGCAGAGTACTGATCGCATAACTTTCCAGCGCGGCTGCCGCCCCAAGGCACAGCCGCGCTGTTTTTGCCCGTAAAAGGAGGAGACAGCATGACAAAACTGACCATGGAAGAAAAACAGCAGCTGATCCGCATGGCACTGGCCGCACGGGAAAAGGCCTATGCGCCTTACAGTGATTTTATGGTGGGCGCTGCACTGCGCGCTGCGGACGGCCGCATCTTTACCGGCTGCAACGTGGAGAACGCCGCCTTTACCCCCACCAGCTGCGCCGAGCGCACCGCCCTGTTCAAGGCGGTAGCTGAGGGCGTGACCGCGTTTACGGATATCGCCGTGGTGGGCAGCCGTCGGGGCGAAGTGAACCGGCAGATCACCTCGCCCTGCGGGGTGTGCCGTCAGGCATTATTCGAGTTTGGCGGGCCGGAGCTGAACGTCATTATGGCAAAGACCCCGGAGGATTTCATTGAGCGCAGCATGGACGAGCTGCTGCCCTTCGGCTTTGGCCCCTCCAACGTGGCGGGCAACAGCGCCGTGGAAGGGGAGTAAGTGTCCTTCTGCGAAAAACAGCGCAAGCAGGGGAAATTTGGTGAATAAGCATTACTTTTTTATAAATTATACAAGGGATTTGTAAAGAATTTGTAATCGGAAATTGCTTGCATCTGTCACTTCCACCCGCTATACTTGAGCCAGTAGATGTGCCAGAGTGCACATTTCATTCATTTGACGCAATTTTTTAAAATAAAAGGAGAGTTTCTTATGAAGATTTCTCGTCGTAACTTTCTGGCTGTGGCCGGTGCTGCTGCCGCTGCCGCTGCTCTGACCGCCTGCGGCGGTTCCTCCGCTTCCTCTACCAGCACTGCTTCTTCCGCAGCTGCCAGCTCTGCCGCCGCTTCCGGCGCAGCAGACGGCGCTGAGAAGATCGCCAAGGTCGCTCTGGCCTGCGATACCGGCACGATCGATGATGAGAGCTTCAACCAGGCTTGCTGGAGCGCTGTTTCCAGCTACATGGGCGATGACTGCCAGTACTACATCCCCGAGGCTGACGCTTCCGATGAGGACCGCGAGACCATGATCCGTCAGGCTGTCAACGACGGCGCTGATGTCATCGTCTGCGTCGGCTACCTGTACGGCGCTTCCCTGGCATGGGCTGCTGACCAGTACCCCGATGTCAAGTTCATCGCCGTCGACGTCACCCAGGGCGACATCGGCACCGACGCCATCCCTGCAAACTGCTACTGCATCACCTTCAAGGAGGAGCAGGCAGGTTATCTGGCTGGCTACGCTATCGTTAAGGACGGCAAGACCAAGCTGGGCTTCCTCGGCGGCATGGCTGTCCCCGCTGTCATCCGTTACGGCTACGGCTATGTGCAGGGCGCTGACGCTGCTGCTCAGGAGCTGGGCATCAACATCGATATCAACTACTTCTATGGCGGCCAGTTCTACGGCGATGCTAACATCACCTCCCGTATGGAGGGCTGGTACTCCAACGGCACCCAGGTCGTCTTCGCCTGCGGCGGCGGCATCTACACCTCCGCTGTTGAGGCTGCTCTGAAGAGCAACGGCTATGTCATCGGCGTTGACGTTGACCAGAACTACATCGGTGTCAACGGCGTGGCAGATGGCTCCTTCGCTTACAACCCCTTCATCACCTCCGCAATGAAGGGCCTGACCGAGGCTGTCAACACCGCTCTGTCCGACATCGAGGCAGGCGATTGGAGCGACATCGCTGCTTCCAACGGCAACTTCGGTCTGGAGGACGGCGACTACATCGGCCTGCCCACCGATGCTGACAGCTGGAACTTCGAGACCTTCACCACCGACGAGTACGAGGCTCTGAAGGAGAAGATCAAGAGCGGCGAGATCACTGTGGACAACAACTCTGACGACAGCACCAAGCCCACCGTCAGCGAGTTCACCACCGTCAACTACATCCAGTAATCAAGGTTTTCCCGGGCGGGACGCTCTGCAAAGGGCGTCCCGCCTTTTTTGTATGCTTTTTCAAGACGAGGAAGGAATGTTCGTCAAAATGCACAAAAGTGATACTTATGATATGGCAAAACACTAAATTTTCAAAAAGAAGTGTGCAAAACAGCAAAAATACGGTATAATGGGCATTACAATAGTATAAGTGTCGTTTGGACACGAAAGGAGAGTGAGCAGATTGGCAGAGGATTTTGTGATCGAGATGCTCCATATCACCAAGGAGTTCCCGGGCATCAAGGCAAACGACGACATTACCCTGCAGCTGCGCAAAGGTGAGGTCCATGCCCTGCTGGGCGAGAACGGCGCAGGTAAAAGCACCCTGATGAGCGTGCTGTTCGGCCTGTATCAGCCGGAGGAGGGTAAGATCCTCAAAAACGGCAAGGAGGTCGCCATCCGCAACCCCAACGATGCAAATGCACTGGGCATCGGTATGGTCCACCAGCACTTCAAGCTGGTGGAGTGCTTCAGTGTGCTGGACAACATCATTCTGGGCGTGGAGCCCAACAAACTGGGCTTTTTGCAGAAGGCCGAGGCCCGCAAGAAGGTCGTGGCCCTGAGCGAGAAGTACGGCCTGCGTGTTGACCCCGATGCGCTCATCAGTGATATTTCGGTGGGTATGCAGCAGCGCGTGGAGATTTTGAAGATGCTCTACCGCGACAATGAGATCCTCATCTTCGACGAGCCCACCGCTGTGCTGACCCCGCAGGAGATCGACGAGCTGATGGAGATCATGCGCGGATTCAAGAAGGAGGGCAAGTCCATCCTCTTTATCACCCACAAGCTCAACGAGATCATGGCGGTCGCCGACCGCTGCACCGTCCTGCGCAAGGGCAAGTATATGGGTACCGTGGACATCAAGGACACCACCAAGGAAGAGCTTTCCCGCATGATGGTCGGCCGTGACGTCCAGCTTCAGGTCGATAAAAAGCCCGCTCACCCGGGCGATGTCGTGCTGGACGTGGAGGGCGTCACCATCCACAACGACCAGCGCAAGAAGGACTCCGTCAAGGACGTCACCTTCCAGGTCCACGCAGGCGAGATCGTCTGTCTGGCGGGCATCGAGGGCAACGGCCAGACCGAGCTCGTCTATGGCCTCACCGGCCTCGAAAAACTGTCGGGCGGCAAGATCACGCTGGACGGCAAGGACATCACCCGCGAGAGCATCCGCCAGCGCTCGAAGGACGGCATGAGCCACATCCCCGAAGACCGCCACAAGCACGGTCTGGTGCTGGATTACAGCCTCGAGAACAACATGGTGCTTCAGCGCTACTGGCAGCCCGAGTTCCAGAAGGGCGGCTTCATCCAGTCCGATAAAGTCCGCGAGTACTCCGATAAGCTGATCGCTCAGTACGACGTCCGCAGCGGTCAGGGCAGCTCCACCATCGTGCGCAGCATGTCCGGCGGCAACCAGCAGAAGGCCATCATCGCCCGCGAGATCGACAAAGACCCCAAGCTGCTGGTGGCTGTTCAGCCCACCCGCGGCCTGGATGTCGGCGCGATCGAATACATCCACCGCCAGATCGTCGCCGAGCGCGACAAGGGCAAAGCTGTCCTGCTGGTCAGCCTCGAGCTGGATGAGGTCATGAACCTGTCCGACCGCATCCTCGTCATGTACGAGGGCGAGATCGTGGGCGAGTTCGATCCCAAGACCACCACTGTGCAGGAGCTGGGCCTCTACATGGCCGGCGCACGCAAGCAGGGAAAGGAGAGCAAATAAATGAACAAGAAAAAACTTTCCCACAGCAACCTCAACCTGTCTCTTATACACATCTCCGAGCCCACGAGACCCTAAGACATCTCG
>ENA-OZGX01000764-OZGX01000764.1-human-gut-metagenome-genome-assembly--contig:-NODE-764-length-14166-cov-4.688187_pt1 | contig 14166 bp, 11 predicted proteins | sample MGYA00244040_ERZ653674 | MGnify/ENA primary metagenome ERZ653674 (study PRJEB26926, sample SAMN06165232) | human gut metagenome | biome: ENVO:00009003; feature: ENVO:2100002; material: ENVO:00002003... | reverse complement strand
TGTCTTAGGGTCTCGTGGGCTCGGAGATGTGTATAAGAGACAGGGCATAAGCCCCCAGGGCGGCCACCGGCCCGTTCCCCGCTAAAATGGCATAGCTACCCACCCGAGGCATGGGCTGGAATTCGCAATCCATCCGCTGTAGGTCCGACATGGCTTTTCCCATGGAATCCTCCGGCAGCTCCAGCCGAAACTTGTAATAGGGCTCCAGCAAAACAGAGTTGGCCTGCATCAGGCCTTGGCGCACCGCACGGTAGGTGGCCTGCCTGAAGTCGCCGCCCTCCGTATGCTTCAGGTGGGCCTGGCCATCCAGCAGGGTGATGCGCACATCCGTAATGGGCGCGCCGGTCAGCACGCCCAAGTGCTGCTTTTCAGCCAGGTGGGTCAAAATCAATCGCTGCCAATTCCGTGCTAGCACGTCTTCCGGACACTGGCTATTCAGAACCACGCCGCTGCCAGGAGGGCCTGGCTCCAGGCGCAAATGCACATGGGCATAATGCCGCAAAGGCTCATAATGGCCAAAGCCCTCCACAGGCTCGGATATGGTTTCTTTATACAAGATCGCCCCCGGGCCAAAAGAGACGATTAACCCATAACGTTGAGCAATTAGACGTTCCAATACCTCCTTGTGTATCTCACCCATAAGCTGAGCATGGATCTCCCGGTTTGCCTCATCCCAGGTCAGGTGCAGCTGGGGATCCTCCTCCTGAAGCTGCTTAAGCTTACCAAAGGTGTCATATAGGTTGGTTTCGGGCGGGAACAGCAGTCGGTAGGTCAGAACCGGCTCCAACAGGGGCGGCTTATCATCCACCTCCACCCCAAGGCCCTGTCCTGGCCGAGTATGGGTCAGGCCGGTCACCGCACAGAGGGTCCCGGCTTCTGCCTGGGAGATAGAGGTATATTTGGCCCCGTCGTACAACCGGAGCTGGTCGGCCTTTTCCTCCCATAGGTCATCGGGGACTGTGGCGGCAGAACGATTGCTCAGCACATCCTTAGCTCGCAACACCCCGCCTGTGATTTTCATCCAGGTGAGCCGTGCGCCGCCGTCATGGGTTACCTTATAAACTCGTGCGCCAAAGGAATCCCCGTAAACAGGCTGACGGGCATATTGCAAAAACCCCTGCAAAAAAATCTGTATGCCTTCTAGCTTGAGGGCAGCACCAAAGTATACAGGAAACAGTTTCCTGGCCTGGATGGCCTTTACAATGGGCTTATCCTCCAAAAAGCCCTTTTCCAAATAGGTTTCCATCAAGGATTCGCTACACATGGCTATCTCCTCATCCAGGGCTGGCCGGGGCATAGAGAAATCCATACAGGCGCCGCTAAGCCGTTGGCGCAATTCTTTTAGCAGTTCGGCGCGGGAAGCTATCGCCAGGTCCATCTTATTGACAAACACGAAAACAGGCACGTTATACCGTTCTAGCAGACGCCAAAGGGTCTCCGTATGGGACTGCACTCCATCCGATCCGCTGATTACCAGGATAGCATAATCCATCACCTGAAGGGCCCGTTCCATCTCCGAAGAAAAGTCCACATGGCCTGGGGTATCTAGCAGGGTCAGGATGGTATCCCCCGCCTGCAGAAGGGCTTGCTTTGAGAAAATGGTGATTCCGCGCTCTCGCTCCAAACCATGGGTATCCAAAAATGCGTCCCCATGATCCACCCGGCCCAAACGCCGCAAAGCCCCGGCCGTATACAGCAGCCCCTCTGACAACGTGGTTTTTCCCGCATCCACATGGGCTAACATGCCCACTACCAAACGCTTCATTCCTATGCTCCAATTCAAAATATACCCTATTATTGTATCATAGATAGGGCAACGTATGAAGGGGCGCAGGGAAGGGAAGGCGATGCTTTCAATAAATCCTGAAAAACAGGCGCCCCGGATGCCGATTTTTTCCCCGGTTGGCAGGGACCCCCTTGCGGCAGGCGATGGTTGGGTGGTATGATATGCATGACAGCTTTTATATATAAGAAGGAGGAACTGTATGCACAACCCCGTCAAGGTGACCAGCGATATGTACTGGGTGGGCGCCAGCGACCGACGCCTTGCCTTATTTGAAAATGTATTCCCCATTCCCAAAGGCGTATCATACAATTCCTACCTGGTCCTGGATGAAAAAACTGTCCTCTTGGATGCAACGGATCGGGCTGTCAGCGGCCAGATGCTGGAAAACATATCCTATTTGCTGAATGGGCGAGCCTTAGATTATCTCATTGTAAACCACATGGAGCCGGATCACGCGGCGTCCATGGGGGAGCTGGTGCTGCGCTACCCCAGTATGCAGATTGTGTGCAACGCCAAGGCTTTGGCCATGATTCGCAATTATTTTGATTTTGACATTGACAGCCGGGTGATGGTGGTGAAGGAAGGGGATACCCTGAACACCGGACGGCATAGCTTTTCCTTTTTGATGGCACCTATGGTCCATTGGCCCGAGGTGATGGTCACCTATGACGCAGCTGACCGGGTGTTATATAGTGCGGACGCTTTCGGCACCTTTGGTGCCCTCAACGGCAACATTTTTGCGGATGAAGTGAACTTTGAAGGGGAATGGCTTGCGGAAGCCCGTCGGTATTATACCAACATCGTAGGGAAATATGGCAACCAGGTCCAGGCTTTGCTGAAAAAGGCGTCGGCGCTGCAGATCGACCTGCTCTGCCCTCTACATGGGCCCATCTGGCGTGCCGATATCGCCTGGTTTGTGGAAAAATACAGTCGGTGGAGCGCCTATGTGCCAGAGGAGCAGGCGGTGATGATCGCCTATGCTTCCGTATACGGTGGAACGGAAAACGCCGCCAATATCCTGGCCGCTAAGCTGGCAGAGAAGGGAATCCGCAACATCGCCATGTACGATGTTTCCAGCACCCATCCTTCCGTCATCGTATCTGAAGCCTTCCGGTGCAGCCATCTGGTCTTTGCCGCTACCACCTATAATGCGGGGATCTTTTGCAACATGGAGACGGCCTTATTGGATATCAAGGCCCATAATCTGCAAAACCGAACGGTGGCTATCATCGAAAATGGTTCTTGGGCTCCCACCGCCGGATGTCTGATGCGGGAGCTGTTCGTGGGTATGAAAGGCATGACTATTCTGGAGGAAAGTGTACGCATTTTGTCCAGTCTCAAGCCAACCCAAATGGATCAGCTGGAGGCCCTGGCCGAGGCCATTTTCCAGTCCATTCCCTGTAGTGCCCGGTCTGGCGGATGTCCCAGCACCCAGGAGACTATCGAACCCGCGGCCCTGTTTAACCTAAGTTATGGCCTTTTCGTGCTCTCAGCCCAGGCCGATAAAAAGGACAATGGCTGCATCATCAACACCGTCACCCAGGTCACCGATACCCCCAAGCGGATCTCCATTGCCGTGAATAAGAGTAATTTAACCCACGATTTGGTTCTCGCTTCCGGCCAATTCAACGTATCGATTCTAGCTGAGGACGCCCCCTTCCAGGTATTTAAGGATTTCGGGTTCTGCAGCGGCAGGACCGTGGATAAATTCCGGGATGCACCGGTCGCCCGCAGCAGCAATGGGCTATACTACCTTACCAAGTATACCAACGGGTTTATTTCCGCCCGGGTGCTTCAATCCATAGACCTTGGCACCCATACCGTTTTTATCGCGGAGGTTACGGAAGCCAAGATCCTGCGGGATATCCCTTCCGTAACCTACGCCTACTATCACGCTCACATTAAGCCCAAGCCTCCTGTGGCTGGCCCCAAGAAAAAGGGCTTTGTTTGCAAGATCTGCGGCTATGTTTATGAGGGCGACACCTTGCCAGCGGATTTCATCTGCCCCCTGTGCAAGCATGGAGCAGATGATTTTGAACCCTTGGGTGCATGATCCGGCGGGATGATTCCGGGTCTATACCATAAAATCAAGCTATTTGAGAAAGGATTTTTATCATGAAGAAGTACGTATGCGATGTTTGCGGCTATGTATATGACGAGGCCGAAGGCGCGCCGGATCACGGCATTGCCCCTGGCACGGCCTGGGAAGATGTTCCCGATGATTTCGTTTGCCCCCTCTGCGGCGTCGGAAAGGACATGTTCCACGAAGAATAATCAAAATCCTGGCGCGCTGCCCTGGATGTCCCAAGGCGGCGCGCTTTTTTTGCGTGCATGACGGCGAAAAAAAGGCATATCGAATGATATGCCAGAATATATAAGTCTGTTGGTCATTAACTGTTCTTCATTATGACGCTTTCGATTACGTCGCTGGCATGCTCGCAGGCGTCCAGGCAATTTTCCATGCCTTCATAGATATGGGTCCAGGAAAGCACATTCAGGGGATTGGATTCGGTAGTGTTCAGCTTGCGCATGGCCTGCATATAAAGGGCGTCGCCTTCACTCTCCAATGTGTTGACCTCCACAATATACTCGGCGATGGTAGAGGATTTTTTGAAATGGGCAAATTCTTCCGCAGCCTTGCGTAAGGCCTGGGTGCAGCGCACGATCAGATCGGTCAGTTCATCTACATCGGAACGCATAACCAAGATATTGTGAATGTAGAGCCGCTGCATCACGTCGTCCAAGCAGTCCACCACATTGTCCAATTCTTGAGAAAGGGAAAGGATATCCTCGCGCTCGATGGGGGTCATAAACTCCCGGCTAAGCTTGCTCATCATCTCATGCTTGAGGCTGTCTGCATTATGCTCGATGGCATGCATAGCATCCATATTCTCCGTAAGGGAATCCGGATTAAAAGTCTTCAAGGTCTCCTGGAGAAATTGGGCGGCGTCGCAGCCATAGTTTGCACAGCTGATCAGCACATCAAAATAATATTGATCCTTTTTCATAGGGTGTGACTCTCCTTTATCATGTAAATATTGATTAGAATAGCATGATGAACAGCTTGGCCATCAGATAGCCTAGCAGGCCGCAGCCGGGAAAGGTGAGCACCCATGCTAGCGTCATCTCGCCAACGATCTTCCAGTTGACTGCCGAAATTCGCTTGGAAGCGCCCACGCCCATGATGGCGGTGGTCTTAGTATGGGTGGTGCTGACGGGGATGCCTGTAAGGGAAGAGAGGAGCAGACACAGCGTGGCTGCGCTATCCGCTGCAAAACCCTGATAGGGCTGAAGCTTTACCATATCCATGCCCACGGATTTGATGATGCGATAGCCGCCAATGCTGGTTCCCAGGCCCATTACAACAGAACAGAGGACCATCAGCCAAATGGGGATGGCAAACTCATTTACATTTTGCCCTTGCACCAGGAAAATGCCCAACAAAAACACGCCCATGAATTTCTGTCCATCTTGGGCGCCATGCATAAAGGCCATGCCAGCCCCGCCCAGGATCTGGGCACCCTGGAAAAATCCTCGGGTTCGTGCCCGATCCATCCTGGAGCAAATAGCTTCTACCAATCGGGTGATCAAAAAGCCTGTGCCAAACCCCAGGCAGGTGGAGAGTACCAGACCGTAAATCACCTTGACCCATTCGGAAAAATTGATGCCACCCAGGCTCCCATGCAGTCCGATAGCTGCGCCGGACAGGCCGGCAATCAGCGCGTGGCTTTCGGAGGTGGGGATACCGAAGGCCCAAGCGGCAGTGGCCCACACTACGATGGCAAACAAGGCGGCGCACAGGGCTACCGTGGCCTCGTGGGTATTGCCGCCGAAATCTACCATATTATATATGGTCATGGCGACCCGGGAGTTGATTATGGTCATCACTAGCACGCCTAGGAAGTTGAATACAGCCGCCATGATAATTGCTTCTTGCGCCCGCATACAGCGGGTGGATACGCAGGTGGCAATGGCGTTGGGAGCGTCCGTCCAGCCGTTTACTAAAATAACGCCCAATGTTAACACCACTGTAATGGCGAGCATTGGGCTAGAAAGCATTTGCACTAAGAAATCAGAAAATGATATGCTCATTTGGCCTCCATTAGGGCAAACTTGCCGAATTTAAACTTTACTTCAATGTTTTCATTATAACATGTTCTGCACCCTTTCGGATACAGAAAATCCTCTTTTTTTGTAAAATCTATGTAAAGCGTGGTTGTGGCAAGCTTTTGCAATGCTATTCATTTTGCCGCCTGGCGTCATTGTTCCCGGTTCCCACGATAACCATTCCATAATAAACTGTAGTTTTTGCGCTTGGTCAAAAACTGATTCCCACCCGTATACCAAGTATGACGCTTGTCCGTTTTCAATGCTAACATTAAGAAGAAGAGAAGAATAGGTCATACGTACGATTTGTGCAGGCCTATATTGCCGTATATTTAGGAATTTGATTTTCAATAGAGATTGCTTGGAACTCAATCGGTCAATCGACTGATATACCTCTTCTCTGGCCATCTCCTGGGCTTTATCTAAGCCTGCTGGCGTGTCACAAGATTGATTCGCCAGCTTGCCAATGGTCATCTGGATCTGTTCGTTCATTTGATGGCCGCCGTAGGTTGGCCGGCCGTAGACATAGAGTCAACCATCCATGCTTGGGGTGATTGGTTTCTCCAGCATCAAAAGGACGGCATATCCAAATTCCTGCTGTTAAGGCGGGGGAGAAGAAAAAAGAACGTACCCATAAAAGTACGTTCTTAAGGTGGTGCGGGAAACAGGACTTGAACCTGCATGTTGTCACCAACACACGGACCTGAACCGTGCGCGTCTGCCAATTCCGCCATTCCCGCAGAAATGAGTGGTGGATGGGGGTGGATTCGAACCACCGAAGTCTGTGACGGCAGATTTACAGTCTGCTCCCTTTGGCCGCTCGGGAACCCATCCACGGTAAGTAAGTATCATATTTGGAGCTGGTGATGGGACTCGAACCCGCAACCTGCTGATTACAAATCAGCTGCTCTGCCAATTGAGCTACACCAGCAACGGTGAACAAAAATGGCGACCCGAAGGGGGCTCGAACCCCTGACCTCTAGCGTGACAGGCTAGCATTCTAACCAACTGAACTACCGGGCCATCCTATGTATGGTGGGCCTTCAGGGACTCGAACCCCGGACCAATCGGTTATGAGCCGACCGCTCTGACCAACTGAGCTAAAGGCCCATGCGCGTTTAAAATGGTGACCCCTAGGAGACTCGAACTCCTGTTACCGCCGTGAAAGGGCGGTGTCTTAACCGCTTGACCAAGGGGCCAAATTTGGTCGGGGTGAAGGGATTTGAACCCCCGGCCCCATGCTCCCAAAGCACGTGCGCTACCAGACTGCGCTACACCCCGCTGCATTACTTTGTGCGTCACGCGACGTTTACAAATATACAGCATTTTTTTGCCGTTGTCAATATTGTTTTTTAAAAAATTGGCTGCTTTTTATTTTTTCAAGGGCCGGGTTTTTGCTTCTGTTTTGTAATTATATCTTCTAGTCTACGTCCGGTAAAATGGGGCTTTTTTTATGATGTCCAGTCCTTTTTCCAGGGGAGGATTGAGGCTGTGAACTTGCGTGAAGTAGTCAAAACGACTATAATAATCATGGATGATTCTGTAAAAAGGAGTTTATATGCGCGAACCTGTATTTATTCCCCAAGAAGCCCTTGCCCAGAGTAGGGCCGCCGCTCTGCGGCTAAGAGAAGCTCTTAAGGGCAGGCTGCTTCGTTACTATATCGAATCCTATGGGTGCCAGATGAACGACCACGACAGCGAAAAGCTAGCGGGCATGCTATGTGAAGCCGGTTTTCAGCCCGCGCCCTCCAAGGAGGCGGCGGACTTTATCCTTTTTAATACCTGCTGCATTCGGGAGCACGCGGAAAAGCGGGTTTTTGGCAACGTGGGAGCGCTGAAAAAACAAAAGGACGAGAATCCGTCTCTTTGCATCGCCGTTTGCGGTTGCATGATGCAGCAAAAGGACGTGGCCGCCCGGCTGTTTAAGCGGTTTCCCTTTGTGGATATGGTATTTGGCACCAATGAACTTCATCGCTTCCCGATTTTGCTGGAGGAAGCCCTGTCCGGCAAGCGGGTGCTGGCGGTGACCCAAAGCGACGGAGAGATCGCCGAAGGACTACCTGTGCTGCGGGAAAACCGCTTTTCCACCAACGTGACCATCATGTATGGGTGCGATAATTATTGCACCTACTGCATCGTGCCCTACGTGCGGGGCCGGGAGCGCTCCAGGCGCAGCGACAGCATCCTGGAGGAGGTGCAGGGCCTGGCTAAGGCCGGCTACAAGGAGATCACCCTGCTGGGGCAAAATGTAAACTCCTACCAGGGGGACGGAGGGGAAATGGATTTTCCCGCCCTGCTCCATAAGCTCCACCCTGTGGAGGGCATCTCCCGGATCCGGTTTATGACCTCCCACCCCAAGGACCTTTCGCCCGCTCTTATCGAGGCCATGGGCAGCCTGCCCAAGGTCTGCAACCATATCCATCTGCCGGTCCAATCCGGAAGCAACCCAGTTTTGCAGGCCATGAACCGTCGCTATACACGAGAAAAATACCTGGGCCTGGTGGATGCCCTGCGCAAGCGGGTGGACGGAATAGAGATCACCACGGATTTCATCGTAGGGTTCCCGGGGGAGACCGAAGCGGATTTCCGGGACACCCTGCGCCTGGTGGAGGAGGTGGGCTTCAGTGCCGCCTACACCTTCATGTATTCCCCCCGGGAAGGCACGGTTGCCGCCCGCATGGAAAACCAGATTCCGGAGGAAATCAAAAAGGAGCGGTTGGCCCGTCTCAACGAGGCGATTGCCGCCACCTTGCAGCGGCATAACCCCCATTTCCTGGGCCAGGAAGGGGAGGTGTTGGTGGAAGGCTATGACAGGCGAGGAACAGAAGGCGTGGCCTTTGGCAAGCTTCCCTGCTTCAAAATGGTCTACTTTCCAGGGGATGAAACCATGTTGGGCCAACTTCGGCGGGTTCGCATTACCGCTACCCAGGCGAATTCGCTCATGGGCGAGCTGATATAAGGCATCTTTTGTATCACAAAGAAAGGGAACTAAGGTTTATGATTATGGAAAAAGCCCAGGAATTGGGCCTTGCGTTAAGCGAATCCGCAGAATTCCGCACCATGATGGACGCCCAGGCTGCCGTGGACGCAAACCCCGATATCCAAGCCTTGATGGAACAATATACACAGAAGCGGGAGCGCATTGTTACCATGATGGAGCAGGACCAGGGGGATAAGGATATCCTTATGGAGCTGGGCCGGGATCTGGATGAAATTCAAAGCGCCCTTTTGTCGGATCCCATGTTTCAGGCCATGGTGGAGGCGCAACAGAATTTCCAGTTCCTCATGCGGCAGGTGAATAAGACCATCGCCGCCTGCATCGGCATGGAGGATCCAGACCTGGACGCTGACCAGGATGCCAGCTGCACTGGCAGCTGTGCTACCTGCCCAGGATGTAAACACTGAAACTGAGAATAGGAGATTTATGCCCGCAAAACTGACCCCAATGATGCAGCAATACATGCAGGTAAAGGAGCAATATCCGGACTGCATCTTGATGTATCGGCTGGGAGATTTTTATGAGATGTTTTTCGAGGACGCTCTCACCGCCTCCAAGGAGCTGGAAATTGTGCTCACGGGACGGGACTGTGGCCTTGCTGAGCGTGCGCCCATGTGCGGCGTACCTTTCCACGCGGTGGAAATGTATGTAAACCGGCTCATTTCAAAGGGATATAAGGTGGCTATCTGCGAGCAGATGACCGATCCTAAGGAGAGCAAGGGGCTGGTGGAGCGGGACGTGATCCGGGTGATTACCCCGGGTACGGTCATCGAGGAGAGCATGCTTTCCGAGCGGGAAAACAATTATTTGGCTGCTCTGTACCTGTCGGAAGCGGATCTAGGCATGGCCTATTGCGACGTATCCACCGGCGGGTTTTATGTGCTGGAGTTGCATGGGAGCAACTGGGCAGGAGAGTTGATGGACGAGCTAGCCCGGATCCAGCCAACGGAGCTGGTGGCAAATGACGCCTTGTTTTTACAGGAGCTGCTGGTGAAACAGCTGCAAAGCAGCCATTATCTTCAATGCCTTGGAAACGATGCCTTTGATGAAAGCCTGGCTCGTAGCCGTATGCTGCGGCATTTTCAAAAGGCAAGCTTAAAGGAGCTAGGCTGCGATGGGATCACTTGCGGCATCTCCGCTGCCGGGGCGCTGCTGTCCTATTTGGAAGATACCCAAAAAAATGCCCTGACCCACATCCGGAATGTACGAGTGGTCTCCCCAGGCAAATTCATGCGGATCGATGCGGCTTCTCGCCGAAATTTGGAGCTGACCGCCCCATTGCGGGCGGATGGAAGCAAAAAACATACCTTACTATATCTGCTGGATCAAACCGCCACCGCCATGGGCGGCCGCAAGTTGCGGGCCTGGATCGAGCAGCCCCTGCAAAATATTGCGGTCATCAACAGCCGACTGGATGCAGTGGAGGCCCTCTATTCCAATCCCGTGGAACGGGAAGCCCTGGGGAAAGCCCTTTCTTCGGTTTATGACATCGAGCGGCTATGTAGCCGCATCGCCTATGGCTCCGTAAACGCCAGGGACTGCCAGGCTTTGACCCGCTCCCTGGAGCGGATCCCCGAGCTGCTGCCTATCCTGGGGACGCTGCATTCCCGGGAATTGGGGCGGATCCGGGATGCCCTGGACCCCATGGAGGATATCGCAACCCTGCTGCGCCGGGCCATCGACGATGATGTACCTGTGAGCGTAAAAGAGGGCGGCTTTATCCGGGATGGTTACGACGAAAAATTGGACGGCTACCGGGCCGCCTCCCGAAATGGGAAGGATTGGCTTTCCAAAATGGAGGCCGATGAGCGGGCCAGCACCGGCATAAAAACCCTGAAGATCGGCTATAACCGGGTATTCGGTTACTATATCGAGGTGAGCCGGGCCGCTACGGACCAGGTGCCCTATTCCTACCAGCGCAAGCAGACCCTGGCCAATTGTGAACGTTACATCACCCCGGAGCTGAAGGAGTTGGAGGATACCATCCTGGGGGCGGAGGAAAAGGCCATCGCCCTGGAATACACTCTCTTTTTGGAGATCCGCCAGACCCTTGGCGCCTGTATGGAACGGTTGCAGGAGAACGCCCGGCTCCTTTCCACCCTGGACGCCTATTACAGCCTGGCCCAGGCGGCTTTCCTGCACGGCTATACCCGGCCCCAGCTGCAAATGAAGGGCAAGCTGGAGATCACAGGCGGCCGTCACCCGGTGGTGGAGCAGGGGATGAAGGGGGGATTTATCCCCAACAACACCCTGCTGGACAAGCGGGATAACCGGCTTTTGATCCTTACGGGCCCCAATATGGCGGGCAAGAGCACCTATATGCGCCAGGTGGCCCTGATCACCCTCATGGCCCATATCGGCAGCTTCGTTCCCGCCGCCGCCGCGTCCATTCCCATTACGGACCGGATCTTTACCAGGATCGGCGCCTCGGATAGCCTGGCCGCAGGCCAAAGCACCTTTATGGTGGAGATGAGCGAGATGAGCAACATCTTGCGCCACGCCACGGAAAACAGCCTTCTCATTATCGACGAGATCGGCCGGGGCACCAGCACCTTCGATGGCTTGAGCATCGCTTGGGCAGTGCTGGAACACATTGCCGACCGGGGGAAGTGCGGGGCAAAGACCCTGTTTGCCACCCACTACCACGAGCTTACGGAGCTGGAGGGCAAGATCCCCGGGGTGAAGAATTACCGGGTGTCCGTGAAGGAGGTGGGGGAGGATATCATTTTCCTGCGTAAGATCGTCCGGGGGGGCGCGGATAAGAGCTTTGGCATCCAGGTGGCCAGGCTGGCCGGGCTGCCCGACGAGGTGATCGCCCGGGCCAAGGAGATCTTGGCTCAGCTGGAGGCTTCGGACATTAACCACCAGGCCATTTTGGAATCCGCCCAGGAGGAGGAACCGGATCAGCAACTGACCCTGTTTGGCTCCGCAGGCTCCGACGACATCATACAGGACCTTCAGGGGCTGGATATCAATGCCCTGACCCCCATGGAGGCTCTCAACACCCTTTACGACCTGCACATGCGTGCAAAACTGCGGTAACCCATGCAAAAGATCCAGGTATTAAGCCAACAGATCGCCAACCAGATCGCCGCCGGCGAGGTGGTGGAACGGCCCGCCTCCATTGTAAAGGAGTTGGTGGAGAACGCCATCGACGCCGGGGCCACCGCCATTACGGTAGAGATTCAGGAGGGCGGGGTATCCTATTTACGGGTGACGGACAATGGTTCCGGCATCGAAGCCGACCAGGTGCCCGTGGCCTTTTTGCGCCATGCTACCAGTAAGATTGCACGGGCAGAAGACCTGGATCAAATTCAGACCCTAGGGTTCCGGGGGGAAGCCCTGGCATCCATCGCGGCGGTGGCCAAGGTATCCCTGACCACCCGTACCCAGCAGGCGGAATCCGGTACCAAGATCGTGATCCATGGGGGCCAGGTGCTCTCTTGCCAGCCTGCGGCCTGCGCCGGAGGAACCAGCATCGAGGTGGAGGACGTTTTTTATAATGTGCCTGCCCGCAGGAAGTTTTTGAAAAGCCAGCGGGCGGAAGCTGCCGCCATCGGAGATCTATTGTCCCGCATCATCCTGGCCAAACCCCATATTTCCTTCCGCTTCCTGAACAGCGGCAAGCAGGTCTATCAAAGCACCGGGGACGGCCAGCTGAAACATGCCATACACTGCGTTTATGGCAGCGACGTACTGGCCCAGCTTCGGCCCGTCAGCTATCGATATGGTCAGCTGGAGGTATCCGGCTTTGTTGGAACCGAGCAGCTTGCCCGGCCCAACCGATTGCATCAATCCCTGTTTGTCAACGGTCGGTATATCCGCTCCCAGCGGATATCCTTTGCGGTGCAGCGGGCCTTTGAAACCCGTCTCATGAGTGGAAAGTTTCCCTTCTATGTTCTGGATCTCAGCATCCCCTGGGAAGCTGTGGATGTGAACGTGCACCCCCAAAAGATGGAAGTCCGTTTCCGGGAGGAGGAACAGGTGTTCCGGGCCGTGACCGTTGCCACCCGCATGGCCCTGGGGGACAACGTGGCCCCCTTGGTCCGGGAAACGGATGTTTCCCCTTTCCGCAAAATGGTTAGCCATTTCCCCGAAGAAAAAAAGACAGGGTCAACCCCTGGCTCCGCTTTTTCCACCATGTCCGTCTCTGCGCTGAAGGAATTGCAGGGCAAGCTGGGAATCCATACCGGTGCGTCCGTTTCCGTATCCCTGGGGGAGCCGGGAGCTGCCCTCGGATGGAAGGCTTCTGTGCCTTTGCCTCCAGTCAATCAGGCGCAGGCGCCCCTTGGGGAGCGGGAAGGGGAAGCCCCGGCCCAAGAAATCCCCCTTGTCCAGGGCGCGGAAGGTCAAGCGGCCCTTGCCCAGGCGCCTGCGCAAGGGGAACATACGGCCCAGGAAGCCATGGACTTTGGCGTTGAACCCTATCGGGTTGTTGGGCAATTGTTTGAATGCTACTGGGCAGTACAACAGGGAGATCGGGTGTTTTTCATCGATCAGCATGCAGCCCATGAGCGCCGGCTCTATGAATCCCTGATGGCCGGCCAGCTGGCCGGCGCTTCCCAGATGCTGTTGCTGCCCATCCAGGTCAAGCTCCAGCCAGGCCCATTTGCCTTGCTGCTGGATAACCTATCCGCCTTTGAGGAACTGGGGTTCCAGCTCCAGGAGTTTGGCGCCCTGACCGTGCGGATCCTGGCGGTTCCTTCCTTTATGGGGGAAGGGGCGGATGCAGGGGATTTCCTACGGGAGGCATTGGCCTATTTGGAGCGGCAGGGCAGCGTGCGGGCGACGGATCTTAGGCGGAGTACCCTCATCCAGATGGCCTGCAAGTATGCCGTCAAGGCGGGGGACAGGCTTGCGCCGGATGAAATTGAGGCGCTGCTTGCCAAATACGCAGCCCAGGGCGTCCCCATGACCTGCCCCCATGGCCGGCCGGTGATGGTGCAGATGACCCGGCTGGAATTTGAAAAGCTCTTTAAGCGGGTATTATAACCATATGGAACAATACAAAAAACCGCCCCTTGGGATTCTCCTGGGGCCCACTGCCAGCGGTAAGACAGCCCTAGGGGTGCAGGTAGCCAAACGCCTGGGCGCAGAGATCATCTCTGCAGATTCCATCCAGATCTACCGAGGCCTGGACATTGGCTCCGCCAAACCCACCCAAGAGGAAATGAAGGGAATTCCCCATCATATGCTGAATGTGGTGGAGGTAGATGGTCCTAAGTTCCTGTCTCTTATACACATCTCCGAGCCCACGAGACCCTAAGACATCTCG
>ENA-OZGX01000763-OZGX01000763.1-human-gut-metagenome-genome-assembly--contig:-NODE-763-length-14167-cov-9.461593_pt1 | contig 14167 bp, 17 predicted proteins | sample MGYA00244040_ERZ653674 | MGnify/ENA primary metagenome ERZ653674 (study PRJEB26926, sample SAMN06165232) | human gut metagenome | biome: ENVO:00009003; feature: ENVO:2100002; material: ENVO:00002003... | reverse complement strand
TCATAAAGCATTATTTTGTTTAGGAAGATTATTTCGGTATAATTTAATAGCTTCATCAGGATGATTAAAACAAATTGCAAGAATTTTATTGAAACAATTAAGTCTTCGATTTGTTGCAATTTCATCAACAGTTTTACCTTTCATTGCAAAAGGTGTTCTGTCAATAGTTTTTTCACCATTTTCATAAGCACTACTTGTGTGACCAAATTTGAATTTGTAATAGACACTTTGTGGTATTCGACCTTTAACTTTATGATATACAGCTTTTATACACCAGTCATAATCATAATATATGAAATAAGGAATACCATTTGGATTATCAGCAGTTCGTATATTAATACCTTGTTCTAACAATTTCTTTTTTAAGTCTTTTGTAGCACCCCAATCGACAACACTACATACATCACCGGGCATCGTCTTTTTATAGTAAACATAAACGTAACCTACGGAACTACCAAAAGAATAATTGTTACCTTTACATAATAAATTAGCTATCTCATTATTAACTTCATCTTGCATATAAGTATACATTTCAGAAGGTAATTCTTTAAGAGCAGCAAGAGTTTCTATATCATCATCAAGTTTATCAAGACGTTCATAAATTAAGTAATTATAACTACGAATATAACTCATTAATTTAGTACCAAGTAGAGCATCTTGTTTTTTATTAAAATAAATCTTACTACGATTATCAATATCGAATACTACTGAAACATCAACACCGACTTCTTGATATTTAGCAAGATTATCTTTGATATTATAAATACAATCATTGCGTCGTTCATAAGCAAGATGTAATTGTTTAATTAAAGAATTAAGTTGTATTTGAACTTCTTTAACGAAATCTCTCCAATAATATTCGTTATCAACCATAATGATAGAAACATGATGTTAATCTTGACCATTACCACGTTGAGCAATAGTAGGATTATTATTATTTGTTTTAATATCCAAATCTTGAGGATAAATACCAAATTCAGTTTTAAGTATTTCTTGAATTATACTTTCAAGCATATCATTAGGTAAAGGTAATTCAATATCTTGACCATCTTCATTCTTAAAGAACGAAAGAACTTCATCAGGATTTTCAAATATACCTGTGATCATTACTTCATTAATTGGTCGTCTATCATCAATATCTTTTGTACCAACTTTTTCAGCAATAATTATATGACCGTTTAATATAATATAAGCTCGTGGATACCCGGTGGGAGAGCAGGTTGGACGCCCACTTTGACGTAGTTTAAGAGATGTAATAGAACTCTCATACATATATCCATTACCAACAGTATCACCTACAAACGCAAAAGGCGCATCACTTTGTATGCGCACGGGTGTAGGAACTTTGTACTTTGTTCCTAACAATCTAATTTTATTAGCAACTCGATATTCAGTAGGAAGAATATCACTATATTTCAACTCTTCAACAGGAGCAATAAAGGTAAGTTTAAGAATATCATCTATTCCATTTTTCTCAACGCTTTGTCGAATACGATTTGCAAACATAGTTTTAATCATATCCTTAACACGTTCTTTAAGTTCGTGATTATTAGGTTGATTAACCATGTTTGCAATACGAGCTGCATATTGATTAAGTGTTCCCATATCTTACTTATTTAGATTCAAAAGATTAGCAATAGTATTTTGTTTTTTCCAAATATATTTTTCATCATCAGGATTAAATCCTTCTACGATATTATATTCAAGAGAAATAAAACCAATAGGTGTTTCTTTAATAGGGTCTTTAATAAGAAAAGTATAAGCAGACTTCATACCTCTACTTTCAAGTTCATCTTTATAACATCTGTCTTGAAACTTATGTTTACTAACATCATTACAATAATGACGATTTCTAACAAGAAGATTATGAAATAAATAAGGAAAATTATTAACAAGAACATCCTTAAAAGATTTCTTATAAGATACTACACAATAATCATAATCTTCACCAACAACAGTGTATTTATCCATTTCTACACCATTAATGAAATGACCGCCATTATGAAAATAAGCAATATAAACAGCATTAGCGTGAACAGTATCTCGAATAGAAGCACATATCTTATCAAGTTCTATATAACAATTACTTTTTTCAATAGTAAGTTTTTGTTCTTTACGTTTAGGAAATAACCATTCTTTTAGATAAATACCAGCAATCGTACTTATGGATGTTATTATAGCTACTATAATAGCTGTATAATCGAACATAGATAGGTGTATAAGAGGATTAATATTAATAGATATATTATATTGGGCTACTAACAAATATACGTTAAAATCCCCCATTTCCAGCCGTAATTACATGAAAAAAGACGTGCTAATCTAATAGCACGTCTTACTAAACAAATTACAATAGCCCATTAAATAACCCTAAAATATTCCCAAACCTTATCACTACTTGCATCTTCATCTTCGAACCAATTACTAATAGTTGCTTCTACGATTTTATCTTCGATTTCATTATTTGTTGCATTAGGAAACCATTTCTCATAAAGATTAATATTATCGTGATATTGAGCATTAAGAGCTACATATACATCCCATATAGTAATATCTTTATTTAACGGACGTATTCTCCTATCATAAATCTTTTTAGTAGTTTCAATACTAAATAAAGGAGCATCAATCTTAATACCTTTATTATTAGTATGATACATTTGAGAAACTTGATATAAAGCATAAGGTTCAGTGAAATGTTTACCAATTAATTTCTCATGAAAATCTTTCATTATTTCAAACAAAGATTCTTCACTAACATTAGTATTTTCACAAACAGCTTCTTTGAAATGACATATAATATCCCAAGCATTATTAGCATCTATACGAACAGTCTGCTTATAATGTTCCATTAATTTATTTAGATTTTTCATAATTTTCAATATTAGTTTTTAATTCATTAAAGTCATCTTTATCAAAAACAACAGTTTTATTCATAAAAGGAATAGTGATTTTTACAGAACCTTCACCAATAGTTACACCATTAATTGTATTAGCTTTTGAAACAATTAATCTGTCAATCATATCAGTAAGTAACCCATCTGCATCCACCATACCTTTATCATCTGCAATTAATGATAAAGCTTTATCTAATTTTGAAACATTGTTAGTTACAACTTTTGATATATAAGGTTTAGCAACAATATCAAATAAAGGATTATTACTTGATATATCAGCTATTTTAGTATTGATAAATTTCAGAATTTCCTCAATTAAATTATCTTTGTTAATCATAGTTTATTTATTTATAGATTCACAAAATTCTTTATAAGTAAGATTAGGATTAGCTGAAGCAGCAATTTGGAACTTTTCAAATAGTTCTAATTTCTTATTGGATTCAGCTATAATTGCATTCTTACTTGACTTAATATAATTAAGTTGCTGTGTAAGTAAATCTTTACCAACTTGAGATTGTTCAATTACACCTTTAACAGAATTAATAAGTGCTTCTTGAACAAGTTGTTTTAATTGAGTATCTATTTGGATATATTTAGTATCACTAAATAATATATTTCGTTGTTCTTCATTTAAGCTACCAATTTCATTATCAATAGCTGTCCATAAAGAATCTTTTTGCGGATTAGCTTGTTGATTACTTCCAGCCATTTTATCTTTAATAGCTTGAAGATATTTTACTCGTTCATCAATTTCTCTCGTATAATCGACAGCTTGAGGAAAAGGATTTGAAAGAATTGGGTCGTATCCAATGTTAAATGTAGGGCCATTCATAATTGTAAGATTTAATTGAAAAGGAGAAGTACTCCGGTTTTTACACCGGAATACTTCTCGAATAGAAAGAGTAGATTAATTAGCAGAAGGAGTAGATGTCGTCGTATGGCAAGCGCAAGGATTATACGAAGCATAACCAGTAACCGTAGGCGAATCAGGAAGAACAACCTCACCCGAAATCATACGGCAAGTACGACGGAACAGATTAAACTCAGCTTGCTCAGCAACACGAGCGATAGCAGCTTGAATAAGAGCATCCTGATAAGGACGAGTTGCACGAAGAACAGCAACCTCTTTCTCAAGTTCACTAACACGAGCATTCGTAACATCAAAACCATCACGCTGACTTTTGTACAGACCAAAATCTGCATCAATCTGACTCTTATAAAGACCAAACATTTCAGCATTAATCGTCTGACGGTCATTAAAACGAGCGGTCTGACCATTAAAAGCCAAAGTCCACATACCATTGATAAGTTCACACTTATCTTCTTTTTCTGCAATACCCTTGGCACCGATTGCAGCTGCACCAGCAAGACCAGCACGATTTCCGAATAAACCACCGCCAAGACCACCGCTTAACAACCATAAAGCCGTACCAGCAATACCAAGTCCAAGACCAGTACCCGCAACGCCTTTTGAAGCATACTCTTTCTTGTCATGTCCAGAAACTTCAACCATTTCATGGCCAGTTTCAGTATCAATCATTTTCATACAATTATTGATATTAGTTTGTTTGTTATTAAATGATAGAGTAATCGACTACACTACAAACTTACAACTAATATCTCCAATAACATAAGGATATGAAAAATCCCGTAACCTATTAAGATTACGGGATTTACAAGCGCAAAAGGTTATTAATCATTATTATTAGCCAAATAACGTTTAGCTTCATCTAAATCTTTAAGAACTCAACTAAGTTCATTAAATCCTAAACGTTTACGACCGTGAGGAATAATACCTTTTCTGACAAGATAATCAAATTTATTAGATGTAATATGAAGAACATGTTCACAAGCATAAGCTTTTGAAACAGTGGCTACACCTTTATTGAGCATTGTAAGATGGTCTATAATAACAGAAGCTTCTTCCTCAGTTATATTAGTATTTCCAGCATTAACATTCTCAAGAGTATTTTCGAGAATTGCTACAAGAGCTTTCTTATAATCCACCATCTTTTTAATCAGTAATTTTACACCTTTTCTTAACATACCAAATTAATGCTATAAATATACCTGCAAGAATATAATGAATTGTAAGTAATAAACCGTCACTACACTCACCAATATTAGTATAACGAATTAGCAGAATATATAATAGCACAAATAGATCATAAGTTATAACAATTTTATGCCAATAACAAAAGTTAAATACATAACTACAAGCATACATCATTATAACAAAAGCTAACGAACTACCAACCGTAATATCAAATAAATCTAATATTACATCTTTGACATCCAACATTACAAGTGTATTATTAATCAGAATACCCGCAGCAACAGCTACGGGTATCTATTTAGCAATTAATAAGAACACTTTGTGCTTAAAGTTTGCCATAGTGTTTTATTTCTTTTTAGAACCTTTCTTAATTTTCTTAACATCACCAGATTTAATGCCAGCCGTACCACAGCCGCGAGTTCCTTTTGCCATAACTTAATTAGTTTTAGTAGTTTTATCAATTTTCTTATAATCAACACCAATCTTTTTTAGAATCGGTTTGAATATCCAACTCCAAGCAACTGGTGCAAGAATAGCAGAATTAATAAGAATTGTAGTATTCTCATATCCACCTGCTATATATCCTGCTGCAATAGCAAAACAACTAATTAACATAACCAGTCGTTTAGTCCATGTACCAACAGATTTATCACCATTAATATCATCTATTACTTTAATGAATATGTATGTTAAAACATTCACACAAAGCATAAATGATAAATCGAAATGAGTACTGAATAACTCAACAAAATGTTCTACGAGTTGTTCCATTTACCATTCATCAATTTCATCGACCACCATATTTCTTATTTGGAATATATTTTAAGAAACTAAAAGGAAACAATTTCTTTCTAAAATCTTTATCAGATTCTAAACTTCTTGCTTCACCTTCAAAACAAATATCTTTATAAGCTCGATTATAAGGAGGTAATATAATTTCAACTATCCAACTAACAACATAAGCTAATAAAGGAATTGCAGGAGTAGCAAGTAATCCCCACCAAGAATAATTTGTAGTAAGACTTAATATGATACTAACCAACAAACCTACAATAAAAAGAGTAATTTGTTGATAACTATGAACAGTTTCATGTCGTTCAACAGTTTCAGTAATTTTATCTTTGTATTCAGTTCGTATGATTAACCACCATAATATCGTCATACATAAATATCCTTTCAGTGGTATGAATTTACAATAAATTTTAATCATTGAGTTTTTATAGTAAAATTATTAGTAGTAATCAAACTTCCAAGTGCACTAAAATCATCATTCGGAATCTTACTTATCAAATTTTCAAAATCAGCTTGTGTAGGAATTTTCTCAGTTTGAAACAAAGCTTTAATTTGTGCAATTGTCATAGTAATAATAGTTAAAATTTAACATATATTAGCTAAACTCTAACTATTATTACTAATAACAGTCGGAGTTTATAACAGTGTTTTACTAGTGAACTTAGTATCATTTTCTAAATCATTTGCAATAGTTTCATCAGAAGCACCCCATCTAACAGTAGGTACACCTATAGAACGATACATAGTTTCCACAAAACCAATTTCTGTAATTTCTTGACTAAAGGCATATCCTACATACCAAATATCATTATATAAAACAGGGAAAATAACATAACTTTTTATACGATTAAGAATAGTATAAGGTTTAGGGAAATTATTAGCAGGTTGTGTGATATTAAACCACGCCCAATAAGCACCGTTAATTCCACGTATTAAATCTATTTCATCAGCGGTATTAATATCGCCAACTTCAGATTTAAAACGAGCTCTTTCGGTTTTATCTAATAAATGATAAGTTATTTTAAAATTAACACCATTAACAGCACTGTCTTGAAAACCAATAACTGCTACAAGATAATTACCTTTAAGTTCATCATCCCAAGCACCAATTAAAAAATAACTATAGCAATAATTACAAATATATCTAAGAGACTTAACGTATAATCTGTCAGTACTATCTCCATTTCCGAAACCTATTGTTGTATCACCTGTTCCCCCCTCCATCGGCATACTTAGCATGCCATCAATAAGGTTGGCAAAATCAGTTTGAGTTGGTATAGCACCAGTGACAAATTTTGCTTTCAAAGCAGATTTGGATAAAGCCATAACTTTTGATTAATTAAGATTAGTAACAATACGTTTAATTTTAGCAAACAAACTTTCAGACTTAGTTTCTGTTGCAACTTCAACAGGCTCTTCTGATAAAGTTTGAACATCATTAGAACGAGTATTTGGTGTACGACCAACTTGGAAAATATAGTGGTCAACACCATTACCTTGAATCTGCATATAACCAATACCATCAGGCCCAGCTGATTGAGTAACACTAACTCTAAAAATAGGATGACTTGTTCCATCACCTTGTATCTGCATATACCCAATACCATCCGGGCCAGCTGTTTGTGTAACACTAACTGACTTAGAAGTAGCACCAGAATAACTTGCAGTTACAGTAGCAGTTTTTGCTCCAATAGGATTATTAGCTGCTGTTAATTTATTACCACTTAATGTAAAACCTCCCGGATTAGTTGTTAAAGCTAACGTTGGAGTTGCAGATTCAGTAGTAGCTGTTCCAGTAGAACCTGATGTATAAACAGGAGTTTTAGTTCTCGTACAACTTGCTGTAATAGTAGAAGTTCCACCTGATGCAGCAATAGTTGTAGGATTTGCCGAAACAGCAATATTCCAACTACCATAATTATAAGAATCTATTGCGTTGGCAGCTTGATAAATATACATTGTTCCACTTGCAGATTTGCCATTAGCCGACCAAGTAACAACTTGACTCTTTACAGTAGTTTGAGAAGAAACAGTGGTTCCTTTTGAAGATGCAGTAGCTTCAATAGAAGCAATGCTGGGTGAAACATTATTTGTTCCACTTGAAACATCTTCAGTTGTAACATTTTGTGTAGAACCAGAATCATATTGATACGTAGTAATAGTAGCAGACTTGCTCCAATTTTGAGTACCATTTCCAGCTTTAGCAGTAGCAGAACCACCGCTTGCAGGAATCGTAGCATTCGTAATTGTACCAGCTGTTATATTACCATATGTATAAACACCACCAGAAGTAGATTTAACAGTTTTACTGTTTGTTATACTTTTAGAAGCCGTAGCTGATTTAGAACTATCTCCGTCATTTACAGCTTTTATAGTAATAGTATCAGTAGTTTCATTAGTTCCCATACTACTATGAGTAATCGTATTTCCAGATAAACTGAATCTACTATTACCATTAACAGTCATAGAAATTGATAAACTACCACCAACGCTTCGTGTTTGATTCGGGCCAATAGCACCAGAACTATACAAAGCGTTATAAGTTTCAGTATTAGTAACAGAAGCACTTACAGTCGCAGAACCACCAGCTGCTGTTAAACCACTACCGATACTTATAGTAGGAGTTCCATAAGCAGTGATTCGAGGATTGTAATTACTATTAGTTACTTTATTTTCAGCTTGATAAATATCAGCATTTGCATTACCAGACTTACCATTAATATTAACTGTTACACCTAAAACACCGACTTTAGTTCGAGATTTAACAGTAGTTCCAAGAGATGGAATATTATCAACACCACCAATCCAGCTAATATAAGCTTCGCCTTCAGTTATAACACCCGCACCAGTAGTTGCACCATTCCAACCATATGTCTGGGAATATGTAACATTTCCGGTTTTAACACTACCACCACTTGCAGGAACATCGTTACAAGTTAACGTAACAACTGGATTAGCATAAGTATAATAACCAGCAGCTTGATTATAAGTAATATCCTTAATAGCAGTTTTACCATTAAGTAATATATTAATTCTAACTATAAAACCATTACGAGGATTTAATGATTGATTGGAAGTTACCATTAATATATTATTTGATAACATAAATCCAGTAATTGGATTTTGAACAGAGTAAGTTATATTAGCACCTGTTGTAATATCAGTGGTAGCACCGCTTGTATAAGTAGCTTTCTGAGAATAACTTAAACCATCAGAAACTTTAATATTAATGTGTATAGTAGCACTTAAATTAATAGGAGTTTCTTTAGTTATGGTTATATCACTATACGAAACAGTATTAGCTTCTTGTTTAATAACAATATTTGCAGTAGCTATTTGACCATCAAACGTATTAGAGGATTTACCAGTTACAGTAATACTTCTTTCAGCTCCTACAACAGTAGTACGGTTACTTGCAGTAACTTTAGTACCAGATATAGAAAATCCGGTAGCGTTTCCTGATAGAACTGGAGTAACAGTATCTGTACTAACTAAATTACCATTACGATAAGTTTTAAGTACAGCTGTAATATTTGCAATTCCACCTTTTGCGGCAATTTTAGTGTTATCACTACTTAATATTAAATCATATGTATAAACAGAAGCTTCTTGTTCAACAATAAGAACAACTTGTTTACTGGAATCTTTTTTACACTTTCCAATAAACTTCATACTTCTTTTAGAAGTACCCTTTTGAACAGGTGATGAAATTTTAACAGTCTGGTTTCCTTGAAAAGAGGAAGATTCAATAGAAATTGAATCTCCACTCCCGTCATTCCATTTATTAGTAATAACACTCATAAATGATTAATTAGTTTAATTAGAAGGCTCGAATGTCCAGCTATCATTCGACAGAACATTCAGAGTCTGCTCACCACCACCCTTCGGAATAGTAACAGTTGCGGTAGTTGTACCCTGCGAATTGAGATACAGATAGCTGTCACCAAGAGCCTGAGTAATAGTAATAGTTTTAACAACACTCGCATCTTCACCCTTGATTTCAAGAGTTGCAGAACGAGCTTCGATAGTGTCGTTCTTCGGTACAACAACAGTAACATCATAAGTATATTCTCCAGTAGCACCGGGGTCACCAGTAATAGCAGTACCAGACGTAGCTGTTGTACTACCATTAACTTTAAATGATGTTACCTTTGCAATACCGAAGTTAGTTTTCCATGTAAACGTAAGAAGTTTCGAGTTAGACTTACCAGCTACATGAATTGTTCCACCACCTTTAGCAACATTAATAGTTAAACTATCGGGAGTAATAAATTCGTCAGCAGCCTTTTCAAGAACCGTGACTGTAACTGCGTTAGTCTTTCCGACAATCTTACCGGGAACTTGAGTGCTTCTATCGGCACGACCAGTATAAGGACTCACAGAATCAATCTTAATCTGTGCATTTCCAGTACCAGTTTTAGGAACCCATGATAAATAACTCGGAATAGTTGCCATTTGTTTTTTTTTTTTGGTCGATTAACTATAATAACAAACTAATTACCAAATTCCCATTCAGCTGTATCACTTGCGAAAACAGTTATGGTATCATGATAATTATTATCTTTATTTAGAATAACAAGAGTTTTATCAACAGCTAATTCTACAACAGGTTCATCTATTGGCCAAACTTTTTTACCATTAAGCCACATATCAAGAACCTGCCGACGATTACCATTAAGCATTACGACAGCTTCTGTAGCTCGTTCAAGAAGATTAAGTTGTGCCATAGTTGTAGATTAATATTAACCTTGCGGTGTTTCAAGAGCAGTCACACGACTTTCCAAAGAAGTATAATTACTCTCTAATGTACTTACTTTACCACTTAAAGTAGTAACAGTTTCTTGTAATGTATTAACAGTACTTTCAAGAGTTTCTACTTTTGTCTGTAATTGTTGAACAGTTGAAGATTCAGCCTTAGTGGCTAAACCTTCAACTACAAAAGTAATTAACTTCTGAAAAGCACCAGTTTTCGGAGGCCAGTTTAAGGCACAAAATACTTTGCGAATTACTGATTCTTTCATATCATTAAACCGTTAATTAGATTCGACATCACCAACCCTAAATATAGGATGTTCAATACCATCACCTTCTATCTGCATATAATCAATACCGTCATTTTCAAATACTGGTTCAGGTACTAATTCAATAGTTGTAACACTATGATTTGCAAGACTGTCATAAGTTTGATTATATTCAACGTAACCATCACGTCTAACCAAAATTACAACCTTTGAATCATAAGTACCACTGATATGAGCTATACCTTGATAATCAGTAACGATAGTTTTAACAGAAGAATTAAACCAGCAACTAATACCTGTGGTAATAGGAGCTTTAGTAACAGAATCTATAAATTTAAGAGCTATATAGTCTTGACCTTCTTTTGGATGTAAATCAATATAATTGACAACAGCTTCAGAAGGTTTAGCTGCAATAAACATTATAGGTTCAGTAGCTTCATAATGATTATCACCTAACGTCTTATAATTACGTTCAAAACCAATAGGATTAGCTTCACTAACATAACCATTTTCTGATGAATCACAGTTACCTATCTTTTTACCAGTTTCATCATAAATAATATTAGTAATCATGTAACCAGTTAAAGCATCCCGTGTACGAACTTTAATAAGACCATTATTATTACGAAGACATAATATCTCAACTGTTTTATCAGTATCAAATACTACTTCTTCATAACCTATTTTATACCAATCAGAAGATAACGGTAAAGCATAATAGGTTATAACACTACCTTTATTCCTTGTGACTACCAAAGGTTCATCAGGTCTGGTTGTACCAACAGTAGTTCCAGTACTTGATATCTCTTTAATATCAGCAGCTAAATAAAGTTTATTATCATCATAAATTTCATAAGCCTTGATAATTACAGAAACCTCTTCGGGTTCAGGCGGTAACTCTTCAAGTACAATAGTAACACTATGTTCACCAGTAGAATTAATCGTACCAGTTCCAGTGTTAGTTATATAACCAGTTTTGGAAGCTCGGAAATCAACACTTGTTCCAACTGGAGCTGTAACAACCTCAGATTTACCAGTGGTCGATTCGTCATTACCAAGAGGTTTCCAACCACTTTCAGTACTGAGCTTATACTCAAACGTAACACCGTCTAAAGCAGTAGATTCAGTATTTACAGCAGTTGCATAAATAGTACCAGTTTGAACTGGAACTTTATCCATTTCAACAGTAACTTCTGCGGTAGGAATTGCATAAGTTACCAGTTGTTCAACCTCTATATAACCCGACGAAACAAACCTCAAAATTCGGCTCGTATTGACATCTCCGGTGAGTTGTAGCGGCGTATCTTTTGTGACTTGACCTAATATACCACCCGTGTCCTTATCATAGACGTATGCGGCTATTTTGGCCTTTGTTTCGCTATCGACTACCGTAAGACTTACAGCACCTTGTTCAACTGGTAGAGCTGTAAGAGTAATATCACGAATTATATTCTCATCTAACGCAATACGCTCTTCGTAAGTTTCATATCCACTTGCACCAACCTGAATTAAAATATCACGCGGGTCATAAGTTTCATATGTAAGAGTACCAGTACCTTGAGCAATAACTACATTAGAAGGTTTATCAGTAAATATAATTAAAGCATTATCAGGAGTTGCATTTACAGTTAATGTCTTTTTAGTCTTAGGTGTAAGAACAACATTAATTGTCGTATCTTCAACACCTACATCGACATAAACATCTTTTGTAATGTAATTCTCTTTTTCTACAATATAATGTAAACGACTTTGAATTAAACATTCAATACTTGCACTGCCAACACCTGCCGATTCTTTACCTTCCGAATTAATCATTCGTATAGTAGAATCAACCGGAACAGCTTCAATCTTAATTGTTATATAATCTTCTTCATTTCGAGGAATACGAATCCAAAGTGTACCATCTTCAAACGTAGTAGGAATCTCACTTGTAACTTCAATTTGATTAATACTGTTGCTACGAACATGATTATTATGTTCTACAACAATACCATAAATCTCATTAATAGCATCTACAATACGTTTGTTATCAGTAACAAGTTCTTCAGAAGTTTTATCTTGCTTATTAATAAGCAAACCTTGAAGTTCTTGAGCTTTTTGTTTTAATTTCTCAATATCACTTGCGGCAGTTGGTAAACCAACTTGTGCGGCAGTAACTCTATGAGGATTATCATAATTACGAATATGAGCATTGAAATTATCTTTGTCATTCTCGTAATCTTCTTTATCAAGTTTCTTGTTTATAGCAGCCCAAACATCTTGAAACTTTTTATTAACTTCTGCAACATGATTGTTAATCCAAACATTCAACTGTTTGAACCAACCTTTAACCCTATTTTCAAGAGCATCAATGTACTCTTTTTGAGGTCGAGATACAGGTTTATCCATATCGGCAGTGTTATCGACATTGCCAAGACCAACTTGTTCTTTTGTTACCTCATGAGGATTAAACTTATTATTAATATGTTCAAATAAAAGTTTTGTAAGTTGTTCAATAGGATTTAAGTCCTCAGCTGTAAGCTCACGAACATATACTTGAACATCAAGAATCTCATTAACAGCATCATTAAAATCAAAATTGGTCTTTACATTCGTCCGATAAATCCACCAAGATTTACCCTCGTGAACATAAATACCAGTAAGAGTGAATATCTGATTACTTATGATACCTTGTACTGTAATTGTATGTATAGAACGAACAATCGGTACAAGTATATAAAGATATTGTTGAGTTGATTTAACCCACGGAACTTTATATTCATAATGTCCTACATCAATATTTCGAGATTCAAACTCGGTAATCTTTGCAGAACTAATATCAGATTTTTCAGTTAGCTTAAATAGAGCACTATTATCGTAAGCAGTTACATTAGTTAAGTCTATTTCAATCCTCTCCTTCGTCCTATATAAATATAGGTGGCCGTTCTTTCGATAGTACATATATAATGTAGGAACTGTTTTAACACCAGCACCTTCACCATCTACTGTACCAATATATTCTCCGGTTTGGCCATTATAAACACTCGGATATACACCATCTTCAAGTACACCGAGCGCTACAACATTTCGAAGATTAATTACTGCCATACCAAGAACAATAACGAAATAAATACTCCAACTACAAAGTTAATAATAATAGGATGAATTTTAAGACCAGTTACTGTTTTCTTTCTTGCAGCTTGAATACCACAAGTAATGATTTGATAAGCTAATGTAATCCATAAACTCATAAACCAAGTAGCAACAGTAGCCTTAAATAAAATACCTACGACAGTAGCAATGACGAAACCAATAATAATATCGTCTTTATGTTCTGAATAATAACCACTTAAAAAAGTAGTTATTTTATTCCATATTTTCTCTGTCTCTTATACACATCTCCGAGCCCACGAGACCCTAAGACA
>ENA-OZGX01000760-OZGX01000760.1-human-gut-metagenome-genome-assembly--contig:-NODE-760-length-14218-cov-6.395396_pt1 | contig 14218 bp, 10 predicted proteins | sample MGYA00244040_ERZ653674 | MGnify/ENA primary metagenome ERZ653674 (study PRJEB26926, sample SAMN06165232) | human gut metagenome | biome: ENVO:00009003; feature: ENVO:2100002; material: ENVO:00002003... | reverse complement strand
TATACCGGCTGTTGGTGAGGGTGGCGAAGGTGAGGCCCACCAGCGCCCAGAAGGCCCCGGAGGCGAAGAACATGAGGAGCGTTTCTAAAAGCTGGCGAAAGTACCCGGGGGGTTCCAGCATGTAATCCCGCATGGCCTCCAGGGGCAAAAGCAGCAGGGCGGCAATGCCATACGCCGCCAGGATGCCCAAGGAAATGGCCAGGCCCCCGGATATGGCGCATCCCAGGGCCCGGCTCATGATATACCCATCCACCGTGGTACGGGGCAGGTATGCCTTGATGAAGCCGCTTTTCACATCGTCTATAAACGCCGTTGTGAATGGCAAAGCGCACAGCAGCGGCAGGGCCAGGGCCATGCCCTCGCTGGACAGGGCGGACAGGACAAGGGTATGGTGAAAGCCGTGGGAAAGGAGCTCAGTTGAGCGGAAGGCGGCCAGCATCTCCTGTAAGGAGGTCAGCAGCAGTACGGCCGTTGTACCAAAAAGACCGATGCAAAAGCCTTTGCCCATGGCCTGCTTCAAGCAGGATGCCACAGCCCTCATGTGCGCCGCCTCCTTTCCCTGGTGATTCTATTATGGAATCCCGTCATGTGTCTCACTTTTTCCTTGATGCCATATATGCAAAAACAAGAGAGCTTCTAGAACCCCACTAGTATGTAGGTGTTAATCGTAGTAATTTCCCAATACCAATCATCCATTAGTCTGTAGCTAATATATCTTCATAATATAATCCTGGGATCCATTAATGCTCCAGTCTCGGCATGCAAAACCATAACCGCCTCGGTTCCACTTCCGTCTTCTTCCGCATATTCCCTATATAGAACATACCATGCGGGAACCAATCGAGATTGTTCTGTGTTGTCCTTAATTCCAGCTATGCAGTATCCCAGTTTTATTTCAACTATACAAATATCAATGGTATCTATATCGGAATACATTTCGCCATCCAAATATGAATAACGATATCTAATCTGCTCTCTGATACGTTTTTGGATATGCTCGAAGGAAAGCATCTCGCATTCTTTTTCTTCTATATACTCTGTCTTGCTGGGGCCGTTCCACGAAAGTCCAATTACTCCATCGCTGCTGACATATATGCAAATAACCTCCTGCGGCCATGGAGCTGCATAATCAGAAGCTGAAGTTGTGGGATATGTAGTGAAATTCGTTCCTATATCAACCGTTGATAATCCGTTGTACGTCTTACCATATGAAACCTCATAGATCGGCATTGTGCTCCCAGTGTTAATCTCTACAATTTGCGCTTTTTTCGTATGAATCCATGCTAAGCTATCACCAGGTATTCCACTCAGAAACTCATTCGCCCCCAGTATGGCTGCTTGCTCGTCAATTCCAATGTCATCAATCCTAAGTACTTTATCCCCCAAGTCCCATCCATCATATTGAATTATGCCCTGGGGCTTTATGTTTATTGAAGCACCATTCATAATACCGCTGATAATCATTGTTCTTCCCTTAAAAGTGAATTCGCCGACATACTCTTCATTATTTGAAATGGCATTCAAGTTAAGGATCCCTTGCTGTTTGGTTTCAGGAGCCGTCTCAAGCCTCGCATATAAGCTTTCAAGAATTGCATTTATATCTGCCAATAATGGACTTCCCTCTTCAACGCCCTCAGCCAGTTGAATCTCGTAGTCCACAATCATTTCCATGATCTCTCGCTTAGTAAGTTCAACATCTTTAATGTATATTTGAGACATATCCTCTACGAAGTTCTCAGCTACTGCTTGTATCATTTCTTTATCAAAACAAACGCGCTGTACTACAACTCCACAACACTGAGAAATGTCCGGCACTGTTATATGAGCATTTGCCGAAATACTGCATGCTTTTGAGTTTTTGATGTCGCTCTCAACCCATGTTTCAGGAATGACCAATTCATCTATCACATATGTAGGTCCTCTGTCCTTTACATTCGTGTTATTTCCAACAACTATATTGCTTTCCGGCGTAGGCTGGCATCCAGCGCCCCCTGCGCACAGCAGTAAGCCCAGCATCCCTGCAACGATCCGTTTCATGGGCGCTCCCCCTTTCGCCGTTTCTTTTATTGTTGCATATTTTGCACGGGAATTTGTTGCCAATGTGTAAATAAATTGTTAGTATTGCTGGGGATACGGCCTCCGGGGGCAACCTGTTTCGACCCGGCGCAAGATCGGTTGCGTTGCAGTTGCGTATCCTGCCCGACTGGATCCCGCTTTCCTTGTCCCCAATGGCGGATCGGCCAACGCCTTAAGAAGGCCGTCTTAATAGCCCAGGGTTCGATCCACCATGCTGCCATCGATGGCGTTTATGGTAAGGTAGCTATACTGCCGGTTTGGCGTACCCGGCTCCTTCCGATCATCATGGAGATATTCTTCCCAGCCATAGAAGTCCCACACCGGGGTCAGGGTTTGTACCCCGCTATTTTGCGCCGCCATCTGCATATATCCCAAACGCACCCGGTCGATATGGATCACCCGCTTGGTCGCGCCGGCATCAACAGCGTAGTCCGGCAAATGATAACGCTGGAAAAAGCATTCCTCAGCGCGCGCCATGATTTGGTCAAAGGGGATAAGCGCCGCGTTTTCCACCAGCTTTTCCCCAAGAACCATATTGCCGTTGATCTTGACTTCCTGGATCCCATCCGCAGATACGGCGATTTTGATATTTTCGTATTCCCACGATTTCGAATAGGCGGTGTTGCCATCCGTCCCACTGGAAGCCCGCTCCCGTTCTTCATAGGTCAAGGGGATCCCGTCCACTACCCTGGTAAAGAAAAACATATAACAAGGATTGCCTTTTCCGCTATCCAGATCTTCCTCGCTGGCCAACTCCTGGCCCCGGCTGGTTGCGAATAGCTGCATATCCGTATAGCCCATATCGGCGATACACTCGGCGATACACTCATAGGCCATTTCTTCCGCCTCCGCCCGGGTCAAGGATATGGGCAGCGCTTCATCCTCCGTCAGTACAGTGGTATCCATAAAGGGGGTGCGATAGTAGCGAATGAAAAGCGCGGTATCCCAACTGGCGGTTATATAACTGCGGCGGTCGTTTTCCTGATAAAAGTAGGCGCTTACCTGTTTAATGTCCCGATAATCCGACATATCGATGGCAGTGGGGCGTTTATCGCCAAGGCTCGCCAGCTCGTCCTGAAGGGTTTCTATATTCTGCTGGATTTGTTCGACGGAGCCCACATAGGTGGTATTTTGCCCGCTCTGTACCTCGCTGAGCAGGCGCTGCTCCCACAAAAGCCTTTCCAGCAGCTCCTCCTCCGTATATACGGCGGAATTGGCGTCGTATAATTGGCTGCCCTTTGTCAGGCTATTCACGATCGCATCCAGCTGCTGCTGGCTCCAGGCTTCATTGGATGCCCCATAGATGGGATACCGGTCCACATTGGGCACAAATACCTTTGCCTCGATGAAAAAACCACCAGCCCATTTTTCTCCCATTCATAGGCTGCCTGCGTTGGCGCGGCAAAAGGAACAATGGGCGCCTTTGTCTCGGCCTGGGCGATAGGCCCCCCTTGCGCTCCGGTTTTGCCGATCACAATTTCTTCTTCCGGGGTGGGCTGGCAACCCATTCCACCGATGCACAGAAGTAAAAATAGCATAAGCGCAGTGGTTCGTTTCATTATCTTTTTTCCCTAATACCTCTTTCTATTATAGGAGGCACCTTGTTCCCAGCCTGGCATCTTGCTCTTGTACCCACAAGCTTGCAGCGGCACACGCCTTGTTGGACTCATCTTTCTCCAGTCTCAATAGCCTAAAATAGGATTGATAATGCTACCATCGATAGCGTTGATGGATAAAAAGCTATGTCCTGCCAGTTGGTCGTTTACATACTGGTTATTCTCATCCAAAATATATCCCCCTGGTACAGGCGCCGCATAGGTATATATCTCATAGCCCTGAAAATTCCAAGTTGGAACCATCAAAAGCCCATCACGTGTATTTTTCTCTCGAATTTGCATCATTCCAAGCGTAACTTTGGTAATAACGATTTCCCGCGCAATGACATCCATATCGGCTGGATTGGTCCATAGCCCTTCCACCATCATTTGTGTTTCAAAAATCTGTTGGATTTCCGAAAAAGGAAGCAATGCTACGTTCGTGTTGCAAACCTCCACCTGCTCGGTAGGCATTTCCCAGCGTACATACTGCACTCCTGTATCTGTTATGATCATTTCCACGCTTTCCTGAGGCCAAAATGGTGCGTATTGCTCCATGATGGCGGCCTTCTCCACCATTCGGCCGTTCATCAAAAAGGCATCCATACTTGTATTCCGGTAGGTGGTATTTACGCCCTCCACAGATCGCGTGAAAAAAATCTGATAACATTGGGGTTGCTCTTCCCGGGGTGCGTTTGGATTGCCTGGATCCTGCATATACCCCCCTAAAACCAGGGCGGGCGCAAAGTTCTCCTCCCCGAGGGATTTTAGAAAATCCAAGCCCAGGTTGGCCGCCTCATCCGGGTGGATCGCTAGTTTATCCAGCTTTTGCAGGTCCTCCGTGGTAGATAGGATTTGCCCAACGGTGGGGTCTTGGTTGGCGATTACCACATACCCGCCCGCCTCAGACCTGCTTACGCTAACATAGGCCAATGTATCTTTGCCAAGATCCAAGCTACAGCTAAACTGTTGACGCCCAGTATTGCTTTGACTATATTTTATTGGTTGCTCCACTAATGCATAGGTTTCCGGTGCAGCTTCGTAGGCTTCCAGCCACAGCCGGAGATCTTCTTCGATTTCTTGCGCGCGCGCAGCCCGCTCTTCTTCCGTTAAATTCGCGCTATTAAAATCGGAGCTTGGATCGGACTGCTCTCGCCTAAGGTTGATTAAAATCTCTTCGATTTCCGATTTAGTATACATGGTTTCGTCTTTAAATTGGTATACCTTTCCTCCATTGCTTAGCCGTTGAATGAAGTTTTTTAACCAGGCTTCCGTAAGGTCGATCTTCCTAACCTTGGCAACGGGATAATTGCCGGCGTCCGGCAATTCCACCGCAGCGTCAACAACAATGGAAAAAGCGCCGTCGCTGCTGCCAAACGTATGCGTCCAGGTAGCCGGGGCCTCCAGCGGGAGCTGCGCCCCGGGCGTTGCGGCAATGGCCTGGGAGAGGGTGTCTTCCCCCTTATTTCCTACCAGGCTTTTTTCCGGCGTTTTCTGGCATCCCATCCCGCCAAAGCACACAAGCAACCCCAGCATCCCTACTAGGATCCGTTTCATGGCCGCTCCCCCCTTTCGCCGTTTCTTTTATTGTTGCATGTTTTGCACGGGAATTTGTTGCCAATGTGTAAATAAATTGTTAGCATTGCTGGGTCATACGCCCGGGCCGACATGTGCAAAACCGTTTGCCATGCTGCCCAACGAAAGGCCGGGAAAACGCCCCGGTTTTCAACCGGCGCAGAGGGTGTGGGACATGAGGCGCGTCCGCTTTCATGCAAGCCTGCTGCCCTTGCGATTGAAACCAATCGGGCGGAGCGGTTTGGTTTTCCCGTTTTGTCAGTAGCCCTTTGCAAAATCGATGATGCTGCCGTCGATGGCGTTGATCATCAGAATCGGCTGCTCATATAGTCCGTAGGTGATACCCTGTACTTCTATCCAATCCCAACTACGGTATCCATAAAATGCCCAAACCGGCACAAGGAGCGTGTTGCTTATATCATTTTGCTGCGGCATCAGCACATAGTAGAGACCTGCCTTGGTAATTTCGATACGTAGCGGCTCCTGGGAATTTATGAGCTTTGCCATTGGTTCATACTTGACCAACATCATCTTCGAAAAAATATCCTGAATATCTTCAAACGGAAGCAAGTTTGCGCTTTCTACTTTCGCACCTGCGATTTCATAAGGCGCGTCCCATATAAAACTTTGAATGCCAGCGTCATTGATCCTCATTTTTATTTTTTCGTAATGCAAAGGGGCGTGAAAGAGTTCTTCGTCCACGCTATCGATCGTCGGCGCAAGCTCGATCCCCTCATAGGACGGGAAATAGAATAATTCATAAGCCCATTGCGTCGCCTCTTTTTTATCTTTATTGGAATTATTTATCAACATCATGCCGCCCAACCGATATGTATCGCAGCCAATGCTGCGCAGCAGGCCCTGTGCTTCCTGTTTTGCATCGGCAGGGCTTTTCGCAAGCTGGCAACCTTCGGGCGTTACGGAAACATCTCGAATAACCGTAGCGCCATATACCCCAAAGATGTTATCTACGCCTTCCGCGGAAAACGACACGGAGGCCGTTGGACGATGCAAATACAACGAGCCGTCGCCTTCATCCGGGATAAAGATGTCATCCGTTAAGGTATCGCTATTCCTAAGACAGAGCCGGTGTTGGATGTCTCTGCCGGCATCCCATACCTCCATATACGTGTATTGTCCGGCGGTTCGTCCTTTTCCGTCCGTGATATACTGTGTTTGAAAGGCTCTGCCAAAGGGCGTTTTTTCAACATGCTCCGGCGCATCAGGCAGAAGCTCCGCATAATATTTGATTGCGGATTCAATATCATCCTGATCTTCCTGGGAGCTATATTCCGGCAGTGTTTTTCGCTGTTTCAGCTGAATGATCCGCGCTTCCAGCTCGGATTTCGTGAGCTCGTTTCGATCCTGAATCAGTTCTTGCGGATCCGGCAGGAGCGTGTCAACCAGCATCAAAGCCTGTTCGAGCGTAAAATCCCTTGGCGCGACTTGAAGAATGGGCGTCCTCGATACTTCTGGCAAATTGAGCTGCACGTTGGAAGCTATGGAGAAGCCGTCGCTTGTATAGTCAAATACAAAGGTATCCGGCGCCTGTACAGCCTCCTTTAGGGTCGCCTCAGCACGATTCTCATTGGGGGCCTTTGCCTGCTCCAGCATCGTTTCATAGTCTTTCCCCACCACGATGGGGCTCTCCGGCGTTTTCTGGCATCCCGCCCCGCCAAAGCATATAAGCAACCCCAGCAACCCCACAAAGATCCGTTTCATGGGCGCTCCCCCTTTCGCCGTTTCTTTTATTATTGCATATTTTGCATGGGAATTTATTGCCAGTGTGTAAATAAATTATTAGCATTTGGAAGAAGGGGCTGGGCTGGAGAACGGGATATTCCCGCTTGGCTGCGGCAGCGAAGGGCAGGCCCCCGCTTGGCCGAGTTGCGCCTGCCTCATCCAGCACGCGGTGCCACAAAAGAAGCGCTACAAAACAATCGCCGGGCAGGGCGGGAAATACGGCATTGCCGGAGAACAGGCTATACCGCATTCTAACCAAGCGTTAATATCCCACCCGCCGGTCGATTATACTGCCATCCATCCCGTTGATGGTAAGAAAACTGAGCCCATATGTATCCACGGTGGCAACGTTGTTTGCGTCCATGTTTGCGGGATCGCCCGCCCCCCTTGCAAATTGCTGCTGTAGTGTGCCAAAGAAGTCCCATACGGGAAGCAACCGGTAGCCGCCATCCCGGTTGCGGATCAGCGCATAGCCCAAGGTGATATGATCGATGCCGTACTTCCGCGTAAGGATGCCAAAGCGGGGATCCGCCTCTTTTTCGTATCGCATCTGTTTCTTCATGGTTTCCTGTATGGCTTCCCATGGAAGCAGGGCCGCCCTGGTTTCCTGCCTGCCGATGGTTATCGGATGATTCCAGATAAACTGCACCACGCCGGTATCGTCTATTTGCAAAAGAATGCTCTCGTTGCGGATGGGGGCGGCATAGGCTTCCTCCGCCGGCTTGTCCCCCATAATGCTTTCGTCATCCACATAGGTGACCGGTACCCCGTCTATGGTGCGGGTATAGTAGAGGGTATAATAATATCCTATTTCCCCAGATGGGCTTTCCGGCGTTGCAAATACCCAGCTTTTTGTCCCGTGGGGGGTCAGGGCCACGTCGAACAGGCTGTAATCCGTTAACCCCAGGCTTTGTATAAAGGAATCGCCTGCGGCAAGGGCTGTATCGTATGCCCCTCCCTTTGCTTCGTCCGGACATGGGATAGAGTATTGGAACGGCTCTTCCGCATAGTTATAGTTATTGAAGGTAAAAGAAGTCTCATATTCGCTGTTGAGGACAAGGATGCTGGATAGCATATTCTTGCCATTGTCCACCTTGATTTTTAGGCAGCTACCCAACATTCCATCGTCCTGCCGGAAGCGACAGCTTTCCATGGTGGTTTCCCTGCTGGGGCCGGCATTCTCCATTTCCATCGCCAGCTGCCCGGCATAATCCAGCCATTCGCCTGCAATATCGTTATATGTTTCAGGACTGCGCTCCTTTGTTTCGGTAAGCATCCGCCCGATTTCCTGGATTGTCCGCTCATATTCCTCTTTTGTCGGCGCATCGGAATATTCATAAAGCTGTTTCCCCGGCAATACCCTTTCCATAAAATCATGGACGTCCCTCTCGGTAAATTCCCGAAGCTCCGCTTCCCAAATCGAATATGCCGCATTGCCATCTGCCCGGATCTCGGCGTCAATGTCCATTTCAAAATTGGCATACTTGACCGTTTCCCCCCAGGTAGCAGGAAACGCATATACGGTATCCTCGTTATCCTGCAGCTCGGTGGCGCCGGAAGCTTTATTTACAACAGCCGGGCTGGTCGGGGTAGCCTGACAGCCAGCGCCCTCTGCGCACAACAGCAAGCCCAGCATTCCTGCGAGGATCCGTTTCATGGGTGCTCCCCCCCTTTCGCCTTTTCTTTTATTGTTACATATTTTGAATGGCAATTTGTTGCCAATGTGTAAATAAATTGTTAGCATTGCTGTGGATACAGCCATTGGCCGGGGCAATTTGTGCAAAACCGTTTGCCGGGCTGCTCATCTAAAGGACAGAAGAACGTCCCGGATTTCGGCTGGCGCAGAGGGTGTGGGGTATGGGGTCCTCCTTTGCAGCGGCAATGATGCATATGGGTAGCATTTCCGATCACGCAAGAAAAGGAGATGTGCCGGCCAAGAGAACGTATCGAGTGAGCGAGATTGCCGATATTCTCGGCGTTAGCAATGCCACTGCATATCGGCTTATCAAGGAAGGCCATTTCCGTACAGTCCGCATTGGTTCATCCATACGCGTGTCAAAGCAGTCCTTCGACGAGTGGTTAGATAGGGAAACCAACTAACGATTTTGAGAAAGGATGAAAAATTGTATGGCATCGATTGTTGAACGGAACAACTCCGTATCGGTTGTTTACTACTATGAGGACGAGGACGGGACGAAGAAGCAAAAGTGGGAAACCGTCAAAAAAGACCAGATCGATGCAGCTTCAGTGGCAGCACTAACGGAGAAGAGAAAAAAGGAAAGGACGAAAAGCGCAAAGCGTACAGCCGCTTCAGCTCGAAAAACGGAAGTGGAATTTACGCAGAGAAAGGGCACGTTCATTATACCTAAAAAGGTCACGGTTCGTGAGTTCCTGGTGGATTTTGTTTCTTTGTATGGAGAGCGCAAGTGGGGCGTATCTTCTTACTCGGTCAATACAGGCTTGATAGAGAACTATGTAAATCCTTTTATTGGCGACCTGCAGATGCAGTCCGTGACTTCCATCGTAGTAGACCGATATTATAAGCAGCTTGAAAAAACCCGACCTGTTGAATGCAACGGGCGCAAGTCGATAACCGCTACATTGACGCCTGCAAATATTGAAAAGATCCATAAGCTGCTTCGCTGCGCTTTCGATCAAGCGGTTCGATGGGAGGTGATTGGCAGGAACCCTTTTGCTGGAGCGCTAATACCCAAGCATGTCAGCAAGAAAAGAGAGATGTGGACACTAAAAACGATCGTACAGGCTATGGATGCCTGCACCGACAATAAGCTCTATCTTGCTATGAATCTGGCCTTTGCGTGCTCTATGCGGATGGGAGAGATCCTTGGACTACAATGGGAGCGGGTTCATATCGCCGATGAGGATATTGCCAATGACGATGCCCATATCTTTGTAGATCGTGAGCTTGCACGGGTAAACAAAAAGGCGCTGGAAAAGCTAGGAGACAAAGGGGTCATTTTTAAGTTTCCGCCTGTCATGTCAACCTGCAAAACTACGGTATTAGTGCTCAAAGATCCAAAGAGCGAAAGCAGCGTGCGAAAGGTCTGGTTGCCTAAGACGTTGGCTTACATTCTACGAGAATGGCGAAAGTCACAGGGAAAGCTTCGGGAAATGTTAGGTGAGGAGTATGTCGATTACGACCTGGTCATTACGCAGCCGAATGGCAGACCTTGTGAAAACAAGTTGATTGAGGAAGCGTTCAATAAGCTGAAAGCAACCGCAGGCCTGCCTAATGTGGTATTTCATTCGCTTCGCAGCTCCAGCACAACGTACAAACTCAAGCTAAACCATGGAGACATCAAGGCAACCCAGGGCGATACGGGGCATGCACAGGCAGATATGGTAACCGAGGTCTATGCGCAAATACTGGACGAGGATAGAAAGGTAAATGCGCAAAAGTTTGAGTCCATGTTCTATGCCAACCCAGATCTGCGCAACGTGACGCCTCCGCCGGAGCCCACAGGTCGATTAGATCTGGCTGGGCTGATCGACCAGCTGCAACGCTCTCCAGAGCTTGCAAGCGCGCTAGCAAGGATCATCTCCATGCCAGCAGATGTTGGAGAATCGTCTTATTAGCAGAATGGGCCGTTTCTATTAGCAGATTCCAAAACGCGTTCGATTCCCAATTAGCAAAACCGCAAAAGGCATAGGGCTAGTTTATCATGGCCCGTCTATTCGATGGCGGCGAAAAGAAAAAAGGAACCGCCGAAAATCCTAGGAAAATCGGCGGTTTTGGCGTTCCCGGGGCGGTTCGAACGCCCGGCCTGCCGCTTAGGAGGCGGCCGCTCTATCCTGCTGAGCTACGGGAACATTTATTCGCTTTTTTCAATCATGCCGCACTCTAGGGATTCGGCCTTCGCGCACTTAGGAGGCGGACCCTCTATCCTGGTGAGGTACGGGGGCATATACAGAAATTATTCAGTTATACAAGGCTCCGGGATTCGAACGGTTCGATTGTTAGGAGGCGACCGCTCTATCCTGCTGAGCTACGGAGACATGCTTAGGTAGGATACTCCTGGAGTAAGCAACCAGGGGCGGAGAAGAGAAAGGAATTGACTGAGGATGATAAAGTGCCTGGGGGCTGGAAGGCAATAGTAAAGACATATCCAGCCACACCAAATGGCTAACGATTTTATTATAGGCGGCAAACGGGCTGCTGTCAACAACGGAAAAGAGCGGCTGAACATGGAAAAAGGCTGTACATGCTGGCCCTTGGTCTATTATAATGAAGGTACAAGTTGGCTTTGCCTGGCGCTGGAATGTGATTCGGCTTTGGCGGAGCATGGAAGCGAGGGAAATACGTTGGCGGAGGATCATCGCGACCATAGAAAACGGCTGCGCAAACAGTTTATGGAGCAAGGGGGCGAGGGCTTCCACGATCATCAGCTTCTGGAGTTGCTGCTGACCTATGCCATCCCCCGCCGGGACGTAAATCCCTTGGCCCATCGTTTGCTGGATACCTATGGTAGCCTGTCCGCCGTGCTGCGGGCCGATCCCTATTCCCTCATGCAGATCGAAGGGGTAGGGGAACTCTCCGCCGTTTTGCTTTCTCTGGTGGGCAAGCTGGGGCCAAAGTCCATTTTCTCGCCGGCAACCGGTCCCCGGATTCGTACATCCACCGACGCCATCCCCCTTTGTCGCTCCCTGGTGGGACAAAGCAAAGAGGAAGAGCTATGGCTTATCTCGTTAAACCACGCGGGCCGCGTCATCCACACAGACCGCATCAGCCGGGGCACCCCAACGGGCACGCCGGTCTACGTAAGGATGGTGGTGGAATGCGCCCTCCGCCATGGCGCAACCTCCGTCATCCTCTGCCACAACCATCCCACCGGCAATACGGCTCCTTCCGCCCTAGATATATCTGCCACCCAGAAACTGGTAAAGGCCCTGGAACCCTTGGGGATCACATTGTGCGACCATATTATCATCGGCGGAAGCGAAACCTTTAGTTTTTGGCGCTCCCTGCATCTTTCAGGGGGCGTAGCGGATAGCGCCTTATTGGCTGCAGCGCAACGAAAGGAGTAAACCCATGGATTACAAGGAAACCTATCAGGCTTGGCTAGATGCAAAGGACCTGGATCCCGCCCTTCGGGCAGAACTTTTGGCCATCGCGGACGATCCCGCCCAACAGGAGGAGCGCTTTTATACGGAACTGGCCTTCGGTACTGCCGGACTACGGGGCGTCTTGGGCGCAGGCACCAACCGCATGAACGTCCACGTGGTGCGCCGGGCTACTCAGGGCCTGGCGGATTACCTGAATACCTTCCCGGATGCTCGGGAACGGGGGGTGGCTATCGCTTATGACTCTCGCCATATGAGCGATATTTTTGCCCTGGAATCCGCTTTGGTGCTGGCGAAAAACGGCATCCCAGTCTATTTGTACGATACCCTTCATTCCGTGCCGCAGCTTTCCTTCACCATTCTGCATCTCCACTGCAAAGCCGGCGTTGTAATCACCGCCAGTCACAATCCCCCTGCCTACAACGGCTACAAGGTCTATTGGGAGCATGGCGGCCAGGCCGGCCCAGAACAGGCTAAGGAGATCCTACAGTATATCCAGAAGGCCGATTACTTTTCTGTGCAGCCCATGGATGAGCAGGCGGCCCTTTCTGCCGGCCTGCTTAAGATGATCGGCAAGGAGGTGGATGAAGCCTACTATGCCTCCATCCAGACCTTGCTCCTGCACCCAGACCTTCTGAAAGAAAAGGGAAAAGAGCTGAAGCTGGTATATACCCCCCTCCATGGGTCGGGCTGCGTGCCTGTGCGGGAGATTCTCAAGCGGATCGGCATTGCCAACGTATCCATCGTGGCGGAGCAGGAAAAGCCCGATGGGGATTTTCCCACCGTCAAAGCTCCTAACCCGGAGGATCCGGCGGCCTTTTCCCTGGCCATCCCTCTGGCGAACCAGGTGGGCGCGGACGCCATATTGGCTACGGATCCGGATTCCGATCGGCTGGGTGCGGCTGTGCGCCGCCGAGACGGTGGCTTTAGCGTGCTCACCGGCAATCAGATCGGCAGCCTGTTGCTCCACTATATCCTCTCCACCAGAGCGGCCCAGGGTACCCTGCCCGCCAATGGCCTGGTGGTCAAATCCTTGGTGAGCACCCGCATGGCGGATGCCATTTGCGCCCACTATGGAGTGGAGATTCGGGATGTGCTTACCGGCTTCCGGTTCATTTCCCAGCAGATTGCCCAGTGCGAAAAGACTGGCCAACGTCAGTTCCTCTTCGGCTTCGAGGAAAGCTATGGGTTCTTGGCGGGTACCTTTGCCAGGGATAAGGACGCCATCTGCGCCGCCATGCTGCTGAGCGAAGCCTGTGTAGCCTACCGGGAGGAAAATAAGACCCTTTACGATGTGCTACAGGAGATGTATCAAACCTACGGCTATTTTAAGGAATCCGTCAAGTCCTACACCCTGGAGGGAAAGGCGGGCCTAGAAAAAATTGCGGCCGCCATGGCTTCTTTGCGGAAAATGCCTCCCAAGGAATTTGCCCAAGCCTCCATCGTGACCTATGAGGATTTCAAGACCCGGGAGCGCCGCACGGCGGCGGGGGAGGTGGAACCCATCACCCTTCCCCAGTCGGATGTGCTGCGGTATTTCTTTGACAATGGGGCATGGCTGTGCATTCGGCCCAGCGGCACGGAGCCCAAGCTCAAGCTGTATATCGGCGCCAACGCCCCCAAGGAGGCGCAGGTGGACGACCTGCTGGCTCGGCTGATGGCTGCGGCGGACGAAAAGCTGCAAGGCCTGCTGGCCTAGCCTGAAAACCAGAAGCATCATGAGCCGCCCCGCCAGACCGGCGGGACGGCTTTGATTTGCTGATATTGCTGTTTAATAGAAGTGTATGGGAGGAGTACTCCGTGCTGACCATGGCCCAAGGCTTGACCCTTTCGGATTTCCACCAAATGTATGCCATTGAAAGGGCTTATTATGACCCGGATTATATTACCCCGCCTCAGGAGGCTTATAACTGGTATCGAGCCTATCCTCTGTCCACCCTGGCGGTCAAGGAGGGGGATGTGGTAGCGGGTTTTTTGAATCTGTTCCCAGTGCGTCAGCCGGTCTTTGCCCAGCTTCTGGCAGGAACCTACAACGACAGAGAAATGGAGCTTTACGATTTGATTGACCCCTTTTTCGAGACTGGGACGCTGTACATGTTTTTATGCTGCATTGCCCGGCATCCGGATTATGCGGGTCGGCGGGTGGG
>ENA-OZGX01000758-OZGX01000758.1-human-gut-metagenome-genome-assembly--contig:-NODE-758-length-14252-cov-4.631119_pt1 | contig 14252 bp, 8 predicted proteins | sample MGYA00244040_ERZ653674 | MGnify/ENA primary metagenome ERZ653674 (study PRJEB26926, sample SAMN06165232) | human gut metagenome | biome: ENVO:00009003; feature: ENVO:2100002; material: ENVO:00002003... | reverse complement strand
GCTCGGAGATGTGTATAAGAGACAGGGATATCAGGGAAGACCCCTACAGTATTCTTCAAAAGACAGAGCTTTTTTACTTAAGTAAAAAAATGATTCAGAACATCACTGCCGCCGTCAGATCAGAGAACATTCCCATGGAACAGCCAATCATTTGTCATGGAAAAGAATATCCGCGGTTTTTGTACCGGAAAGATCTGGAATTTTTGGAACAGCATATCTTCCGGGGCGGAAAAGCTGAATTTTTGCAAAAGCCGGATCATATCTGCATCCGGGAATACCACACTGCCATGGAAGAAATTACGGATACCGCCGTACAGATTCGAAAAATTGTGCGCCAATCCGGGTATCGTTATGGGGAGATTGCCGTTGTTTTAGGAAACATGGAATATCAGGAACACGTCAGCCGGATTTTTACGAACTTCGATATTCCGGCATTTCTGGATGAAAAAAGGACGGCATTGTCCCATCCCTTTGTGGAATTTTTACGTTCATTTTTAAAAATGGCAGAGGAAAATTTTTCTTATGAAACTGTTTTTCGATACTTACGCAGCGGTTTTTCCGGTATTTCCCCGGAAGAAACAGATCTGTTGGAAAATTATTGTCTTGCCCTGGGTATCCGTGGCTTAAAAAAATATTCCGAAAAGTGGATCCGTTTTTCCAAAGGACAGACGGAGGAACAACTTCAAAAAGTCAATACTGTCAGGGAAAAATTCTATCAAAGCGTCAAAGAAACTGCTCTGATCTTAAAGGATAAAAAGGAAACGATCTCAAAGAAATGCACGGTTCTCTATGAATTTATGGAGCAGCTTGAAACAGAAAAACAGCTGGCCCAAAAAGAGGAGGAATTTTTAGCCGAGGGCGATGCCGCACTTGCAAAAGAATATCATCAGATCTTTCGTGTGATCATGCAGCTTTTGGAAAAATACGTGGAACTGCTGGGAAACGAGGTGGTTTCTCTGGAGGAATTTTCGGAGCTTCTGGATGCAGGCTTTGCGGAAGTAAAGATCGGCATTATTCCTCCGGGCAGTGACCGTGTAGTTGTCGGTGATATGGAACGAACCAGATTAAAAGACGTAAAGGTTCTGTTTTTCCTTGGAGTAAACGAAGGAAATATTCCAAAGAGTCTCACAGGCGGCGGCATTTTATCCCAGATGGAACGGGAATTTTTAGAGGAACAAAATACCTATCTAGCCCCTACTGCCAAAGAACAGGTCTATTTACAGAAATTTTATTTATATTATGTACTGACAAAAGCATCTGAGCAGTTATATTTATCCTGCCCCGCTGCAGATTTTCATGGAGCAGCCCTTCGCCCTTCCTATTTAAAGGAAGTCATCGAAAAAATGTTTCCATATCTTGAATCAAAGCCGGCGGAAGCTCCTTCCATAAAATCTCTGGAAACTCCCGAACAGGGACTGGATTATTTGACATGGCAGCTTTCCTCGGGGAAGAAGGAAGAAACGGAGCTTTGCCAGCTGCTGGCATGGTATGAACAGTCACCGGAATTTCGGACACATTCTGAAAAGCTCTGGCAACAGCTTCTGAAAAAAGATGCCGAAACCTCCATCGGTGCTGCTGCAGCAACGGCAGTTTACGGAAAAAACAGTACCTACAGTGTAACCAGACTGGAAAAATATGCTGCATGTGCCTACGCTCATTTTTTACAATACGGTCTGCGTTTAAAGGAGCGGGAGGTATACGAGTTTGCGGCAGTGGATATGGGAAACCTTCTTCACAGTGCGGTGGAATTATTTGCCCGAAAGGTGGACAAAGGCCCCTATAACTGGTTTGAAATAAAACCGAAGGAGAGAGAACATCTGGCAGAGGAATGCGTAAATGAAGTCATCGCAGACTACCGAAATACACTGTTGTTTGACAATGCCAGAAATGAATATATGATTGCCCGAATGCACCGGCTTGTAAAGCGAGCGGTATGGGCATTGACCGAACAGATTCAAAGAGGGGTCTTCATACCGGAAAAACTGGAAGCGCCCTTTTATTTAAAAGAAAATGGCATAACACTTCAGGGACGCATTGACAGAATAGATACCTATGAAGAAAATGATCAGGTCTATGTCCGGATCATGGATTATAAGAGCGGCGCAGCTTCCTTTGACCTGACAGCGCTTTACAATGGATTGCAGTTACAGTTGGCAGTTTATTTAAATGCAGCCATTGCCATGGAGAAAAAGGATCATACGGGAAAGACGATTGTACCGGCAGGACTTTTCTATTTTCCGATGAAAGACCCGCTTATTTTAAGTGATTCGGAAATAGACCAGCAACAGTTGGAGGATGCTCTGTTAAAAGAACTCTCTCTGGAGGGCGTGTGCAATGAAAATCCTGATATTATCCGCTTTATGGACAGGGAATGTAACACAAAATCAAAAATTCTGCCGATTTCTTTTAATAAGGACGGCAGCCTCGGGAAAAATTCCAAAGCAGTTTCCACAGAACAGTTTGAAAAGCTGGAACATTTCATCATGGAAAAAACCAAACAGCTTGGTACGGAAATCATGGAAGGAGAAATATCCGTCAATCCTTATGGCACCGTACAGAAGACAGCCTGTGACTACTGTGCTTACAATGGAATCTGCGGATTTTCACCAAAAGAATCTGCTTATCGGAAACTGGAGAAATTTCAATGGGAGTAATATGGACAGAAGACCAGAAAAAGGTCATTGATTTAAGAAACAGAAACATCTTAGTATCTGCGGCAGCAGGAAGCGGCAAAACTGCGGTACTTGTAGAGCGTATTATGGAACTGGTCTGTGACGAAAAACACCCGGTGGATGTGGACCGCTTGCTGGTTGTGACCTTTACCAAGGCAGCAGCAGCAGAGATGAAAGAGCGTGTGGGCGCTGCCATCAGAAAACATCTGGAGGAACAGCCAAACAACGGATATCTGCAAAGACAGGAAACGCTGGTTCATCATGCCCAGATTACGACGATTGACAGCTTCTGTTCCTATATCCTGCGCAATCATTTCGGAGAAATTGATTTAGACCCCGCCTTCCGTGTGGCAGATGAGGGGGAATTAAAGCTTCTTAAAAAAGATCTTCTAAAAGAGCTTTTGGAGGAAGAATATACCGCCGGTAAACCGGAATTTCTTCATTTTGTAGAATGCTATGCTTCCGGGAAAAATGACGCGGTTTTGGAGGATCTGATTCTAAAGCTTTATGAATTTTCCACCAGCGATCCCTTTCCAGAGGACTGGCTGGGCAGTCTGATTATGGAATCAGAAATATGCGCATCATGGAAAGTTCCCGCGCATGTAAATCATCTCTTAAAAAGCCTTCTGGAGGAAAATGAGCGGGCAGCTGCGCTCTGCAGCGATATCGGGGGACCGGTATTTTATGGGGATGCTTTGAAGCAGGACCGGTTATTACTGGAAAAATGTCTCGCCTGCAGGACCTATGAAGAATACTCTTCGGCCATCAGGGGAAGAAGCTTTCAGGCACTTTCCAGAAAAAAAATGCCCGCGGATGTGGAAGAAGAGAAAAAAGAGGCGGTTAAAAACGCCAGAAACCATCTAAAAAAATGTCTGGAAAGTCTGGAAAAACAGTTTTTCTATCTGCCTACAGAAATTCTCGCAGAGGCAGAAAAAATGGCAGAGCCGGCAAAAAAAGAGCTGGTAATCCTGACGCTGGAATTTCTCAGGCGCTTTTCAGAAAAGAAAAAGAAACGCAATATTGTAGATTTTTCTGATCTGGAGCATCTGGCTTTAAAGATCCTTTTGGAAAAAAAGGATGGAAAATGCGTACCTACAGATATTGCAAAAGCTTACGGGGAATATTTTGAGGAAATCATGATCGACGAGTATCAGGACAGTAATCTTGTGCAGGAGCTTATTTTAACAAGCATTTCCAAAAAGGCTCTCGGGGAAAACAACCTGTTTATGGTTGGAGATGTGAAGCAGAGCATCTATCGCTTCCGTCAGGCAAGACCGGAGCTTTTTATGAAAAAACTGGAAAGCTATTCACTGAAAGATGGAAGCTCTCAGCGCGTAAATTTATCCAGAAACTTCCGAAGCAGAAAAGAGGTTTTAGATACCGTCAATTTCCTTTTTGAACGCCTGATGATGAAAGAGCTTGGAAATATTGCCTATGATGCAGAGGCAGCATTATATCCGGGCGCTTCTATGCCGGAACCGGAAAAGATGGCAGATGTACAAACAGAGCTGCTGCTTTTAGATTTACCAGAAGACGAAACAGAGGAAAAAATCGATAAGACAGAACTTGAAGCTTCCATGATTGCCTGCAGGATTTTGGAAATGCTGGAAACCACAATGGTAACAGACAAAAAAACGGGAAAGCTTCGCAGAGCTGTACCGGCAGATATCGTTATTTTACTCCGTACCATGAACGGCTTTAGCGATACCTTCTCCAATGTCTTAAGCGCCTACGGAATTCGGACAGTAACAGGCTCCTCCACGGGATATTTTTCTGCTATGGAGGTTCAGACCATCTTAAACTTTCTGCGTGTTCTGGACAATCAAAAACAGGATATTCCGCTGTGTGCTGCGCTGCATTCCCTCATCGGAAACCTGAATTCTTCCGAAATGGCAGAAATCCGCGGGGCATATCCTGAACTGCCATATTATGAAGCCTGTGTTCGATATGCAGCCGAGGGTCCGGAAGAGCCGCTGAAAAACAAACTTTCCGCCTTCTGGGAGCTGGTCACTGACCTTCGCAAAAAAGCGGAGTATCTTCCAATCCACAAACTGTTATGGGAGATCTATGATAAGACCTCCTATGAACAACTGGTAAGAATGCAGCCGAATGGGGCAGGACGCACAGCAAATCTCCGGATGCTCGTCCAAAAAGCGCTGGATTTTGAAAATACCAGCTACCGCGGACTATTCAATTTTGTAAGATACGTTGAAAATCTGCAAAAATATGAAATAGATTACGGAGTAGCAGAAACCAATGCAGGCAATGAAGACGCCGTGCGGATCATGAGTATCCATAAAAGCAAAGGGCTGGAATTTCCCATCGTTTTTGTATCCGGTCTGTCGAAAAAATTTAATAAGCAGGACACAAAGGAGCGAATTGCCATGCATCCGGAAATGGCACTTGGCACCGATGCCGTTGACCCGGAAATGCGCAAAAGAGTGCCTACTCTGCATAAAAAAATTATCCAAAAGCAGATTGAACTGGAAAGCCTCGGGGAAGAGCTTCGGGTTCTCTATGTTGCGCTTACAAGAGCGAAGGAGAAGCTGATCATGACGGGAGTTTTAAAAAACGCCTCTGCACAGGTCTTAAAAACAGCAGGAGAAAATCTGCTTTGCAGGAGAGGCTGCTATGAAAGCCTGTGCAACGGCACCAGTTTTCTGGAATGGATCTTACAGGTATCAGCAGGAGAAGAAACACCTTTTTCATGGAATTTTGTTTCCATAGAATCACTGGTTACCAAGAAAGTTGCCCAGGTTCTGGAAAACTGTTATGACTATGGGGCATTGCGACAGAAAAAAGCAGAGATTCCAAAGGAACTGCAGGAGCGTTTTTCTTTTGAATATCCTTATAAGGGGCAGATGGAGATTCCGGGAAAGGTATCTGTATCGGAACTCAAAAAGGCTGCCATGGAAGAGGATGTACGTGAAATGTTTGAGGAACCGGAGATCATACCCTATATTCCGGCATTTTTACGGGAAGAGCGAGCTCCCGGTGCTGCCGAGAAAGGTACTGCTTATCATCGGGTTCTGGAATGTATGGATTTATCTGGAATCGGGCATTCCAATCAGGTAAAGGAACGTATACGGCAGCTTGTCGCTGAAGGGAAAATCACTCAGTCGGCAGCAGATACGGTAAATGCATACGAAATCTACCGTTTCTGTCAGAGTCCGCTCTGTACGCGAATCATTGCCGCCAAAAAAGAGGGAAAGCTATATAGGGAACAGCCCTTTGTCATTGCAAAGCCGGCAAATGAGGTGTCTTCTGAATATGACAGCCAACAGCCAATTTTAATACAGGGAATCATGGATGCTTACTTTGAGGAAAATGGACAGTATGTCCTTCTGGATTACAAAACAGACTATGTAAAAACAAAAGAGGAGCTTACAGCCCGCTATAAAAAGCAGATTCAGCTATATGCGGAGGCTTTGGAACAGATGACAGAAAAGCCCGTGAAGGAACGCATCATTTATTCCTTTTGCCTTGGAGAGGAAATCCATGTTTCATGAAAGGACTCCGTACCGTTCATAATTTGTTCATTTTCTTTTCATGAATCTTTCATTTGAAAAACATGATTCCTTCATTTTTCCTGCATATAATGAAACCATAGAAAACAACATTGACATTACCTAAAAAGAAACTTTTTCATAAATAAATGCCAGATAGCCCGACTATCTGGCATCCTCCCTTTTTTACAGACCTTTCAAAGGTCTTTTTTTATACCTCAAAAATCAAGTCTCCATAAGACGGCATAGGCCAAAGCTCCTTGTCAACGAGCATTTCCAGTTTATCAATAGGTGCTCGAAGCGCCTCCATTGCCGGAATGACCTCCGAATGGAAAAATTTTGCCTGATCCTCTGCAGTGGAGAATTGAGCTGCCTTACCATCCAGTGTGATCAATTTTGCAAGACCTGCCTTCGCTTCCCCTAGCAAGGCGGAAGTTTCTTTCAAAAGCTCCTCCTGAACCGTGGGATCAATTCCGCAGCCCTTAACAGCAAGAACGGTATCAGCCAGTGATTTCGTATATTTAATAACTGCCGGTATCAACTGTTTGCTTGCAATATCAATCATTGATTTTGCTTCGATATTAATTGCTTTGGCATAAGTTTCAAACTGAATCTCTACACGGGACTCCAGCTCTGCCCTTGTAAATACACCAAATTTTTCAAACAATGAAACTGCTTTTTCTGTTGCAAGAGCCGGAATAGCATCTACCATAGACCTTAAGTTTGGCAATCCCCGTCTTTCTGCCTCTTTTACCCACTCCTCTGAGTAACCATTTCCGTCAAAAACAATCCTCTGATGTTTCATAAAATAGGTTTCAATCAGATCATGTATCGCCAGATCTTTATTCTCTGCGGCTTCAATGTAATCACAGGCTTCGCAGAATGCTTCCGCTACAATGGTATTCAAAACAGTATTCGGTTCGCCGCCGGAATCCTTGGAACCTACCATACGAAATTCAAATTTGTTGCCTGTAAAGGCAAAGGGCGAGGTTCTGTTGCGATCCGTTACATCCTTTGCAAAATCAGGTAAGGTCTTCACCCCTGTTGCCAGTTTTTCCCTTTCCAGAGAATGGGTTGCAGCGCCTGTGCTCGTAAGCTGGTCCATCACATCCCGAAGCTGGTCGCCCAGATATACGGAAATGATTGCCGGTGGTGCTTCATTGGAGCCAAGACGGTGGTCATTGCCCACATCTGCCGCTGATTCCCGCAACAGATCTGCATGGGTATCAACAGCCTTCAAAATACATGCCAGTACAAGAAGAAACTGGATATTTTCATGGGGTGTCCTGCCCGGTTCCAACAGATTGATACCGTCATCTGTTGTCAAAGACCAGTTATTATGTTTTCCGGAACCATTCACACCGGCAAATGGTTTTTCGTGAAGAAGGCAGACCAGACCATGATGATTGGCGATGCGTTTTAAAGTTTCCATAATAATCTGATTATGGTCTACAGCCACATTCACTTCCGCATAGATTGGCGCAAGCTCATGCTGTGCCGGAGCTGCCTCATTGTGTTGTGTTTTAGCGCTGACCCCAAGCTTCCACAGCTCTTCATTCACATCCTTCATAAAGGCACCGATTCTTTCACGGATAACACCAAAATAATGATCATCCATTTCCTGTCCCTTTGGCGGCATTGCCCCAAAAAGAGTACGGCCTGTAAAAATCAGATCCTTTCTCTGTAAATATTTGTCTTTATCCACAAGAAAATACTCCTGCTCCAGTCCTACAGAGGGAGTTACTTTCTTAGAGGTCGTATTTCCAAAAATTCGAAGCAGTCTTAAAGACTGTGTATTGATAGCCTCCATCGAACGAAGCAGGGGAGTTTTCTGATCTAATGCTTCTCCTGTATAGGAGCAGAACGCTGTCGGAATGCAGAGTGTAGCGCCGGTTGCATCCTGACGGACAAAGGCCGGTGAGGTACAATCCCATGCCGTATAGCCTCTCGCTTCAAATGTTGCGCGCAATCCTCCTGATGGGAAGGATGATGCGTCAGGTTCTCCTTTAATCAGTTCCTTTCCTGAAAAATTCATTAAAACTTTTCCATCTTTCATTGGAGCTGAAATAAAAGCATCATGTTTTTCCGCAGTGGAACCTGTCAATGGCTGAAACCAGTGAGTATAATGTGTAGCACCCTTTTCAATTGCCCATTCTTTCATCTCATGAGCAACCACATCAGCGGTAACAAGGTCTAACTCTTTTCCTTCCTCCATAGTCTTTCGCAGTTCCTGATAAACTTTCTTTGGAAGGCGTGCTTTCATAGCGGAATCATTAAACACATTTTCACCGAATATCTCTTTTACATCGATAAATTCACTCATAAATTATCCTCTCGCAGTCTATGAACGAAAAGACGTTCCACAAATGTGGAACGCCTTTGTTTTCATAAAAATATGCTTTATGCCTGTCCGATAGAACCAAAGATTTCCATTTTTTCTTTTACTTTTTCTTTGATTGCTGCAGCGCCCGGAGCTAAAAGCTTACGCGGGTCAAATCCTTTTCCTTCTAAGTCTTTTCCTGCTTCGATATACTTACGTGTAGCATCAGCAAATACTAACTGGCACTCTGTGTTTACATTGATCTTTGCAACGCCGAGGCTGATTGCCTTTTTAATCATATCATCCGGAATACCTGTACCGCCATGAAGAACTAACGGCATATCTCCTGTTAACTGCTGGATAGCATCCAGAGTTTCAAAAGAAAGTCCTTTCCAGTTTGCAGGATATTTTCCATGAATGTTACCGATACCTGCTGCAAGGAAATCAATTCCTAAGTCAGCGATCATCTTGCATTCCTTCGGATCAGCGCATTCGCCCATTCCGATAACACCATCTTCTTCTCCGCCGATAGAACCGACTTCAGCTTCGATAGATAATCCTTTTTCCTTACATACTGCAACTAACTCTTTTGTCTTTGCAATGTTTTCTTCGATTGGATAATGAGAACCATCAAACATTACAGAAGAGAATCCTGCTTCGATACATTTGTAGCAGTGATCATAGCTGCCGTGGTCTAAGTGAAGAGCTACAGGAACTGTGATGTTCAGTTCCTCTAACATACCGTTTACCATACCAACGATTGTTTTGTAACCGCCCATGTATTTGCCAGCACCTTCAGATACACCTAAGATAACCGGAGAATTGCATTCCTGAGCTGTCTGTAAAATTGCTTTTGTCCATTCCAAGTTGTTAATGTTGAACTGACCAACTGCATAGTGGCCTGCTTTTGCTTTTTTGAGCATCTCTGCTGCTGAAACTAACATAACATTACCTCCATATTTCATGATCGTAAATTAAAAATAAATGGATTTTCCCGGCAAAATATGCCCCGGGAATCCCTATTTATGGTTATTATAACGCATCTTTATTGAATTGAAAACATTTTTTTACTTCTTTTTCATGATAAATACGCTGAAAACAATCAATCCGATTCCCAAAATCAAAAAAATGATACTAAAGAGCAGCATCAGCGTATATTGACTGCCGCCCTGATCCATGCGTGAATTAAAAATCTGATATGCCATATAAAGCAGGTAAGCACCTGCCAGCGCATATACTGCCGCTCTCGCCTTATCGTTCATTGCTGCCTCTTTTCTGTCAAGGATTCTGTGCGTCAATCCACTTTGCCGTCAGGACATGTTCGCCTGTCATGGATACGATACTGTCCTCACGAATTACCTGCTGGCTGTAAATCCAGCCATCAAAAATACAGCCCTCTTTTACAGGCACCGGAAGTACTCCGTAGGTTTCTCCAAAAACCACCTGTTTTTCAAAGGCTGTCGTCCCATCCTCAAAGCTTCCACCAGCCAGATCAAATTTTACTGTAATCTCTGCCGGCTCCCACACTGCGTACAGTGTCATGGCATCTTCCACCTTATCGTCCGAAAAATCCCATTCCTCTGCCAGAAACTCATCGGAGGAGGTAACCCAGCGGACAAACCGATAGCCCGGTTTTACGGGCTTTTGCGGAACCTTCACGTAATCTCCGTAACCTAATTTCTGTGCCGCCACTTCACTTCCGCCATCCGTTTCAAAGGTTACTTCATAGCCGCCGTTTAACGCAAAAACCACTACCAGTACAAGGATTGAAACAACAAAAAAAGCAATCATGCCGTCCAGAATCTTAATGGGCACATCGCCTTTCCCATAGATTCCTTTCCCAATCCAGCGTTTTTTTGTTACATCCGCTTCCTGTTTCTCTTTTTCCTCATGAATTGCTTCTTCTTGTTTATCCATCAACTGCGCTCCGTTCTTTATCCTGTGATTAAAGAACCGGGGAATATAGATTCCCCGGTTGGAAATTCAAAACTATTTACGAACAAGATATTTTCTCATATCGATAGAAACTGCGACTAAGATAATCAAACCTTTGATAATGTACTGCAGGTTCTGGTTGATAGATAAGAAGTTCAAAGCTACGAAAATGATTCGAAGCAAGAATACACCTAATACAACACCGCTGATCTTACCGGTACCACCTACGAAAGATACACCACCGATAACGCAGGCAGCAATGGCATCACATTCGTAATTCAAACCTGTGGTTGCAGAGTTAGAACCGATACGTGCTGACTCAATGAAACCTGTAATACCGTACATAGCACCTGCCAGTGTATGAACGAGAATTGTTGTTCTCATTACGTTTACACCTGATACATTTGCTGCTTCCGGATTGGAACCAACAGCAAACATATTTTTACCGAATGTTGTCTTATTCCAGATAAACCACATTAACGCAACGATAATACATGCATACCATACATAATTTGGAATCGGCGTTTTACCCAGAGATATCACACTTCCTGATACAAAATTCTTGAAAGAGTCATCCAGACCGGAAAGTGGCTGACCATTATTTCCGTTAAGCATGATGTACATTAAAAGCACACCATTAACGATTAACTGTGTAGCCAGTGTTACGATGAACGGATGCAAACTGAATTTCGCAACAAAGAAACCGTTTACCCAACCTACAACAGCGCCAACTGCAATAACAATTAAAATTACAAGCCAAATCGGCATTACCGGTAAGTTCGGGAACATTTTGGAACCATAGGTAGCTGCCTGAAGCAGTGATGCTGAAATACATGCAGTCAAACCTACCACTCGTCCTGCGGAGAGGTCCGTACCTGTTAATACGATACATCCGGCAATACCACAGGCGATTGGAATATTCGCTGCTGCAAGGGAAATAATATTTACAATTGAGTTTACGGATAAGAAACGCGAATTCTGTGTATATGTATAAACAATTGCAACAAACAGCAAAATATACAATGCATTATTAAGCAGCGCTTCTTTCCAGAAAGTCTTTTTATCTTTGCTATCCAATGTCTTGTAGTTGGCATAGCGATCTTTAATATTGGCAATAGCTCTCATGCTGTACTGCCTCCTTTACACATATTTTGCAGCAAGAGTCATAATCTCTTCCTGAGTAGTATTTCTGGCATCCACTTCGCCTGCAAGACGTCCGCCTGACATAACGAGAATTCTGTCACAGACACCTAAAAGCTCCGGCATTTCGGAAGATACCATAATAACAACTTTGCCCTTATTGGCAAGGTCGATGATTAACTGATAAATTTCATATTTTGCACCGACATCAATACCACGTGTAGGTTCGTCCAAAAGCAATACTTCCGGTTCCGTCAGCAGCCATCTTCCGAGAATAACCTTCTGCTGGTTACCACCGGAAAGAGAGCGAATCTTTGTTTCCTGGGTCGGTGTTTTCGTGCGCATCGCATCAATGGACCATTGGGTATCTTTTTTCATGGATTTTTCATCCAGATAAATTCCTGCCTTCAAATGTTTCTTTAAACTGGAAATGACCGTATTCTCACGAATATTCAAAATACCGAAAATACCCGTTGCACGACGCTCTTCGGTCAAAAGAGCAAATCCGTTTTTAATAGATTCCCTTGCATTACGGTTTAATGCAGGTTTCCCATGCAAAGTAATCTTTCCTGATTTTCTTGTTGCAATACCGAAAATATTTTCCAGTGTTTCTGTTCTTCCGCTTCCATCCAGGCCGGCAATACCTACGATTTCGCCTTTTCTTACATTAAAGGACACATCCTTCAGTAAAGAATACTGTGCGGTAAGCCCTTCTACCTCCAGACAAACCTCGCCCGGCACATTTGTCTTTGGCGGGAACTGGTTACCCAACTCACGGCCTACCATCAATCTGATGATTTCTTCCATGGTCAGATCCTTCGCTGGCTTCGTTGCAATGTAGGTACCATCACGCATTACCGTAACTTCATCGGAAATTCTTAAAATTTCCGCCATTTTATGAGAAATGTAAATGATACCGCAGCCTCTGTCACGGAGCATATTGATGATTTTAAACAGATGCTCAACTTCCTGTTCCGTCAAAGATGATGTCGGCTCGTCAAATACAATAACTTTCGAATTAAACGAAACAGCTTTGGCAATTTCCACCATCTGTCTCTGGGATACAGGCATCGTGCTCATTACCCTCTTCGGATCTACATCAATCCCCAATTCTTTAAACAAATCTTTCGTATCATTATAAATCTTCTTTTCATCTACCATGACACCGGCTTTTTTCGGATAACGCCCCAGCCAAAGATTGTCCATGACGTTTCTTTTCAAAGCCTGATTCAACTCCTGGTGCACCATTGCCACACCATTTTCCAATGCTTCTTTTGAGTTTTTAAAGTTGACTTCCTTACCCTCCAAAAGAATTTGTCCGCCATCTTTTGCATACATACCGAACAAACATTTCATCAGAGTGGATTTTCCTGCACCATTCTCTCCCATGAGTGCATGAACCGTACCTCTTTTCACTGTCAAAGAAACATGATCCAGTGCCTTAACGCCCGGGAATTCTTTACATATGTCTGTCATTTGTAATAGAACATCATGTCCCATATTATATCCTCCATAAAACTTACAATCCTTCTCTCAATAAACATTGCAGTTTTTTCTTTTATTTCTGAAAATGGGTTGCTTTCTAAAAAAAGAGTGGCCGCTATTTTCTAACAGCCACCCTTTGATTATCGAGCACTTATCTCAAAGTAGATTATTCTCCTGTGTATGCTGCGTATGGGATATAGATCTTATTAGCCAGAGTTTCGCCAGCTGCATCTACACCTTTGTTGTAGCTATCGGTTCCATCCAGAATGGATGCGCCTGTGCATACATTGTTAGTGATAGCTGCGATACAAGCAGCCATACCTTCTGCATCCTGCTTAATTGTACCGATCATAGCACCCTGAGAAATTAAGTCTTTTGCAGCATCTGTAGCATCTACACCAAATACAGGGATGACTGTGCCGCCATCTTTGTTGTATCCAGCATCTCTTAATGCAGAAATAGCACCTTCAGCCATACCGTCATTGTTGCAGATAACAAGTTCGATCATGTTGCCGTTTGCTTCGTTGTACTGTGTAAGGTTTGTCTGCATATAAGCCTGAGCTGCTGTTGCACTCCAGTTACCATCCTGGTCTACCTGATATTTATCAGTATTAGAAGCATCAAAGTAAACGAGTTCCGGTTTTCCTGCTGCTGTAAGAACTGCGTTAGCATCTTCTACACCATACTGTGTACGAGCGATTGCTTCTGCATTTCCTAACTGTCCCATGAACATTGCATAAGAAATTTCTCCGTCGCCGTTTAAGTCAAGCTGGTCATAATTAGCAACTAAGTATTCACCGATCATCTTACCCTGCATATGTCCTGCTTCAGGAGCATCGGTTCCTACGAATGCGCATTTTTCATAGCTGGAAAGAACTGTTCCTTCTTCGCCTTCGCCTTCAACTGCACGATTAAAGAAGATTACCGGAATGTCTGCTGCTTTTGCTTTGTCAACGATTGCGGAAGATACGTCAACAGCACCTGATGTTACAACGTTTACTACTAAACATGTAGCACCTGTCTGGATTGCTGTATCAATCTGCTCGTTCTGTGTTGTCTGGTTGCTGTTTGAATCATAATCCTGATACTTAATTCCTGCTGCATCAAGTTCTGCGTTTAATGCAGTTCTTACTGAAGAAAGATATGCTGTCTCTTATACACATCTCCGAGCCCACGAGACCCTAAGACATCTCG
>ENA-OZGX01000756-OZGX01000756.1-human-gut-metagenome-genome-assembly--contig:-NODE-756-length-14273-cov-5.816289_pt1 | contig 14273 bp, 10 predicted proteins | sample MGYA00244040_ERZ653674 | MGnify/ENA primary metagenome ERZ653674 (study PRJEB26926, sample SAMN06165232) | human gut metagenome | biome: ENVO:00009003; feature: ENVO:2100002; material: ENVO:00002003... | reverse complement strand
ACGAGATGTCTTAGGGTCTCGTGGGCTCGGAGATGTGTATAAGAGACAGGGGTGGGCATCCTTTCTTTCTATGAAATATTTTGCTAAAGTAAAACACGTCCGAAAATCCTGTCAATTGCGCAATTTCTGTAATGGATTTATTGGTTTCCTTCAGCAGCTGTTCTGCTTTTCGTAATCTTAGTGTGCACTGATATTCCTTAATGGTTTGTCCGGTCACTTCCTTAAACAGGGTTCCTGCATATTTATAGGACAAGCCACAGGCTTCCTGAATCTGTGCAGAGGTAAATCCATCTATATAATGCTGTCTCACATAATTCTGTATCTGCTCCGCATAACCGTTGCTCACCTTATCATCCTGTGCATTTTGTGCACATTCCAGGAAAATCTGCCATAGACGGATGGATGTCTGTGGAATATTCCCATGAATATGAGCTTCTATCATTTTCTCAAAGTTTCTCTTTATTTGTGTCTTCTCTTCACAATTTATTAATTTGGGGAGAGTAATGAAATACCGATCCTTCTCAGAAGGCTTAAGGCTTACCCTTTCATCATAATAAATCCCTCTTGGAAGCTCCTCCATACAGGATGAAGGAGCTTCACAATAAAAATGCGCATAATACCAGGATGATCCTATTTCAAATGATTTATTCCCCCAATGATGAATACCACTTTTCAGGAAAAAAACCTGATCCGGCATAATTCTATAAGGAATCCCGTCCTCTATAATCTCCATGCTTCCCTGTAATAAATAAATTGCCACATGAAATGGTGCTGTCCGATCCGCATGGATCATCGGTGCCAACGTCACACTATAATCTGCTTCACTTACAAAAGGCATAGCTGTACAGGGTATCTTCAATAAATGCTCCATCGACAAATCCTCCATTTCATTCTTTTAATGGCTTTCTTCTTATCTGCCTCCAGCGCAGATAATCCACATAGTACCTTCCTTACTTGTATGATCTCTAACCCTTTACGGCACCGGCAGCTATTCCCTTTACTATATTTTTCTGCATCAGGATATAGAAAAATAGGGATGCTGGAAATAACGAAATTGGCTAAGATCAGGTTCCACTGATTACTGTATGTTCCATAAAAGTACTGCTGTGAAAGCGGCAGTGTCATAGGCTCTTAGTAAAGTATATTTATATAATTTCCTTGCCAAATACCGCACTTTGTTACACCTTCAGCGAAAGCTTTGGCTTTTCAAAGATATTACTTAACACATGACAGCATGCCCCTAAGGGATACTCCTCCTGTTTTAATGAGCCGACCCTGATATCAATTTCATTTTCATACCCTCTCATCATATATTGCCTTACTGTTTCTTTGATCTCTTTTATGAATTCACTGTCCCTAATCTGAGGATATCCACCAATGATCACTGTGGTAACCTCCAGAGTCTTGATCATATTTGCGACAGCAATTCCAATATAAAAAGCAGACTGCTTCAATATCTGGCAGCTGATTTCCTCTCCCTTTTCTGCCTTGTCAATAAAATCCAGCACTGTCCGGTGCCTTTCCTCTTCCGCATTATAATTTCCCGCCTTAATACACCGCGCTTTATATTCTTTGTTCATTGCTATCTCACTTGCAAATGCATCCAGACATCCATGTCTGCCGCAGGAGCACAGGGGTCCTTCCGGATTGACCGTTGTATGTCCGATAAAGCCTGCATTGCCCTGACGTCCGTCCAGGGCATGTCCGTGGTAGAAAATAGCACTTCCTATACTAGAGCGAAGTCCAATATAAAGAAAATCCTGTATGTCAGATGACATATATTTTTCACGTTCTGCCTCAGCCAGCAGATGGACATCATTTTTGATATATACGGGCACATGGAATTTCTCCTCTAATATATCCCTGACATGGATATCATCCCAGTTTCTGATACGTTCGATATGAATAGAAATTCCGTTTGGTTCATCAACATTTCCAGGAAGCCCAAGTCCAATACCTGCCAGCTGATCCATACTGATACCGGTCTGCCTTACCATGCTGTCAATTTCATCTATAAGACTCTTCATGATCATTTCGGCATCTGCACCATTCTCAAAGTGGATTTCTTTAGAACCGACAATTTTTCTGGCTGCATTTGTTACTGCAAGTCTGGCCGTATGGATAGCAAACTCCAGATCCACACCTATTGCATAACAGGCTTCTGCATTGATCAGTATCAGATCCGCAGGTCTTCCACCCGTACTCTTGACTTGTCCTTCCTTGATGATATAATTATTCTCCTGCAGCTCCTTGATCACCTCAAGAACAGTAGGCCGGCTGACCATCGTTCTGCGTACGATCTCTTCTATCGTTAGTGGCTGGTACTGAAGGATGGTCTGCATGATCAGATATTTATTCGCTTCTTTCAGAACCCGTGTCGTATTTTTCATTTACAATTCCCCCTTCTGTTTCTCATCATAACATCACCCCTCTGTTTTGTAAAGTATATTTATATAATTATTTTATAAAAGTTTTTTATAAAATAGTTTAAATTATTTTTCGTTTATGTTATACTCGAGGAGTATATAAATGATAATTTTAGAAAGGATACGTTGTTAGCATGAATATAGGATGCCTATGAAAAATCAAAAACCAATATTATTAAGGAAAGGTGCTTTATTATGATAACTATAAAAGATCATTATCCTGTCATTGACCAGACAATCCAGCAGGTAAAAGACCGGTTTGGTTCTGACAGCAAAATTGCTGTTATGTTTGAAAACTGTATTTCCAATACATTACAGACCACCATAAAAGTACTGGACGACGGTTCCATATTTGTTATTACCGGAGATATTCCAGCCATGTGGCTTCGTGATTCAGCCTGCCAGCTCCGTCCTTTTCTCTTTTTTGCCAAAGAGGATCCGGAGATCGCCGACATCATAAGCGGCCTGATCCAGAAGCAGATGCAATGTATCCAGATAGATCCTTATGCCAACGCCTTTAATGAATGTGCAAATGGTAATTGCTGGGAGCACGACAAAACAGATATGAAGCCGGAATTATGGGAAAGAAAATTTGAAATTGATTCTCTTTGTTTTCCTGTCCAGCTCTCTTATCTCTTTTGGAAAAATACCGGTTATACAGCACACTTTACCATGGACTGGTTAAAATCCGCAAAAACAATTATATCCGTATTCCGTACAGAACAGGATCACGAGCATAAATCTCCCTACACCTTTGAACGCATGAACTGCGTTCCCACTGACACATTATCCAGAAATGGAAAGGGCGCACTGGTAAAAAGCAATATTGGGCTGATATGGTCCGGCTTCCGCCCAAGTGATGATTCCTGTACTTATGGATATTTAATTCCTTCCAACATGCTCGCCAGCGTTATTCTTGAAAATATTTCAGAAATAGCTGAGCAGATATATCATGACTCTGTTTTAGCAGCAGAGGCACACCAGTTTTCCTCAGATTTGCGGAAAGCAATAGAATCCCTTTCTATTGTTCCTGGTCAAAGCAAAGAATTCTATGCTTATGAAATAGACGGATTTGGCGAATATAACATCATGGATGACGCCAATCTTCCCAGCCTTCTGTCACTTCCCTATATCGGATACTGCGACAGGAAAGATGGGCGATATCTGAACACAAGAGAGATCATCCTCAGTGACAGAAACCCTTATTATTATGCCGGAGCCTGTGCAAAAGGCATTGGAAGCCCACATACACCAGCCCGTTATATATGGCATATCGGACTCGCCATGCAGGCACTGACTACTACATCTGCTAAAGAGCGTGAGCAGCTCCTTGACACGCTGACTCATACAGATGCAGGCACTGACCTCATGCATGAGGCTTTTCTGGTAGATGACCCTGCACAATATACCCGTCCATGGTTTTCATGGGCCAATTCTGTATTCTGTGAGCTGATCCTGGATTGCTGCGGTTACCACCTGGAAATGTAGCATCCGTTCACAGCAGCATATAAAACTGCACACCATACAGTGCCAGCACCCCGGGGATCCCAAGAAAACCTGCTATAGAAAATGTGATCAGATTATAGCCAACGTGGATCCCCTCCATGATGCCGCCAAGCACCTGATTCCCCAGATAAAAAAGCAGACAGCCTGCCATGCCCCGCAATATGAAATTCAAAATTTTTTCCATCAATTTCATTATTTTAAATCTTTCTCCGTCCTCTCTCCAGTCCAGCTGTCTGTATGTCCAGGCCAGCCAGACATCTCCTGTAATTATATATGTTTCTTCATGTAATTTATGAATAAAAGCCAGAAACCCGGACTATACTTTTTTCAAAAGGAAATATCTGGGAGGCTGTACATGAAATCATATTTTGGATTTTCTTCCCATACCAACAGAACCCTTTCGGAGGAAGAACTACAGAGAAATGCTCTTCTTTCTGATCTGGAGCAAACAAAAAAAGCCCTGGAGATCGCATATGCGGGCTTTGACAATGTCACAGAACCGGATCTCATCGACTGCTATATCTACGAGGTCAATTCTGTGCTGAAGCGCTATAAATTTTTAATGGAACAGGCAGCACACCTGTGTATGCTGCCTGAAGAAAAAACTACTGCTTCTGTTTTAAACACGGAAGCCCCGGCTGCTACCCTGATCAGCTAAGCTCTCGTTCAGAGCTCCTCTGCCATAGGTAAGTCCTGCATAAACGGCCTGCGTGTTTTCCATAACGGCACCGGAATCATCCTGCTCACTGATAGTCTCATAAGCATCCTTAAGTTTTCTGACCATATCCTTCGGCTCCTTTAGCAGTGCGGCATCCTGTCTGGCATCTGCCTGGATCAGCGTCCTGTCCGCAAAGAGATAGAGCTGCAGCAGGTTTCCGGAAACAGGGTATTCATGATTCAGAGAGTGGCTCAGTTCGTGGATACATGCCCTTGCCCGTTTGATACCGGTATGAAAGGCTGCCTCATCCCTGCTGCCAGCCGCATCTTCTGCTTCCTTCAGATAATCCAGTGTCATTTCATATAAGATCACTACAAGCTGTGTCCGGCTTGCCTGAGATATTTTCAGCGTATACTGCTGTTTCTTTTCATCCGTCATTTCATTTCCCTCTATGTGTCAGAAATCTGTACTTACTGCAGAAGCTGAAGTACCTGGGAAGGTCTTTCATTGGCCTGCGCCAGCATGGAGGTACTTGCCTGGGAAAGTACCTGCAGAGTTGTATATTCTGTCATTTCTTCCGCCATATCTGTATCCATGATCCTGGAATAAGCTGCCGTCATATTCTCCGAAGTAATATCCAGGCTGCTGACTGTGTGCTCCAGACGGTTCTGGTAAGCACCGATCCGGCTTCTTGCCTCCGATACATATTTAATAGCTGCATCAACCTGATCGATCGCTTTTGTCGCACCCTCTGCAGTCGTCAGATCCAGAGATTCGATTCCCATATTAAGGCAGGAAATTCTGGGGATACGGATGCCAAGCTGCTGTCCTTCATTAGCACCGATCTGAGTGTCCATAGCGCCAAAGCCTGCAAGCTCCATCTTAAAATTATTAACTGTAGTAACAGCATCCTTCTGTATGCCGCTCCGGATCTCCAGCTTCAGTTCAAATCCATTGTCTCCGGTGATCGTGGCGATATTACCGTCTACACCACTTACCTTTGCTCCGGCAACAGTCTGTCCGTCGGGTCCCGTAATTGTTACAGAGGACTTTGCCGAATCCAGGTCGCCATCCTTATCCGTACCGATCTTCAGGTCTGCCACCTGATATTGTCCCGCCTTAACCTCATCTCCATAATAAGCAACCTTCACATCAACGTTATCGGTATACCCTTTCAGGTCAAAGGATCCATCCAGGATCTTCTGTCCATTAAACTCAGCCTCTCCTGAGATTCTGTCAATTTCCTCTTTCAGCTGCTGGGCTTCATTATTGATGATCTCACGATCCTGTTCCGTCAGGGTTCCTGTACTTGCTTTTACAGAAAGCTCATTCAGACGCTGCAGCATATCATGGATCTCTGACATGGTTCCATCTGCGATCTCGATCACAGAAATACCATCGCCTGCATTATCTGTTGCAACAGAAACACCTGCAATCTGTGCATTCATTCTCTTGGCCATGGCAAGTCCTGACGGATTGTCCTTGGCGTGCGTGATCTTATAGCCGGAGGAAAGCTTTCCCAGGGATGCCGCCAGCTTATTGTCGTTTCTTGTCAGTGCATTATTGGCAATTGCTGCGGACGCATTAAAATTAATTTTCATTTTATTCTGATTCCTTTCTGCTTATCTGTCTGATAAAACTGATATATGTTCTGGCAACCCGGTACAGGGCTGCATCCGTCTGTCCTTTTTCCTTACCAGATCCGGCCTTTAACGCATAACCGGCAGGATCCAGGGTTTCTTCTGTAATGAAGTGAATGTCTCCTGCCCGGATCTCTTCCTCAGAGAGCATTTGCCGGAAAAGCTCAGCCTCTCCGGAAAGCTTCTCTGCAGCACGTCTTTCCTGACTGATGCTGCAGCCTGTAAGTCCCATCTTTCCAAAGGAAAACTCCGCTGCATTCTTTCCAAGCGCTTCCGTTTCCAGAGAGATAGTAACCTTACTTTCTGCCCCCTCCTTATGGATCATAGTCAGATTTACCGCTGTCAGCTCTCCATTTATCTGAAGCGGCAGGGTATAATTTTCTTCTTTGGCCATAGATCTCAGAAAGCCTACCTGTCTGCAAAGACTGTGCAGATATCTTACGTCCAGGATATCTGTTGTGTTCTCAAAGGCCTGTCTTTCAATCTGCTCTGACAGAACATCTGCCAGGCGGTCATAAGCCTTACCTGCACTCTCCTGTGTCGTAAATCCGGATAATAGCTCTTCTCCAAGGTCTTCTATACTGATCCTGTCTGTACCAGCTTCATCTGATGGCTCCCTGGCTGTCCTGTCTGCATGATCCTTCTTCGCTTTGCCAGTTGTCTGAGCTCCTCTTTCAAAACCCCTGATACCCCTGAACAGTTCTGCAGGTGTCCGCAGCAATTCTCCTGCCACCAGCAGATTATCTGCCGTGATAGGCTGTCCATTGTCTGAAAGATATCGGAAAATCTCTTCTTCGCTGGCGGCCGCTGCACGGAAATTCTCTGCCCCTCCAGCCATTTCTCCTTCAGCCGGTGTCCCTTCTGCCAGCTCATCTGCCGCCGGATCATCATTCTCTGTGAATGCCTGCTGCATTTCTTTTCTTGTATGGATAAACCCCCGCTCGATCTGCGCAATGATGGAATCTGTAAGGTCACCTGCTTCGATAACCTCTTTCCCATCACCAATTTTATAATCCATATGCTTCTTCTTCGCCGTTCTCACAGCTGACAAAAGATTTTCAAGGGTTTCTGACCTGCCAGTATCTGCCACAGCGCCCAATGCTGCATCATCCCCTTTTTCAATCTGACGGAAAAGCCTGTAAATACCGATATAAGCATCTCTCTCTTCCTGACTGATTTCCTTTTTCTGATCCAGGTGATAAAGAAATTCACTGTAGGAGGCAAGCTCCTCTTCAGGCATCTGCTCCTGCCCCGTCAGATAGGTATAAAGATCCTCCAGCGTCATGGTAAGAGGATTGATCCCCTTCCTGATCATGGAAAGAACCTCTCCCGGTCTTAGATTGTCTGTAATATTCTGCAGCAGTTTTTCTGATGCCCGGATCCTTTCAAAGTTCTTTTCTGTCATATCCATGCTGTTATAGCCAAGGATCCTGATCGTTTTCCTGTTTTCTTCTGTCAGCTCCTTACCCATATCCGCCAGGATATCATCTACATTCTGGAATGCTTTTTTTATGGAATCTCCAAGATCCTTTCTTGGAGTTGTCATCAGCTCTTCGTACTTCTCACCGGCTTTTTCCATGGAGATACGGACAGCTTTGCTCTTCTGTGCAGCTCCCTCCAGTGTATCAGCTGACTCGATCTGCGCGGCCACTGCTGCCGGAGCTCTCCTCAGGCTTTCTGCTGCCTGCAGGGAATCTCTGTACCAGCCTGCCTTTTCCTGTGCTCTTACCGGATCAGTTTCTCCAGTAAGCTCTCTATCCACCTGTATCCCTGCTTCTGACAGCCTGCGGATCAAGTCTTCCATCGGAGCTGTCTCAATCTGGAAGCCGCTCCTTAAAAGCTTTAAATTGGCACTGACTGTCATGGAAAGCCGTACCTCTTCAAGATACCTTCTGGCCTGCAGCCTGTCTGCACTCATGCCTGCTCCCTGCAGAGAATCACTGCTGCTCTGATCTGCAGTCTCTTCCAAGCCTGTGCTCTCTGCATGGATTGCAAACAGATTCTTCAGCTGAAAAGGAAGTTCTGATATCAGGATCCTGTCTGCGTCCCGGTCTGTCAGCTCCTTCGTACTTTCCTCTATTCTTACTGCCTGCTGCAGAAGGCTCTCCTCCGCAGTCAGATCAGCATTGCGCACTGCCCTTCCATCAGAAATGGCGATTGCCGCCGCTTTCAGAAAATCCTCTTCCGAAACGGGAAACGTCATTTTCTCCAGCTCATGCAGCTTTGTCAGATTATCTGTGTTAAAGGGTATCCCCCTTTCAATCAGCCATTTGGCATCGGAAACAGATTCTTCATCAACAGAAAGCCCTGCTTCCTGTATCACCTGTTCAATCTGAGGCATGAGACTTTCATACTCCACGGTTTCCGGTTTCTTTACATAATAGCCATCCATTTCACCGGCTCTGTAGTATCCCTGTCCAGTCCTGCCGCTTCCTGCTGATCCTGCATGAATGGCAAAGTAAATGTTCTCCGGAGTAATGTCAAGCTGATTTTCTACCAGATACCGTATGGTGTCCTCATTCAGAGTGGAAACGGAGGACAGCTGCTCATAGGTCGTTACAGCCTCCTCTATATTCCCCTCTGTCAGAGGAATGTCCTGCTCTGCGAACTGCTTCTGCAGCTCTCTGGCAAAGCTCTCACTTCCTGTGATTCTAGCAAGGCTTTCACCGTCTATGGTATCAGTATAACCAACAACCTGTGTACCTCCCTTTAACAGAGCTGCTTTTATCTTGTCAACAATGGTGACAACCGTATCGATCTCTGTACTGCCCGGATGAAAGCCTTCTTCCTGAAGCTTCGCAAAATCTTCGTCAGATACAGAATTAGACATCACTGCCATATAGTTCCTGCGGGCAGTAATATCCTCCATACCCGCTTTCTGCATAACCTCTTCTGCGGTCCTTCCGTGACCTGCGTAAGCGCTGTTATCCGTAACTGTGCCAGAAATGTCTAATGCAAACCCGGCCGAACATACCTCTCTGGTACTGTCAGCCTTCTGATATCCTGTTGTCTCCCTGTCTTTATTCAAATAGGTCTTGGGATCCTGTCCTGTCCCGTTAAAGATAATATTCATGCTCATTTCCTTTATCCTATTATTTGCAAAAAACAAGGGTGAATGACCATATCATTCACCCTTTATTTCGGTAACATATTCTGTTTTCTTAACCTCTAAAAAAGAAAGATTGCTGCTGTATACGGGGGCAGATCAAATGTAATACTGTACTTCTTGTTATTACACGGCTTTGCTTCTGCTGCAAGCTCTTTCGGGATCACATTTCCATTTCCCGCAAATCTTGTATCGTCACTGTTCAGAAGCAGCTTATATTTCTTTTTCTTCGGTACTCCAACCACGTAATTCTCCCACTTCATTGGAGTCATATTCAGAATAAATAACAGTTCATTCTTTCCATTCTCTGATTTACGGAAGAAGCTGTATACACTCCTGTCCTTGTCATCACAGTTCAGCCACTCAAAGCCTGCCCAGCTGTTATCGTTTTCATACAGGCAGGGATATTTGCGGTAGATCTGCAAAAGCTCTTTCACATAATCATGCATACCCTTATTCAGATCATTCTCCAGAAGGAACCAGTCAAGCTCCCTTGCTTCACTCCATTCTCTTTCCTGTCCAAATTCCTGTCCCATGAAAAGCAGCTTCTTGCCGGAATGTCCAAGCATATAAGTGTAACCCAGTCTTAAATTGGCATATTTATCTACTTTGTAGCCTGGCATCTTTTCTACCATGGAGCACTTCAGGTGGACTACCTCATCATGGGAAAGCGGCAGGATATAATGCTCACTCTCATTGTAGCTCATGGCAAAGGTCATTGCATAATGGTTATCCTTACGGAAATAAGGATCCAGCTTCATGTATTCACAAAAGTCATGCATCCAGCCCATATTCCATTTAAAGCTGAACCCGAGACCGTCCTCTTCAATAGAATGTGTAACACCAGGCCACGCGGTTGACTCTTCAGCAATCGTCATAAATCCGGGATATGTACCCCTCACTACTGAATTCAGATGCTTAAAGAATTCAATTGCCTCCAGGTTCTTATTCCCGCCATATTTATTCGGCACCCACTGGCCATCCTTCTTGCCATAATCCAGATACAGCATGGATGCCACTGCATCCACACGGATACCATCAATATGGAATTCCTTGATCCAGAATAATGCATTGGCGATCAGGAAATTCTTAACTTCATTCTTTCCATAATTAAAGATCTTGGTACCCCAGTCTGGATGCTCGCCCTTCCTCGGATCCGGATCTTCAAAAATACACTGCCCGTCAAATCTGCCAAGTCCATGTGCATCTGTTGCAAAATGTGCCGGTACCCAGTCCAGGATCACACCGATCTTATTCCTGTGAAGCTTGTTTACCAGATACATGAAGTCCTGTGGATCTCCATATCGTGCTGTAGGTGCATAGTATCCGGTCACCTGATAACCCCAGGAGCCATCGAAGGGATACTCCGCAATACCCATCAGCTCCACATGGGTATATTTCATTTCCTTTAAATATTCTACGATTCTGTCTGCAAATTCACGGTAATTATAAAAGCCCTGCTCTTCCGGTCTTGGATGTCTCATCCAGGAACCGATGTGACATTCATAAATTGCCAGCGGCTCTTTATAATAGTCCCTTTCCTCACGTTCCCTGAGCCACAGATCGTCTGTCCATTTATAGCCGGAAATATCAACCGTTTTTGATGCAGTCCCGGGGCGCATTTCCGCGCTGTTGGCAAAAGGATCTGCCTTATATAGCTTCTCGCCGGAAGGTGCCGTAATAAGAAACTTATACAGCTCCCCTGTTCCTACACCCGGAAGAAAAACCGTCCAGATTCCACCCGCACCAAGCTTTGTCATAGGTGCTGCCTCTTCGTTCCAGCCGTTAAAGGTACCAATCACATGTACGCTGGCAGCATTCGGTGCCCATACACCAAAGAAAGTTCCCTTTCTTCCATTCTCCACTGAAGGATGCGCACCCAGCTTTTTATAAATATCATAATGTGTACCCTGAGCAAATAAATACTGGTCTGCTTCTGAAATAAATACGGTTCCCTCGGTCTGTTTTTTCTTTTCCATGCAGAAAAACCCCCTTGATTTTTAGTAATGCATAAAGTCCTTTTCTCTTAAAACAACCATATCCTCATCATCATATCTCTTGCCAAACAGCACATCAAAGAAATGCTTTGGTGTCTTCTTATCTGCATAATAGATCGCTTCATCCACGATCTCTTCAATTTCTGAGAGTGTTACCTCATGGTCACTGGTCTGCATATCTGCAATTCTCGTATGCAGTGCCAGAACACCCAGCTCATCAATCGCATATTCCTGCTCCAGGGCGTACTTTCTTGCGTATTTAACAAGTGTCTGATCATCCAGTGCTTCCACATCTACCCTGAGATTAAAGATTGTTGCCAGTGCCGGATATTTCGTCAGGAACTTTTCTATCGCTTCCTTTTTATCTTCAAGGATAATGATCAGTCCCTTTCCTTCCTGATTCAACTCTCTGATCAGGGATTCCACTGTATTCTTCTTCATGGAAGCTGCACCCTCAATGATCAGCGCCCCTCCAAGGAGGCGGTCCAGGGTTGCTCCAACTTCCTTCTTGTTCATATTGCCCCCGGAAATTTTGGCCACCTTGCCTGAAAAATTATTATCAGAAAGCTGAACCTCCTTCACAAGAAGCTTGGCAAGTGCAGTGGTACCTGTGCCCTCTTCTCCTGTGATCACAACATTTCCTGTGTAAGATGCCAGGCTGATATTATCAATTACCTCTACGATCTGCTTTCTTGTTTTCTTGTGATGGATGAACGGAGCGAACTGCTCTCTCTCACTCCTGCTCATTTCGCGTGCAGTATAGGAATTCCCTGCCTCTGCTGTTCCCTCTTCTTTCGTTTTTTCTTCTTTCGTTTTTTCCTCTTCTATTTTTTCCTCTGCTGCTTCTTCCTCAGCAATCTCTTTCTCTAGTACTTCCTCAGCCGGGATTTCTTCGTCTAAAGACGTATCCGCTTCCCCGGTCTCTTCCTCTATGATCTCAGCATCTTCTATGACTTCCGGCTGCTTTTCCGTCTGCTCTTCCGGCTGCTTTTCCGACTGCTCTTCCGGCTGCTTTTCCGACTGTTCTTCAGCCTTCTCCTCTTCCTTTGCGTCAATATCAGAAACCTTTACTACCTTGGGGCGCTCTGCTTCTGCTCTTTTCTTACTTTCCCTCACAGCAGCATCCACCATGGCCTTTTCCAGTTCTTCAAGAAGTCCTGTCTTAGTCGCCTCGTCAAAATCCGAAAACAGGGAATCTGTCTGCTTGTGTACGCGCTCCTTGATCTCCTGCATCATCTTCTGCTCATTTTCTTTCTTCATCTTTTCCCATTCAGCCATAACATCATCAATACTCAGCTGACCGGTGATCTGCTTCTCTATCTGCTCTTCCTCCGGAATAGCCAGACTGATCTGTCCGTCATATTCCTGGGAAAGGATATCATCAAAACCTGATGGCTTGTGAAATGTACGGATCACACCCGTATTACTGATCGCCGGATTTGATGACGCCTCCGGAAGTCTTTCTCTGTCCTTCTGCAGAGATTCTGCCCTGTCGGCCACTTTAGAAACAGACTCCTGCATGGCTGCAATATTCCGTGAGGTCTGTGCATCCTTCTCCACCAGCTCAGAGATCACATCTTCTACCTTAACTTCAGAGGTATTGCCAAAGAATACTTCCTCAGATACAGGATCTGCTGCTTCTGAATCACTGTCAGTCAGCATATCCTCACTGATCAGCTGCATTTCATCGGTATCCTGCTTAACAGCAGCCGGTGTTTCCGGTCCGGAAGCTGCAGGAAGTTCCTCCGCAGGCATTTCTGATGCTGTTACCTCATGGATATCTGCTGCTTCAGCAGCTTCTGCTTCTTCTTCCACATCCTGTGTTTCCTTCTGTACGGCATTCTCACGTTCCTCTGCATGAGATGATACCCCCAGAAATTCCTTCATGCTTTCCGCAAGCTCTTTCTGCAGATTGATGGTATTATACTGACTTACATCAACTGTCTTGACTTCGATCTCATCCAGACTCTTGCCCGGCAGCTCCTGGGTAGGATCTGTAAGTACATTCTGCTCCCTGCTGAACTCATCATCCTCTTCCTCTTCTGCTGCCGCCTGTCCGGCTTCCTCCTGAATGGCTTTTCCTTCTGTCACAATATCGGCTTCAATAATGCCGCCGGTATGCTTCATCTGCTCATATTTCGCTTCCTGCTCCTCTGTCAGGGGCTGGTGCAGCTTTTTCAGCTCCAGCGCCTTCAGAACATATCTGCCGTCAGAAAACCAAAGGAACATCTCATCACATTCCTCTACACATTTGGACTCAAGTCCTACCCTGTGATAAAGATATGCCAGTTCGTAAGCCCACTTCTCACGGTAATCCTTTTTCTTCAGCTCCTCCAGTACTGCAATTCTCTCTTCCAGGCTGACTTCCTGTGCCTCATAAAGCTTATACTGAAGAATGTATCTGCCAGAGTCCTTCGGCGCAAGCTGCACAAATTCCTTATAGTATTCGATTGCCTGCACATATTCTTCCAGCTTAATGGAAAGCTCACAAAGTGAATAAACAATAGGGCGCCTTCCGCCGCCCTTCTCATAGGCAAGCAGGAGAATATCCCTGCTGTCCTCATATCTTCTGTTGATTTTATATAGATCACTGATCGTACAGAGCATCATCACACTTCTGACCCTGCGCCAGTCAATGGTATCTGCAATCTTAGCAGCTTCCGCATATTCACCGTCAGCGATCAGCGATTTAATCTCTTCTGCACGTACTTTATATTCATACTTATCCAAGGTACTCACCTCATGCTCTCAGATTTATGGACAAAATAACCCGATTTTCATTTTTTAAGTGTACCATAGCATGCCCTTTCTGTCAAAGGACACAAAAAAAAGCACCATCCCCAAGGCTCATATGTCCTCAAAAACGGTACTTGTAAGTGCACCGCCAGGGGCTCGAACCCTGGACACCCTGATTAAGAGTCAGGTGCTCTACCAACTGAG
>ENA-OZGX01000755-OZGX01000755.1-human-gut-metagenome-genome-assembly--contig:-NODE-755-length-14282-cov-5.495185_pt1 | contig 14282 bp, 12 predicted proteins | sample MGYA00244040_ERZ653674 | MGnify/ENA primary metagenome ERZ653674 (study PRJEB26926, sample SAMN06165232) | human gut metagenome | biome: ENVO:00009003; feature: ENVO:2100002; material: ENVO:00002003... | reverse complement strand
GAGCCTTATCGTCGGCAGCGTCAGATGTGTATAAGAGACAGGTATCTACCTTTGGATCATAAATATCCTCGCCGTCCAGGTAAACCTTTCCCTCTATCCTGACACAATCTACCAGATCGTTCATCCTGTTCAGTGTTTTCAGAAAGGTGGATTTTCCACACCCGGAGGGTCCGATGAATGCCGTAATAGCCCCTTCCCGGATCTTCATGTTGATATCTTTCAGCGCATGATTCTCTCCATAATAGAGATTTAAGTTTTCGGTGATAATTTTATTCTGGTTTTCGTTCATTATGATACCCTTATCTTTCTTTTTCCTGCTTTATTCAGCTCTGGTTACATCCAGCTTTCTGGAAAGAACCTTAGTCAGCCAGTTGATCACAAGTACGATCACAAGAAGAACTGTTGCAATACCAAAAGCGGTAGAATATTCGGCCTTAGCCATACTTAAATACAGCTGGATCGTTAAGGTGCCTCCTGATTCCAGTATCTTTTTCAGGAAACCGATCCCTGATTTCGGAAGCAGATAACCACTACCTGCTGTAAACAGAAGCGCCGCCGATTCCCCAACGATCCTTCCGATCGCGAGGATCACACCTGTAATAATACCCGGCATGGCTGAGGGAAGGAGTACTGTGCGGATCATATACCATTTCGTTGCCCCCATTCCAAGGGCACCGCTCCGGTAGCTGTCCGGTACCGTTTTTAACGCTTCCTGCGTATTCCTTGTGATCAGCGGCAATACCATAAGCGTCAGCGTAAGAGAGCCTGTCAGAATGGAGTAGCCAAGTCCGAGTCCGGTTCCAAAAAACATCATACCAAACATACCAAAAATAATAGATGGAATACCGGAAAGTGTTTCTGTTGTAAACTCGATCGCCCTTACCAGCTTTCCGGGCTTTGCATATTCATTCAGATAAATAGCAGATCCGATTCCCACCGGTGTTGCTATGAGAAGAGTGATCACTATAATATACAGGGTATTCACTATATTTCCCGCAATACCTACAGTTTTGTTCAAGGTACTCGTTACCGTTGTCAGAAACTGCAGATTCACACTCCGGATTCCCTTTACAAACACATAAGCAATGATTCCAGCCAAAAGGATTACAGAAAAAGCAGCAGAAAGATTGATCAGACCACTTACAAATACATCTGATGTCCTTTTCCTTCTGTTCATGATACTGTCATGCATCTTCCCTTTCCCCTTTCTTCAGGATACTGTTCAACGTAATATTGATGATCATAATAAATACAAACAATACAAGTCCGATGGTAAAAAGCACCTGTCTGTGAAGTCCGGATGCATATCCCATTTCTGCTACGATCGCCGTTGTCAGGAATCTGACGGAGTTGAAGGGGAGTGGCATGTTCACACTGCTTCCCGAAACCAGTGTGATCGCCATGGCTTCACCGATCGCTCTTCCAACACCAAGAACGACTGCTGTGATGATACCTGATTTTGCTGCAGGAAGGATCACTTTAAAGATTGTCTGTATATGGGATGCCCCAAGTGCCAGTGACGCTGATTTCAGGGAAGGATGCACTGCCCGGATCGCTGACTCACTGATGTTGATCACCGTAGGCAGGATCATAATGGCAAGTACGATCACAGCCGACAGCAGATTCGCTCCACCCGTAAACTGATGAGTATCTGAGCCTTTAAATATGGCAAGCTCCAGTTTATACATAAGAGGGTTCAGGATCATCAGTCCAAGAAGTCCGTATACTACCGAAGGGATGCCGGCAAGAAGCTCTACTGCAGGCTTCACGAGAGCTGCCAGCTTCCTCGGTGCTGTTTCTGCCAGAAATACCGCTGTCAGGATTCCGATCGGAACGCCAAGGAGTACCGCAAGTGCTGTTCCTATAATAGATGTCAGGATAACATACAGGATACCAAAAGATGGATTTTCTGCCGTTGGCTTCCATGCTGTTCCAAAAAGGATTTCCCTGATACCTACCTGAAACAGGGCTGGTGTTCCGTTTATCACCATATATACCGTAATGGAAATAACCGCCAATATGGCAAGAAATGCGCACAGGGTAAATATAACCTGTGCGATTTCCTCCACTGCGGACTTATTCTTTCGGTTTCCCAGGATGGAAAAAGTCTGCTGCTTGTTCAAGATGATTACCTCTCTTTAGTCTACGGTGATCAGACCTACACCGGAAATTACCTGCTTTCCTTCATCGGATGCCAGATATTTGAAAAGCTCCTGTACAGCTTCACTCTGCTCACTGATCTCGCCCTTGGTAGCCATTACGAAAGGTCTGCTCAGGAAATAATTTCCAGCCTTGATATTTTCTGCAGTTGCTTCAACATCATCAAGCGCAAGAGCCTTTACTGTATCATCAAGTGCATCCAGTGATACATATCCGATTGCTCCAGGAGTAGCTGCCACCTTAGCGATCACTGCGCCTGTGCTGTCCAGTTCACTTGCATAAGCGCAGGCATCTTCCAGCTCAAGAAGCTCTTCAAAGGCTCCTCTTGTACCGGAGCCTGCTTCACGTCCGATCACTACAATAGGTGCATCTTCTCCGCCAAGTTCACTCCAGCTCTTAACCTCTCCCTTATAAACGCTGATCAGCTGATCCTTTGTCAGACCTGAAACAGTGTTTGCAGGATCTGTTACTACTGCAATACCATCAATTGCTACGATATTTTCTACAGCGCCAGCTTCCTTCTCTTCATCCTTTAATGCTCTGGAGGAATTACCGATATCAACGCTTCCTGCAGTTACTGCTTCAATACCTGCGGAAGATCCTGTGAACTCGGCTGTTACAGTAACGCCAGGATACTTTGCCATAAAGCTCTCTGCTACTGCATTGGCAAGCTTCTCCATAGATGTGGATCCTGCCATGGAAATAGTTCCGGAAAGATCTGCTGTTTCTTCTGTTTCTGCTCCGGTTGTATCAGCTGCTGTTGTATCAGCCGCTGCGCTTCCGCAGGCTGCAAGACCAAACACCATTGCTGCCGCACATGTCAGTGCAAGAATCTTCTTCATTTTCATTTTTTCATTTCTCCTCTTATTGTTATTCATCTGCAGACATTTCAAAAGCTCTGTGCTTTCCTTGTCTGTGCTTTGTATATTAGCATGAGAAAGTATAAGAAAATATCATAGAGAGGTAAGGATTATGTAAGATTTGTGTAAAAGACAAAATGTGCGCCACAAAAGCGCACATTTCAAATTATTCCATATATTTATCCTGCAGGATCTCTATCGCAGAAGAACCTCTTCCATGACGTTAAGAAGCTCTTCTGTTTCCTGCAGCAGGGATCTGGCATCCTTCTCTGCCACACCAGATCTCTGATAATGATACACAAAGGTTGTCAGCTTGATATTGAAGGAAAGCTTTTCCACCTTTCCAAGAAGCTCCGGGATCCGCTCCGCATGGATCCTGGCATCCGCCTTGATCAGAAGCTTTATTTCACCGTTCTTTCCCTTCAGCTCGGTAATGTACAGTCTGTGTGCCTGAGACCTGATCAGAGCGATACGCAGCAGATTGTGCACCGGTACCGGGATCTCCCCGAAACGATCCAGCAGTTCTTCCTTCATATCATCGCACTCACTCTGGCTCTCAATCCCGGCAATCCTTTTATAAATATCCAGTTTCTGTACTTCGTTAAGGATATAGGACGGAGGAATATAAGCATCCACATCCAGGTCTACTGTGGTATTGAAATCCTCCGCCACACTATCCCCTTTAAGCGTTTTCACCGCCTCATTCAGCATCTTGCAATACAGGTCATAGCCGACCGCCTGCATATGCCCGGACTGCTTCACCCCAAGCAGATTGCCGGCACCTCTGATCTCAAGATCCCTCATGGCAATCTTGAAGCCACTTCCAAGCTCGGTAAATTCCTTGATCGCCGCAAGACGTTTTTCGGCAATCTCCTTCAGCATCTTATCTCTTTTATACATCAGAAAGGCATAAGCCGTCCGGCTGCTCCTGCCGACTCTTCCCCTGAGCTGGTAAAGCTGGGACAGTCCCATATTATCCGAATCATGGATGATCATGGTGTTGACATTGGGGATATCCAGTCCGGTTTCAATGATCGTTGTGGATACCAGTACGTCAATATCTCCATTGATGAAATCATACATGATCTTTTCCAGCTCCCGTTCCTGCATCTGCCCATGGGCAAAGGCTACATCAGCCTCCGGTACAAGACTCTGGATCTGTGCTGCAACATCTGCAATGTTATTGACTCTGTTATATACATAATAAACCTGTCCGTTCCGGGAAAGCTCCCTGACGATGGCTTCCCTCACCATTTCTTCGTTATATTCCATAACATAGGTCTGAATTGGCAGTCTGTCATTCGGAGCCTCCTCCAGGACGCTCATATCCCGGATTCCGATCAGACTCATATGGAGGGTTCTCGGAATCGGTGTCGCCGTCAGCGTCAGCACATCCACCTGTTCCTTCATCTTCTTGATCTTCTCCTTGTGCCCAACCCCAAAGCGCTGCTCCTCATCTACGATCAGAAGTCCAAGATCCTTGAATACCACATCGGAAGACAGTACTCTGTGGGTGCCGATCACGATATCCACCAGTCCCTTCCGGAGATCCTCTATTGTTTTCTTCTGCTCACTGCTGCTCCGGAATCTGGAAAGCAGATCGACCCGCACCGGAAAGTCCTTCATACGCTGTACAAAGGTATTGTAATGCTGCTGGGCAAGGATCGTAGTCGGCACCAGATATACGACCTGTTTTCCCTCCTGAACAGCCTTAAACGCTGCCCGGATGGCAATTTCCGTCTTCCCATAGCCCACATCACCACAGATCAGACGATCCATGATCTTTTTGCTTTCCATGTCCTTCTTGGTGGCTTCAATGGCAGAAAGCTGATCCTCAGTTTCCTCATAAGGAAACAGCTCCTCGAATTCCCGCTGCCAGACAGTATCCTTTCCATAGGAATAGCCTTCACTCTGCTGTCTGATGGCATACAGCTCAACCAGATCCTTTGCCACCTCGTTAACTGCCGCCTTTGTCTTATTCTTTACCTTAACCCACTCTGCCGTCCCAAGCTTATTGAGCTTTGGCACCTTTGCATCTGCAGAGGCATATTTCTGGATCACATCAAGACCTGTCGCGAGAACATACAGGATACCGCCATCCCTGTAGGAGATTTTGATATAGTCCTTGACTACCTTTTCCACCTCTACCTTTTCAATACCCTGATAAATACCAAGCCCATGATTTTCATGGACAACATAATCTCCGACAGACAGTTCGGAAAAGTCGTTGATCTTCCTTCCTTCATACTGCTTTTTCTTCTTTTTTTTCTTCTTTTCAGCACCAAAGATATCACTCTCAGAAATGACCGCAAACTTCAGCAGCGGATATTCAAAGCCCCGGAATACTCTTCCATAGAAGGTCATGATCTCTCCTGGCTTTATCTCCCTGTCCGGATCCTCGGTATAAAATGATGTCAGTCCATCTTCTGACAGATCAGCCGCAAGTCGTTTCGCCCTTGTTCTGGAACCGGAAAGCAACAGCACACGATAACCGTTTTTCTTATATCTCTGCAGATCTGATACCAGTGCTTCAAAGCTGTTATTATAGGAAGAGATACTCTTGGCAGAAATATCTGCTTTCCAGTCAGGCTTCAGCAGTCCGCCCTTCAGGTCAAGTGCAGCCAGGGATGCCAGACGGAATGCGGACATCCTGGCTGTTACCTCAGCTACGGAATACAGAAAGTCTGCCTGTCCCGGAAGAATATAGCCCTTTTCCAGACGGTGGCTCATGCTCTCCCTGAATTCGAGTTCTACTGCTGACGCATGCTCCCTGATCCTCGCCGGTTCATCCAGAAAAACAATACTGTTCTCCACGTCCAGACAGTTCAGGAAAGATACCGTATCCTCATAAAAATATCTGACATATCCATCCAGATTGGCCAGGCTCTTATAAGCAAATACCTCTTCCTTCAGCGTATTCATCTGCTCTTCCACCCGGTGGGCTTCTTCCGTTTTAAATTCCTTCCGGAGTTTTTCTGAGAACTTTTTGCTTTCCTTCTCAATCCGCTCCATGCCCTTTTTCAGTTGTTCCTCTGTAAGGATCAGCTCACAGGCCGGATAGATCGTTATGGAAGAAAGCTTCTCAATAGACCTCTGGCTCTGCACATCAAAGCTGCGGATGGATTCCACATCATCTCCCCACAACTCGATCCGGTACGGGTTTTCCTCTGTCAGATCGAAAATATCAATGATCCCGCCACGAATGCTGAACTGCCCCGGTGCTTCCACCTGATAGACATTCTCATAGCCAAGCTTCACGAGCTCCTCTACCATCTTTTTTTCATCCAGAGAGCCATTACAGCTTACCGTGATCACATTATCCCTGAAAACAGAAAGTGGAATCTGCGGTGCAAGAAGACTCCCAAAGGTCGTCACCACAGTAAAGGGTCTTCCCTCCATCATCCTGCGAAAACACCGGATCCTCTCCTTGGTAAGCTGATTTCCATGGATATCTGCCTGATAAAAGATCACATCCCTGGCTGGAAAGCAGGTCGTATTTCTGTCATAAAAGCGGTAGTCCTCCTGCAGCTCCTTCATCCTCTGGTCGCTGAAGGTCACGATCAGCCTGCACCGGAGTCCTTCCGAAAGGCCATATGCCATATGAAGCTTCTGGGACTCCACACAGCCTGTCAGAGCTGCATATTTCCCCGGCTTTTTTAATAGTTTCCTTATTTCTTCAAATTCCGAAAGCTCATATAACGGAGCTGTCAGTGCCCTCATATGATTCCTGTTCCTTTCAGTCCTTCTGGTTTTTCTTCGAGTTATACAGATTCATTGCCTTATCAATATCTTCTGCAAGGATCGTTTCAATGGCTTTTACTGCCGTCTTTCTGCTCTCTGCCATGATCTTTTCCTCTTCCTTCGAAAAATGTCCAAGCACATAATCCGCCAGATCATAGCCTGCAGGCTTTTCCCCGACACCCATTTTGATTCTGGCAAAGTTTTCATGTCCAAGCTGTGCAATGATATTCTTCAGTCCATTATGTCCACCTGCACTGCCCTTCTTCCGGATCCTGATCTGTCCTACATCCAGACTGATATCATCTGCAATGACGATCAGTTCTGTAGTCTCATCGATCTTGTAGAAGCGTACTGCCTCTGCAATACTCTCCCCACTGAGGTTCATATAGGTCAGTGGCTTTAACAGAAGCACCTTTTCAGAACCGATCATGCCTTTTCCGGTCAGTCCTTTAAACTTGTTTTCCAATACCCTTATATTATATTTCTCTGCCAGCTCATCAATAACCTGCCAGCCAATATTATGCCGCGTTCCTTCGTATTTTGTCCCTGGATTCCCCAGTCCTGCGATCAGATACATTTTTCTTTTCCTCTTCTTTCTGAAGCCTGCGAAGCACGGAACAATCCGCAGGCATCAAAGTCAGGAGTCTTTAACCCCGACCTCATATACATGATAAAACAAGGCCATATTTATCATATGCCCCTGTACCGCCTTCAATATAACATATCTTCTGCCCTTTTTGCAACCGGCATCCAGCACACCGGCAAAATAGCACAAAAAAGCTGCCACCGCATAAAGGCAGTGACAGCTTTCATTGTAACTGGTATCAGGTTTTTCAGGCCTCTGCCTAAGCCTCTTCGTCCGGTTCCTGCAGCGCCTGTTCATAACGATCCAGAATGATCTTCTGGATATTTTCTCTTGTTGAGGAATTAATAGGATGTGCGATATCCCGGTACTCTCCATCTGTCGATTTCTTACTTGGCATGGCAATGAAGCAGCCCTTTTCTCCTTCTATCACTTTAATGTCATGGATTACGAATTCATCATCGATCGTAATGGATACGATCGCTTTCATCTTACCCTCCTTCGCAACCTTTCTGATCCTTACATCTGTAATCTGCATAGCATTCCTCTCCCCTGTTTCGTTTATTTATTCTGCATCAATACTGCTGTGGCTTAGATCACATACCTGTCACTGCGTTCAATAACAACCTTGATCTTCCCCTCTTCCCCTGCATGATAGGAATTGGCTCTGATCGTGCCGTGGCTTTCTACAATACAGTTTTCAATATGCGTATTATCCCCAATGTACACATCGTTGAGAATAATAGAGTTCTTGATATAACAGTTGTTTCCGATATAAGCCTTTTTGAAGATTACGGAATTCTCTACAGTACCATTAACGATACAGCCGCTGGAAACCAGACTATTCTTCACACTGACTCCTACATTGTATTTGGCAGGCGGAAGGTCATCCACCTTGGAATAGATATCCGGATACTGTCTGAAGAAATAATCCCGGATTTCCGGCTTTAAGAAATCCATATTGGTATTGAAATAATCATCAATACTTGCAATATTGCTCCAATATTCCTGCAGCTTGTATCCATAGATCCGCTTCATGTTCTTATAACGGATCAGAATATCCTTAACAAAATCATATCTTTCTTCTTCTACACATTTCTCCAGCATCTCGATCAGCTGTCTTCTTCTGACAACATAGATACCACAGGAGATCGTGTTGGACTTGGCAACTACCGGTTTCTCTTCAAACTCCTCGATCCGGCTTTCCTCATTCATCTTCAGGATGCCGAAACGATCTACATTCTCACTTGCCGGCATGTCCTTGCATACCACTGTAATATCTGCCTTCTTTGCAATGTGATACTCCAGCACTTTATTGTAATCCAGCTTATAGACACAGTCACCGGAAGCAATTACCACATAAGGCTCATGGCAGTTCTTCAGGAAAGAAAGATTCTGTGCAATAGCATCTGCTGTTCCTCTGTACCAGGCATTGCTTTCTGCTGTCACAGACGGAGTCATCACATACAGCCCCCCCTGCTTTCTGCCGAAATCCCACCACTTGGAAGAGCTGAGATGCTCATTCAGGCTTCTGGCATTGTACTGAGTCAGTACAGCCACCTTCTGGATATGGGAGTTCGTCATATTGCTCAGTGCAAAATCAATGCTACGATAGCTTCCTGCCACAGGCATGGCGCAAACTGCTCTTTTGGTAGAAAGTTCCTTCATACGATAGCTGCTGCCACCTGCTAAAATAATACCGATCGCTCTCACTTTTCATCACCCGCCTTAATAATTAGTGTTTTACCGCTTGCAAGGCAGTTATCCGGATAATCCTCAGCAGTAGTGGTTCCGAATACACAGGTATTCTTACCAATAGTGATGCCATCCGGTATCACGCTCTTTTCACCAACAGTTGCAATACTGTGATTATAGATATGCGGATCTGTTTCATTTTCCACTTCTTCACCGATACCCAGCTTCACATTGTTTCCGATGATGGCCTTCTCTGCAACGATGGCCTTGTTCAGTTCACAGCCATCCCCGATCACAGTTCCGTTCATAATAATGGAATCCCTTACCACCGTATCCTTACCAATGGTTACCCCACAACCAATCACGGAATTGTAAACCTGTCCGCTGATCTCACTTCCCTCACCGATAATACTTCTCTCTACCAGACTGGTCTCTGCGAAATACTGTGGAGGAAGAATCTCACTCTTGGTATAGATCTTCCAGTACTCTTCATAAAGATTAAATTCCGGAACGATATCGATCAGTTCCATATTGGCTTCCCAATAAGAATTCAGCGTTCCTACATCCTTCCAGTAGCCATTAAATTCAAAAGCATAAAGTGGTGATCCCTTGCCGTGGCAATACGGAATGATATGCTTACCAAAATCAAGTCCCGGCTGGTCTGCATTGGCAAGAAGGGCTTCCTTCAATGTCTTCCAGTTGAATATGTAAATACCCATGGATGCCAGGTTGCTTCTCGGATTGGCAGGCTTCTCTTCAAAGTCTGTGATCTTCTTATCCTCATCTGTGATCATAATACCAAAGCGCTTCGCTTCTTCCATCGGAACCGGCATGACTGCAATGGTACACTCTGCTCCCTTTTCCTTATGGAAATCCAGCATCACTTCATAATCCATCTTATAAATATGATCTCCTGACAGGATCAGGATATAATCGGGATTAAAGCTCTCCATGTAATCAATGTTCTGATAGATCGCATTTGCGGTACCTGTATACCACTCACTGTTTGTCACCTTCTCATAAGGCGGCAGGACACTGACTCCACCAATATTCCTGTCCAGATCCCACGGAATACCAATGCCAATATGCGTATTCAGCCGGAGGGGCTGATACTGTGTCAGCACACCCACTGTATCTACACCGGAGTTAATACAGTTGCTGAGCGGGAAGTCAATGATACGGTACTTTCCCCCAAAAGATACCGCAGGTTTGGCCACTTTTGAAGTGAGCACACCAAGTCTGCTTCCCTGACCGCCCGCTAATAACATGGCAATCATTTCCTTTTTAATCATGTTGTCACCTCTTACCAGTATTTTTTGTGAATATTTTGTTCTTAATAATCGGTAGACCGTTACAGTTTCCAATCATCAAGTTTACGAATAGTATATCATATAACCATTTGAATGTGAATATTTTTTACAAAAATTTTGCTCATTTTACATGCTTTTATGTAAATATCTTACAATTCTCTACTATTTAAATTTACACTTTCGAATCGTGTTTACAACATTTTGTGTTATGCAAAAGAAGCAGACCATACATTTTGTTCAAAATGCTATTGGTTTTTTTGTATAGGATGTTTATAATATCAGTATAATTATCTTTGGAGGTTATTTCCATGTATCAGATCGATTTTCATCACCCCATTCATATATATTTTATCGGAATCGGCGGCATCAGCATGAGCGGTCTTGCAGAGATCCTGTTAGATGAAGGCTTTACCGTATCCGGCTCTGACATGCGCCCCTCTCCCCTGACTGAGCTTCTCGAAAAAAGAGGTGCCCATATCTACTATGGCCAGCGGCGCGAAAATCTGTCAGGTGACCTGGATCTTGTTGTTTATACCAGCGCCATCCATCCGGATAATCCGGAAATGCAGGCAGCTGCAGCGCTTTCTCTTCCTCTTCTCACAAGAGCAGAGCTCCTTGGTCAAATGATGAAGAATTATAAGCTCCCCATTGCCATCAGCGGCACCCACGGCAAAACCACAACCACTTCCATGATTTCTGAGATCCTGCTCCATGCAGAGCTCGATCCAACCCTTTCCATCGGCGGTATCCTGAAGACTATCGGCGGCAATATCAGGATCGGTCATTCTGAGTACTTTGTAACAGAGGCCTGCGAATATACCAACAGCTTCCTGAGTTTTTATCCAAAGATCGGTCTGATCCTTAATATCGAAGCAGACCATCTGGATTTCTTTAAGGATCTTGCAGATATCCGTTCTTCATTCCACCGTTTTGCCCTGCTCCTTCCTTTGGACGGTGCACTGATCATAAATGGCAGTATTTCTGATCTTTCCGAGATCACAGCGGACGTAGCCTGTCCCATTATCACCTTTGGCCTGGATCCTTCCTTTACCTACAGTGCCACTGATATCACTTATGACGAAAAGGGCTGTGCCTCCTTTACTTTACTGAGGGAAGGAGCTCCTGACGGACATTTTACCCTGTCTGTCCCCGGAGAACACAATATTCTGAATGCTCTTGCAGCAATTGCACTCGCAGACCTCCTTTCTGTGGATCCATCTGTTACTGCAGCGTCCCTGTCCGATTTTCATGGTACTGACAGACGGTTTGAGTATAAGGGCCGTATCAATGGTATTACTATAATAGATGATTATGCACATCATCCCACAGAAATTACTGCGACTTTGAAAGCTGCTGCAAATTATCCCCATAAGGATCTGTACTGTGTATTCCAGCCACATACATTTTCGCGTACCAAGACATTTATGAAGGATTTTGCAAAGGCTCTGTCCCATGCCGATTATGTGATCCTTGCGGATATTTATCCGGCTAGGGAAACTGATAATCTCGGGATCAGTTCTGAAACACTTCAGAAAGAGCTTGAGGCTCTTGGCAAAACCTGTTATTATTTCCCGGATTTTTCTTCTATCGAAAAATTTATTTTGGAAAAATGTAAGCCGGGTGACCTGTTGATAACTATGGGAGCCGGAGATGTTGTTAAAATCGGAGAAAATCTTCTGAAATAATTTTTTATCCACGATATCCACATTCAGGAAGCTGCAAAGGCCTCTTTCGTATGTGGATATTTATTTTTATGGTGGGAGCAGATTTTACCTGTTTTTTACAATAGTTTTTCTTCTCCTCCGGTAAACTATCCACATTATCCACATTGTCCACAAAGTCCAGAAACCCTTGTAAATACTGGGTTTTCCGGAAAAATTGAGGTTTGCATTTCTTTTTTCATATGCTATAATCATTTTGCTTTGAAATGAAAATGTAAACAGCAGAGAGCAGGGATCAACGTGAGTCGTTTTACTATTTACCAGGACAACTATGCCGATACCACCATTGTGTCCAATTTATTTATTGATGAATATATGAAGGATGCCAATGATGCGCAGATTAAGATCTATTTATATCTTCTGCGTATGATGAGTGCGCATAAGGCTACCAGTGTGTCCGATATTGCGGACAAGTTTAATCACACTGAGAAGGATGTGATGCGGGCACTGAAGTACTGGGAAAAGAATAATCTTCTCGCACTGGAATATAACGAGGACAGAACCCTGTGCGGCATCCGTCTGCTGGATGTAACCAGCCGCAGCGAAAACGATGTTCTTCCCCTGACCAAAATCGTCAGCATGCCTGTTACTGTCTCGAAGAAGGACATAGCAGACAGAAGTATCACAGAAGAGCCCGCTGTCCGGACAGCTGCTGAAACGGCTGATCCTTTTGCAAAGCCCTCCTACTCTCTGGATGAGCTGAAGGAATTTAAGAATAACGAGGAAACCTCCCAGATCATCTTTGTTGCCGAACAGTATATCGGCAGACCACTGACTGCCCCCGAAATGAAAACCATTCTTTTCTTTTCAGACAGACTGCATTTCTCTGTTGATCTGATCGACTATCTGATCCAGTACTGTGTGGAAAAGGGCAAGAAGGATTTCCGTTACATAGAAAAGGTGGCCATCAGCTGGGCACAGGAGGGTATTTCTACTCCTGCACAGGCCGCCAGATATGCTGCCAAATACGACAAGAACGTATATGATATCATGAAGGCTCTTGGCAAATCCTCTATCCCGACCAAGGCAGAAGCTGATTATGCCATGAAATGGGTCAGAGAGTATGGCTTTACTTCCGATATCATCATGGAAGCCTGTGAAAGAACTGTCCTTGCTACTGACAGGCACCGCTTTGAATACGCTGACAGTATTTTAAAAAGCTGGCATGAAAACCACGTAAAGCACAAGACAGATATCCGTACCATGGATGAAGCCCATTCCCGGAAGCCGGCAGCCAAAACCGCTCCCAGGAACGGACAGTTCAATCAGTTCATGCATACTGATTATGACTTTGATACTCTGGAAAAAGAGATCTTAAGTAACTAAAAGGAGCGTACCCGTGGCACTTACCAATTCCCAGTATGAAACCATTATGAAACTCTATGAAGCCAGACAGACGAACAGCCGCCATCTTCTCGAAGAGCGGACAGCTTACGTCATGAAACACATCCCTGGCTACAATGAAGTCAGAAATGAGATCGCCTCTGTTTCTGTCAGACAGGGAAAACAGCTTCTTCTCGGGAACAAAGATGCCATGGAGGATCTGAAAACAGAGCTTGCAAGACTGCGCAGGAAGCAGGATGCACTCCTTACAGATGCCGGTCTTCCCACTGATTACCTTGCTCCGGTCTATGAATGTCCCGCCTGTAAGGATACCGGCTATATAAATGGAAGGAAATGCCATTGTTTTCTCCAGGCACAGATCGATCTCCTGTATGAACAGTCCGGGATCCGCAAAATGCTGGAGAATGAGAATTTTTCTACCCTGTCCTATGAATACTATCAGGGAGAGGATCTGACAAGATTCAAAAATACTGTCCTCACCTGCAGAAACTTTATCAATAATTTTAATTCAGACTACCACAATCTCTTTTTTTATGGTACAGTTGGTACGGGCAAATCCTTTCTCTCAGGCTGTATTGCCAAAGAGCTGATTGAAAGTGGTCATTCTGTGATCTACTTCAGTGCTACTGGACTTTTCGATACCCTGTCCAAATATAAATTTGACTATAGAAACAGTGATGATCTCCGAAGTTCCTATGGAGATCTGTTCGAAAGTGATCTGCTGATCATTGATGATCTTGGCACAGAATTTACCAACAACCTGATTGCCTCTGAGCTTTTTTCACTGATCAATGACAGACCTGTCTCTTATACACATCTCGGAGCCCACGAGACCCTAAGACATCTCGTATGGCGTCTTCTGCTTGAA
>ENA-OZGX01000744-OZGX01000744.1-human-gut-metagenome-genome-assembly--contig:-NODE-744-length-14483-cov-5.363321_pt1 | contig 14483 bp, 12 predicted proteins | sample MGYA00244040_ERZ653674 | MGnify/ENA primary metagenome ERZ653674 (study PRJEB26926, sample SAMN06165232) | human gut metagenome | biome: ENVO:00009003; feature: ENVO:2100002; material: ENVO:00002003... | reverse complement strand
CGTCGGCAGCGTCAGATGTGTATAAGAGACAGCAGCCATCCAGCAGGATCTGCCGCTCATCGTCGGTGAGGCCCTTGAGCTCCAAGGTCAGGTCATAGACCCCGTCCTTGGTGACGGCCTTGGCGGGAATGGAGGTAACGCCCTGTTCCACTGCGGCCCGGATGCCGGGAATGAAGATGCGGTCGCCTACCTCATAGGGGAATTCAGCGCCTTCGGGCAGGGTGAAGGGCAGAAGGCCCCAGTTGATGCAGTTGCTCCGGTAGCGCTTGGTGGCGTATTCATAGCAGATGTTGGCACCGCCGCCCAATACCTTCTGGCAGGAGGCGGCCTGCTCCCGGGCGGAGCCGTCGCCGGGCTTGTTGGCGAATACGCAGGAGGCAAAGGCCGTATTTTTGGCCAAAGCCTGGGCGTCTCCTACCTGGCCAAGGGCCTGAAGCAGGGCGTCGCCGGGCTTGCCATCCCGGCGATCTGCTTCCGCCTGGTTGATGGCCTTGCTGCGGCCCACGTATTCCGGCACCCGGCGAGAGAGGGCAAATTCCGCCAGCCGAAGGGGGTTGGAGCGGTAGGAGCTGGTTTCCCCGGAGGGGATCAGCTCGTCGGTGGTGGTGACCGGGTCCCGGATCACCGCGGCCAGCTCCAGCAGGAGGTTGTCCGTGAGGGGATACATCTTGGGCCAGTCGGTGATGTTGGGGCCATAGCGCAGCTGGGTATCCGGCTGGGGATGGCCATAGCCGTTGTAGACCCGCTTCTCATAGATGGAGGGGTCGAAGTGGTACTCATAGTGGGGCACCTGGTAATCCACCTCTGTGGCGGGGGTGATGAAGCCCCCGTTGCGGGCGGTGGCGGCGATGGAGCGGGCGTCCATAAGGGCCACGGCAGCCACCTGGCCTTCGCCGGGCTTGGAACCTTCCCGGTTGGGGAAGTTGCGGGTGGTGTGGCGGAGGGAAAGGCCGCTGTTATTGGGCACGTCCCCGGCGCCGAAGCAAGGGCCGCAGAAGGAGGGTTTGATGATGGCGCCGGCGGAGAGCAGGGCGCCGGTAGCGCCTACCCGGGTCAGCTCCAGGCTCACAGGCACGCTGGTGGGGTAAACGGAAAGGTTGAAATAGCCGTTGCCCACGCTGCCTCCTTCCAGGATGGCGGCAGCCTCCACAATGTTGTCGAACAGGCCGCCGGAGCAGCCCGCGATGATGCCCTGGTCCGCCAGCACGCCCCGGGGCAGCACCTTGGAGCGGAGGTCCAGATGGGCCTTGGGGAACTTTTTGGCCGCCTCTTCCTCTACCGCGCCCAACAGGTTGTCCGCATCCGCCAGGAAGGCCCGGATGGTATGGGCGTTGGAGGGATGGAAGGGCAGGGCGATCATGGGTTCGATCTGATCCAGGTCGATCTGGATCAACCGGTCGTAATAGGCCACGGGACCGGGAGTGAGGCGGGCATAATCTTCCGGCCGGCCATAGGTTTGATAATAGGCTTTTACTGCCTCATCGGTCTCCCAAATGGAGGAAAGGCAGGTGGTTTCCGTGGTCATCACGTCGATGCCGTTGCGGAATTCCACCGGCAGGTTGGCAAGGCCGGGACCGGTGAATTCCAGCACCCGGTTTTTGACAAAGCCGTTGCCAAAGGTGGCGGCTACCAGGGCGATGGCCACGTCGTGGGGGCCGACGCCTCGGCGGGGCTTGCCGGTGAGATACACCAGCACCACCTCGGGGGCGGGAATGTCATAGGTATTGGAGAGCAGCTGCTTCACCAGCTCGGGGCCGCCCTCGCCTACGCCCATGGTGCCCAGGGCGCCGTAGCGGGTATGGCTGTCCGAGCCCAGGATCATGCTGCCGCAGCGGCTCATGGCCTCCCGGGCGTAGCTGTGGATAACGCTCTGGTTGGCAGGCACGTAAATGCCGCCGTATTTTTTCGCTGCGGAAAGGCCGAACACGTGGTCATCCTCGTTGATGGTGCCGCCAACGGCGCAAAGGCTGTTGTGGCAATTGGTCATGGCATAGGGCAGGGGGAAGCGTTCCATGCCGCTGGCCCGGGCACTTTGGATGATGCCCACGTAGGTGATGTCGTGGGAGATCAGCTTATCGAACCGGATCCGCAGTTGGGCTGGGTCCGAAGAGACGTTGTGGGCGGCCAGAATGCCAGCGGCAATGGTATGCTGCCGGGCCTCTTGGGGGGAGATATCCGCCCGGTCGGAAAGGGCGCCGTTGACCAAAAATACCCCATGGTCCACCAATTGTATCATGTTGTTTCTCCTTCTCTCTCTTATGTTGATGGGATAGACGGGAAGCTTTTATGAGCCATGCTTGCTTTCATAATATTAAACCAACCCCCATTCCCTTTCAAGCCTTTGGGGAGAAGAATACCTGTATACCTTTCCAGGCGGGACAGGGGCGGAGGATTTTGCGAAAGGGCGCGGCATAGGAAACCGCCGCCCGGGGAAAAGGACGGCGGCCCAGGCGGGCAAGCCCTTAAAAAAACACGTGGAATGCCAGCTGATCCAGCAGCACCAGCATGCCCAAAATGGCGGTATACAGGGAAAACCCCAGTAAACTTTTGGAGCGGATCAGCCGAAGCATCCAGCGGATGGCAAAATAACCGCTCAGGGCAGCCACCGTCATGCCCGCCAGGATGGGTCCCCAGGCAAGACCGGTAAAGCCGGCATCCAACACATCTGGCAGCTGCAACACCAGGGAGCCCAGGATGGCAGGGATGGACAGCAGGAAGGAAAACTCCGCCGCCCCGTCCTTATCCAGGCCGAAGAGCCGGGCCCCGGCAATGGTGGAGCCGCTGCGGGAGACCCCGGGCAGGATGGCTACGCCCTGCATGGCGCCGATGCCCACGGCACTGCCCAGCCCCATCTGCTGGATGCTTAAGCCCTTTGACTTACGGCTGCGAAAATAGCGCTCGCTGCCATAAAGGATGGCGGCGGTAAGCAGAAAGCCTGGTCCCAGCAGGATGCCTTCGTAGGCAACGGAGATCACATCTTGGAATAGGAAGGCCAGCAGGGTGGTCACAGCGGTGGATAAAAGAAGCATGCCCACCTTTTTTTGAAAGGGGTGCCGGAGCATCTCAAGGATCTGCCGCCAATATACCGCAAACACCGCCAACAGGGTACCCACATGGAGCATGGTGGTGAAAAACAGGGCGCCCTCCTCCACTCCAAAGATGGTTTGAAGCAGCACCAGGTGGCCCGAGCTGGACACGGGCAGGAATTCGCAAAGGCCCTGTACCAGGCCCAGGAGCATGGCCAAAAAAATATTCATGTTAGTATTATACCCCGTCCCTTCCCCTCCTTTCAACCGGCCCCAGGGGGGCTGGCCAGGAGAACAGAATGAAATTTTTGTGAATTTGCCCAAAACCCTTTCACAAAATGCAAACCTTGCTGTATACTTTCCAGACGGCTTGCTTTATAATTGAGCTACGCTGGAATATTATGGGAGTTTCGGGGCATCCATGCATGTCCTTCAAAAAATGAAGAATACCTTAGAAACCAATCCCCCCAAACTAAAGCTGGACCTGAAAGAAGACGGCCTCACCTTTTTGATTATCGCCCTGGTGTGTATGATCCAAGCGGTGGCTATATCCGGCTTTTATGTACCCCACAGCTTTCTGAGCGGTGGCGTAACCGGCATCTCTATGCTGATCAATTACATCACCGGCCTGCCCACCTGGCCCTTTATCATCCTGCTGAACATCCCCATTCTGCTGGTGGGCTGCAAATATCTGCGGCTTAAAAGCGTCTTGTTCAGCCTGGTGGCCACCCTGCTGCTCTCGGTGGCCATGGGTCTGACCAGCGGGTTGAACTTCGGCGTAAAGGACCCCCTGGTATCCGCCGCAGCCGGCGCCTCCATCGTAGGCATTTCCGGCTCCCTGGTGGTGCGCAGGGACGCCACCATGGGGGGCACGGACATCATTGCTGCCATCATCAGCCGGAACTATTCCATCCCCATGGGCACCATCAACATCTTCTTCAACCTGGCGATCATGAGCGTATTGGGCTTTGTCAAGGGGTTGGAAACCGCCTTGGTGTCCATGATCTGCATGTTTATCTGCAACGTGGCCTTTAACGCGGCCCTCAAGGGTATGAACCGGGTGATGACCCTGTTCATCATATCTGAAAAGTGGGATGAGATCGCCCCCCTGGTTCTCAACCAGCTCCACCGGGGCATCACCTACATCCACGCGGAAGGCGCCTATACCGGCGCCCCCAGGAAACTGGTATACTGTATCGTGCGCTCCACCGAATTGGCCAAGGTTAAGCGCATGGTTAAGGAGCACGACCCCCACGCCATGTTCTCCATCATCGAGACCCAGGAAGTGGTGGGCCGAGGATTTGGCTCTTTCAATTGATTCCGTGGCCCTTAGCAGAGAATTTCCTTTCCATTACCATTAAGTTAAAGGAGCGATGCCCATGAAACAGACCGATCGATGGCTGCAAGAACACCGGGAGGATTTGATCGCCTCCCTACAGACCCTGGTGCGTTTTCCCAGCACCAAGGGTAACCCTGCCCCTGGGGCCCCCTTTGGCCCGGCGATCAAGGATTGCCTGACCGCCGCCCTGGAGCTGGCAGAACAGCTGGGCCTGACCACCAAGGATTTGGATGGCTATGTGGGCTATGCTGAGGCTGGGGAAGGGGAAGAGGAACTGGGCGTGCTGGCCCACCTGGATGTGGTAGCCCCCGGCAACGGCTGGCGTTTTCCCCCATACGAAGGATTTATCGAGGACGGCTGCATCTACGGCCGGGGCGTGATGGATGATAAGGGCCCGGCGGTGGCCGCCCTGTTTGCCCTGGCGGCGGTGAAGAACAGCGGCGCCAAATTCCGCCGGCGGGTGCGCGTGCTGCTGGGCTGTGACGAGGAGAGCGGCTGGGGTTGCATGGATCACTACGCCAAGGTGGAAAAGCTGCCGGACCTAGCCTTTTCCCCGGATGCGGACTATCCCGTGGTGAACAGCGAGAAGGGGATCTTGCAGGTGCATTTTGCCGGCAAGTTCACCTCCCAGCTTCGGGTCAAGGCGGGCATCAAGTCCAACGTGGTGCCAGATCTTGCGCAGGCGGAGCTGCCCCTGACCCCAGAGGAAGTCGCCCCCAAGCTCCACCATTTGCCCGTTACTTGCGAGCCCTCCCCGGCTGGTTGCCGGCTGGGCATCAAGGGCCGCAGCGCTCACGCCGCCCATCCAGATCAGGGAGACAACGCCCTGCAGGCCATGCTGGAGCTCCTTGCCCGGCTGCCATTACCCAAGGAGGATGCCGCTGTGGCCAGCCTGCTGAACCAGGTGTTCGCCCGGGACATCCACGGGGAAAACCTGGGCATCGACTTTACCGACGCTTCCGGCCAGACCACTTGCAACGTGGCCATGTTGGATTGGGATCATGAGGGCATTCGGGACCTGTGCCTGGACCTGCGGCTGCCCCTGGGCCTGGATCCCCAGGACATCGCCCAGAAGATTGCCCAAGCTTTGGCCCCCGCCGGCCTTATCCTCACGGATACCCGCATCCAGCCCGGTCATTTTGTGCCGGCGGACAGTGAGCTGGTGCAGGCCCTGCTACGGGTCTATGCGGACCGCACTGGTCAACCGGATCCCAAGCCCCTGGCCATCGGTGGCGGCACCTATGCCCGCTGCATCCCTAACGCGGTGGCCTTCGGTTGCGAGCGGCCTGGCCTGGATAACCGGATCCACCAGCCAAACGAGTTTATCCCCCTGGATAACCTACTGGAGGATGCCTGCATCATGGCGGACGCCATTCTGGCCCTGGCCTGCCAGCCTTAAGCGAGCGATCCTTGCTCATTTCCGCCCCCTGCCCTCTCCGGGCGCAGGGGGCTTTTCCGTAGGCTAGGCATAAGAAAATCTATAGAAAAGATCGATAAATAAGGCCAATTCGTTATATGCAAATGAGAAGCACGAATGCCTGCCAATAATTCCGTATATTTATAGAAAAATCTGGTTATTTGTTCCAGATGAGGCGGGGGGACAGGAAAGAATAGACGGTTTTTACTTTATTGAAAGAAACTATACGATTTGCAAAACCGTTGTATCTAAAAAAGAATAATGATATCATATACCCAATCCAATCTGCAGAAGGATTTAAAGCCATGAAACAAATTAAAACCGTAGACGCCGTGGGACACGTATTGTGCCACGATCTTACCCGCATCGTAAAAGACCAATACAAGGACGCTCAATTCCGCAAGGGGCACATAGTACGGGAAGAGGACATTCCCATGCTGCTGTCCATGGGGAAGGAGCACCTATACGTATGGGAGATGCAGCCGGGAATGCTTCATGAGAACGACGCCGCAGAAAGGCTTTGCGCCCTATCCAAGGGGCCGGGCATGGACCGGGGCCAGGTAAAGGAAGGTAAGATCGAGCTCACCGCCCAATTTGCCGGCCTATTCCAGGTGGATGAGGAACGGCTGTGCGCCATCAACAGCATCGGGGATATCATCATCGCCACCCGGCACGGCAACACCGCCGTCCGGCCTGGGGACAGGCTGGCGGGGATGCGGGTGATCCCCCTGGTGGTGCCGGAAAGCCTGCTAAAGCAGGCGGAGGAGGTAGCGGGGCAGGAACCCCTGCTCAGGCTGCTGCCCTTCGTGCGCAAGACGGCGGCCATCCTGGCCACGGGCAGCGAGGTGCAAAAGGGGCTCATCCAGGATACCTTTACCCCTGTGGTGGTGGACAAGCTGGCCGCCTATGGGGTGGAGGTGATCTACACCGCCCATACCGGGGACGTACGGGAGGACATCGTAGCCGCCATCCACCATGCCCGGGGCCTGGGAGTGGATATGATCCTGTGCACCGGCGGCATGAGCGTGGACCCGGACGACAACACCCCCGGCGCCATCCGGGCAGCCGGGCCCAACATCGTCTCCTATGGGGCGCCGGTGCTGCCCGGGGCCATGTTCCTGCTGGGGTACTTTGCCGATGGGATGCCCATCATGGGCCTGCCAGGCTGCGTCATGTACGCGGGCGCCACGGTGTTCGACCTTCTTTTGCCACGGATTCTGGCGAACGTGCCTATCACCCGGGCGGACATCGCCCGCATGGGCAACGGGGGCCTGTGCCTGGGCTGCAAGCCCTGTAAATACCCCATCTGCCCCTTTGGGAAATAGCGGACACAACAATGAAAGAGGAGTAAGCATCCATGAAAAAATTTGTAGCCATATTGGCTGTTTTAATGGCCCTATGCCTGGCGGCGGCGGGCTGCGCCGCCCCGGCGGCGGAAGAAACGCCTGCGGCCGAGCCCGCAGCGGAGGCGGCCCCCGTAGAGGAAGCGGCCGAGCCCCCGGCGGAGGAAGCCCCGGCGGAGGAAACGGCCCAGAAGGTGGAGCTGATCGTATTCGCGGCGGCCTCCCTCCAGGAGACCCTGACGGAAATCGGGGAGCTGTATCAGGCCGTGGCCCCCAATGTGACCCTGATTTTCAGCTTTGATTCCTCCGGCACCCTAAAGACCCAGATCCAGGAGGGGGCGGACTGCGACCTGTTCATCTCCGCCGCCCAGAAGCAGATGAACCAGCTGGACGCTGCCGCCGACCCGGAAGTGAACACCGAGGGCCTGGATTTTGTGGAGCAGGGCACCCGGGTGGACCTGCTGGAAAACAAGGTGGCCCTGGTGGTGCCGGAAGGCAACCCGGCCAACATCAACAGCTTTGCGGACATCGCAAACTGTGAAAGCATCGCCCTGGGCAACGACGACGTGCCGGTGGGCCAGTATTCCATCGAGATCCTCACCAACCTGGGCCTGCTGGAGGGCCTGGAGAGCGGCAGCAAGATCACCTACGGCTCCAACGTGAAGGAGGTCACCACCCAGGTGAGCGAGGGGGCGGTGGATTGCGGCATCGTCTATGCCACCGACGCCTTCTCCGCCGGGCTGACCATCGTAGACCAGGCCACGGAGGATATGTGCTCCCAGGTGATCTACCCTGCGGCTGTGCTCAACATCAGCCAGCACAAGGAAGAGGCCAAGGCCTTCCTAGCCTATCTCCAGGGGGAGGAAGCCGCGGCGGTGTTCGAATCCGTTGGGTTCGCCCCGGTGGGTTGATCCACATCCCGTTTCGATACAGCTACGCCCCGGGTCCTACCGGGGCGCCTGTTGATTCTGTGAAAAATTCCGTTCCGGCCTTTAAGCCGGGACCATCCTCCCGTCCATAAGGAGTCCGCATGGATTGGTTTCCCCTTTATAATTCCCTCCGGATTGCCGGCATTTCCACGGTGATCACCTTTTTCCTGGGCATCCTGGCCGCCTACTACATCGCCCGGGTGCCCCGGGCCCTCAAAGGGGTGTTGGACGTGATCCTCACCCTGCCCCTGGTGCTGCCCCCCACGGTGGTGGGCTACCTGCTGCTGCGGCTGCTGGGCCCCAAGCGCATGATCGGCGCCTGGTTTTTAGAGGAATTCGGCATCAAGCTGGTGATGACCTGGTGGTCCGCCATCTTCGGCACCGTGGCCGTTTCCTTCCCCCTCATGTACCGCACCGCCCGGGGCGCCTTCGAGGCCTTCGATGAAACTTTGGCCCATGCGGGTAAGACGTTGGGCCTGTCCAATACCTATATCTTCTGGCGGGTGCGTATGCCCGTTTGCCACCAGGGCATCCTGGCGGGTACGGTGCTGGCCTTTGCCCGGGCCCTGGGGGAATACGGCGCCACCAGCATGATCGCCGGCTACACCCCCGGCCGCACCGCCACCATTTCCACCACCGTCTACCAGCTCTGGCGCACCAACAACGACGAGCTGGCCCTGCGGTGGGTGCTGGTAAACATGGCCATCTCCTTTGTGGTGCTCATGGCGGTGAACCTGTTGGAAAAAAAGGAACGGATCCCCAAAGGAGGCGGCTAAATGGCCCTGTCTGTACAGATCGAAAAAAGGCTGGGTAGCTTTCAGCTTAAGGCCGCGTTTACGGCAGAGCCCGGGGAAATACTGGCCCTGCTGGGTCCCTCCGGCTGCGGCAAAAGCATGACCCTCAAGTGCATTGCCGGGATTGAAAAGCCAGACCAGGGTCGGATCGAGCTGGACGGCCGGGTATTGTTTGACAAAGCGGCAGGCATCGACTTGCCCCCCCAGGCACGGGGCGTCGGCTATCTGTTCCAGCAATACGCCCTGTTCCCTAACATGACCGTGGCCCAAAACATTCAGGCCGGGGCCAGGCGCCAGGAAAAAGCCCTGCGGCAAGCCGCGCTACAGGAGCTATTGGCCCTGCTGCGGCTGGAGGGCCTGGAAAACCGCCGGCCCGCCCAGCTTTCCGGCGGCCAGCAGCAGCGGGTGGCCCTGGCCCGAATCCTGGCCAGCCAGCCTGCGGCCATATTGCTGGATGAACCCTTCGCCGCCCTGGACAGCTTCCTGAAATGGCAGCTGGAGCAGGAGATCGCCCGGGTGTTGGCGGCCTTTGGTGGACCCTGCATCTGGGTGTCCCACGACCGGGACGAGGTTTACCGCAATTGCGGCCGCATGTGCATGATGGAGGCGGGCAAGACCCAACCGCCCCGGGAAAAGCACCAGCTGTTTCAGGACCCCCGCACCCTCAGCGCAGCCCGGCTCACCGGCTGCAAAAACTTCGTACAAGCCCAGCCCCAGGAGGAAGGCAACTTGTACCTGCCCCCTTGGGATATGGTTCTACACGTAAACCGGCCCATCCCGCCGGATACGGCCCAGGTAGGGTTGGGGGATGGTTGCCTGTCCCTGGCTCCGGGGGCGGAAACGGACGAACTCCCCTGCCAGGTGGTCAATGCGGTGGAGGATGTGTCCACCATGATCCTGTTGCTTCGGCCAGAGGGGAGCCAGGGGGATGCGCCCCTTCTTCGTATGGAGATCCCCAAGAGTGAATGGTGTGCGCAGGAGCGGTGCGTGGTATATATCAGCAGCCACCAGGCGTTTTTATTGGCGTAGGCGGTTGGCGTCTGTCTTTCCCAGGGGGCGGCGGGCGCGCAAAGCGCGCACAAAGCGGGGGCGGAGGCTTTTAGCCTCCGCCCCCGCTTTGGTTTTGCCGGGCCAGGGCCTCCTGGCCCGGCAAAACGCCGCCGCCCCCCGGGGAAGGACAGACGCACCACCAAGGCTGGCCAAACAAAAAAGTGGCTTTACGCCACTTTTTTGTTTGGCCTAGTTTGCCCTATCCGGGGAAATACAGCGCCAAGTGGAGCAGCAGCACCGCCGCAAAGGCGATGATGGACACCATCCTGCCCCGGGTGAAGCTGCGGGCGATGTTCCGCTGAAAAATGTTGGGGATCAGCACGAGGACCACCACCGCAAGCACCAGGCCGATGGAACCAAAGGTTTCCGTACCGCCTAGATAGAACAGGCATAGCCCGCCGGCAATGCCCAGCACCGCCCCCACAATGGTCTGCCAAAGCTTCCATTTTTCCGGGGACAGGCCCGCCACCAGTCGGTCCAGGCTGCTTAAGTATTCGTCATCCAGCTCGTCCCGCTGGGCATCTGGGAGTTGGCGTTCTTGTTCCTGGCCATCCATCCTTGGGCCCTCCTACGGTTAGGCAATGGTTTTCCACAAGCCGTGAAGGTTGCACCAGGCATAGGCGGCAATGGGCTCATCGCCAGGGCAAAGTGCGAAGCATACTTGGGGCGCGTCGCCGGGGGCGAGCAGCTTGCGCTGGTTGCCGGCCTTGGTCTCCAGGGCTACCCAACCGATATGGTGCTCCGGAAGCATGGGATGATCCACACTGCCCACCTTTACAGTAACATAGACACCCGTCTGTTCCAATAAGGGAACATGTTTTTCGGCTGCCGCATCTACGCTGCCGGGGATGATCTCCTGCATCTTTTGGCCACAGCACATAACAGGTACCCCTTTATCCTCTACATAGGCGATGATGTTGCCGCAATGGTTGCATTGGAAAAACTTCATGATACAAAACTCCTTTTTATTTTTTTGTTTTGGTATTTTTAGGGCAGCTGACAGGGCTTTTGCATGGCCCCGCAAGCAACGATGCCCATTTTCATCAATACCCTGCCTTACGATAGCGGTCCATCATGGAAGTGAACAGGATCTTGGTGCTAGGGGGCGTATAGCTGATGGTGTTGGCGCCTGCGTCGATGGTGCGCAGGATACTTTCCCCGGTGGGGCCGCCGGTGGCGATGATGGGTACTGTGGGATAGCGGGAACGGATGGAACGGACCACCTGGGGGGTCCGGTCGGCAGCGGAAATGTTCAGGATGTCCACGCCAGCCTCCAGCCGGGCCTCGATATCGGTATTCTCGTTGAGCACGGTGGCCACGATAGGGATGTCCACCACGTCGGAGATCATGCTGACGGTCTCATTGGGCAGGGGCGCATTTACCACCACGCCGATGGCCCCCTGGGCCTCCGCGTCTTTGGCCAGGGTCACGGTACGCTTGCCGGTAGTGGTACCGCCGCCCACCCCGCAGAACACTGGAATATAGCTGGCGGAGATGATGGGGTGGGAAATGGCCTGCTGGGGGGTGAAAGGATAAACGGCCAGTACGGCGTCCGCGTTGCAGTTTCGAATAATGGCGATGTCCGTGGAGAATACCACGGATTTGATCCGTTTGCCCAATACCACCATGCCGCTGGCCTGATAGATCTCGTCTGGCATCTCAAGGATATGCGCCCGGAGCTCGCCAGTGATCTTAGGGACGTGACGGTTGTTCATATGCAAACACCTCCTATGTGATTCAGATCGGGAAGAGCGCCTTTTTCAAGGGGATGGAAAAATTATAATCGCATAGCAGGCGCCTTTCAATACGACGGGGTATTTTTTCCCTTTTCTTTACATTTTATCAGTAAATCTAGCCTCGCGTAACCCCCCAAGTGTAAAGGAAGGGAATGAAAGGGTTGTAACCCTACACTGGGACGCATATTAAAAAGATCTTAAAGGGTTTCCCCCTACGAAATTAAAGGAGAACGTGGTAGTATGAAGCTGGCCGGAGCAACGGCAGGAGGGAAGCATGTATAAAATACTGGTTTGCGATGACGACAAGGATATCGTATCCGCTTTGGAGATCTATCTCAAGGCGGAGGGCTATCAGGTGGAAAAAGCATACAATGGCCAGGAAGCTCTGGCATGCATGGAAAAGGAAGAGATCCACCTGGTGCTGATGGATATCATGATGCCGGGGCTGGACGGCATATCCGCCACCATCCAGCTGCGCCGGGCAAGCAATGTACCGGTAATCCTCATTACGGCGAAAAGCGAGGATACGGACAAGGTGCTGGGGTTGAACCTGGGGGCGGACGATTACATCACCAAGCCCTTCAACCCGGTGGAGGTAATGGCCCGGGTGCGCAGCCAGCTTAGGCGCTATGCCCAGTTGGGAGGCATGGAGCAAAAACCTACCGCCCTTCAGATCGGGGGCATACGGCTGGATGACGAGGCCAAGGCCGTGACCCTGGACGGGGATCCGGTGGCCCTAACCCCCATCGAATACAGCATCCTGCGGCTGCTCATGTCCAACCCGGGCAAGGTATTCAGTTCCAGCCGCATCTATGAACTGGTATGGAAGGACAGCGCCTTTGGGGCGGAAGGAACCGTTGCGGTCCATATCCGCCACCTAAGGGAAAAGCTGGAAATCAACCCGGGAGAACCTCGATACCTGAAGGTGGTATGGGGGCAGGGCTACAAAATGGAAAAGGGGGAGGGCAGATGAAGGGACCCTATCGTTTTTTATACAAGGCTGCGGCCGTATTCCTTTATGGTATCTTCGCCATGGGGATCGATTATTGCGGGATATACCTGCTGCTAAGCTACGCGTCGCCGGAGAACCTTCCGGCATCCATGCTGGGCCACAAAGGGCTGCTAATCCTGGGCCTGGGGATATGCTGCCTGGGCCTGCTGGCTGCCCTGACCTACCTTTTGCGGGCGGCGGGCCGCCGGCCGGAGGCGGAGGGGTTTTATCCCGGCTGGCAGGAGAAGATTCCCCTGGATTTGTATTTGGCCCTGGTGATCCCGGCCTTATTGTCCATTTTTATCCCCTTGGCCGATAACCTGCCCAATTGGATCTATACGGAGGCCAGCCTGCTGATCGTCCTGCCTATTCTGGCGGTATTTGCCCTGTTGATTCTAGCCCTGCTGATGACCTTGGCTACCCGGTTTAAGCTGGGGGGATGGTGGCGCAATACCGTCATCTATTGGGCGTTTGACTTGTGCCTGCGGTTCCTGCGCTGGCTCTGGCAGGGGATACGCGGCATTTGGCGGCGACTCATGGCCTTCTTAGCCGCCCTGCCCGCCATTTGGCCGGTGGCTCTTTTGTCCGGGACCTTCCTATTCACTGCCTTTCTACTGGGGGCCATGGATATGTATAGCAGCTTGGGGGTGCTTCTGTGGCTGGGGATCTGCGGCGGTGTGTTCTTGCTGTGTTGCTATGGGGCTATTCAGTTTGGCTCTATCCAAAAGGTGACCGAGCAGCTGGCTGAGGGTAAGCTGGAAGCCAAGGTGCATACGGAAAAGCTTCTGCCTCCCTTTCGGCGGCATGGGGAGGCGGTAAACAGGATCGGCCAAGGCATTCACAAGGCAGTGGCAGAGCAGCTCAAAAGCGAGCGGTTTAAGACAGAGTTGATCACCAATGTATCCCACGACCTAAAAACCCCCCTCACCAGCATCGTCAACTATGTGGATCTTCTGGGTAAGGAGCAGTTGAACAATCCTCGGGCTACAGAATACGTGGCGGTGTTGCGCCGGCAGGCCCAGCGGCTCAAAAAGCTTACGGAGGATCTGGTGGAGGCCTCTAAGGCATCCAGTGGGGCTATGTTGGTAAACCGCATCCCCATGGACCTTGCGGAACTGCTTTCCCAATGCGGCGCCGAATACGGGGAACGGTTGGCAACCGCCCAGCTGGAGCTGGTAACGGATTGCCAGACCGGCACCCAGGTGCTGGCGGATGGGCGGCTGCTGTGGCGGGTGTTTGACAACCTGTTGAGCAACGCCTGCAAATACAGCCAGCCTGGCACCAGGGTCTATATAACCGCAGAGCCGACCCAGGAGCAGGTGTTGGTGCAGGTCAAAAATATTTCCAGGGAAGTCCTCAACGTGACCCCGGAAGCCCTGATGGAGCGGTTTGTCCGAGGAGACAGCAGCCGCACAGCAGAGGGCAGCGGCCTAGGATTGTCCATTGCTAAGAGCCTGGTGGAACTCAATGGAGGGAAATTGGAGCTGGCAATCGACGGAGATCTGTTCAAGGCCATACTGACCTTAGCCAAGCCCTAAACCCCAACAGGGATAATCGAATCAAAGCAAAGGGGCGGCGGTATTTTCAAACCGCCGCCTGGATCCAAACATAGCCTCCGTTGCCATCTTTATTGGATATCCAAGGGAGCGTGTCCTTTTTTGCGCCAAGGGGTTCCCTTATGCCAGCCCATTGCCGCCTGAGTTGGCGCCTGTCGGGCCCCGGTAGTGGGCAAATAAAATAAGCCCTTAGGGGCCTTAGCAGGGGGAGGTTGGGATCATCTACGCATATCTGGAGGCTAGGGCAGCCCAATCTCTGTCTCTTATACACATCTCCGAGCCCACGAGACCCTAAGACATCT
>ENA-OZGX01000739-OZGX01000739.1-human-gut-metagenome-genome-assembly--contig:-NODE-739-length-14540-cov-4.090853_pt1 | contig 14540 bp, 12 predicted proteins | sample MGYA00244040_ERZ653674 | MGnify/ENA primary metagenome ERZ653674 (study PRJEB26926, sample SAMN06165232) | human gut metagenome | biome: ENVO:00009003; feature: ENVO:2100002; material: ENVO:00002003... | reverse complement strand
CTTATCGTCGGCAGCGTCAGATGTGTATAAGAGACAGAACCTATGCTTTAGACCACGGGATCAACTTTCTTGACACAGCACAGTATTACCATACCTATCCATATATCAGCAGAGCGCTGGAATCAGGAAGCTACGAGGACACCGTCATCTGTTCAAAATGTCTTTATGAAGACTACGATCGTATGATGGGTGCTGTTCTGGAAGCCAGAGAAGAATTAAAAAGAAATGTTATTGATATTTTTTTGATGCATGAGGTACGTTCCGGCCAGTTAGCGCTTCGTACCGGAGCGTGGCAGGCATTAAAGGATGCAAAGGAAAAGGGGCTCGTCCGCGCCATCGGTCTGTCCACTCACCATGTGGATGTCACAAGGGCTGCTGCTGCCATGCCTGATCTGGATGTGGTATTTCCACTCATCAATTATGCGGGAATTGGAATCCGGCAAGGTGATTCCTTTGGCACAAAAGAGGATATGCTGGAAGCCATTGTGGAATGTCACAAGGCCGGAAAGGGTGTGTTTTCCATGAAGGCCTTCGGCGGAGGAAGTCTGACCGGTCACTATCAGGAGGCCTTAAATTATGTATTTTCCATACCGGAAATCGATTCAGTTATGATCGGTTTCGGTAAAATCTCGGAAGTGGACGATCTGCTTTCTTACCTTGAAGGCTCCATGGATACCTCCTATAATCCTGATATTTCAAAAAAGAAGGTATACATCAATCAGGAAGACTGCGAGGGCTGCGGTTCCTGTAAAGCAGCCTGCCCTGCAGGAGCCATTTTTTACAATGAAAACGGTCTTGCAGAGGTGGATCATGAAAAATGCCTTACCTGCGGATACTGCAGCCCCGTTTGTCCTGTCAGGGCCATCATCATGTATTGATCCGGTTCCTCAAATGGAAGAAACCACCCAGCCTGATGAAAAAGTTTCATAAAGGCATTTCATGCACAAAGAACCATAGCCTTTCATTCAGAGCATCACCGGCAATCAACAGACTATATTCCCGTAACAGGAAACTACATCAAACCTCTTTTAGTACAGTGCGCAAACGCTGTCGTTAAAAGGCTTCTTACCGCATTATACCACATGTTGAAGGACGGATGAAATTTCAGGAAATATTTCCAAACTTCTTTTCAAAATCCCATTGACATATGCGATGAAAATTCCATAATTGGTAATCGGCACTCCCTGATCCACGGCACATTTGATACGGTAGCGTACTTCTCGTTCATTCAGCATACATCCGCCGCAGTGAATTACCATAGCATAAGTTGTCAGGTCCTCCGGAAATTCCGTACCGCTGCAGGTTGCAATCTTTATATTTTTACCGGTATATCTGCAAAGCCAGTTGGGAATTTTCACTGTGCCGATATCATCGCATTGCCTGTGGTGGGTACAGCCCTCGGCAATCAGCACAGTATCCCCGTCCTTCAGTTCTTCCACCGCTGTTGTCCCGGTGACGGCTGCATCCAGCAATCCCTTATAACGCGCCATTAAAATTGAAAAAGAGGTAAGGAGAATATCTCCCGGCACGATAGAGGCAACCTTTTTGAATACCTGACTGTCTGTGATGACCATGGCTGGCTTTTTTCCTATTTCTTTCAGTGTTTCCTTTAATTCACTTTCCTTTGTGACAATGGCAATAGCCCCCGCATCCAATATGTCCCGAATAGTCTGCTGCTGGGGCAAAATCAGTCTTCCCTTGGGTGCCGCACTATCAATAGGCACCACCAGAATTACAAGATCTCCTTTTTGAAGCTTGTCACCGATGATTTTTTTATCACTGCCGCTTTCCTTCAAAGCTGCAATGTGTTTTTTCAACTCGAAAATGCCCTCTTTTTTTAATGTACTGGTATAAATTTTTCCTGCTTCCGCTTCCGGAATTCTTTCCAGCAGATCAGATTTATTATACACAACAAGGTAAGGAAGCTCTTTTGCGTGAAAAAGTGCAAGAAGCTGCCTGTCACACTCCTTAAGACCCTCCTTCGCATCAACTACAAGAACCGCAATGTCTGTTTTATTCAGTACCTGCTGTGTCTTTTTGATACGCAGCTCTCCAAGGACACCTTCATCGTCAAAGCCCGGCGTGTCGATGATCATCACAGGGCCCAGCGGAAGTAATTCCATAGTTTTGTATACCGGGTCTGTGGTGGTTCCTCTGACATCGGAAACAACCGCCAGCTCCTGCCCGGTTATGGCATTTACGATACTGGACTTTCCGGCATTCCTGCGCCCGAAAAAGCCGATATGGATTCTCTCCCCGGCCGGAGTATTGTTCATTCCCATCTGTTTCCTCCTAAAATCCTGCCGCTGCATCAGCAGTCGGCGCAAAAATGGACGATGCCTGCTCATTCGTCAGCTCCACACCGAATACCTCCTTGTAGTAATCCTTCGTTTCCTGAACGATATCAATATCCTCAAAAAGCTTTGGATAAATGGTCTTTGCAAACCAAAGCAGTGTGATTGGCGTATCTGCACCCGGCGTATAGCTTCGGTACATTCCAAGAGGCATCTTGTATACTCTCTCATTTTTTACTGCATCTATGGCACTCCAGTCATAATTTCCAATGGTATTACGGTAGAGATCCTCCGGCATTGCTGACGTGAAATTCGTAATAAAAATGATTGACGGATTCCACTGATAAATCTGCTCCATATTGGCATTTACGGAATTATCAGTTGCAAGCTCCTCTGCCACATTTACCGCCCCTGCCGCATCTGCCCACCACTGACCGAAAAACTGCTTTCCGGAGGTTTCCATGCTGGTATCGGTATATTTAAATAAGAAAAATACCCGTTCTCTTTCTTCTTTGGGCAAATCCGCTACCCGCTGCTGCACCAGCTCGTATATCTCATCCGAATGCTTCTCTACCACCTCTGTTTTATCATTGTCCGGAAAAATTTCACTTAAAAGTGAAATCCAATGATTCAGGGTTTCAATAGCATTATACTCCCACTGGTTTACAGAAAGCGCTACAGCCGCAAAGCCGGCATTGCGAAGCTGTTCTCCCTGCTCCGGATTAGAAGCGCTGTAGATTACAATATCCGGTTCCAGCTTCATAAGCTCTTCCAGATTTATGTCGCCTCCGTTCATAAAACCTGTTTCCGCATTCAATACCTCCGGATAAAGCTCTCCCAGAAGTCCGTTCTTCGCTGCACTCATACTGGCGGGAGCCATTCCCACGATCTTATCCCCGGAGTCAAAAAACACTGTCAGTACACTTGGAAGAGGCAGAATATTACCTACAACGATGCGGTTTACTTCATAAGGGACCTCTACCTCCATCCCCAAATGATCTACGATCACATGGGTGCCGTTCTCTCCCTCTTTTTCCGGGATAGCCGTTTCTTCCGATGCGGCAGATGCCTTCTCATTAAGTGTTTTCTCTGTTCCGCTGCAGCCTGTCAGCTGAAATACAAGACTCGCTGACAGCAGCAGACAAACTATTTTTTTTATTCCTTTCATTTTACAATACCTCCCCAAAATATTTTTCAAATCCTGTGATAAGATTTGGAATCTCATTTCTGTAAATTCTTCCGGAAAAATTTTCTGACGGAAGAGGGATAAATTTCGCTTCCCTTGGACAGATTGGACGATACAGCGGGTCAGCAACGATAATTCTTGCTCCTTCAAGCGCCCCTGTAATCTCTTCTTCGTCAGGTGTCATGAAATCCTTTTCCCGAAGAAGCCCTTTACCACACTCTGTAGCACAAAGTACCTTCACACCTCTTTGAAAGGTAAGCTCAATAGCCTGTGCCAAAGATAAAGAAGTAACACCTTCTCCGATCACGGCAATTTCATTTTCAGAAAGATTGCTTACATCGGTTTCAAAGCTTCCTTTCTCTGCCGCCCAAAAAAGCGTCCTTTTTAACTGCTCCTGATAAGCCGCTCCAATGGGCGTCCCTACTACATAGGGCGTCCCAAACATTTCCTGCAAAGCCTTTGCCACACCAAGCCCTGAGGCAGATACGACCAGATTTACACTTGCCTGCCCGGCATCCTTAAGTTTCTCAAGACTGCTGCCCATTGCCCATCGGGATATTACCTCAAAGCCTGCTCGTTTCAAAAAATCTTCCATGGCGCGAACGCTTCCATTGACGGAAAAATCAAGGGGTGTCACTCCTAAAAGATTGGCAGATAGATGGACAGTCCTTTTTGCATTTTTCTTTACAAACCTTCCGGCAATCCCCTCCAATGCCATGGAGGCACCTGCTACATAGGTATTCATACCCGTCGTAGGAAATCCAAATGCCGGAATGCCTGTCCGTGCTTCGATAAGCTCTGCTGCTGCCTGATAGTCAAAGCCTGTCATTGCCGGAATGGGCGTACCTCCAATTGCAATAAATTCAGGTTGAAGCTGCTCTGCCGTTTCCACGATGTCACCCACCAGCTTTTCATCATCCCCCATAATGGCCTCCATTTCAGACAGCCCGGATATATACACCATGCTGTCCATATCATACCAGCGGGGTTCATCATGAGTTGTATATGTAGAATTGCAGCCGGAGGCATCATGCATAACTGTCATACCCCCAAGCTCAAACAATGCTGAACACACACCAAAGGTATCTGCAGAATAGGTTGATATAATTCTTGCTGTCTGTTTCATAAGCAGTTCTCACACCCCATTCCTTTAATCTGTATCAATTTCCGCATATCCTTCTCCTCCAGATACGCCTCTCTCATAAGCCGTAATGTATTTTGCACTGCATCATAGCCTATCATTCCACCGCCCTCTACCACATTGACAAAATGCTTCGTGTTTTCAAAATAGGCAGCCTTCTGACCAATAGCAAGCACCTGCCCCGGACTCTTTTCCGCCATAAAACGCATTCCGGCATGAACAGTAGGGTACAAAAAAAGTTTCGGGTAATGTTCCTGAAGATAGATGAAATCTTCTTTTTCTTCTTCTGAAATGCTGTCCACATAAACCTTTTCCACTATAAAGCCTGCATTCAAAAGCATTTTTGCAAGCCCCAACGGTCGGGGACAGAATGTATAATCTATCACGATCGGTGTTTCTTTTATCAGCTTGCGGGTGTCTTCCAAAGCTCTTTCACAGGAAGCTTTTTTTGCTGAAAAATCCGGCAGCTCTGTGCCGAGAAGCTTCGCCAGCCTTTCAAAGCCCTCATCGATTTCCTTATAATCAAAGCTAAAGGGCATATAAAAATGAATTCCCCCGAGGCGTCCGGCGAGCATGTCGCCTCCTGCCTTTGCCGCAGGATTATAAGAAATATAATAAGTGCTCTCTGCCATTTCCTGATACTGTTCATAAGATTTGCAGGAGGTAATTTCATGAATTTTAAAACCCCCTGCCTTTAAAAATTCTACCAGTTCACCTTTCTCACGGGTAGGAAGGTCATTTCCAATGATCGCTGCCGCCTTTTCATTTTTTGGACGCTCCTTTAGAAGTGTATACAGCCTGCTTCTCATAAGCTGCTCCGGTGTCAGACCGCTTTTTCTCATAATCGGATTCATATAGCAGTCCGCAAAATCAATCTCCGGAAAACGTGCCCGCAATTCCCTGTAGATCATTGGCAAATCGCAGCCTGCAAAATGATGGACACAGCTTGTATAAACCAGCACTGCCGGCGGACGTTTCGGCAGCTTTTCTATAATGTCACTGACACCCTCAATGACCAGATTTTCCATATCCCCATCCAACAGATTATGTTCCCTGACTGCCACTGTGGAAAATCTGCTTTCCGCATGCATTTCCGCAGCCGTCAGCACTACACCCCGAAGACAGCTTGCAGCACAGACAAAAATTTCATGAATTTCCGGAATCAGCATTCCTGTATGAACGATATTCCATGTTCCTCTGGCTGGTGAAGCATACTCTAATCCAGATACAAAAGGTGCCGGAAAGCGGGCATCCCTGATTGCAATTCCTTCTACCTTCCGTTCCGGTTTTTCATTTACTCTTTTTAACATGTCACACCCCGCAGATTTTCAAAATTCTTTTTGCCAGCACTCTGTATTCCTCTGCCATGGCGCTGTCGGGAAATGCCTCAATCACCGTTTTCCCCAAATCCTCTGCCTCGCAAACCGTATGGCTTCTGTTTAGTGTGCCGATCACTTTACTGCCAATATCCCTTGCAAGCTCTCCTACCTTTTCTTCCTCATCTCTGACATTTCTGCGGTTCAGGATAATGCCCCCAAGTTCTGCATATCCACGCCCCTTAAATCCTTCAATTGCCATGGCAATATTTGCTGCAGCATGAATTGCCATATTTTCACCGGAAGTAATGACAAAAACCTGATCCGCATAACCGCTGCGCATAGGCATGGAAAAGCCTCCGCAGACCACATCTCCCAAAACATCATAAATGACCACATCCGGCCGATAGGTTTCATACGCTCCTTTTTCTGCCAGCTTTTCCAGCGCCGCAATAATTCCCCGTCCGGCACAGCCAAGCCCCGGGGTAGGACCTCCGGCCTCTACGCAGATAACACCGCCATATCCCTCACAAACCATGTCCTCCAGTGAAAAATCATCCTTTTTTGTACGCACCAGCTCCAATACCGTAGAAGTCTTTTGTTTTTCGTGAAGACTGATTGTAGAATCCGCTTTCGGATCGCATCCAATCTGCATTACCTTATATCCCATATCACTAAGCGCTGCAGAAACATTTGAAACTGTTGTGGATTTTCCGATACCGCCTTTGCCGTAAACTGCTATTTTAATCATCATTTTTATCCTTTCTGAAATCTCCCCGGCAGACCACCACTTCGTAACCGATTTCCTCCATTTGTTTCTTTAAGATGGCAATTCCCTGTGCTGCATCGATCTCCGTTCCCGCTTTTGCGTCATAAAGCATATATTTTTTACGAACCTGCATTGGGGAAAGATTAGGCATGACCACATTGCAGCCTGCTAAGACTCCTTGTTTGCGCCCGTCAGCGTCAGCAGTTCCAAGAGCTGTAGTTGCCGGCAGCAATACCCTTGGCAGCATGATGCGGCAAAGTGCCAGCACAAATAAAGTCAGTTCCATACTGCCCTTTTTTTCATCCCGGAAAGGAGTTTCCCTGTGAGGAAGAAACGGACCAACACCTATCATCTCCGGCTGCAGCGTTTCCATAAATTTCATATCCTTTGCCAGAGCTGCCGGCGTCTGTCCCGGACTTCCGATCATCATGCCGCATCCGGTCTGATAACCGATTTCTTTCAAATCCCAAAGACAACTAAGCCTTTTCTCCAATGTCTGACATTTTGGATGAAGCATTGCATAATGTGCTGCATCCGCAGTTTCATGACGCAGAAGATACCGGTCCGCTCCCGCCCCTTTCATTGCTTTATAGGATTCCCGGCTTCGCTCTCCCACGGATAAGGTAACGGCACAGTCAGGATAGCGTTTCCTGATAGCTTCAATAATCCCGCACATTCTCTCATCAGTAAACCAGCGATCCTCTCCTCCCTGCAACACAAAGGTTCGAAAACCGTTTTCATAGCCTTCCTCACAGCATTTTAAAATATCCTCCTGCTCCAGACGATATCTCTGGCAGGCTTTGTTGCTCCTTCTGATGCCGCAGTAATAGCAATCATTTTTGCAAAAATTGGAAAACTCAATAATCCCCCGAAAATAGACTTCCTTTCCAAATTCCCTGACGGCAATTTCTCTGGCAAGGATCATGGCATAATCTGCATCTTCCTTTGTATAGAAAGCAAACAGCTGCTCCCACTCCTTAAAGTTCAGGGAATGCCGTTCCTTTAACCGCTCAATCAGTTTCTTTTGTCCCATCTGTCGATGCCTCCTTTGCATGCTCTGCCGATACAATATTTAATGGCAGCACACTTCTCAACACTCTGCCCTCTGTTTTCGTTTCAGCGATCATGACCTCCACACCAAACGCACTTTGAATTCTTTCTTCTGTTACGACAGCGGCGGTATCTCCAAAATAATACTCTTTCCCATTGGACAAAATGAGGGATTTCCCAGCCCTCTGAAGTGCATGGGAAGGATAATGGGTATTAAAGATACAAGTCATCCCCCTGGCTGCCAGATTACTCATGGCATCCAGAACGATCATCTGATTTTTAAAATCCAGATTAGACTCCGGCTCATCCAGCACCAGCACTTTTGGATCCGAAACCAACGCTCTGGCAATCAGGATCATCTGCAGCTCTCCGCCACTGATCTTTGAACATTTTTTATCTGCCAGATGACTGATATTCAAAAGTTCCAGAACCTCCCGGGCCTTGTCCACATCTGCCTGTTTTGGCGCAGAAAATACATTCAAATGACTGCTTCGGCCTAACAGTACCATTTCCAGTGCAGTATAAGCTGAGGAAACAGTTTTTGCCTGAGGAACATAGGACATTTGGCTCCATAGTTTTCCCGCCGGAATGGAAACGATATCCTCCCCGTTCAAAAGACTGCGTCCCGTCTTCCATTTGAGCATTCCTGTGATACACTTAAGCAGAGTGGTTTTTCCCGCACCGTTAGGACCTAAAATCGCTAGAACTTCCCCTTCCTTTATTTCGAAATCAAGATTTTCAAAAATAGGAGGACTTCCTCTGTAAAAAAATGTTCCGTTTTCTACTGTTAGTTTCATAGCTGCCATCCTCCGCTTTTCCGCATCAGAATAATAAAGAATGGGGCTCCAATGATTGCTGTCAGAATTGATACCGGAATTTCTGACGCAGTCATAGTTCTTGCCACGGTATCGGCAATGACCATAAACACTGCTCCTAAGCTGACCGATGCCGGAAACAGAGCCAGCTGATTGCTTCCGAATTTCATGCGGCATATATGGGGAATCAGTAAACCTACCCATCCCACCTGACCGCACATTGACACACAGGAGGCAGTAATCGCTGTAGCACAGATGACGGTAACCACCCGCAGCACAGTCATATTCACACCCATAGACTTTACCTCATCTTCTGACAACGGCAACAAATTCATTCTCCACCGGATAAAAAACAAAATCAAAATACCTGAAATGATGATTGGTGCTCCAAAGAGCAGATTGTGATATCCTGCCTGATTCAAGCCGCCCATCAACCAGTAGGTAATGGCAGGCAGCTGGGATTCTTCATCTGCAACATACTTTACGAAAGATACCAGTGCATTGAAAAGCGATCCAATCATAATCCCTGACAATATCACACTGCTTAAGCTTTTTCCTTTGCCGGAACCTCCAAGCCATGTCAACATGACCGCCAATATCCCCATGAGAAACGAAAGACTCTGAATTCCCAGCATATCGAACCCAAGCAGGATTCCCATCACTGCACCAAAGCTGGCACCGCTGGCAACTCCAAGCGTATCCGGGGTAGCCAATGGATTGGAAAACAAACTCTGAAAGGCACAGCCTGCGCCGGATAAGCCTGCGCCTGCAAGCAATGCCAGCAAGATACGGGGAATCCGAAGATTCCATATGGTTTTTACTGTCATCTCCGAAACATGGTATCTGCCGCTGTATTTACCGATGACCGCATTCCAAACCTCTGCCGGGGCAATCTGATACCGACCGATTCCAAGGGCCGCCACTGCAGCAATGACAGGCAGTACGATAAGCACGACTTTCCAGACCAGATTCAGCCCCCCGGCTTCTCTTCCCGCCCTCATCTGCCTGTCACATTGGAGTAAGCTGCCTTGGAGCTGACTCCTTTTAATCTGCCAATCTTACCGGATAATGCGCTGATCACATCCTGAGGTGCATCAATGGCAATGCTGATAATGTTAATGCCTTTCGTACGGTAGGGAATGCCCATTCGGCCAATAATATATTCCCCATATTGATGTAAGATTTCATTCATTGCCTGAATCGAATCCCCGTTTTCGATAATGATACTGATAACTGCTACTCTCGTTTCCATAGATTCCTCCTAAAGCTTTAGCTTTTGAAACTTATTTTTAAACACAAATAGGAGCTGCATCTGACGACGCAACTCCATAAAAATCGTAAAAACAAAACTGTACAGGGATACTTCTCCTCTGTCCGGCCGATGCTTCCATGTCAATTGTGTCTTCCACCTCAATACATGATTTTGGTGTCAGAGCTTATTTTCATGGTAGCATTGTATTTTTTTCCAGTCAACTACATTTTATTTATTCACGTTACTTGCAGCAATTTTTACCTTACTCCACAAATTGCTGATTACCTTTCGTGTCTGCTCATCAAACTGGAACACTTCATCCTTCGGATTATCCGTTCTCGGAATATAGGCATCAATTCCTTCGTATTCTCCACCCTCTCCGGAAAGGTCAGCCAGAACCTCCGCATTGGAAGACGTATATCCCACATAGCTGGAATTATCATAAGCGCCTTCATAGGAGCTTACAAAATTTATAAATTCATGGGCAAGCTCCGGATTCTTTGCATTTGCCGGAATGACCATGGCGTCTGACCACTGATTGGTTCCTTCCTCCGGAAGATAAAAGCCCATATCCTCATTTTCGCTCATGACATAGGTTGCATCACCGGAATAGATAAGCCCCAGTGCCTTTCTGCCCTGTGCCATATTATCAATGATCTCATCGGTTACGATTTCCGGCTCCATGGTTTCCACACACCTTACCAGCCAGTCATAAGCCTCCATAAGCTCTTTCTCATCCTTTGTATTCATGGAATAGCCAAGGGATTTTAACGCCATCATAAAGGAATCCCTCTCAGAATCATACAGATAAATATCGCCCTTATATTTTTCATCCAGGAAAATCGCAAAGCCCTCCTTTTCCAAATCTTCCAGGGCTACTTTGTTTTTGTCATACACAATACCGACAGTTCCCCAGAAGTAAGGCACGGAATATTCATTCTCCGGGTCATAGGGCAGCCCGATGACCTCCTCCGTAAGATTCGCCCAGCAATCCAGCTTTTCCTGATCTAACTTCTGTAAAAGATCCTCCTGTATAAGCCGCTGAATCATATAGTCACTGGGAACGATGACATCATAGGCTTCTCCGTTGGCAATCTTGATATACATCTGCTCATTGGAGTCAAAATTTTCCATCACAACACGTGCGCCGGTCTGTGCTTCAAAGGTGGGAATCAGATTTTCTCCGGTATATTCACCCCAGTTATACACATGGAGCGTCTGACCCTCATAGGGAAGTGTGCTCTTGCCAAATCCGTTCTTTAAAACTACCAGTCCAAGCACCAGGACTGCAACTACTGCCGTCGGAATGATCAGAAGCTTTTTACTGCTCTTTCCCTTTGCCTGCTGCTTTGACACCAGAATCGGCAACAGGTTGATGGCAAGAAGCGCCACAGTAATGATTACCACCACCAGCGTGGAAATCGCATTGATACTTGGATTGACACGTTTACTCATGGTATAAACCATGATACTTAAATTCTTCACGCCCTGGCCGGTTACAAAGTAGGAAATGATAAAATCATCCACGGACATCGTAAAAGCAATCAGCGCACCGGAAATAATTCCCGGTGTGATCTGAGGCACAATCACCTTTGTCAGCGCCTGAAAGGGCGTCGCTCCCAAATCCATGGCTGCATCTGCCAGATTGGGGTCCAGAGAACGCACCTTTGGCATCACCGACAGCATTACATAGGGAATACAGAATGCAATATGCGCTAACAGCATGGTCGTATATCCCTTCTCGATACGGAAAGTAATAAAAAGCAGCATAAAACCGATGGCGGTTACGATTTCCGGATTCATCATGGGCAGGTTATTGATCTGTTCCATTACATCCCGCACGATCTTCTTTGACTTACTAAGTCCAATAGCCGCTACTGTTCCCACCACAGTGGAGATCGCTGTGGCAAGCAGCGCTACGCTGAAGGTTGTATACAGGGCTTCCATCATATCTCTGGAATCCAGCATATGCCGGTACCAGCGCATGGAAAAACCGCTGAAGCTGGTCAGGGATTTTCCTTCGTTGAAGGAGAAAATAATCATATATAAGATTGGTGCATAGAAGAATACGACCAGAAGAATCATCATAATTCTTCCGAAATTTTCTTTTTCCTTTTTCATAATGATTAGTTTTCCTCCTTTCCGCCTTGATTTTTCGTTTCAATAGTTCTCACTGCCATCATTAAAAGCATCATAACGATTGCCATGATCATGGAAATGGCACTTCCAAAATTCCATTCTCCGGCAGTGATAAACTGATTTTCAATCAGATTTCCGATCAGGAAATACTGTCCGCCGCCAAGAAGCTTCGGAATAAAGAACGAGCTGACAGCCGGCAAAAAGACAAGGGTAATCCCATTGATGACTCCCGGCATGGACAGCGGCAGGGTAATTCTTCTGAAAGTCTGGGAACTCTTCGCACCCAGGTCCGCGCTGGCTTCCAGAAGAGAATGATCCATTTTGCAGAGTGCAGTATTGATCTGCAGGATCATAAAGGGCAGGAAATTATATACCATACCGAGAAGCACTGCGCCCTCTGTATATAAAAGCTCTACGTTTTTAAATCCAAAGAAGCTTAAAATCGTCTGCAGAATACCGCCCTCACTTAAAATACCGATCCATGCATAGGTTCTGACCAGTGCATTGATCCATGTGGGAAGTGTAATGCAGAGCACCAGAATATTCTGTGTGCGCTCCGAACAGCGGGAAATATAATACGCTGCCGGATAGCCGATTGCCAGACAGATCAGGGTTGTCTTAATGGCAATGACCAGGGATCTCCATAAAACAAGAAGGAAATCCGGATCAGTAAAAAACTTTTTATAATGCTCCAGTGTAAGGGAAAATGGAATGATCGCATTTCCCTGCTGCATAAAAGAATAAAGGGCAATGAGCGCCATTGGCAGCACAAGCATCATGACCGCCCATGCAATATACGGAATCGCTAACTGTGAAAATTTTTTCATTATTCATATACCATCCTTGACATAACATGAATATCTTCCGGGAAAAAGGTAAGCCCTACCTCTTTTCCCACTTCCGAATAATCCGTTGTGTGAATCTTAAATTCACGTCCCGTTGTGGAGAAGGTTACTTTGTAGATACCTTCCTTCACATTCTCCGGATCAAAGTCGTAATCAACACTGATATCAATGCTCTGGCTTTCATCACTTAACTTCCAGCCCTGGGCATTTGCCCATGTCTTAATGTCCGTATCAAGTGCCTGGGATTCCAAAATCTCATCTACAGTCTTAAAGAAGTTAAATGCCATGATCGCTTCGTTTGCCTTTTCATTTTTGACAAAGGGCTGATTGACAACAAACATATTTCTTTCAATGCGTGTTCCGCCTGCAGCATAGAAGGTAACCGGATAACATCCGATTTCCTCCTTCAGCTCATATTCGATTTTGGCAATGGAGGTATACTCATCCGTTTCCGGATTCCATGCCTGAGCATTGGAAAGGGCGATAATCTCTTTATCGTCCAGCTTCTTTACATCCTCAATGTCAACATAGAAATTGTTCGCACTGATCTTTTCCTTCCCATCCTCACTGGTCACATCCTGATTGCGGATGACGTGCATATTGACTGTGACGCTGGTTCCCGGTACGGTTTCTACAATAATCTCATAATGTACGCCCTTGAAGAGCACGCTCAAAACTTCCCCTGTCATCTTTCCGTCCTTTACATCTACGATATCAATGTCCTCAGGACGAATCACAACATCTACCTTTTCTTCCTTCTTAAATCCAAAATCCACACAGTCAAAGGTGATATCATCAAAACGTACCCTGTAGTCATCCACCATGATCGCAGGAATGATATTGCTTTCCCCGATGAAATTTGCCACATAACAGTTTGCCGGTTCATTGTAAATTTCCTGAGGTGTCCCAATCTGCTGAATTTCTCCGCCCCTCATGACAACAATCTTATCGGACATGGTCAGTGCCTCCTCCTGATCATGAGTAACAAAAATGAAGGTAATACCGACCTCCTGCTGGATACGTTTCAATTCGTACTGCATTTCCTTTCGAAGCTTTAAATCCAGCGCTGCCAGCGGCTCATCCAGAAGAAGCACCTTCGGTTCATTTACAAGAGCTCTCGCAATGGCAACACGCTGCTGTTGGCCGCCGGAAAGCAGGGTCGTATTTTTCTTTTCGTAGCCCTCCAGACCAATCAGCTTTAACATTTTCATTACCTTTTGATCAATGACATCCTGACTCACCTTTTTAATGCGAAGGCCGAAGGCAATATTTTCGTAAACGCTCAGATGTGGAAAAAGCGCATATTTCTGAAATACGGTATTCAATTCTCTCTCATAGGGCGGTTTTTTACTGATCTCTTCCCCGTCAAACATGACACTTCCCTCATCAGCATCCAGAAATCCGCCAAGGATTCTTAAAAGTGTGGTCTTTCCGCAGCCACTGGGGCCAAGTAAGGTTACAAATTCCTTTTCGTAAATGTCAAGATTGACCCCCTTTAATACAATCTGACCGTCAAAGTTCTTTACAATATTCCGAAACTCTATGAGCTTTTTCTTTTCCATCTGTCCTCTCCTTTTTTATATTTAAAAATTTCAAACGCTAAAACATCGGCGGTGTGGTTATCCACAGGATCAATGCCTCACCGCTTCCATGATTATATAAGTAGTGGCTCTTTCTGCCGTTCATATAAAAAGCTGTCTCTTATACACATCTGACGCTGCCGACGATAAGGC
>ENA-OZGX01000706-OZGX01000706.1-human-gut-metagenome-genome-assembly--contig:-NODE-706-length-14918-cov-7.684586_pt1 | contig 14918 bp, 18 predicted proteins | sample MGYA00244040_ERZ653674 | MGnify/ENA primary metagenome ERZ653674 (study PRJEB26926, sample SAMN06165232) | human gut metagenome | biome: ENVO:00009003; feature: ENVO:2100002; material: ENVO:00002003... | reverse complement strand
GTCAGCGTTCCGGCAAAGGCGTTTGCAAGGGGCATTTCTTGACCATCCTTCTGAATGCGCCATGTGACGCTGCCCTCCACACCGTCCAGCACTTCCACATCCACCACGGTATCCGTATAAGCGGTCTTGGGCAGGCCAAAGCCGAATTTTCCCACCGGCAGGATCTCAATGTCCTGGGATACGGTGGCGGTTTCCCCGGCGCTGCTCTTTGCCGTGGCGGTGAGGGTATAGGTTCCCGGGGCGTCAAAGACAATGCTGCCGCCGTTGGCGTTTAGGGTTCCCTGGTAAGTCCCGCCGGTGGGGATGCCGAAAAGCCCGGCCTTGCCAACGGTCCAGCTTACCTGGGCCACATTGCGGGAGGTCGGGTTCACCACCACCTGGGCCCCTACGCTGGCTGCGGCGGGCAGGCCGAAGTCGAATACAGGGATGGCAGGCGCTTTGGTTTGCTCCGAAGGGGCGGCGTTGTTGGGCTTGGTGCTGTTTGTAGCCGCGGTGTTTGACCCACTGCTGCTGTTTGGCAGCGCAGGGGGTGTCACAGCGGGCTTATCGGTGGGTGCAGCTGCTTCCGGCGTGAGGGTGGGGGAAGCTGTGGGAAGCGTTGGAGCCGTTACCGCCTCCGGCGTAGGGCTGGGCGTAGCGATGGGGGCAAGGCTTTGGGTTGGCGCAGGCGTGCTTTCCGGTATGGGGCTGATATCCACCACAGGCGTGGGTTCCGGCTCTTTTTGCCGGGCGGCGTTGCAGGATACTGCCAGCACGATGATCCCGATCACTAGCAGCAGGCAAACCCCGCCTACGATCAGCAATTTTGTGCGTCTGTCTAATTGATCCATAGGGTGTAGTCCTTTCTTGGTACACGAAAAGCCGCCCATGTGTATGAGCGGCTTTGGTAATGCAACCGTGATGTTTGTTATGCTTTGTTCTCCAATATCCATTGCAGCAATTCGTCGTATTGAACGGAACCATCTGCAACAGCCAATCCGATCCGGGCGACTTCCATCATTTCGCCAGTTCCGCAAAGGCAGGGCGGTAACGTTTGAGGATGCAGGCAGCCACGATATCAATGGCTTCATCTTCCGTCAATTCCAGATCGAGATTCTGCTCCAAATCGATCAAACGGTATTTGGGCCTGCCGTCCTCAAAAATGATTACTGCTCCCATCTTGTCCGCAAGTTGGGCAACTTTGAAAAAATTTTGGCTCGCTTCCGTAATGGATACAATGTTGTTGCTGTCGATGTTCATATCCGCGCCTTCCATCCTGTTGGTTCTGCTTCTATCAATATACCCAGTGTATGGTTATCATTCAACCTATATTTTGAATAGCGGGGAATAGCAAAATTCTCTATAGGGGAAAGGCCCCACATGAAAGCAGGCTTTGATCACGACAAAGGCAAAACGCAGAGGGCAATGAAAAGCTGTTTAAATTAGCTTTTCGTAATCCCGTGCCCCGTAGAAGAAGCGTAGGACATAAACGGTTTTTTCGGCCTCATCTACCCGATACACCATCACATAGTGCCTGATGATAGCCCAGCGGTATTGTAAGGCTTTAAGCCGGGGATCATGACATTCTTCAAACAGGAACGGCTCTCTTCCATCCGCGCATAACACACATCCACTTCATCAAAAAATGATGCGGCGACATCGGCGTCATCCAGTTCCTGGGTCATGTATGGCACGATCTCCTCTAGGTCTTTGACCCCTAGGGGCGTCACCTTAATCTTACACCCCATGCTTGGCCCTTAATTCCTGTAAAGCCGCTCAGGCATCTACCGTTTTATTTGCATGAACCTCGCCCTCGGCTTCGGCAAGCTTTGCATATACATCCTGCATGAGCAGCCGTTCCTCATATGCTTCCATGCTCATAAGGACCATCTTGCCATATCCGTTTTTGGTAATAAAAATCGGTTCTTTGGACGCGCTGCACATCTCGTAGATGGCGGCGGTATTCTTTAAATCCCGGATTGGAATAATGCGCGGCATAGCTGCACCTCCTTGTGGCCTTATTATATCATAATTATCCCGCGGTTTCAAAAGAACCATGGTAAGCCACATTAACATGCAAACCGAATTTGCGAGGCGATATAAAACCCAGCGGATAACCTTAGGCAAAGGTTATGAAGATTCCGCTGGGATATAGGGACTCCTTCAACCCCCAGGCGCGTTACCGCTTCCTTCTATACCGCACCAGAACAGCAATGCCCACGCCGCTGCCAATGATTAGGGTCAAAGCCATGGCGATCACCACGTTGAATTTATCGGCGTCAATGCCCAGCTTCACCTGTGGGGTGTTGGTGACCACCACTTCTTTTGGAGTTTCGCTGGTGGTTTCCAGGGTGATCTCCACCGCCACCGGGGGCGCAGGGAAGAAATGCTCGGGAACCACGGTTTCCTCCAGCTGGTATTTCCCAACGGGGAGGCCGTATAGAAGGGCTTCGCAGGTATCCCCGGCCGCTTCTATGGTGGTGACGCTGCCATCTGGGTCATACCAATAGACGCCGTCCCGCAGGGTGAAGGTCAGCGGCGTGGAAAGCGCGGACTCCGATTTCAGCTGGAAGCCCGCTCCGGGAAGGGGCTTGTGCGTCTTGCTGTGTACCTTGCTGATCTTCAACGCAAGGGGTAAGTCCACCACCGCCAGGGAAGTTTCCGCCAAGGGGGATGCCGTTGCATCTTCCTTTTGCGCCTGAACGGCGGTATGCAGTACGGTTTCCGTTCCCACTTCCGTGGTGATGGGCGGGGCTATGCTGTAGCCCGCTGGCCCTTCTACCTCCGTTGCCGTCACCTTCCCGGCAGGTAAATAGCAAATCACTGCCTGGGCTTTCTCATTGGTAAGCTCCAAAACCTCCATGCCGGTTTCCCATTCCTGGGCAGGCCGGTAGGTACCGTCCTTCTGCTGTATCAGCTTGATCACAGAGCCTTCTTCATCCGTCAGCTTGAATTTGGCGCCATGCAGGGGCTGCTTGGTTGCCCCATCCTGCTTTTCCAGCAAAAAGCGGGTGGGGAGATTGGACACGGTGTATCGCAGGGGCAAGGTCTTGGTGTGCCGGTTCTGCAAGGTGAATTCGATCCCGGATAGAGCGATATAGCCGGGAACCGGGTCCTCCACCAGCTGATAAGTGCCCTCCGTAAGATACTCGATGCGGGCCTTGCCGGTCTTGGCGTCCAGGGTCAAGGCGTTTACCTTTTCTACAAGGGTAGGCGCAGCCTGCGTCCCGTCCGCTTCGTCCCTTTCCTCGACCTTTGCGGCCTCCGATACCGTATCCGCCGGGCGGTAAGCGCCATCCGACATGCGGGCCAGCGGTATGGTCTTGCCCGTCCCGTCCAGCAGCGTAAAGGAGGCGGCCATGGGCGCTCCGGTAAAAGCATCCTCCTTATAGATCTCCACCGCAAGAGGTTCGTTTTCCACCGTTACCACCTTGGGCAACGCCGGGGTGTTTTCTTCGGAGATGGTAACGCTTACCGGGGCCGCCACGCCATATCCGGAATAGGGCTGCTCCTCCAGCGTAAGTATGCCCTCTGGTACATACAGCAGCGTTGCCTTGCCCGTATCGTCCGTCAGAAAAATTGCATCCCCCTCTGTGGAAACCCGATAGATACCGTCCTCGCCTAGCGCAAAGCAAAGCGGCGCACCTTCGCCGTTGAATAGCTTAAAGGGGACCCCTCCAAGGGGGACCTGGCTCTCTTTATCCACCTTATAGACTTCCAAAGCCAAGGGCTGGTTTTCCACGCCGATTGCCACCGGCGTTTGGCTGGTATTCTGCTCCGTTACCGTGAAAGGAACCGGCTCCACCTTGCCAAACCCCGTATTCCCTGTTTCCGCCAGGGTATAGTCCCCTGTAGGCACGGCAAGCAGCGTCGCCTTGCCGTCCGGCCCGGTTTGAAACAGGGCTGCGCCGTCCGGATCCACCCGGTATACCCCCTCCGCTGTTTTTGTAAACAGCAGCGCTTCGCCGGTTTCATCCAGCACCTTGAACTGTACGCCGGGAAGCGGGGCTCCGTTTAAGGCGTCGGTTTTCGTCACCTCTACGGCCAGCGGCTCGTTGGACAGCGTGGCTTTGCCGGGGGCTGCCGTTGTGGTGCTGTCCGTCACGGATAGGGAAACGTTTTCTGCTGGCGGCGCATAGCCGGGGGCGGGGCTTGCCTCCGCCAATTCATATTCCCCCCGGGGCAGGTAGGCAAGGGTCAGGCCGGTTTCCGGGATGGTAAAGGTTTCGCTGCCGCCCCGGTCCGGCCGCATCCAGCCAGGCTTGCCCGCTATGGTGGAGAGCGTTACCGGTTCGCCTGCCTCGTCCAACAGCCGGAACACCGCCCCGCCGATAGGGCTGCCGCTTTGTGCGTCTACCTTGTTTAGCGAAATGGCGGTGACCCCGTTTTTCATGCCGGCAGCGGCGGGGCTGGCGGCGATGTGGGTTTGGGAAACCGTAACGGCGATATCCGCCGCCTTGGTGTAACCCTCCGCCGGGGTCTCTTCGCAGATGGTATATTGGCCCGGCTGGATCTGGGTGATGGATGCGCTGCCTTCATAGGTGGTGAAGGCGGCTTCTCCATCTGCATCCGGCTTATATACGCCGTTCTTTACTTTGATTAAGGGCACGATCTCCCCTTCGCTGTCCTTGAGGACGAAAGTATAGCCGTCCAGAGGTTTGTCCGTCAGCCCGTCCGTTTTATCGAAGGTTAAGGTCAGGGCGTAGTCCTGCATATTGAGCTTTGCTGCGTTTGATACATCGTTTTGCGCCGTGACGGTTACGGATTTGGGGGTATCCTTGGTATACCCCGCAGGCGCTTCCACCTCCTCAATGGTATATGCCTGGGGCGGTAAGTAACGGAATACCGCTTCGCCATCCTGGGTGGTGAAGGTGCTCTGCCCCTCCTCGTCCGGCCGGTAGCTGCCCGGTTCCAACTCCTTGAGCAGAACCGCCTCGCCGCCTTCGTCCAGCAGCCGGAAGACGCCGCCGTCCAGCGGTTCTTTGGTGACCGCGTCCGCTTTGGTGAATTCCAGGGTGGTCGGGTTGTTCTGGAAGCGCACCGCCAGCGGGCTGCGCACGCCGTTTTCCCTTGTTATGGTAACGGGAACATCCTGGGGCTTCGCGTATCCCAGGCCCATGTCCCCCGTTTCCCGCAGGGTGTAGTCCCCTGCGGGAACATAGTAGAGGGTGGCGGTCCCTCCGCGCCGGTCTCAAAGCCTGCCGTGCCCGCTGGATCGTAGTGATAAACCCCATCCGCCTGTTTGGTGAATTGCAGCGCCTTGCCGGCTTCATCCAACAGGGTGAAGGGGACGCCCGGGAGGGATTCCCCGGTGAAGCTGTCCACCTTGGTTACGATCATGCAAAGGGGTTCGTTCACCGCTTGGATGTTGGTGATCTCGGAAAGGATGAAGGTATCGCTGCCCAATTGGGCGAAGCCTTCAGCATTGGGTTCATGGATGGTATATGTACCCGCCTGCAGGTAGAGGATGGTGGCTTTGCCGTCCTCGTCCACGGTGAATCCGTCCGTGCCCTCGCTGTCCGGCCGGTAAGTGCCGTCCTGATGCTTGGAAAGGAGCACCGGCTCGCCCTGTTCATTCGTGAGCGTAAAGGTCACGCCAGGCATGGGCGCTTGGGTCAAGCCGTTGGTCTTTACCACGTTTACCCGGGTGGGTGCGTTTTCTATGTCCACCGTGCCATTCCCCGTCAAATCGATGTTGGTGGAGCCCATGCCCACATATCCCCCATGGGGCGGGGAGACCTCGGTCAAGGTATAGCTGCCCCCGGGCAGGCCGCTGATATGCGCAGTACCGCCGCTGGTGGTAAAGGTGTTGGCGCTGCCGCCGGGGGTATATTGCCCTGGGCCGGTCTCGGTAAGGAGGATGGGATTGCCACCCTGAGAAAGCTGGAACACCGCGCCATCCAGGGCCGCGTTGGTATAAGTATCCGTCTTTTTTACCGTCAGGTCGAAAAACCCGCCGGTGATGTACACATAGCCGCTATCCGGCGCACCGCCTGCGGCCATCTCCACCGCAACGACCCGCTGCCTGCTGCCGGAGGATTCCGGTTCATACCAGTACAGCAGGGCGCTTTTGCCCGTTGACCCGCCCTTGCCCTGGATGAACAAAGAAACGTCCGTGCCGCCCAGGCTTACGGGGGCGGTGATGGTCAATTCATCATGCGTGCCGCCGGTATAGCCCTGGATGGTTACGTCGCTGTGGCTGGGCTGGATGGTATATCCGTTGGGAGCCTGAACGGTGAGGCTGGTTTGGAGCCGACCGTCCACCAGCTGCCAGGTGAGCCGGAAGTTGGGGGCGGATACGATGATTTCTCCGCCGCTCCCCCCGCCGGTGGTCTGCCCGCTGCGGCCGTAGGCAAGCAGGCGCATGAATAGATTCCATACTTGTTCCGCGCCCTCCTTGGCCCGGACATAGCCCCGGCTCACGTCCATGAAGTTATAGCCCTGGCCTGCGCTCTCGTAGATCCAGGCCCGCAAGGCGTTGGCGGTGGCGTAGTGCGCTTCGGCACTGCTTAACCCGCCGGAAGAAACAGGATACCCATGATCCAGGATGGCTTGGATGCCGGTGATGGTGGAACCTGAGAAAATGGCGGAAGGATCGAAATCCGAATAGCTGGTGCCCCCAGAGGAGGGAGGATCTTTTTTGTGCTCGATACAGTAGGCGAGGTTGCCTGCGCTGTCGTAGTGATAGGGGGTGTTCAGATCGTTCCATTCGCCGTTGGAGCCATAGTACTCGAAGTAGTCATAGCTGTTGTCCTGGTTGGTGATAACCGTGCTGGCTGCCAATGCCGGGGACATAAGGCCCAGCAGCATGAGAACGGCCAACGCCAGACAAACGATTTTCCGATACCGTTGCATTTTGCTTCTCCTTTGCTTTTTACCTGCCGGAAACAAAAACAGGGCCGCTGATCCTGGGCTTGGACCAGGATGGCGGCCCCTAAACACCTCCAAGGGTTGCTTGGACGTGAAGTTTTTCGTTTTCCGGCTGGTATTTGTTTTTTCTCGGCTGGTAATCAAGGGTTAGGGGTTACGGGGGAAGGGGGAAGTCACATCGACCGTTGGGAAGGAATAAAGGGCATACGTCCCCCTTGGCGCGGGCTATCTGGGGAAATACAGGCAGGTTGCAATGCCGCATTTTTCCGCCTGTGCATCCCAATGCAGGCAGCGGGGGCATCCCCGGTTCCCCCTCGGCGCGGCAAACTTGTTGGGCTGCCTGTCAAAGCCAGGCTTTTGCTGCATGAGCCGCTCATATTCCAGGTCTTTACCTTCTGTAAAGTGCAATGGATCACCTCCCTTCCCACATATGGATCTGCTTTGCCTGCTCCAGGCCGGGCAGCCCCTTGCGGGATTGCCAGTATTGGGGAAAATGCCGTTTTACGGAGGATTCCAAAGTTGCCCGGTATTGATCTGGTGCAAACCATTGGGGAGACTTAGCCCCTTATTCAAGAGTTCCAGCAATACGGCCGCTGCCTGGCAATCCTCCTCAAAGCAGAGATAGCGGCCGTCTCGGAACCCGCAGGCGCGCGCTTCAGATGAAAGCAGTGCCCGGGCCAGGCGAACCGTTAGCATGACGCCGCCATGGCTTGCGGTGGACACCTGGTATACGCCATGGCAGATGGGCACACAGCGTTGAATTTCTCCCCAAGGGGAGGTTTCCGGCTGGTCAAACATGGTTGTTCCCTGCATATTCGCCTCCTTGGGACGAAAAAACGCCCATGCTTCACATGGGCGCTATCTCGTGTATTCCTGCTCCTGCCTGTGCCGTTCCAGGCGCTTGTAGTACAGGTCCAGGGCTTTCACAATGGTTTCTTCGATCTTCTGGGGCGGCATGTCCGGGGGAAAATATTTGTTCAGCCGCTCTCTGGACAATTTGACCACCTCCTTTTGGTTGGGCTTTTCCTCCTGCATGACCAACTCCATGCCGTTTTTATCCAGCTTCCCGGCCCGCGCGGCCTCCTTGAGCCGCTGGGCCTGGGATAGGGAAGGGGTGCAGCCGTACAGTTCCATGGTTTCGCATAGGTCATATTGCTGCTGCTCGGATAGATAGGATAATTCTACGGCAGGGTTAAAGGCGATTTTTCGATTGTCCACCATGTCCAAAAGGGGCGGAATGAGGGCGGTTAGGCGGATGAAGCGACGAATTTGATTTGCACTTTCACCTGCTTTTTCCGCTATTACTTCCCTTGATTTCTTGTTTTCTAACTTGTGTCCAACTTGGACACAAGTTAAATCTGTCCGCATACCTTGCCTTTTGATGGCTTCCAGCTTCATTTTATATGCCATAGCCCGTTCGCTGGGCAGGATGTGTTCCCTTTGCAAATTGGCGTCCACCATCTGGATGATGGCTTCATCCCGGGTCATTTCCTTGACGATCACCCGCATATGGGAAAGGCCCGCCAACAGGCAGGCCCGGTGCCGGCGGTTGCCGGAGACCAATTCATATTCGCCGGGCCTATCCTCCAATCGCCGCGCAATGGCAGGGGTAAGCTGGCCGATTTCCTGAATGCTTTTCGCCATGTCCAACAGGGCTTGGTCCTCCAATACCTTGAAGGGATGCCCCTCAAATTCGTGAAGCTTACGCAATTCAATCTGCTGTATTTGCGCCCCGCCGGCATCCGGGGCTGAGGGGATGCCGAACAGGTCATCTAGCGTGGTAATCCTGGGCTTTTTCGTGTTCCCGGTTTCCAAGCGCCATCACCTCCTTGGTCAATGCTTCATATGCTTTTGCCACCCGCCCGTTGGGGTCGTAGGCGTAGATGCTCTGGCCCTTCTCCGGCACCTCGGCCGCCCGGATGGCAAAGGGGATCTCGCTCTGAAACACCCGTACCAGGGAGCCGTAGTTCTCCCGAATGGCCTTTACGGTAGTCCGGGCCAAATTGGTGCGGGCGTCCACCATGGTCATGCAGATGCCGTCCACCTGCAGGCGCGGATTCAGCTGCCGCCGTACCCGGCCAATGGTTTTGAACAGGGCGTCCATATCCTGTGCGGCCAGGATATGGGCCTGTACCGGGATGATCACGCTGTCGGCGGCGGTCAAGGCATTGATGACCGTAAGGCCCAGGGAGGGGCGGCAGTCGATGAGAACGTAATCATATTCCTGCTTTACAACGTCCAGATACTGCCGCAGAACGGTCTCCCGGCTCATGCTGTTTACCAGGGTAACTTCCGTGGCCGCAAGACCGGTGTTGGCGGGGATGAAATCCACCCCCTCGTCATGCTGCCGGATGGCGTCGGTATAAGCAAAATCGAGGGGCTTGTCCTCCTCGCCATGGGCGATGAGATAATCCATGCAGGTGGCGATGGTGTGGCGCAGGGTTCTGGGGTCCTTTACACCCAGGCATTTGGTCAAATCGCCCTGGGGATCGGCGTCCAAGAGCAATACATTCTTTCCCTGCCGGGCGAGACCAATTCCCAAGTTTATGGCGGTGGTGGTTTTGCCGACGCCCCCCTTCTCATGGGCGATGGCGATGACTTTGGTCATGGTGGGTTCCTCCTTGTTTTGTATTAGCGCATTGGGTAGAGGCGGTAGACTGGCAGAATCGTTTTTTATATGCTTTGCGTTTGGAAATGCTTGGCGCCAAAGGCAAAGCCTTGCTTTGTACACAGCCGATTCCTGTTGAGCAAAAAACAAAGGAAACAGCAGGGTTTCAAGGATTTGAAGCACAAAAAAAGCGACCGTAGCACACAGATTTTTTCTGTGTACTACGGTCGCTCGCTAGAGTGCCACACTGGCAGTGTGGATGTCAGCGGTTCGAGTCCGCTATGCTCCACCAGGAAAAACAAGCATTCTTCGAATGCTTGTTTTATTTTTTCCTATATGCTGGGCGGACGAGAACCGCGTAGCGGTGAGATACCGGAGACTGGAAAATTTCAAGCGGGAGCGAAGAAATTTTGCTAGTCGGAGGGATGCGGAGCGCAGCGCAGAAGTCCGCTATGCTCCACCAGAATGATGTGTCAATTTAGATATTGGCCCGAAAAACCCAGACTTTGTTTGGGTTTTTTCGTTTTCTTTGTCCGTTCGCGCCGCGAACGGGTTACCGTAGATATGGTAAGCGCAAAATAGCTACAAACCTCAAAATTCCCTCTCAAAAGAAAAATGAATAACCATCAATCCCTCAGGCCGTTGTAGATGGAAAATCATCCACCTACAGCGGCCTTTTTCGTTTGCCCATTTCAAATACAAGATAGGAGGTAAAACATGAGAATCCCCTCAAAATACAGCGAGCAGGGATATAAAATGCAGGATTTCTGCCCTTCCCAGGGTAAGGACTGGAATGAAGCCCTGTGCGCCGGGCTACAACAATGCCGGAGCCGGGAATCCCGGTGAAAGGTTCACTTTAATCAAACAGCGACATAAAAAGGAGAACAAAACATGCTGAAAATCACCGCGATCGGAAATATCACCACTGATTTTGCCCTTCGGACCAAAGAAAATGAAGAATTACCCTATGCCATTATCCGCATCGCCTCCGACCGCCGCTACCGCGACCGGGAGGGCAATAAGCTGACGGATTTCATCTCCATCAAGGTACGGGGACCCCTTGCGGAACTGTGTGCGGAGCATCTGAGAAAAGGGGATAAGATCGCCGCCGTGGGGGACTTTGAAACCATATCGGCTCCGGATGAGAACGGTGTGATTCGCCAGAACGGATTCCTCATCAAAGCTACAGACGTCCAATTTCTCTCCCCTAAGCCCCAGGAAGAAGCCGTGTAAAGAAGGAGCCGCCATATGAGGAGTACCGGGATCGAATACAGCAGCACGGAGCACACCCCCACGGTGTGGGAGGATTTCGCCAACCTGCTGCCCCCTCTGTCGGATGAACAGCTATCCTTGCTGGAAGGGGACATTCTCCGGAACGGCTGTTATACCCCCATCATCGTCAACGAGGCGCACATGATCGTGGACGGCCACAACCGGGCCGCTATTTGTCATAGACACGGCATCCCCTACCGGATGGCCGTGTTTTCTTTTGAAGATGACCTGGAAGCCAAACAATGGGCGCTGGATACCCAAAAGTCCCGAAGGAATCTCTCTATCCATGAACTGTGTAAAATCGCTCTCAAGCTGCGGCCCGAGGTGGAGGCGCGGGCCATGCGGCGCCGTGCAGACAATGGTGGGGATAAGGTGAGTGAGGAAGCCAGAGCGGAGATGGCAACGTTGCCATCTCCGCTCCCAGATGAAAGATCCTCTGTCAGAAAGGAATTAGCAGCCGCTGTCGGCGTTGGGGAGCGGACCATGGGCAAAGCCATGAAGATCGAAGATGCGGCGCCCCAGGCAATAAAGACCGCCGTGGACAACGAGGATATCTCCATCCATAGGGGGTATACCATCACCCAGGAATTGGGGGAGCTTCCGGAAGAAGTCCGGGAGCAGGCGGCGGCAGAAGCCATCGCCCTTGAAATTGAAAATCACAAAAAGCGCAAGCACAAGAACGATACAGAAAGCCCCATTGCCAAGCTGTTTTGCGCTGCCTTTGAAAAGGGGGTCCAGGTAAAACCAACCGAAGCAAACATGCATATTTGGATCGAGAACGCCGGGGTAAAGCGGTCGCATTTTAAAGATATGGCGAATGACGCCCGGCAGATCGCTGCGGCCTTCTCTACCATTGCGGATGTGCTGGAGGAGGAGATCAAAAGGGATAAAGAAAGGGGTGAAACAGATGAAGAAGCATGAACTTCCTAATTCCGCAAAACGGATCATACTGGCAGTGTTGGAAAGCGACCTGCGTATTTCCACCGAAGCCATGCTGAAAATCATAGAACGCGAGGCGGGCAAAGCCGCCGACGATATGGAACGGCAATTCAGGCAAGCCAAATGCCGCCGGCTTATGGCCGGCATCCGGGATCGGGATGGCAGGCGTATGGTGTTCCATGTGCCTGCCAAGGCGTCCGCAAACCATAAAGCCGAGTGTGTGCTCATTTCCGCCTGCACCGATCTCAACGAACTGCAGGCAGTTCGCCACTGGCTGCATAGCTATGTGGCCGGCCTGGAGGATTTCCTCTTCGCGGTAGACGAAAGGATCCATCTGAACGAGGCCGTCCGGCGTTACCTTGCCGCACTGCGCTAAAGGAAGGGGCCACAGCATGGAGACCATGGGGATCGATCACGGCAATGCGGCCATGAAAACAAGAAGCTTCTGCTTCCCCGCTGGGGTCGCGGAATATGAACACGAACCGTATACAACGATATGCGGGAAAAGATGGCTATCCAGCCCCAAACTGGAACCGGAACGACTTAAGGGAAAGATCTTCCCATGTGCGGTCATGAAATACGATGCCCTTTGCATCCGTGTTAATAAAAAATCGAATAAGACATTGGATACAGATAACGCCGATTTTGATATATAAGGAGTGAAAGGGCATGACAAAACAGGTGCGCATTATTCCTGCCAAGCCTAAGAATGAGTTGAAGCAGGAACAAAAGAAAGGGAAACTGCGGGTAGCAGCCTACTGCCGGGTAAGTACAGATGACCAGGAATAGCTCACCAGCTACAAAAACAGATCGGCTACCAGCGAGGACCGAACGGACAGCCACAGATCGTGGAACACGAGGCAGCCATCGTACGCCGGATTTTCTATAGTATGTTGTCGGGGAGCAGCGCCAAAGCCATTGGGGATATTGCAGCAGAAAATAGCTTTTAGATCAGGATATTCGGTGATGAGGGCCTTTGTGGCATCATAGGCCAGGCTGGCGTTGCAATCGCAGTTTTGAATAGCCACAAGCTCGATTCCTTCGGCAGCTTCTAGGACCTCTTTGGCGCCGGCAGTACGGCCCTTCGCTCTGGCCTGCGCCTGCAAGGCCGGCAAGAATAGCCACCTGGCCGCCTTCGGGCAGACGGGCGATGATGTGGTTGGCAACGGTTTCTCCTTACTCGTTAAAGTCCACAGTGATCTTGGCGTCCAGATAGCCGCCCGGCCTCTTCCAAAGCTGCTTCGTCTACGCCGGGCCCAAGGTTGATTCCCTTAACGCCATTTTCATTGCACTCAATGATACCAGGAATCAGATTGGTGCTATCAATAGGGGAAACAATGTCATCTCCCTGACCAACCCCTTCTGGGGTAACCCATGAAGGAATGCTATGAGGCCGCCGGCGAGGCGCTGGGCGTACCCATCGATGTGCAGACTGGCACCACCGAAGGGGATACCGCTTCCCAGCTGGACGTGTTGATGACCATGGCGGATATGGACTACGATTTGTTTGGACCGGCCGATTTGGTGGATAGACTGATTTGGCTATTTCTTCTGGCGAATTCCTCTTGCACTCGATTGAACACCTCCCGCGGTACAATGGCTGGATGGTTGTCCATAATTAATATTGGGGAAGTTCCCCCGTATTCTTTCTCACCGTTTTTGAGATGAAGTCAGCTACATAGGCCTTTTGCCGCTGCATATCACCGGCATATAGCATCCGCAGAATGGCTGCCAGCGTCCATGATTTTGCCATCCCCGGGGCGCAGAATATTTTGAAGATAGTAGAAGATTCAAATAGAATGATGATTGTTTTATTTAGAATTTTTTGGAGCAATACGCATTAGATACAGTGAAAAATAGAGTCGTAAAAAAGGAGACTTCTATGTCTTACACAGATAAGGTCCAATCCTTGACACTACCGTATCTTTGCATGGTTGCCTAGCCGTAAGGGAACCATGAAAATTTAGAAAAAGTGGCGATAGGCCACTTTTTCTAAAACTGAAGCCAGGTTTTATTGCGGATCAGCAGCTGGTCAGACGTTTCGCCAACACCGCGTTTGCAACGATAGCGTTGAGCTGGATCCAGGAGGAGCGCCCTTGGGTCAATCTGTCAAAGGCAGAATTGGCAGCGGGGTGGTAGTATTTCCCCCGAGCCTCAGCATCCTTCCCTGCCTGAATACCCGCCTGCAAAAGGCGGATGTCCGCTACCCGCTTTTCGGAGGGAATGGGGTTTAGGAGCAGCAAGCCCTGGCCTCTTGGCGGAAGGAGTTGGCCTTTTAAAGCGCCATCCAACGCCACAGGCTCCCCCTGAAAGAGATAGCCTGTGCAGCTCTCCGTCTCTACGCCCAGGATTCGCACCCCATGGCTTCGAAGCCATGTTATGGAAGCGGGAATATCCAGCATATCCTTAAAGGCGGTAGCCAAAAGAGTTACCGGGATTTCCGCCAAGGCAGGCAAATCAGGGCAGAGTTTTTCGGCCTGAATATCTCCTATGCCGCCGATACCGCAGCTGATAGCCAGGGGCACGCCCCATTTTGCGCATAGCGCCATGGTCCCCGAGGCGGTCAGCGCTCCAGAAAGTCCCTCCCGACAAGCCTGTTCCAGGCTTTGACAATCGATCCGGAGCAATTCCTTGGCTCGGCTGCGAAAGGGAAGGAACGCCTCCATTCCACCGGTCTGTATCCGCCCTTGATCCACCCAAGCGATCCGGTCGACCCCCTGGGGCCAGGCCTTCTCCATCTCCCCATTGGAGATGGAGATGAGGCCATGAGTTAGTAGAGCGGATTCTATAAGAAAATCCTTTACTTCCATCCTTCCAGATCGTTTACGTTATCCACGTTCACCAGGGTCAGCGGCAAATATACAGGACTTTCAAAGACATGACCCTCGTTGAGCATAACCGCCATCTGAAGCGCGGCCTTGGTATACCGCTCGCTGGAGTAGGACATGGAACCGGTCATGGTACCAGCCTGGATGGCAGTCCGGGCGTCATCCGTGAAGTCGACACCATAGACCAGTACGCCGGTCTTGCCTTCCGCAGCCAGCGCCTCCACGGAGGCCAGGGCCATAATGTCGTTGCAGCAGAAAATAGCTTTCAGATCCGGATATTCGGTGATAAGGGCCTTCGTGGCATCATAGGCCAGGCTGGCGTCCCAATCGCAGTTTTGAATAGCCACAAGCTCGATCCCTTCGGCAGCTTCTAGGACCTCTTTGGCGCCGGCAGTACGGCCTTCGCTCTGGCCTGCGCCTGC